>Ga0180431_10000203_pt1 | contig 82541 bp, 71 predicted proteins | sample SS_ome_11_FD_132459 | JGI IMG/M metagenome (GOLD analysis project Ga0180431, IMG submission 132459) | Hypersaline lake sediment archaeal communities from the Salton Sea, California, USA - SS_1_MS_1 metaG | ecosystem: Environmental > Aquatic > Non-marine Saline and Alkaline > Hypersaline >...
AAGATACCTTTTCGCAGGTGTCCCACCCCGCGCGCGTAGGACTTCTGCGAAATCCGCGTTATTCGCTTGGTTCGTTCATAGCAACTACTCTTCTTCATCGTCCTTTGGCTCGAAGCGGATCCCGTTGTCACCAGGGTATGGGTTCTGGTGATCATGCTCCCCGGCGGTGATCTCATCAGGGATGCCGTCAGGAAACGCCTCACAGTAGCCTGGCTCCGTCTCGTGCTTGCACTCGTCGCACTGAGGCATGCCGCCCATCACTTCATCGACGAACTTCCTCGACAGATCCTCTCCCTCTTCACTCATCTTTTCCCTCGCGCGCGCGATAGCATTGGCGAAATTGGCGAAATTCCCGATCCAAAGCCCCCTAGAAACGTGAACCTAAATGCTACCTTTTCGCAGGTGTCTGCCACGGATCAGGGGACATAACACTGATTTCGAACCTAGGCAGTTTCAAGAATTGGTGTTGTGTCCCCAGACTCTCGGTGGAGCTCGCTGCGGAGCGAAGCGGCGTCTGCCGAATGCCGTTCGTGGACCAACCCTCCTGAGCTACGTGGCGGCACGAATGTATGCAAGCACTCCGTCCTTGAGCGGCTCAAGGATCTTGTCAATTGACGTTACGAAACCGGATCCCTTCGCGGATTCTTCAGGGAACAGTTCCTCCAGGAGCCTACGAGTTTTAACGTGGTTCTGCTTATCAGGGTCGTAATCCCACTCGCCGTGGGCGAACCGATGGCGCATCCATTTGACGAGCTGCGCGTGGTGGCCGCCCTCCCTCTCCGTGTCAGGGTTCTTCCCGTAGGGCACAACCCCATGCTCCTCCAAGATTGCGGCCACGGAGATGATGAAACTTCGATTCACGAATTCGCCAATCTCATTCCGCTCCTGCACATCTACCTTTGTCAGCGGTTGAGCAGAGATGACGAAATAGAGAGCGCCGCGCTCGCGATACCACGGCGACGAGACACAGCCGGATGTGCCGACCCAGGACTCGTCGGACTCGTCAGTATAGGGACACAGTGCTCGCGCCTTCACCGTGAGGGCCCAAGCTTTCGAGACCGCCTGATACGCTGCGTCGTTCATCTCAACCTCCTCGCCTCGAAGCAAGTGCACTTCCGAGTCTCATTTGAGAGAACCTCGGCGGCGCAGACGTGCCATGACTACTCCTCGAAGTGAACCACAAGGCAGCCGCTTCTGTGTCGGTCGTCTGTGGTTATGTTGTACGGCAAGTCATACCTGCCAGCCTTTGGCCTGCGGGGCTCGGCAAGTAGGCTCACTGTACAGAGATCGTACGGCTTTTTCCTGTAGGCCGGCACGTCGCCCCTGTAACGGACTATCCAATAGCCTCCGCTGAAAGCGCGACTCCAATGAACATCCCTCTGCCCCTCATGGAAAAGCACATCAAGCCAGCCGTGTTCCCGCGGAATTGCTATGTCCTCGGGGATGTGAATATCCATCTCGTATCGTGCAGCCGTGCGCCTTCCGAGATTTCGAAGACGCAATACGGCAGGCACTCGGGTTGGATTTGGCGGGCGCGGGACTCTCATTTCCTCGCTGTCGTCGCCAAAGAGGAGCACCAGATTGGGTTTTCGAAGACGACGAAGAACCAAGCCCGTTATCGTTACAAGCGCTACAACGATACTGCATCCCCAGACCACGATCTGGAGAATTGATCTTATGTCTTCTGGATCATCCTCGTCAGACAGACTGTCTGGTGCGCCTGAGAGGTCCGAGGCAGGAAATAGCACGGCAATGGGAAGAAGAAGGCAACAACATGCCGAGAGAGACGGTCTCATTCATCACCTATCCAGGTCCACGTGCGCTACTGTCGAGCCACCCTCAGGAAACCTCGTCTCAAGCGCCCGATTCTCGCCCAAGATGAATCGGGTTCCAGGACCACAGCAACATAGATTCCACCGTCCTGAACAGTCCCAGAGAGTTCACTGCCCTTCAGAAATGTGTGCACCTGCTCCGACGTGAGCTTGGACCTCATGAAAACCCGCCTCGCGCGCGTGCGCGTAGACCTTACGGAAAATCCAGATTATTCCCTGGCCGGTTTCCCCTCGCTCGCGCGATGGCATTGGCGAAACTCCCGATCCGAAGCCCCCCCCAAAAGCGGAACCTAAATGCTACCTTTTCGCGACTCATGCCACGCGGGACAGGCCGCCCCGGAGCGGCTCCACAGTAGCACAGACCAGGGCGCAGAGTACCCCTAGAAACGCGTGGGAGCTCCGTCACGGGACGATCCCCCACTCCCTAACCCTATCCCCCTCGGGGGTGGTACCTTTATGGGACCCTTTCAAGCACCCATTCCGAAGCATCCCCAAGAGCCGCAACGGGCACAGAAGCGCAGCGGCTGTGTCGAGGATCGTCAGCACCGAAGCGGCTCCTGGAGAGTGTTGCAGGTGCCCGGAGAGGGATTCGAACCCCCACGGAGCTTGCGCTCCAGCGGATTTTAAGTCCACTGTGTCTACCGTTCCACCATCCGGGCACGTGACCGAGAGTTGAAAGTCGAGAGTGGAGAGTCGAAGGCCGCCCGAAGGACATGGCTTCTCTAATCGTACGCCCACTCCCGCCGGGAGTGTATCAGGCGGACGGGTCTGTGGCAAGAGTTACGGGCGGGCAGGCGATGAGGAGAAGGGTGAGAGGTGAACGAGGTGAGGGCATCTAGACGTCTTTGGCGGAACCCTGCGGGGTTGTCGCCTTTCTCCTCTCTCCTCTCACCTCTCTCCAGCAACACGCGCAACGGCCCCCGAAGGGGCCGAGGATATGTTGCTGGAGGCGGCATCCGGATTCGAACCGGAGAGTAGCGGTTTTGCAGACCGCCGCCTTAACCACTTGGCTATGCCGCCTCTGACGTTGCCGTCGGCAACGCCTGTAGAATCACGATGGAATCCCGAGAGCAACGCCGGCTCCGAATGGACGACCGCCGCCGTCGGGAAGAAGCGTGGAGCGGGAAACGGGACTTGAACCCGCGACATCCACCTTGGCAAGGTGGCGCTCTACCACTGAGCTATTCCCGCTCTGCAAGTTCCGAGTGAGTCTAACAAGGACCCAAAACCAAGTCAACCTCATTGTGGACGGCCCAGGTTCCCCCGCGCGCCGCCTGTCGAATTCGCCTAGGCCCGTATCGATGACTACGTAAGGAAACCGGACCCGCGCGGGCTCGCGTGCGGTGGACGTCGCACGTCCCTCTCAGGAGGCACGGATGTTGGGGCCATCGACTCTTCCTCGTGCGCGTTTGACGGCTTCCCGATAGAGATCCACATACTTGTTTGCCGATGCTCCCCACGAGAAATCGAGAGTCATCACGCGGCGCACCAGGGATGTCCAGGCGCCAGTGTTCCCGTAGCACTGCACCGCGCGCCGGACAGCCTCCACGAGAGCGGATGCCTCGTAGGCCTGGAAGACGAATCCACTGCCTGCCCCGCCTTCGGGATTATAGTCCTCGACGGTGTCGGCCAGTCCGCCCGTTGCGCGCACAATGGGCACCGTCCCGTACCTCAAGCTGTAAATCTGATTGAGGCCGCTGGGTTCAAATCGGGACGGCATCAGAAACATATCGCTCCCCGCCTCAATGAGGTGCGCCAACCCATTGTCGAATGCCAGGCTGGCCGCCACCTGCTCGGGATTCCGAGCGGCGGTGCCCGAGAGCAACTCCTGATACCGCGGCTCACCCGTACCGAGGAACACCATCTGGAGATCCATCTTGAGCAGATCCGGCAGCGCTTCTTCGATAATATCAAACCCTTTCTGTTCCACCAGACGGGACACGAGGCCGATGACCGGGACGTCTCGATCCGGATGATGCGCCAGGCGCATCGCGTTTAAAAGAGCTCGTTTGTTCTTTTCTTTTCCCTCCAGCGCCTCAGGCCCGAAGTGGTGCGGAATCAGGGGATCCACGCGCGGATCCCAGACCGAGTAGTCCGCCCCGTTGAGAATCCCGAACAGCCTGTCGCGCCGGGAACGGAGAACACCGTCGAGTCCGGCCCCATACTCCACCGTCTGGATTTCTTCGGCGTAGGTCTCACTCACCGTACTGACGACGTCGCTCTCGAGGAGACCGGCTTTGAGCATGTTCGCTTGGCCCCAGGCCTCGACACTCGAGCCCTCCTTCGCCAGCTCGGGCGGCAAATCCACGCGACTCCACTCTTCCAGCGGAAAGGTACCCTGGTAGGCCAGATTATGAACCGTGATGGCCGTCGCCGCGTGCCCTAAGATCTCGTCGTCCGCATAGCGGTGTTTCAAGTACAGAGGCACCAAGCCCACGTGGTTGTCGTTCAGATGAATCACGTCGGGTCGCCAGCGAAGCGCTCTGAGCAGCTCCAGACTTCCAAGAGAGTAAACCGCAAAACGCTTCGTGTTGTCGGCGGCCGTGGAATCCTCGTACACCCCTCCTCCGTAGAGATCCGGGTTCCCGAGAAAGTATACGGGAATGTCCGAATCCGGGAGAAGCCCGCGCGTCACGTCGAGCGGAATGGTCTCGGACGCGAGGCGAACCTCGATGGAATCGACCTCGGCCGGCCCGATCGGGAAGCCCGATGCTTCGACGGTTCCGTATCTGGGCAGCACGAGGATGATCTCATGCCCGAGGGCCGAGACGGCCTTGGGCAGGGATCCGGCTACGTCCGCGAGGCCGCCCACCTTGGCGTACGGTGCAATTTCCGCCGAAAGAAAGCAGATTCTTAGTGACTCGGGCATGGGTTCTCCCCCACATGGGCAGCGTCGCGGCCGGCCTCTCTCAGATAGCGGGCCGCTTCCTCGGGCAACGTCGGGTTGATATAGAAACCGGTGCCCCATTCGAACCCGGCCACCTTCGTCAGTTTCGGAATGATCTCGATGTGCCAGTGATAGTAGAGCAAATCGGACTCCTGGCAGGGAGCCGTGTGAATGATGAAGTTATACGGGGGCGCGTTCAGCGCGCACCGGAGGCGATAAAGCGTATCCTTCAACATGTCCGCCAGCAAGAGAACCTGCGAATCCGACATATCCTCAAAACGAGCGGTGTGCCACTTTGGAAGAACCCATGTCTCAAACGGGAAGCGTGAAGCAAACGGCGTGACGCTTGCGAACCCTTCATTCTCCGTGACCAGCCGAACCCCGTCCTCCAACTCCTGGTGGAGAATGTCACAGAAGACACAGCGTTCCTTGAGACTGTAGTGCTGTTCCGAGCCCCTCAACTCCTCGGCCACCCGCTTCGGGACGATCGGCGTTGCGATCAGCTGCGTGTGCGGGTGCTCAAGGGAGGCCCCGGCCTGTTCTCCATGATTCTTGAAGACGAGGATGTATCGAAACCGCTCGTCTTGCTTGAGATCGTTGATGCGATGGATGAAAGCCTTTGCAACGTCGGCAACGTGATCCACGGCGAGTTCGCACAGGGATGTACCGTGATCGGGCGTCTCAATCACTACCTCATGCGCGCCGATTCCGCTCATCTTGTCGAAGACCCCCTCTCCCCGCCGAACCATGGGCCCTTCGATCATCAGGGCCGGGAACTTGTTCGGAACCACCCGCACCCGCCAGCCGGGTGTGTTCGGTTCGGTGTCCACCTCACGGAACGCAAACACCTCCGGCGGTGTCTTGTCTTCATTCCCGGAGTCAAAGGGGCAGAAGCCTCCTCTGGAGGCCGCCTCGACCGGCGGGAAATCTCCCGGCCGCTTCCCCCGCTCCGTGGAAATGATGACCCAGCGCCCGATGATGGGGTCTTTTCTGAGCTCCGGCATTCTTCACATCCCCGCTTTCTTCAGGGTTTTCGATCGTTCCCCGCATGCAAACACACTGGTTCTTCACAGCACGGCCGGACATTGTAGAGGGCCGATTGAGCGCCGTCAAACAGAAAGAAACCGCCCCTGGTGTATGGACGAACGATCGGGCCTCTCGACGCGGGCGTGTCGTCATCGCTTCAAGGCATCGAGATATACGCGCTCGGTCAGACGGGCGATTCGATCCCAGTTGTGATGGTGCGCGATATGAGCGCAGGCCTGCCCGCCCATTTCTGTCACCCGCCCCGGGTTCTCCAGCAGCATTGCCAACTTGTCGCGCAGGTCTCCTGAATCGCGGCTTCGGAAAGAGACTCCACACCCCGATTGCGCTTCCAGGTTCTCGGGAATGTCGCTCGTCAAGACACATCGGCCGTGAGCCATCGCCTCGAGCAGAGAAATCGGGAGACCCTCAACCTCGGAGGGATGAACGTACACGTAGCAGTTTCCGTACAACTCCCTCAGAAGGGGTCCGTAGACCCAACCCGTGAACACGGTACGCCGATCCACCATCCTCTTGAGTGCATCGGCGTACTCCTCGGTATGGTGCGGACCGCCAACGATGACCAATCTCATTTCGGTGTCCAGCTGGTTGAATGCTTCAATCAGGTACTGGACCCCCCGGTCCGGAATCAGAGTCCCCACGGTGAGGATGTACCGCTCTCTCTCGATTCCGAGTTTCAGCATTTCGCGCGGCTCTCGCCATTCACCGAGGTTTGCCCCATTCGGCATATACACGGGGCTCGAGTCGGCGTGCCGAGACTGAATCTCTCTGACCAGCTGCCTCGACACCGCAATGGTTCGATCGGGCCACATGACGGCGCTCTGCTCTCCGAACTTGAGACAGCGCTTGGCGAATCCTCCCCATTTCTGCTGCCGCCAATCCATGGCGTGGATGGTGGCCACGACCCGGCGCCCCGTGATCTTGGGGATCCAGCTGAGGCTGCTCGGCCCGATCCCGTGGTAATGTACGATGTCGTACCCGCCCAACGAGGACGCGACACTCGCCAGCAGGGTATGTGTGATCGTGTCGAAGTGTTTCGTCTGCAGCGAAGGCAATTTGCGCAGTCGCACGCCCTTGAACGAACCGTTCAAGGACGTGTAGTACGGCCGGCAGAATACCGTGACTTCGTGTCCCATATTCACCAGACGGGTGCTCAGCTCCTCGACGTGGCGTTCAATCCCGCCGAAGGAAGCCGGAATCCCTTTCTGGCCAAGCATGGCGACCTTCATGCAGATCTTCTCCCAATCGACAGCGAGGCTCCAGCCGTCCTCATACAGGCCCTGAATCCGCCTCTGGAGCGTCCCGGTAGACCCTTTCGAGCCCGGCGAGGTGGCGTTCCCGATCCGTCAAGGCTTCGATGTATGTGCGAGCCTCCCGGCCCAATTCACGCGCAAGCCCCGGATCATCCACCAACCGCCGCAGGTTCTCCGCCAGCCCTTCGACGTCGCCCGGATCAAACAACAGGCCGGTTTGTTCATGGATCACGAACTCGGGAATGCCCCCGATCCTGCTCCCCACCACCGGGCGTCCCAGAGCAAACGACTCGAAGATGGTCAGGGGGGAATTCTCGTACCATTCCGATGGGACGACCACGCATCTAGCGCTCCCCACGACGCTCTTCAACTCGGGCCCGTCCAGGTATCCGGTAAAGTTCACCCTTCCGGGAGCGGAGCGCTCAGCCTCTTGCCGCAGTGTCTCCTCCATCGGACCTTCGCCCACGATCACCAGCGATGCACCCGGTACCTCCGCCATCGCCCTAAGAAGCGTCAGCAATCCCTTCTCATCGGAGAGCCGCCCTACGTAGACAACGGCATCACCGTTCTCCGCACTATCCGCAAACTCTGAGAGGTCGAGATAGAGGGGCAAATACATGACCTTTCGCTCTGGGATACCGAACTCCACGACCTTCTGCTTCATGAATCGTGACGGAGCGACGAACGCGTCGATCCGCCGATAGCTGGTCAAGATCCAGTGGTGAAGCGTCATTTCCACTGCGTTCAGAAAGCTGGCTCGCCAGGACCCCTGGTTGCATCGATGGCGAATCGCCTCAAAATAGCGCCCGCCTCGGCAGCGCTCACAAACCTGCCCGTCTACGTACAGTCGGTAGGTTGGGCAGACCAGCTTATAGTCATGAAGGGTTTGAACCACCCTCATCCCCGCCATTCTCAGCGGCCCCAGGATCGAGGGTGACAGCTGGTGAGCAATGTTGTGGAGGTGAGCCACGTCCGGTCTCGTGTCCCGAACCAGATCTTCGATTCGCCGCCGGGCCTCGAGCGAATAGAGCACCCGCCCGCTGGCCCGGAGTCTCCCTGTCCAGCTGTCTTGACTTCGGAAATCGATCTCCGAAACGAAGTACGGTTCGTAGTCGGAGGGCTCGTTCCTCTCCCCTTTCATCGCAAAGGGAATCACCTCATGGCCCCGGCTCTCCAGAAGATGAGCCAGCTGAAAAAAGTACCTCTCCGCGCCTCCTCGCAAGTAGTAGTACTTGTTGACATTGAGGACCCTCATGCTCGAAGCACCTGCCGTCCGAGATGAGCATCGAGCTTGCTCTTCACGATCCAGCCGACCGCGCTCGGCAGATTCCTGCGGATCGCGGTCCGCGCCGTGCACACCATCCAACAGGCCGCCTCGCACTTGCCCGTCTCCTGGCGCGCCTTGTCCGCCTGCGCCGAGTTCCACACCTCTTCGAAAGAGGCGCTCCGGATGTTTCCCATCACCACATCCAGAATGTTGCACGGATACACGTTGCCGAACGGATCCAGGAAAAACGACTGTCGCCCGGCTCCACACCCCAGCAGACGCCCGCGGTCGGTCGCCTGCCAGTAAATCCCTCGATCGAAATAGGCACGGAACCACCGTTTGGGACTGAACGTCCGGAGCTCGGCTCTGATCAGAGCATCCAGTTCTTCTCGGAGAACGTCCGGAGCAACCGCCTCATTCTCCTGGGTCATGAAGTAGTGATCCGAATTCTGGGCGAGAGAGCAGGTGAATTCGACTCCCAAGGAACGGCTCAAGTCGTAGGTCGCCTTGACCTGGGACAGATTCCCCTGCCCGATCGTCATGCCGACCCGAATGTTTCCCAGACCCACGAGCTTGAGGCGTTCCAGGCTCTCCGTGGCCCTCTCAAAAGCTCCGGGAACACCTCGGATCTCATCGTGAATGGCTCCGACGCCGTCAATCGAGACTCCCACTCCGAGACGAGAATGCAGAGGACGAAGCTCTCGGATCACGGACTCGATGCGGTCCGGCTCCAGACCGTTGGTCGAAATGATGAGCTTTGCCTCGGGACACCGCCGGGCCATGCGCCGCACGACATCGACCAGGTCGTCGCGCAGAAACGGCTCACCGCCCGACACGTTGATGTCCTTGAGAGTCGGCGGAAGGCGATCGTATTCCTCCGGGCGCATCTCTTCCTCGGTCGTGCGGAACTGCCAGATCCCGCACATGCTGCACCGGGAGTTGCACCGGTAGGTCACCGCAACCACCGAGTCTTCAACACCAACGGTCCTTCGCCTCTCTTGCTCCACGACCTCCACCTCGACTGGCAACCGCTCCGAAGAGCATTGCGCTGAACCGCGTGCCCCTATGCGACGGCGGCAACCTCACTTGCATAGAAATCCAGCAACCGTCGTTGGGCCGCTTGCGAACCGTAGCGTTCCTGGGCAAACCGGCGCGCCCGCTCACTCATGTCCTTCCTTCGCCCAGGCTCCTGCAGCAGTTCCAGAGTACAGCGAGCGAAGTTTTCGGGATCGTCCGCGATCATGACTTCTCGCCCATGAGTGACGCCGATCCCCTCCGCTCCGATCGACGTCGTCACGATGGGGAGGCCTGCAAACATCCCCTCGATGACCTTGATCTTGATTCCCGTTCCCCCCCGCAGGGGCACCATCATCGCAGCGGCTCCCTGGACATAGCTCGCCACGTCCGAGACGAAACCCACGACATTGACACCCTGGCGGTTCCTCAGGTGTCGGACTTTCTCCTCTCCCCTCCCAATGATCTCGAATGTCACGTCCGGCAGCTCACGGTGAATCCGGGGAAGCACCTCGTCGCAGAAGTACGTCACCGCGTCCGTGGCCAGAGGGCGCGCCAAATGCCCCAGGAAGACGATTCGCTCCGGACCCTCATCCGCGTGAGGAACCTCAGCGAACGGAAGGTAAACCGTGGGCAAGGAGAAGATCCGAACGGACTCATCCAGCGTTTCTCTGAACACGTCTCTGTCGGCGTCCGTCAGTGTCAGGACGGCGTCGAAGTTGCGACATGCACGGATCTCGGCCCGCTTCAGTGCGGCAATCTTGATGCGGGACCAGAGCGCATTCAGCCCGGGGCGCCCGTGTATCTGCAGACGGAGGTCGGCGAGGTACGCTACGTCGTGCTTCAGTAGAAACCGCCGCCCGGCGCGCGCATCGCGCGCATAGGCCGCCGAATACCAGTACTCGACCTGAATCAGGTCGAACGATTCCTCATCCAGGAGCCGGCGCACGCGCCTCTGCAGCACCCGCGGGGTGTTGTACAACACGATCATCGGCGTCCCCGTGAACAGCGAGAGGGTCAAGTAGAGAAGTTTGTAGAACACGCGATGCAGCCACGACCGGGCATTCGGGCGGCGCTCGGAGATCACCCGCGAGCAGTACTTCTCGATCTCCCTGACGGCATCCTCGTCTTTCGGAGAGCCCGTCAGCGTTACGTACGTGATGTCATGCTCAAGCGCGAGCGTCCTCATGAGATGGTAGCTGACCCAATCGGTGCCGCTCTCGAGCGGAAACGGGGGGTCCATCTTGAGCATCAGGATTCTCAATGAAACTCCACGTCGATCTGTCAAGGTTTCGTAGAACTCTACCGCCCGGAACCCCACGTCAATCCACCAGGGATTCGTAGAGATCTACGGTCCGACGGATCATGGTGTTGCGATCAAACTCCGAGACTACTCGTTCACGGCCTCTTTTCCCGAGCGCTCGCGCCTTGTCGGGAAACTCCAGCAACTCCACGATGGCCTCGGCGGCGGCCTCGCTCGCTCCGGGTTCCACGAGTCTTCCCGTCTCTCCGTCGCGAATGATTTCGGAAAGCCCGTGCACATTCGTCGCCACGACGGGTCGCTCCATGGCCAGCGCTTCCAGAAGCGCGAAAGGCATTCCCTCCTGCCTCGACGTGAACACCACCACGTCGATCGCTTGAAGGATGGCCGGAACATCGTCCCGGTACCCTAGGAAGCGCACTGCGGATGCAAGCCCCCGCTCGCCCGCGGCCCGCTGGAGATCGTCCTTCAGGCCGCCCTCCCCGATGATGAGGAAGCGAGCAGCGGGAACCGCCCGGCTCACCCGTTCGGCCGCCTCCAGGAACATAGCGTGTCCCTTCTGTGGATCCAGCCGCCCGATGATGGCCACGGCCTTCTCCTCGCCGGTAAGACCCAGCGCTTCTCTGGCTCCCTCGCGATCCCCGTTTGGGTTGTAGACGGACAGATCGACGCCGTTGTACACGCGATGCACCCCGGGGCCCCGAATGCCATGGATCCTCTCCAGACACGTGACGTTGGTGTCCGACACCGTAATGACCAGATCGACAGAGGACCGGCTCAGACGTTTGGCCATCTGACAACGCCACGGTCCCTTGAACATGGGAAGGTGTTCCGTTGTCACGACACGCACCCCGGCCATTTTCGCCAGGACGGCGATCGACCCCATTCGTCCGTCATAGGGCCCCGGCAGATTCAAGTGAAACACGTCCGCACCTGAGTCCCGCAGATACCTGTACACCGACATCCAGTGGGCGGGGTTCGGGAAGCACGGCTCGGGGGGTTCAAAGACCTGAACTCCGCTCTCCAGGAGCGGCCGCCGCAGCGGGTCCAGAGTGTCCAGTGGACGGAGAATCACCCGAACATCGAACCGCTCGCGCGGCAGGCCCGTTGCGAGCACATTCAGATAGTACTCCGCGCCGCCGTAGCATGGGGCATCCGAGTAATAGATGATTCTGATCCGACTCACTCTCTCCGACTCTCTTTCCCGCCAGGGACGCCCGCCCGCGCATCCGTACCCCGTGCGCCCGGGTTCCCTCACCTATTTGTAGGGCTTATCCGTGATCCCTTTCGTGCACTCCAACTCCGAAGCCGGACGAATCGCCCGAGCAGGGCTGCCGAACGCCACCATTCCATCGGGAATGTCGCGCGTGACCACCGACCCCGAGCCGATCACGGCCCGCTCGCCGATTGTCACAAACGGTAAAACGGTAACATTCACTCCCAGCTGCGCCCCGCGTTTGATCGTCGGTCCCCTCATGCATTCCCTGGAGTGCGGGCACCCCGGGTGTAGATCGTTCGCGATCGTTACGCCCGGCGCCATGAACACCTCGTCTTCCAGAATCGTAAATTGCGCCACGTAAATGTTGCAATGGATCTTCACTCCACGGCCGATCACGCACCCGTAGTCGATGACCGTGTTGTTCCATATGCTCACGTGGTCGCCGATCCTGTTTTCCTCACGGATGACCACATTGTGCCCCGTCTCAAAGTCGTCGCCGATGATGGTTCCGCCGTAGATGATGGTTCCGGCCCGAATCTGCGCGTTGGACCCGATTTCCAGATCGGTATTGGCGATGCTCCGCCCCGGGACGTATCCCAGGATCACACCATCATCCGCACGGAGGTTGGGCCCGATCCTCTTTGCAACGACTCCGATTGAGTCCGTCATTCTGCTCTCCTTCCCGGCCCGCTCAATCCGCCTGCGCTACAGCCGCACCGGGCCGCCGCCCTGCCTCAGTGAAACGTTAGCCGCTTCGATGGCCCGAACCACGGCAAGGGCCTCCGCGGCGCCGCTCCTGGGCGCGATTCCGTTCCGTACGCATTCCACGAAATGCCCACACTCCACCTTGAGCGGCTCGCTGTCGTCCAGCCGCGGAACAAAAATGTCCCCGAAGCGGTAGGATAGATGGAATTCGCCGAAACTGTCGTAGTGCGGCTGAACGCTGACGCCCTTGTCGTAGACCCGAATCTTCTCGAGCGTCACCACATCATCGTAGACCAGCATCTTCTTGCTGCCCACCACGGTCGTCCGGCGGATCTTGCACGGGTCCAGCCAGCTCACGTGTACGTGCGCGAGGACTCCGTTGGGGTAGTCCAGCGTCATGAACGCCACGTCCTCGACGGTCTTCTGGATGTAGGCCGCCCCGCGAGTCGCCACCGACAGCGGCTGACTGTCCAGAATGTAGTTCATGATCGACACGTCGTGGGGCGCCAGGTCCCAGAGGACGTTGATGTCTTCTTGAAACAATCCAAGGTTGACGCGCGCCGTTCCGATGTAGAAAATCTCGCCCAACTCATCCGCACGAATGAGCTCCTTGATCTTGTTCACGGCAGCCGTGTAGACAAACGTATGACCCGCCATCAGCGTTCGGTTGGTCTTGTCTGCCAGTTCAACCAGCTCCTCCGCTTCGCGAACGCTGCGCGTGAGCGGCTTCTCCACGAGTACGTGTTTCCCGGCCTCCAGACATCGCTTGGCCAGCGGATAGTGACTTCCGACCGGCGTCGCGATGCAGACGGCATCCAGATCGCCATCGTCCAGCAGATCCTCGAATCTCGTCGTCGTTTTCACGAACGGATAAAGCGATTGCACGTGCTTCAACCGTTCTTCTCTCAAATCGCAGATGATGGGCACCATCGAACCGGGGATCTGAGAGAAGTTCCTCACCAGATTGGGCCCCCAGTAGCCGCAGCCCACGACCCCGACTCTGAGCACATCCGCTTCCTTCTTCACTTCACTCACCTAATACGCCCCCTTCCCAAGCAAAACGACAGGTATCGTTCTGATCAGAATCTCCAGGTCCGTCAACAGCGACCAATGATCAATGTAGTATAAGTCCAGCAGGACCATCTCATCGAAAGGCACGCTCGATCGCCCGCTGACCTGCCACAGCCCGGTGAGTCCCGGCTTCGCCTCAAGCCGCTTCTTGTGCCACTCCCGGTAGTACTGAAGCTCGTAGACAATAGGCGGACGCGGGCCGACGAGGCTCATCTCCCCCTTCACCACATTGATCAGCTGGGGGAGCTCGTCCAACGACGTTCTTCTCAGGACACGACCGAAAGCCGTCACTCTCGGATCATCGGTCAACTTGAACACCGGACGGTCTCCGTACTTGTCCCGAATGTTCATTTCCTTTCCGCCGATAAAGTTCGTCGCGTATTGTCGGTGCACGCTGTCATCCGAGTCATGTCGCATGGTTCGGAATTTGTACAGTTCGAATCCGTTTCCCTGCTTGCCCGCCCGGATTTGCCTGAACAGGACGGGCCCCGGTGAAAGCACCTTGATCAGCAACGCGATCAGTCCGAACAGCGGCGCAAAGATGACGAGCAAGAAAGCCGATGCAACGACGTCCATCCACCGCTTGACCACCAGTCCAAACCCGCGAAACGAGCTCTCGCGAAGCGCGATGGTAGGGATGCCGTCGACCATCTCGACGGTCGTGTCCGACGCCAACGCGTGAAATGCATCCCCCACCAGTTTTACCGGAATGCCCGCCCTCATGCAGCGGGACATCATTTCCAGCGTTGCGTTCTGATCGAGCGACGGAATGGCGACGGAGATCTGGTCGACATCGTACATCTCCACCATCGACTTCACGCTGTCGATCGACCCCAGGACGGGAACTCCCGCAACCGTACTGCCCGCCTTCTTCGGATCATCGTCAAGAAACCCGACAATCCTGACTCCGAAATTCCGCCGATCGCTCAGCTGCTCGGCAAACGTCCTACCGGCCTCTCCGGCGCCGACGACCAGCAACCGTGTCTGGGCGGGAGCCGTTCGGAGGAAGTTGAGGTAAATGCGCCGGACTACGAGGACCCGAAGCGCCCCCACCAGAACCAAGGCGTTTATCCATGCAAAACCAAGAACCAGGCGCCGCTCGATGAAATACTCCGTCTTTGTGAGAAACGCGGCAAAAAGCAGCAACAACACACCGAGGCTGACGGATTTAACAATCGCCGCCAGCTGGTTGATGATCGTTCGAAGCTTGGCCTCGTGGTAGAGCCGATTCGTTCGGAAGAGCGCCAACCAGATCAGGGATATGATCGCGGCGGCCAACAGGTGATAGGCCGCCAGCGGTACGGGAGGACCGTACCACCCGGAACCAAGTCGCATCCAGTAGGCCAGGACCAGCGAGGCGAAGACGGCAAGGAAGTCGCCGGCCACGAGAACCTCAAGAAACGGAAATGGTTTCCGTTCGCGCTGGATCTGTCTTGGGTTGGCTTTCAGCGTCACCATTCGACCCTCGCCTCCCTGACTCAGTCCAACGACCCCAGAAGGGCGTCACACACGGCATCCACCTGGGCGTCCGTCAGCTCTGCGAACATAGGCAGAGACATCACCTCCCGCCCGCACGCCTCGCTGACGGGATGACTCCCTGTGGGGACACCCAGGTACGTATACGCCGGGTGTTCATGAATCGCTCGATCATAGTGGATGCCCGCGCCGATTCCCTTTTCCTTCAGGGAAGCCATCACCTTCGACCGATTCTTCACCCTCACCACGAAGAGGTGATAGATGTGTTCCACATCTCCAACGGTTTCGGGCACCACGAGAGAAGCCCCCGCAAGACGGTGACGATAATGGTCCGCGTGCGCCCTGCGCGCAGCGTTCCAGCTGTCCAGATACCCGAGCTTGACCTCCAGAATGGCCGCTTGCATGGTGTCGAGCCGTTCATTGAATCCTTCAAGCTCATGCTCGGATTTCTCGTTGCGCCCGTGGTTGTATAACAGTGTGAGCGTTCGAAGAACACCTGCGTCATTCGTCGTCACGAGACCGCCATCCCCGTATGCGCCCAAGTTCTTCCCGGGGTAGAAGCTGAAACAACCCGCATCACCGAAAGCCCCCACGCGCTGACCCTTGTATCGGGCGCCATGGCTCTGGGCGCAGTCCTCGACCACCTTGATCCCATGTTTCTTCGCCAGCGCACAGATAGGGTCCATGTCCGCAGGATGACCGTACAGATGGACCGGAATGATTCCCCACGTGTTCTCCGTGATTCGATCCTCGATCTGCGACACGTCGATCGTGTACGTCTTCGGGTCTGCATCAACGAGAACCACCTTCCCGCGGGCATGGGTCACGGCTTCGGATGTGGCCAGGAAGGTGTTGGCCGGAAGAATCACTTCCTGACCGGGTTTGAGACCGAGGGCGATCAGTGCCAGATGGATCGCCGCCGTCCCCGAGTTCATTCCCAGGGCATACCGGGCACCGCAGTAGTCGGCAAATGCGCGCTCGAACCTTTCCACGCGCTCTCCACCGACGAACCGGGTGCTCTCCAGGATCTCCGCGATGGCTTGATCGACCTCCGGTTTGATCTGCTCATACTGCAGTTTCAGATTCAGGAAAGGGACTTCCACCTTGCCCTCCTATACGTTTGCGTCATCTCTCACTCATGCGACCCGGAAATCGGGCCTCTGTCGTTGACACTTGAGGCGGCGGTTCGGAATCCTCTTTCAGCACCATGCGGCTCAGCACAAGCAGGATTCCGAACGTTGTCCAGATGATGTGATGATAAAGACGGACAACCATATAATCGTCTACGAGTTCGTGCAGTGCAAATACCACAAACATCGTATGGAACACAACTAAAAATCCCCTGACCGACGTGTCTCTGATTCCTGGCCGCCGAATGGCGCGAAGGCTGTAGAAGTACAGTTTAGCCAAAAACCAAACGAACCCCGCGAGCCCCACCAGTCCGATTGTGTAGAGGTAGTACAGATACTGGCAGTGGGGATTGTTCGTTCGCGCCCCGCCAATGCCGAGATCCAGGGCTACGGCGGGCCCGTGCCCGAAAAACGGGTATTCCAGCGAGCGACTGAAAAAGAACTGATTCGTCTCCATCCTGGAGATCGAACTTCCCCTCTCCATGCTGAAGCCCTGCAACCGTTCAAACAAGTAGCCGGTTCCGAGGTACGTCAGCAACGCGCCCGCCGACACGACCAGCAGCACACCGATGATCGCGATCGTAACGACCCAGTGTTTCAGCTTCACCTCGCCCTTACCCACCACGGCCATGTACGCAAAACCGATGGCCAACGCAAAGAGCGCGCCCCTCATGGCGGCCGAGACAAACGTCGCCAGCACCGCAAACAGGATCCCCATATAGACGAGTTTGCTGTACGCCGACCGTGACCGCATCAGCAGATGACTCACCAGAATCGTGCTGAGCGCCATATACTGGCCGAATACGCTGTAGTTGCCGAAGGTGCCGGCCGCTCGCACGTACTTGTCGTATCGGAGTTCCTCCGGCACATAGATGAATTGCGGGATCAACGTTCTTCCCGGAAAGAACATCTGCAGGCTCGCGACAAGGGCCGCGCCCGCGATCGATATCACGAAACACGCGATCAGGAGTTTGATCTGCTTTTTGCTTCGGCATCCCGAGACGACGAGGTAGAAAAGCGCAATTGCCGTGAAGAACGAGCGGAGCTGAAGCTCGAGGACTTGCTGGCTCCCTCGATACCGTAAGATCGAAATCAGCATTGCGCCGACCATGATCAGCACCGGAAGGTCGACGGGCGTGCGCCGAAGGATCGGCTCCTTGCGAATCATCTGCTTCACCGCATAGACCATCACAAGTACGACGATCAACGCCTCGTTGCTCGTTGCGAAAGACATGCCCGCGGGGAATGGAAGCAGGACAATCAGCACCCCGAGCGGGAACGAAATATCGAGGCCGAGAGCCACGAGTAGAAAAATCGCCCCTCCGACCGCCTCAATGAGACGCTTGCTCGGCGATTCGACCACGATGCCCATGACGATCCCCATGGCCGCGGCGATCGCGAACAGAAGCACCGCACGGAAGGTCTCGGTGTTCAAGTCGTCCGATCGAGGCAGTATTTTTCCTATGCTCGGCATGTCCTTCCCTTACCGCGGAGGGTTCGGCGTGTCGGAGTCCCCAAACACAAACTCGGCGACACTCCCCTCCTCAATCCCGGCCTGCGAGAACACCGCCCCGGGCTTGCCCTTGCCGGCGCCTTCGATCTCGACTTCATCCAGCAGAAGGGCGCCCTCGCCGGCCGCAATCGCCCATTGATCTGAATGCCGAAAACGGAACAGTTCGCCCGGCCTGGCACCCGCCGGAGCCACGGAAACGGGCAGGCCCCACCAGACGATCGCCTTTTGACCCTGGACGTGCGTGAACGCCCCCGGGAACGGGTATACCAGTGCTCGGACCATGTTGTAGATGTCCTCGGCCCGTTGGCTCCAATCGATGATGCCGTCCTCCGGCTTCCGTCTGTAGAAATACGATCCCTCTTCGGTTCGGTTGGGCGACGTCGGCACGTCTCCCCGTTCGAAGTAGCCGATCACGTCTTTGAACAGATCGAATCCGGTCTCGGTGACCTTGTCGAAGAGAGTCACCGCTGTATCGTCGAGCGCAATGGGAATCGGACGCTGCGCGATGATTTCTCCGTGATCCACTTTCTCGTCGATGTAGTGAATCGTCACGCCCGTCTGCGTTTCCCCTTTGATCAAGACCCAGTTGATCGGAGATGCCCCGCGGAATTTCGGCAGGAGCGCCCCATGAAGATTGATGATGCCCAACGGCGGGATCGAGATGATTCGCTTCCTCAGGATTTGCCGGTACGAAATGACCGCAATCAGATCGGGCTTCATGGCTTCCACACGGCCGACGACGTCCGGAGCATTGACCTTTTGGGGAGTCAGAACCGGAATCCCCTGTTGCCGGGCCAACTCCGTCAGCGACGCGTAGTAGGTCCGCTCGTTCGGATCCTCGGGAATGCCAACGACCCCCACGACCTCATGCGGCCCCTCGATCAAGTACTCCAGGCATCTGACTGCGATGTTGTGATTGCCCATCATCAGGATTCTCATGGTCATCGCCCCCACGTCGCTGAATTAGGTAACCGGCGCGAGCCGGTCTCCTCTCATTTCCGATGGCGGTCCACGACCTTGCAGACCGCGCGTATCACCGAGTCGACGTCCGATTCTCCCATTCTGGGAAACAACGGAAGACTGATCTCCCGACTGTAGATGTCCTCAGCCACGGGGAAATCACCCTCTTCATATCCGAACGTCTCTCGGTAGTACGGTTGCAGATGAACAGGTATGAAATTAACCGTCGTTCCGATATTCTCTCTCCTGAGCGCTTCGATGAACCCGGCACGGTCGATCGTGAGCCTTTCCAGAGCGATGAGGATCGGGTACAGGTGGCGGGCGTGTTTCAATCCCGGCCGCACCTTCTGAGTTTCGATCTCTCCGAGGTCCTTGAAACCCTGATCATAGCGGCGAGCCAGCACCTCCCGCCGCTCGATGAACCCGTCCAGCTTGGCCAGCTGATGCAGCCCCAGCGAGGCCTGCAGATCACTCATGTTATACTTGAAGCCGGGCGACACGACCTCGTAGAACCAGGACCCCTGCCGGCTGTACCGCTTCCAGGCATCTTTGCTGATGCCGTGAAGGCTCAGGATCCTCGCCCTCTCCGCGAGCTCGTCGTCGCTCGTTGCCAGCAAACCGCCCTCCCCGGTCGTCATGTTCTTGATCGCATAGAAAGAGAAACAACCCGTATCGCCCATCGTTCCCGCCGGCCGGCCGCGGTAGGAGGCCCCGATCGCGTGAGCGGCGTCCTCGAACACCTTGAGACCGTGTTCCTGAGCGATGTCCAGAATCGCCTCCATTTCACAGGGTTGGCCTCCGTAGTGCACGGGGATGATCGCCTTCGTCCTCGGCGTTACGGCCGCCCCCAGGAGATCCGGGTTCATGTTGAACGAGTCCCTCTCGACATCCACGAATACCACTCTCGCTCGCTCGTGAAGGACCACGTTCGCCGTGGCGCAGAAGGTCAGCGGCGACGTAATCACTTCATCGCCCGGCCCGATGCCACTCCCCACGACGGACAGGTGCAGTGCGGCCGTGCACGAGCTCAGCGCGATCGCATGCGGAACCCCGAGATAGGATCGGGCCTGTTCCTCAAACAACCTCGTCTTGGGCCCCGTTGAAATCCAGTCCGATGCCAGCGTGTCCAGCATCTCCCGGATTTCTTCCTCCCCCACCCATGCCCTGGCAAAGGGGAGGAATTCTTCCCGTACGGGCGGCTCCGCCCCCGACCTCGCCCGTTCCGTACCCTCTTTCACCTTGTCCTCCCGACTTCGGCCCCAATCCCTCATGATCGGCGAGGGGAATCCGCCCGGATCCTGGGATTCCTCGCTCTCCAATCCAATCAGTCCTCCGAGTACTTGACGTTGTAGTAGCGATCCTCCGTATGATCCTTGACGCGACCCTCCGCCATCATCCGCTGGACCTCCCGGATCCCATCCTCAACCCGGAAACGGACCTTGTATCCCAGGACGTGCGCCACTTTGTCAAACGACACATGGTAGGATCGTGGATCAGGCTGTTCCTTGCGATGCAGGATTCCCGTGCCCGGAACGACCTGTGCCACGATCTCGCCGAGATCCGAGATCCTGTAGTTCTGTTCGTTGCACCCGATGTTGAAGATCTCGCGGTTGATCTTCTCCGCAGGCGCCTCCATCAGGCACAGCAAGCCGGCCGCTGCGTCCTGCACGTGAACGTTTGGGCGCCACTGGGATCCCCCGAAGATTTCAATCCGTTTCTCCGCCACCGCTTTCGCGGTGAGGATGTTCACCACCAGGTCGAATCGCATTCGGGGGGAGCCGCCGTAAACGGTCGCGAAGCGCACAATCCCCGACGTCACATCCGTTCCCTCGAAACCTCTGAGAATCACCTGTTCCGACTTCAGGTTGGTTTCCGCATACAGAGAAACCGGACTCACCACCGATCCCTCGTTCAACACGTAGTTCTCCGCCGCCCCATAGACGCTACACGTCGAAGCGAAGATGAATCGCCGCACGGCCTTATACTTGCTGATCTCCACCATCACTTTGGTGGCTTCGTAGTTGATCGCAAGCGTCGCATCCCGGTTGTGCGAACAGGCCGGGTCGCCCACAAGGCCGGCAAGATGGATCACGATCTCCGCCTTGTCCAGCGCCCGGACGACTTCTTCCAGATGGAGAATGTCGCCCCGCTGAATCTCCACGTCCGGCCGGTCCGCAATCTCGTCGAGGCCCGACGTACCGAACATGAGCTTGTCGAGGACGCGAACGCGGTATCCCTTGGCAAGGAGCATGCGCGTCACATGAGAACCCACGTAGCCGGCGCCTCCGGTCACGAGGACCAGGGGGCGCGTAGACCGTGCGTACATACAGTTGCCCTCCACTCTCCGCCGTTATACAAGCCGCAAGATCACGTGTCTAAACGGGAGATTCGAGTGCTCCAAGAGGACCCGCTCCTCCTCGCGGAAGACTCGGAATATCCGGAGCCCCGCGTAAAACCCGACCGCCGCCGCGCAGGCCAGGGCCACGAGCCCCCCCGGCGACGAGAGCCGGTCCCTCAGCGGGATGCAGAGCGCCATCGGCGCCGAGGCCAGATACATTCTCATAATGAAACCCCATAGAATCTTGATGCCCTTGACGAAGTGCTGTGCCAGAACATACCGCGCAAACGGAGAGGCCACCGTGATCAGAGCCACCGGAAGCACGGCTCCCCAGAGTCCGTATCTGGGGATCAAGAGAATGTCCAGACCCACGATCACAACCGTTGACACAAGATAGAAGATCATGTTCACCCAGGTCTTCTCGACGGCGTAGATGGCCATACTCAACGGAGTCCCGAAAAAGGACGACATGAACACAAGGAAGAAGACCTGGCAGAGAGGGCCCGAAGCCGCCATCTCCGGCCCGTACATCACCTCTATGAATCGGTCCGCGTACAACGCGCCAAAGAGTGAAATAGGCGCCACGAGGACGAACAACAACTTATAGTACGACACGATGCCGCGCCGCATGCTCGCAAGGTCCTTCGTGATCGCCTCGGAGAACCCCGCCATCACGAGCGGATAAATGGCGCCCGGGACGAACTCCAACATCCTCTGGGGCAGTCGGTAGGCCACATCGAAAAGGCCGGCTTCAACGGGCGTCCAGTAGTAGGACAAAAACACCGTCTCACTCTGTCTCCAGGTAATGAGGACCATCACGTTGACGGCGAGAAAAGGCATTGCGTACTTCAGCAAGCGCCCCCTTCGAATCGATTCCGAATTCTCGCCGCGGGCGGCCCTCGTATGCTGAAGGACCTTCCGCACCAGGAGACACGCGGCGCAAATGTGGCCCGCCGCCGTCGCAAGAAGCACGCCCACGATTCCCCAACCCCAGGCAACGAACAGCACGAGCGTACCGAGCGTGACCACGGACGCAAGGGTCGAAGACACGGCGACCGTCCGGGTCTCATAGAGAGCGATGGCCGATTGATTGATCGTCTCGAAGTACACCTCAAAGACCGCCACACCCAAAACCACGGCCAGTAGGCCGGCCAGCTCGGGCCGCCGGAACACGCCGGCAAGGTCGTCTCGCAAAATCCAACCGAGCAGAAGAACCACGACCGCCAGGACGCTTTGAAAACGTATGACCGTCCACAGAAGACTTCGCATCCCCGCCCCGTGGCCCTTGACCCGAAGCTCGGGCAGGTAGCGGAGCATGGCTTCCGTCAGACCCCCTCGCCCAATCGCAGCCGCAAAGGTAAGAATGGAGACCAGAAGAGCGTAGACGCCGTAGTCGAATTGGCCGAGGGCGCGAACAATGATGATCGAGGACGCAATGCCGAAGAGCTGCCGCACGGCGCGGGCGAGGAGGCTCCAGGACATCGCGCCGCCCACGTTGCCCAGCGTACCCCGGTCTGCGTATTGCACGGCCGTCATCCGCTCATCTCCCCCCGCATGGCGGAGTAGACGTCCATCACCGACTCCATGCGTTGCCCCGTCTCCACATTGCTGATGAAATGGGCGTCGGAACCGGCAGCGTCGGGGTGGAAACCGTGCATTGCCCTCGGGGCGCGCGTCCCCATGTAGCTGGGTTCGATGATCACCCCGGGCTGTGTCAGGAATACCAGATCCCCGTACCGCCCCTCCGGATCGTACACGCCGAGCGCCTTCATCGCTTCGGGGCTGAGGATCTCGCCCCCCGGCTGCTCCGAGAGAAGCGTTTCCACCGATCGGCGGGCGCGGTCGGAGAAGAATGAAAAGCGCGCCAGCGTCGAGTCGAAAAACGCCACGTAGTCCTTCCCATACCGCAGCCCGAGCGCCGCTACGGGCCCCATGAGATCAGTCGTCCCCGTCGTGTCGATCATTCCGTGGTCCGAGAACACGAAGATCCGCGTTTCTCCGCCCCGTTGCGACCCAACCTCGGCCACCCTCCGGATGGCGCTTTCGTACCAACGCACATGACGCTCCACTTCGGGTGCCCCGGTGCCGTACTCGTGCATGAGAGCATCCAGCTTCGTCCAGTACACGAGGTAGAAGCGTTTCTCGTCCCTCTGCAGCTGGGCAATCAAATCCTCGAGGCTCTCTTCCTCTCCCACCCGCCAGCTCCAGACCGAGAAGGGCGTCCGTCGGTCCGCCAGGTCATCCAGAATCCCGCGCGCCGGGGCCAGCCCACCGGGCGAATAGAGGTCTTCCTTCGCGGGCACGTCGAGATACGGAAGCGCTTCAACGGGAACGCTGTAAAGGCTGAAATAGCCCCGGATGTTCCGATCCGCTCGGCGACGCAGCCAGCGCCGGCATCGACCGCGGTTCTTCACCCACTTGGGCAGGGGCCGCAACCAGCGAGCGGCTCCAAAGGTCGTCGTCCTTCGAGCGAAGGAGTACATCAGCCAGTGGCCGGTCTCGGAGGGCGGCTTGCCCGTGAAGATCGCGGCCTGGCAGGCTCCACTGTAGCCGAGAATCGTCTTCAGAGCGAATCGATTCCCCGAGAACTCCGGCAGGAATTCCATTTCCCGGACTTTCTGCCATCCCAGGGCGTCGATCAGAATGAAAACGCTTCGCATGTTCACGCTGCCTTCCCCTTTGGAGGCGCCTACGTCCGCCCTGCAGGCGGCCGAACGAGCATGCTCATCCGTGTCCGCCTCGGCGTTTGACGCTACCGCGTCCCGTGCATCACGTCTTTCTTCCAGTACTCGAGCAGCGCCGCACGCAACGAGGCCCAGTCTGAGGCCTGTGAGCGTGGAGCGGCCGGCATGAGCCGCCGCGCGCCATCCAGGTATGCGCGCGCCCGCTCCGGGCTGTGCCCCGATCCATTGCGCGCGGGTGCCGCGAAATACACGAGCGACGTTGCCGAATGCAGCAGCGACCGTGGCGACCCACGCGTCAGACCCAATACCATTCTCCAGAGAGCAGCGGGACCCCGCCCTATATGGTGGTGCCGCCAGGCGGCTCTCCATCCGCGCACTCTCTCGCGCGGGCTGTCCATCCGTCCAATCTCTCCAACCAGAGCCAGGGGTTCTTCCTGGGTGGCGCCCGTCCAGCGCCGGATGCCCCACGTCCATACGGCTTCCACGACCGGGACGAGGGACCGCCAGACGGTCTCGGATATTGCCCCCCGCGGCCCCGACTCCATCCGCTCTTCCAGAACACCGTGGTCGGGTATCAACTTGTAAGCGGTCCACGACGCAATCCGTTCCGGAAGGTTCGGGACGCGGTGGCGGAGCCATTCCATCTCCGGCCGCGGCCAGATCTCCTGCAGTGTTTCTGCTCGCTCCCGGTATGTCGGCCGGTATTCTCCCAGAAGAGCGAGGATCGCAAGGGCCAAATCCGCGCCGGTCTTGGCCGAGTGGTAGAGACGCATTTCCTCGTCGGATTCACCCATCCCGGGATAGTACAGGAGTTCTTCCGCAATGCGGTTGAACACGAGCGTGACAGCGTCTTGGGCATGAATCGATGCAGCGTCCAGGGGCGGTAGGTTCGACAACACGTTCCGGCCCCACACCACGCGCCCGCGATTCCTCAAATCCACGGTGCCGATCTCCGGACGCACGGAGGCGATATCCTCCACCCGTACGGGCGCCAGATCAAACGACGAAGCCATCTCATCCCGGGGCACGTCCTCTCGAAACGTTCGAGCCAGGCTCCACACGCGCTCCCGGAGGGGCTCCAGGTCGGTCTCTGAATTGACCACCAGGTACAGATCCAGATCACTCAGTACGGTGATCCGGCCGTCTTCCCGCTCCAGGGCGCTTCCCTCTCCCCGGCTCATCGCCCCCGTGAGAATCACGGATGTCAGCAGATCGGCTCCCAAACTCGATACGATCCGCTCTACGGATTGTTCGATCAAGGACTTGATCGCCCGATCCCCCCGAGGGCTGGCGCTGGTGGTGAACTCGACCACAGGTCCCCGGCTCACAATTTCCTTCCTTCCCGGTCCCCCAACGCGAACAGGCTGACGCAGATTCCGGCGAAACTTCGCTCCTCGAGAAGGCCGAAGCGCGACTGCAAGACTTTCTTCGTCAACCCGTGTGGGTCATGCTCCCATTCCCGGACCTGGACCAGCCACAGGCGGTCATGGCCATCCGTCAACCGAGCCAGCCGCTCGGCGACGACCTCGGGCTCTTCGCCGAACAACTTGCACCAATCGAACACAATCGGGCGCCCCGCGTAGTAGAGATCGAAGGCCGAGCGACAGTTCGTGGTCAGAATCGTATCCGACGGCTCCGCACGACTCATCACATAGCGGGCGGCCCCCCGGAAGTCTTCCTTCATGTAACGGGGGTCAAAGTAGTAGTTGCTCAGAGAGTACATGAACAGCAGCAGGACGAATCCGAGATTCGCCCAGCGGAGCCACGACCGTCCCACCTGGGAGAGCCCCCTTGCGAGAAGAAGCACGAATGCCGGCAGTGCCACCATGAGGTAGCGCGGGTTGAACACCTTGATATTTCGAGAAGCCAGGAGCGACAGCACCAGAACGGGAACGCCCAGATAGAGAAGCAACATGACGAGCGTGGGTTTGTCGTCACGACTTTTCCAGATGCCGAGCGCTCCCACGAACCCGAACACAAGGGCCGTTAGAATCACGACCAGCAGTTCAGCGCCCACGGCACGCAGCGGAGAGTGTGCGTGGAGCTCCCGCAGGGAGGGACCGGCAGAATACCCGAGACTGAACGCGAAGAACGTGAAGGGAATGTCCCAACCCGTAAACGGCCTCTCGACACGCAGCAGTTCTTCTACCGGGTCCGAAGACCCCGAGAATGCGCGGGCCGGTTGCAGGCGGTCGTTGAATTCCACCAGCCAGGGGGAGAGCACCAGAACGACCGCCAGCCCGGCGAGAACCAACTTGGGCAGGCGTCGCCGGGACGGCGCGCCCCCCAGGAGAGCAATGGAGCCTTGCGCAGCCAGGAGAAACAGGGCGCTCAGGTTCGTGAGAAGAGCGGCCGCCGACGTCCAGACGAGATGCATCCAGGAACGCCAGCCTCCCCCGACGAGGAACCGGTGAAAGAAATACATGGAGAGCGTCGTGAAGAGAAGGAGCAGGCTATAGTTCCTCGCTTCCTGAGAATACCAGATATGAAACGGCGAAAGAGCCAGGATCAACACCGCCCACCAGGCCGTATGGCGATCGTACACGGCTCCGGCCAGCGCATAGATCGCCACGAGCGTTCCCGTGCCGGCCAACGCGGACGGCATCCGCAGCCAGAACTCGTTCAGCCCCGCCAGCTGCCAGCTCACGAACAGCACGAGGGAGTAAAGCGGGCCATGGAGATTGTGCAGCAGACTTCCGAGGAATGTGTCGTGGTGGTGGATCAGCGTCGCGTCGCTCAGACTCAGGAATTCGTCAATCCAGAGCGACTGGGACCCGAGGCGATACATGCGCAGTGCAAATCCAACCGCGACGAGCGCGACCAGGGTCCAGGACAGCGTCTCGCGACGCGGCCGCCTGAGAGAGCATGCCTGATCCGAAAACGACATTCATACTCCCCCATCACAGCCGTTGGTAGAGGAACTCAGGGATCACATAACGGCGGCGATTCAACACGACCCCGAGAAGATTGGCATCCCCGGTCGCCAAGAGATCTCGGGCTTTCTGGACCACCGTGCGATCCGTCTTGTTCGCTCTGGCAACCAGTACGACGCCGTCTGTATCCTTGCACAGCATGGAAACTTCCGGCATCGGCATGACGGCAGGAGCATCCACCAGAACATACTGGTGATGGGATTTCAGCTTTTGCATGAGAGAACGGGTCTGGCTGGACCCGAACACCTCCGATGAGATCAACGGAGTGTTTCCCGCGAGCAACACGTGGAGGTTCGGTGTCGCCGTGGATCGCAACGCCATCTGCAGGTCCAGATCACGTCCCACCACGTCCGTCAATCCGGCGTGCGGCTTCAGTCCCATCAGATCACCCAACCCCGGCCACTTGATATTCATGTCGATCAGGCACACCTTCATACCCGCACGAGCCGCCAGGGAATACCCCAGGCTCGCAACCAACGTCGTGCAACCCTCCTGCCGAACCGAGGATGTGAACATGATCACGCGCTGTGTCCGGTCCGGCAGGGCCGCTTCGATCGCCGATCTCAGGCTGTCGCACTCCTGGCGAAAGTGGTCCGCAAGGCCCGCCAAGGAATGTCCTTCCGAGACCGTCTGCGGTCTGTCCCCTTCGGGCTCGTCGCTTGGAACGACCGTCTTTCCTCGCTCGCGGCGCGCCTTCTCGAGAGCATCGTGAATCCGGCTCATTCTACTCCCCAACCCTATGCTGATGTCACGGCGCGTACGGCCCGGCCCGACACATTCGTCGGGATCGTCTCTTCCCACTCCCGAATGCAGTTGCGGACGACCTCGGCGTCGACAACCTGCACATCGCGGGCGTAGCTTTCTACCAGGGCGCTGTCGCAGAGAATGTTGGCGATCCGGGGTATTCCACCCGAATGTTGCGCGACCAACTCAATGGCGTCATCCGTGAACACCGTCCGGTCCTGTGCTCCGGCAACGGCCAGTCGGTGCCTTACATACCGGTCGATTTCATCCGGCGACAGAGCATCGATCCGGCAGCGGAGCCCGATCCGCTGGGATAGTTGCTTCAACTCCGGCCGGTTCAGCAGCCGGCCGAGCTCCATCTGTCCCACAAGAACAATCTGGAGCAGCTTCTTCCGCGAAGTCTCCATATTGGAGAGCATCCGGACGTGCTCCAGAAGCCCGGGCGTCATGGCCTGTGCTTCATCGATGATGAGGGCCACGTTGTGCCCCTGCTGGGCCTGCTCAATCAAGTATGTCTTCAGCTGGATCATTAGATCTGCCGCCGAGCGACCCGAATAGGAGATCCCCAGGTCGTCGAGGACCATTCTCAGGAAGGGCCCCAGTGAGAAGCTCCCACCGGAGACAATGGCAATCTTGGTATCCTCCGCGATTTCCTCGAGCAGGGTGTGAATGAGGGTCGTCTTTCCCGTTCCGACCTCACCCACAAGAGCCACGAACCCCTTTCTGTGCCGAATGCCGTAGAGAAGATGAGCCAGCGCCTCGGTGTGGGTCCGGCTCATGAAAAGAAACCTCGGGTCCGGCGTCATATTGAACGGGCGTTCCGTGAACTGGAAGAAGGAACAGTACATCGTGTCACTCCCGATTGAAACCCCCTACCTTCTCTTCAGGCGAACTTCGGGCACCGAGGACAGGACCCGCAGCCCCAGATAGTTTTCCACATCCTCCCGGCTTCTGAGGGAATGATCCAGTCGATCCAGAAAGAAAGCCAGGCCGATGCTCAGGAAGAGACTGAGAGCCGGGGCAAGCATGAGCCGGACCGGGTCCCGCGGGTTTGTCGCCTGCGGGCGAGTCGCCGGTGACAGCACCACGACCTCGTAGTCTCTGGCACTGACCTCCGAGATCTTCATGTGCATTTCTTTTGCCAGCAGCTCCTTGAAGGTGTTCGTGACCAGTCCGAGGGAACGCTCGTATTGATTCATGGTCATTTCCTTCTCCGGATAGCTGGCCAGATCCGCTTCCCATTGTGCCACTTGCCGGTTCAGCGTATTCAGTTCCTGACGAAGGACGTTGAGATCGGATTCGCGCATCTGGATCTCGATCTCCTCATAGCGCCGCATTCGCTCTTTCAATTCGCGAATCTGTTCTCTCAGCACCCCCACCTCCGGGTGGGTCGCTTTGTACTTGGATAGAATCTCTCTCTCTCGGGACTCGAGAATCCCCAGCTCCTGACGGGTTTGACGCATCATGTCTTGAACGTTCTCGTTCATTGAACCCGGAAGCGCCGCCGGCAACGTGCTCGCGGGACCATCGCTTCTCAATCTCAGACTCTCGTCGATTCGCGTGGATGCGGACGCGATTCTCAGCTCGAGGTCCGCCCGCTTCGCCTTCAGAATCCGTAGCTGCAGGAGAATCGCCTCCTTCTCCTGCTTGATGGAAGCGACTCCCATCTTCTCCGCGTATTCCCTCCGCTCCCGCTCCAGAACCTCCAGATCTCGCTGCGCTCGCATCACTTCCTGATTGAACATCTCGTGTGCGTCAGGCAGCTCGAACAGCTCCTTGTGAAGAGAGATATACGCCTCGAGGATCGCGTCCAGACTCTCCCGGACAATCTTCTGATTCGTCGAGTAGTAGGAGACATCGATGATGTTCGAATTCCGCCTGGCGTCCGTCCCGATGTGATAGCGGTCGACCCAGGGAGGCCTGCCGGGTATGCCTTCGGCTTCGTATTTGCGCCGGAGGATCTCTCCTGCGCGGTCCGCGATCGGCTGGCTTGTGAGGATCATGATCTCGGAATTCATGACCTCTTCCCAGGGCCGGAACTCGAGATTCGCCACCAGAGTACTCGAGCGCTCGCCCGGGCGAATCAGAATCTGCCCGTACGATCTGTAATCGACAGTGGCCTTCGCGGCCTTCCACCCCACGTACACCGTCGACGCCAGAACCAGGCCGAGAATCACCCACTTCCGCCGCAGGATGATCGTCGCGAAATCGCGTATACTGGTTTCCCCGGTTGCCCGCGACTCTTCCATGCTTCTGCTCCCACCGTTGCTTGGTACTAGTCTTTCCACTTTCGCAGGTAGTATGTGTTCACTGCCGGTACCACGGTAGCCGCCACATCGAGAGCGAATTGCCTGAGATGGCTGATGAACCGCTTGGGCACGTAAATGATGTCATAGGGCTCAAGATACTCGTCCGTCCAAGGATCGTTTCCCTTGTACACGTCTCCCAGGTCGAGCCGAAGGGCCGAGATTTCGGTGGCGGAGACCCGTCTGAGGAGAACGACGCTGCCCAGATTTGCCCCGTCTTTCGGTCCACCCGCCTCGGCGATGGCCGCCGTCACCGACAGAGATCTCCGGTATTCCACTTCGCCGGGCTGGAGGACCATCCCGATGACGTAGACACCCGGAACCGCCACTTTCGTCACCGTCACCGTGACGGCGGGTTCGAGAAGGATGTCTGAGTACCCGGCCTCAATCTTCTCCGCCACGTCTCTCGGCGTGTGGCCGGCCACTCTGAAATCTCCGATCCCCGGCAGGGTGATGCGCCCGTCGGGTCGAATGGCTAGATCCCTGCTCAATTCCGGGTTGAAGAAGAAATCGACTCGCACGTGGTCGCCGACCTCCAGGCAGTAGTCGGCCAGCAGCCCGCCCTCGTACAAATCTACGTGAACAGCCGGGGTCGCCTCCCCGCCGCCGCCTTCGCCCCGAAGATCGACCGTCACGTGCTCCGCTCCACCCGAACAGCCGGCCATTGCCAGGAGGAACCCCGGGAGCAATCCCATGAGCACGCGGGCCGGAGCCCCCCGGACACCCACGGCTCCGTACCTAGTACATTCCATCACCCGTCAACACCACCTTGAGCGTCTTGAGAACAATCACGAAATCCAGAAACAGCGACCGCCGTTCGACGTACTGAAGATCCTTGGCGATCCAATCCCCGAAACTGATGCGAGTCGGGCTCGAGACTTGCCACAAACACGTGATCCCCGGAGGCACGGACAATCGCATCGCCTGCTCCGGGGTGTACTGACTCGCCTCCTCTGGAAGATGCGGGCGTGGCCCGACGAAACTCATTTCACCTTTGAGGACGTTGACCAGCTGCGGCAGCTCATCCATCGCGCACTTGCGAATGAAGCGTCCGAACCGCGTGATTCTCGGATCCTCGCGCATCTTGAACAGCGGTGGCTCGGCCTCGTTCAGATGAAGGATGCCGGCTTTGGCCTCCTCCGCCCCTACTTCCATCGACCGAAACTTATAGAAAATGAAGGGATTCCCGCATCGCCCGATCCGTTTCTGCCTGAAAATCACCGACCCAGGAGAGTCGAGTCTGACCCCCAAGGAAATCAGCGCCAGAAGGGGTGACAGGACCACCAACGAGACGAAGGCAACGGTGAAGTCTATCCATCGCTTGCCTCGCTCGTATCCCATTCCGGGCCGACTTGAGTCCCTCGACGCAGAACTCTCAGAGGTGTCGGGATCCAGCGTCCGATCCGCGTTGTTCGACAGCATCACGAAATCCAAGGCATGCACCCTTCGCGACGCCTAACACGCCGCGCCGGGAAAGAAAAAAGGCCGGGCACAGCGCCCTGCCTTCCACGGCGATGGAAGTCCATTCGGGTCGCTTGCCAAAGGTTCCCCTGCCCGTACAACTCGGGCGACGGAAATCACGGACCCAGGCGATAGAGTGTCAACAGATCTCCCTGAAGCACCCTCTGCGCCGAGCGCCGTTCAGTCACCCCAGATCGGGGCCAATCCTCTTCCCCACCACGCACCTCCCTGGGAACCCTTAGCCATCTTCGATACGGAAGCTCCACCTCCTCCGGCAGGCCCGGCGGACCCACCGAATGCGTCCGGATGCCGACGTTTCATTCCCCAAATTAGTGAATCTACCACATATCTCGCAAAAAGTCAATCGCTTTCGCCGACGTCTAGCCTGCCTACGACTCCAGCTCCTCGAGAACCGCCGAGAAAAACAGTGGCAGCAGAACCTCGTGCTGGCCCAGGAACGTGAAACCCCGGCCGCCACCCAGCGTTGGCCTCCGCACAACGTTCTCCCTAGCCCGGTAATGCATGAGCATATCGAAATTTGCAGCCACGAATCCCTCCACCGGACCACCCAGATTCCGTGCAATCGATACGGCCTTCAGAAACACCTCGGGAAGGATGACGGCCGAACCCATGTTGATCACGACCCCCCCCTCGCCCAAGCCCTCCACCTGCTTGGCAAAAGCAAGGAAATCTCGGTAGGTGGTCTCCCCGATGGCCTCCCCCGAAGCGGTCGGATGCTGGTGAATCGTGTCCGTGCCGATCCCCACATGGATCGTCACGGGGATCGAGAGCCGAACCGCCGTGGCCAGGATGCTCTCTCTTGCGTGCGGCGCGTCCCGGAGCACCCGTTCCCCCAGGGATTCTCCCAGGCCCAGGTCACCGCGGTAGCCCTCCAGAATCGCCTCATTCATGATGACGGCGGTCTCCTCCGTCATTCCGAAGTCCCCATGCACAAGCGTTTCGGCGACGTCCTCCGAAGTCTGACCCCACATGGCCAGTTCGAAATCGTGGATTGCCACGGAACCGTTGCCCGCAAGAGCCGAGACGGCTCCCCGCTCCATCATCTGGATCAACAGGGGTCCGATTCCGCACTTGATCACGTGCCCGCCCAACATCAGAATTCGAGATCGTCCCTCGCTCCGGGCACGGACCACCGCATCGACCAGGCTCCGCAGGTCTCTGGCCGAAAGGACATCCGGAAGATTCTCGAGAAATTCGATGAAGCGGCTGCCCGGCCGGTACGGCTTTCCCAATTGATCGAGACGGACTTTGCTGGGACGCCCGTGGATGGACCGCGTCTTGATGCCGGAAAGATCACTCCGCGCGTATCGGGACTTGGAACCGACGACCCGGTGGGTTCCATCTCGATTCTCGCTTCTCGATGTCACCTCGCCTCCCCTCCTCTCGCGCTCCACCCTCTGTCCAACGGCGTCCGCAGAGAAATCTCCTCCAGGATCGCCGTGATCGCGCCCACCTTGATCTTGCTTCTCATCCGGACCGGGAGCCGGCCGGCATCGTGCGCCAGCCAGATCCACAACCGTCCCTCCTGCTTGAACAGACCCGTCGTCTTCAAGATCGGCTCAATCACGGTGCAAACATAATCCCCAACCGGAGTCGAAACGGTCTCTTCGCGAACCGCCCGGACCTCAAGCCTGTAGTTCTTCTTGTTTGTCTGGTTCTCTACGAAGATCGGCCCTTTTTGCGGAAACTTGAGACACCTGACATAGTAGAGGGCGGAGAGAATGTCCTGGACGCCCGGTTCAAACGTCACCCACTCTCCGTCCGCGTACCGGGCCCGCCCGGCGTCGTGGTCGAACACCATGATCTCGTCCTGCCGGTAGGTTCCCTCCCGCAAGTGCTTCTCGTGTCTCAACGGAACCAGGCGCTCCACGTCGATCCATGTCTCGACCCGGTCCTCGACCGGATAGAACAACGAGAACAGGGCGTTGGATCGCACCTCAGAGACAATGTGGTAGCAGGGTCGCGAATCCACGTCTACAATGCCCTCGACGGCCATCCGCGCGGTTCCCGCCCTTACCGGCCCCCACTTCACGGCATACGTCAGCACTTCGCCCACGGCGAAAACCGGCTCGGGCAACGAGTCGTCCGCATCGGTCGAGCCCGCTCCCGCAAGCCCCAGACAGACCAGGGCTAGAGCAATCCCTGTTCGGGTTCTCCATGGGAGCCCAACCGTCATCGCTCTCACGCGTCTCCTTTCAGGAACGTGCGGTTCCGTATCGCTCCAGAGTCTCGGAATAGAGACCCTCGGTTTTGTTCACGGTTTCTGAGATATCGAATTCGGATGCCCGTAACGTGGCCGCCCGGCTCATCCGTCGGATTTCCTCGGGCGAGCTCAGGATCTCCTGCAACGCGTCCGCCAGCGCATCCGGATTTCGGGCCGCTACCAATCGCCCCTCCCGCCCGTCGCGCACCATCTCGGGAATCCCACCCACGCGCGTCGCGACAACCGGCAGCCCCACGGCCATCGCGTCGAGGATCGACGTTCCCAAGCCCTCCAGCCACGAGGCGCTCACGAATACTTCGGCGGCTCCGAGCAGCGCGCCGACGTCGTTCCGAAATCCGGTCAACGTGACATGATCCTCAAGCCCCAGAGCCTCGATGTCGTGGCGCACTCTTTCGACGAGAGGGCCGCTTCCCACAAGCACAAAATGCGCCTCCGGAACGTCCTTGACCACCTTTGCGGCCGCCTTCAGCAACGTCGCGTGATCCTTGTGAGGTGCAAGGGCGGCAACCGATATCACGATCCGTTTCGCGGCATCTATCCCCCATTCCTGCCAAACCTTCCGGTCGGGGATTCTCTCCACAGCCTCCACTGGGATTCCGCTGTGGATCGTCCGCACGCGCGAGCCATCCACCCCGGACGAGATCAGGACCTCTCGAACGTTCTCCGAGACCGCCGCGTACATGAGGCGCGGACACCGGTACTTCCACACGCTGAACGGATTCCTTCGCGGTCGGAAATCCACCCTTCGAGAGACGACCGACGGAGGCATCCGTCCCCAGAGCCGGGCCAGAAGTCCAAGACTGTGGGCGTGCGCCGTATGCAGGTGGCACAGTTGAGCGGCGAAGCGGCGGACAATTCCGGCCAGTCGCGCGCCTGCGACCAGATCCCACTCGCCCCTCATCGCGAGTTCCGTTACACCAAGCCCGTCCGCTCGGGCCCTCTCGGAGAGTGGGGAGCCCGGCTGGCAGACCAACAGAACCGCGTGTCCTCGATCCAGGAGGCCACGGGCAAGGAGCAGCACCTGCCGCTCGCCACCGCGCCAACTGCCGGCCGTATTCACGTGCACCACCCGGAACTTCGCAGATACAGCCATTGATTTTCTTCGCCGCCGCCCATGGCAAGCTGCCCACCGTCACCGGCGGTTCAATTCCCACAGTTTGGCGTATTTGAGGAAGACGGTGAACGACCCCAAAATACAGAGGAGTAGACCGTGCACGCCGTCGAGGAACCCCCGCTGGAAGACGTACATCTTCAGGAACTTGAACAGGGCATGGCCCAGGATCCCGAGCGGCCCGCTTTGCCGTCCCGCCTCAAACAGGTCTCGGGCGCCCCACGTCGCGTAGCGCTCCGCCTTCCCCAGATAGTCTCCCAGTGTTCGGTAGCTGTAGTGCACCAGGGCGCCGTTGAGAGTTCCCGTCTCCGACAGGTGCACCTCTGCGTGCACCCACTTTTGCACATACCGTCCCGCGTCCCTTTGAAACAGGCGGAGCACACGATCCCGCTGCCAGCCACAACGGCGGATCTCGCGGCCCAGGAAGTAGTTCCTCCGGCGAATCCAGTATCCGGGTTCGGCGGTTTGCGAGTTTCGAACGACCGCTTCGACTTCCGATCGAAGCTCGGGGGTCACGCGTTCATCCGCGTCCACGATGAGGACCCACTCGTGTGATGCCTGCGGAATCGCCCAGTTCTTCTGCGCCGCTGAGTTCTCGTACGGGTGTTGCAGTACCCGGGCTCCGGCGGCGCGACTGATCTCCACGGTTCGATCGGTACTGTAGGAATCCACGACGAGAATCTCGTCTGCCCACTTCACGCTCTCGATGCACTCGGGAAGATTCCGTTCCTCGTTCAACGTGGGAATCAGCGCGGTCAGCGGGGTCACGATGAAATCCCCTCGTCCTCGGGCCCGCGTCCCGGCGCGAACTTCTCCAGAACCGTCCGGATGACGTCCCGGCTCGCGTGTTTCTTCGGATCTCCGACGATCGCGGTCTCCCCCCCCAGAGATGCCATGATCTCTCTCTCCGGAACGCTCTCGACTCTGTAATCCGTCCCCTTGGCATGGACATGCGGTTTCAGAATGGACAGACACTCACCCACGGTGGGTTCATCAAAAACCATAACCCAATCCACGCATTCGAGACCCGCCACAATTTCCGCCCTCTCGGCCGCGGGCATGACGGGCCGACCCTCGCCCTTGATCGCCCGTGTGGACGCATCGCTGTTGATCGCCACGACGAGGACGTCTCCCGATCGCCGGGCGCCTTCCAGATACCGAACGTGCCCAACGTGAAGGAGATCGAAACAGCCGTTCGCCAGGACGATCCGCTTTCCCTCGACCCGCAACTCTTCCAGAATCGGGCGCAGTTCCTCACGGGAGCAAATCTTCATCTCGCAACTCCAGGTTCGATAGGATTTCATCCATCGAGACGGTCGCGGTTCCCCGCTTCATCACAACCAGGGAACCGGCGCAGCTCGCCAGCAGAGCCGCATCCAACATCGACGCGCCGGCCGCCAGACTCAGGGTCAACACCGCCGCCACGGTATCTCCGGCCCCCGTCACATCGGCCGCGTCACAATCCAGAAAGAGCGGCACATGCGTCACGCGGCCGCCCGTTTCGAATACCGACATCCCCAGCCGCCCGCGCGTGATCACCAACCCCTGACGGAGATCCAGCGAGCCGACCAGTCGCCTTCCGACCGTATGCAAGCTCTCTTCGTCGACGACCGACATCCCGGCCGCCGGGCCGGCCTCGGACTCGTTCGGGCAGGCGATCGTTACCCCGCGAAACAAGGGAAGTCGGTGCCTTGAGTCGGCAGCCAGACACCTGTCTTCCGTCCTCCCCAGATCGATGATGCGCTCCGCCAGCCGGGGAGAAAGCGTGCCTTGCCCGTAGTCCGAGAAGAGCACCGCCCGCAGCCGTTTCATTCGGGAAGCCACCGTTCGATAGAAGGGTTCCTCGAATTCCCGGGCCTGCACCGGATCTCCGTCCCGGTCGATCCGGACCAGCTGCTGCCGAACCGTGTGCAGGCCTCCGGCCATGACCCGCGTCTTGCGCACCGTCCCGGCGTTCGAATCGGTGAGAACGCCCGAGACGTCCACATCCATCGAACGAAGTCCGTCAACCAGTTCTCGACCCGTCTCGTCGTCCCCGACGACACCGATGATGGCCGGACGCGCGCCCAACGCCCGCAGGTTGGCCGCCGCGTTGGCCGCTCCGCCCGGGCGCACCTCGGCCCTCTGGTACTTCAGGATCAGCACCGGAGCCTCTCGCGAAACCCGCCGGGTATCCCCAATGATGTACTCATCGGCGATCATGTCTCCGATGACGGCCACTTCGAGATCTGCGAAGCGACCGACGATCCCGCGAAGGCGGTCCGTGTGCTCTCGGCTCATGACTCTCTCCCCGTTGCCGTGGGCGGGCCGGGATTGCTCTTCGCCGCGTCCCCCGTCAGTAGTTCCCGGCAGGCGTTCCAGACTTCCTCGACGGTAATTTCGTGAAGACACGCGTATCCCCGATCACACTGCCGCGAATAGCAGGGCGCGCAATCGGTCACCCGCCGCACAATCCGGGAACGTGGGCTTCGCACCCCCGTCCACCCGGGATTCGTCGAACCGTACACCCCCACCACGGGCGTCCCCACGGCCGCGGCCAGATGCGTGGGGCCCGTGTCGTTTCCTACAACGATCGAACAGCGTGCCAGACATGCCGCCAGAACCTTGAGATTCGTCCGTCCGGCAAGCACCACCGTCCGAGCGCGCAGGGAGCAGGAAATGTGCTCGGCGAGGAACCGCTCCTCACTCGAACCGAACAGCACGATCTGATCTCCCGCAAACCGCCGAGACAAACGAACGAAACGATCCGGAGGCCAACGTTTGGCCGCCCCAAAGGCGGCTCCCGGGATCAGCCCGATCCGGAGCCCCCCCTCGTTCGGCGGCAGCAGCCGACCGGCTTCGGCCGCCGCGGCGGGGTCGATGCTCACGCGAGGCGTTCTTTCGTGGACGTCCACCCCCAGTGATTCCACGAGTTCAAGGTACTCGTCCACGAGATGTCTTGAGCGAGGCCGCGCGGTGAACGGCACTCGATGCGTCAACAGAAATCCACGGCCTTCCGTCGGCCTTCCCACTCGAATTCGGGCACCCCCGAGCTTCGTTTCGAGGGCAGAGGAAAAAGACTCCGGAAACACCCACGCGAATCCGGCGCGCCAATCTCTCAATTTCCACGCCGCCCCGAATCGGTGGCGGAATGCCCCCGCCTCTCGCGCGTCTAACCCTACCGCCCCAGCAACCCCATCGAAGGTCCCCAACAGGTCACAGATGCTCCGGGGGCCGAAGAGTACCAGGTTTGCCCGCGAACTGCAATCGCCCAGGGCGCGAATTGCGGGCGCCGCGAATACGGCATCGCCGACCCAGTTCGGGGTTCGGATCAGAATGTACTCGCCTTCACCGGGAGGCGGAATCGGAGGCATGGGTGGCTTCCCCCGCAGCGCGAGCGGTTCGCAGAAGTTCCAGAGCCTTTGCGTGCACTTCGTCGAACGTTAGTGTTTCCATTCGGCCGTCCCCCGCGCGGAGCCACTTCAGATTCGTGGCCAGCGGCGCCCACAACCCCGGGTCCGTCGGTCCGAAGAGCGCCAGCGTCGGCCGCCCCAGGGCCGCTCCGATGTGCATCACACCCGTATCGTTGCAGATCAGAAGATCCAGGCCGCCGATCAGCGCCGCCGCACGACGGAGCGGAAGGTCCGCCAGACACACGACCCGGTCGTCCACCCGCTTACGGACGGCATCCCTGAGGATTCCCTCCTTCGGCCCCGCGATCACGAACACCTGGTTCTTCGCATCCTCGGCCAGTGCCGCCGCAACCCGCGCAAACCTCTCCGCCGGCCACCGGTTTAACCTCTTTCCCGCCCCGGGGTGGATGCCAATGGCTCGTCGTCCCGCGGAGCGCACGTCGGCCAGTTGAGTGCGAGCCCACGATGTCTCCTCCGCGGACAGTCCCATCGAGGGCGATCGATCCGGGATGTCCAGGTCGAGCGCGCGGGCAAAATCCAGATTGCGGTCCGACTGGTGTTCACGCGCCCATCGACACGGAACCTGAATCTGGAACACCCGTCGCCCGATCGTGCGGCCGTAGGCGCTCCCGTCACTGCCGACTCGAAGTCGGCCGCCGGCCAGTCTGGCAACGATGGCCGAGGTGACCGAAAAGGAAACGGTGGTGGGCATGATCACGAGATCCCACGGGTGAGCGCGAAGCGATCTGAGAAACGCGTATGCCTCGCCGGAGTGTCTCTGAAAGCGCTTCTTGTCGAAGACCAGAACCTCGTCGACATCGGGGTGTTCCAGCATGATCTCCGCGTTGTCCGGGGAGGCAACCAGAGTCGTTCTGGATCCCGGATATCCCCGCCTGAGCGCTCGAAACAACGGGGTGCTCAACAGCATGTCCCCCATCTGATTGTGCGGACGTACGACCAGTACGAATTTCACCGCGGATGCATTGGGCTTCGCGGACGGCGCCCGCCCCTCGGCAGCCCCTCCCCATCGCCACCCGATCAAGCGATCGATCCCCCACTTGCCGGCCCGTTCCAGCGATTTCATCCATTCTCTCCCGCATCACCACACACGGCGTCGTACACGCGGTCCACAGGGATCCCGTCGAGACACGCAAGATCCCCTCTTGGACAGCGGTCCCGTCCATGAAGCCCGCACGGCCGACAATCCAGCGGTAGGGCAATCACGACGTCACGCTCCCCCAGCGGATAAAACCCCAGGCTTGTGGTTGTGGATCCGAAAAGGGCGACCACCGGCGTTCCCACGGCCGCCGACAGGTGCATGAGGCCGCTGTCGTTCGTCACCACTCGGGACGCCGCCGCCAGCAGAGCCCCCTGCTCCATAAGATCGTTGCTCATAAAGGCACACACTCTCCGGGGGCCGGCAGCGTCCGTCACGCCGAGCACGAGTTCCGATTCATCGGCGGGTCCGGTGATCACCACGTCCACCGACGCTTCTTCGGCCAAGTGTCGGGCCAAGGCGCCGTATCGATCCGCTCCCCAACGTTTGGTCAACCGGCCGGCGCCCGGTGCCAGAACCATGAGGCGGCTTGCAGAAGGGACGAGGCGGTCCCGCACCTTCGCGGCTACGTCCTCGCGGATGTCCCGTGGAATCCGCAGATGCAATCGCTCGTTCACCGCGGGAATTCCGGCGCTCCGAGCGGCTGCCAGATACCGGTTCACAACATGGCCCGGATACCCCAGAATCGGTTTTTTGAATCGCACCAGGGCCTGCCGGGAAGCGCGCGCCGGCGACGCGCGGACCACCCGGGGCACTCTCAACATTCGGGTCAGGAGGCGACTGCGTAGCGAAGCGTGGAGGTCAATCACCAGATCGAAGGATTCCCCTGCGAGCACCCTGGCATAGCGTTGGAGGCCCGCAAGGCCTCCGTGCCGCCCAGAATTCGAAAAAGGAAACACTCGGTCCACCGGGCCATCGCTTCGAAACAGGCTGCCGTACGATTCCTTGACGGCAATCGAGATTCGCGCGTCAGGGAGCCGTCTACGGACGGCCTCCGCCACCGGCAGCGTCAGAACGACGTCCCCCAGGGATCCGAACCGGACCAGCAGTACATCCTCCCACTCCACCGGGCGTTCCATCTCCTCCACCTCGGTCCGCGCCTCGCCCGCAGCGCCGTACCGCCCCCGGTGCTGCCTGCACACACGCCCCCGCGCCCCCACCGCCATCCGACACGCGCCTCACCGGCCGGGACTTCCTTCGCGCCCGACCGGTTCTCTCGCCCCCTGTCCCCCATTTCGAAACTGAGTGTCGTGGAGCCGCCGGTACACTCCCGGTTCAGCCATCAGAGAATCGTGCGTCCCGACAGCCACGACCCGCGCGTCTTCGAGCACCACGATCTTGCTCGCATTCTGAATGGTCGAAAGACGGTGGGCAATCACCAGTGTCGTTCGATCCGCCATGAGTCGGTCGAGCGCTTCCTGGACCAGAAACTCCGATTCCGAATCCAGCGACGACGTGGCCTCATCGAGAATGAGGATCGGCGGGTTTTTCAGAATCGCCCTCGCGATGGCCACCCGCTGACGCTCCCCTCCGGACAACTTGACGCCGCGGTCTCCGATGACCGTACCGTACCCGTCAGGACATGCCTCGATGAAAGCATGCGCATTGGCCGCCTTCGCAGACCGGACGACGGCCTCGCGTGTGGCGTTCTCCATTCCGTAGGCAACGTTGTTCCAGATGGTGTCGTTGAATAGGATCGTCTCCTGCGTCACGATGCCCATGAGACTTCGAATTGAACGCACGGTCATATCCCGCAGGTCGATCCCATCGATCATGATCCGGCCGGACGTCGGGTCATAGAAGCGAGGAACAAGATCGACCAGCGTCGACTTGCCCGCGCCCGAGGGCCCGACGACCGCTACCATCTCCCCCGCCTTGACGGAGAGATCGATGTCCTTGAGAACGAGGCGCTCGGGTTCGTATCCGAAGGAGACGCGTTCAAAGCGCAGTTCCTCCCTCACTTCCCGAAGTTCCACGGCTCCCGGCCTCTCGGTGATCTCGGGCTTCGTATCCAGGAGATCGAACACTCGTCGTGCGGCCACCAGCCCCTCCTGCAGCTGCGTATTGACCTGCGTCAGCTTCTTGATCGGACTCATGGCGGAGATCATGCAGGCAACGAAGATGATGAACCAGTCCGGAGAAAGACCCGTTCCTTCCAGCACCTGGAGTCCTCCGTACCAGAGAACGATCAGGGCACCGGCGACCGCCAGAAACTCGGTCAGGGGAGTGGCCAGCGATCCCACCCGCTGAAGTCGTACGAGGGATTTGAAGTAGCCCTGCGTCCGGTCACGGAACTTGCGGATTTCCAATCCCTCCATCGTGAAAGCTTTCACGATCCGGATGCCGGACAAGGTCTCCTGGAGGACGCTCGTAATATCGGCCATCCGTTGCTGCGAGGCGGCACTGTATTTGCGGAGCTTCCGGCTGACGCGCCCAACGGCGTACATCATGGGAGGCAGGACCACGAATGAAACCAGAGCGAGGCGCCAGCTGATCCAGAACACCAGCCCCAGGTAAAACACAACCAGAAGAAGGTCCCGCACAAGGTTGGTGAATACCGCCGAGACGGCTTGCCGGACGAGGGTCACGTCATACGTAACGCGAGAGAGAATCTGACCCGTCCTCCGCCCGTGGAAAAAGGAAAGCGACAGACGGTGGATCTGTTCGTACAATCGATTCCTCAGGTCTCGAATGACCGCCTGCTCCACGGAAATCAGCAGAAACCGTTGGCCGTACGCGAAGAGTCCCTTGAAAAAAGTGAAAATCAGGAGGCCGACGCACACTCTCCCGAGCGACTCCACGGGGGAAGGCCGCAGAAACAGCCCCATGACCCACTCCTTGACGTCGTCCCGCACTCGGGAGATTTTCGTCGGCAGCGATTGCTCCAGCAGGTCCACGTCCTCAGCGGAAACCCCGGGTACGAGGACGGCCGGGGAATCGTTGAACAGAACGTTCAGGAAGGGAAGCAGCATTCCGACGGAAAACACGCTGGTGATCGCGAAGAACACCATACAGAGAACGGCCGCCGTCATGCGGAAGCCATAAGGCCGGATGTAACCGAGGAGCCGCAGGTAGGTATTCACGGTTGGCTGTCGCCCGCCTTTCCGGATCCCCGGCGTTCGACTCCGGGCGGCGCAAGGCGAGCGATGATGTTCAAGAGATCTTCATTACCGATCCCGTTTCCCCGGACGATGCTCACCCGCCGCGATTCCGGCGGCACCAGAACGGCCGACATGCCCTCGGGAAGAAACGCCACCGTCGGCACTCCCATCGCCACTGCAAAATGCAGGAGGTTGGTGTTTTCGCAAAGAAACACGTCGCAGCAGGCAAGGATCGCCAACACGTCTCGAATCGTTCGGCACGCAAGGTCCACGGCGCCGTCGGCCGTCGTCAGGTCCATCTCCTGGGAGTAGGCCGCCGGCGGGTGCTCCCGGAACACCACAAACCGGGCACCGAATTGATCCTTCAACACACCGCTCCGTTCCGCAAGCGCCGGCCTTCCGCGTCCCTGTTCCGCCGACGCCTCGAACCCCGCAATCAATCCGCCACTGCGGAGTCCCCTCAGCTCGGCCAGCTGCTCGGCAATCCGCAGCTCCTTTCCCGAGGGACTCCAGGCCGTGTCGATGCCGTTCGTGTCGATGCCTACCGCTCCCACCAGCGCCAGATTGCGAAGTGCCAGGTAGTTCGTACGAGCGGGAGGGTCCACGACGATATTGAACAGCCCGGCACTCGCACGACTCCGAAATCCAACCCGCACCTTGGCACCTGAGAGATACCCCACCAGCGACTTCACCCGATCCCGCTCATGATCCAGAGAAAACAGCGTATCAAAGCCGCGAGAGCGCAGCTCCGAAACGGTTCTGTGAAAGGCTCTCCAGTTCGACGGATGATTCAGAGGGTAACAGAGGATGACCTCATCCAGCCCGGGCGTATCGCGTAGCAGATCCGAGTCGGTGGGTGTGGCCATGACGGCGATTCGCGTTTCCCGAAAGGCACGTCGCAGCGCGCGAATCACCGGGAACGCGCCCAGCATGTCCCCAAGGGACTCCGAGGGCATCAACAGAACCCCTCGCGGGCTGCGAAGCGTCTCCGATATGCGGACCACGCCACTCGGATACAGCGCTCGCGCGCCCCGAATCACCAGGTTCAGAAGACCCTCATGGAAGAATGAACCCATCGCAAAAAGATCCCGCGCCGACCTCCCACACCCAATCAGGTTCCGAGAGTTCCGGGATTACTCGATGTCAATCTTGATTCTCGTGGGGGGAGGTTTTTCCATCTTCCGCATCGTCAATTCCAAGAACCCGTTTTCATAGCTGGCCGACACCTGGTGCGGGTCGAAGGGAACCGGGACGCGAATTCGGCGCTCGAAAGGACCGACGTTGATCTCCATCTTGTGAAAATGCTTCTTGCCCGGAGGTGTCGGGTCTCTCCGCTGGCCTCGGATCACGACATCCTCGCCGTCCACGATGATCTCGAAATCATCGCGCCGCATTCCCGAAACGTCGATCCGGACAACGATGCTTTCCTCGGTCTCGTAGACGTCTGTCGCCGGCCGCCAGACTACGTTCGCGCTCACCATCATGGGTGCCCGGGGCACCGTGTGGTGGGAGAGCAAACCCTCGACGAGATCCTGCATGTTCGGGACCCCGCCATTCTTCTCGTCGGGTTCAGCCATGATTCTCTTCCCCTCTCGGGAACGCGCCTCCTGGAGTCAGCGCCGCTGATGCCAGGGATACTCCTCGTCGAACGCTTCCCCAAAATCGTAGACACTCGAGAAATCTCCACGCTGGTCCGCATCCGTCTTGCTTAGAAGACCGATGTCGACCATGTTGAAGACAATCTCACCAATGTCTTCGGTTCGCTGCACACCCCAGTGTTCCAGCACGGTTCGCGCCATGGGACCGTACCTCCGGATCGCCAGCTCGCGGGCGCCTTCCAGCAGCTGCCTACCGGTCAGGTGTCCTCGAATCTCAAACTTCTTGCCGGCGTAATCCAGCGCGCTGCGCACGAAGTCATAGGCTTCCGGACGGTAACGGGCGTCCTTGGCTACGATTTCTCGGATTCTCTCCAGCAGTTCCAGGTGCTGTTTCATCGGTGTAGGTCTCTTTGATTGTGTTCCCGCCAGAGCGAGACAGGGCTGCCCAATTCGCAACCGGAATCCGCCGCCGACCCTCCGACCCGGGCGATTTCCAGAAATCCGGTCGAACCCACGTAGGCAATCGGAGAACCCACTTCACCGTCGCCGAAGGTGCGTTTCAGGCCTCGAATTCGAATCGATCCCGTCTGCACCCTAACATCCTCCACGGCACATTCGCCCAACAGAGTCCCGGGGATGCTCGTGATCAGGTTGCCGAACCGGTCTACATACAGAACCTCTCCCAGGATTCGCCCTTCTCGCGTCTCAAGCCGGGGGGGCGGGAGCTCGACCCAACCGGAGACCCGAGATCCAAGCTCCTCCAACGGCATCCCCAGACTCAAACGAGCGGCTACCGGGGCCATCCTATCTCGTCCGTGGAAGGTTGCGCTCGTCGGTTTCCTGTAGAGATCCTCCCGATCCACGCTGACTACTTCACCATCCGGCCCGATCGACCAACTCAGAACGCCGTTGTCCGGGCCGACGAAATACGCGCCGCCCGACCGGACGGCCAACACGCGGCGCTCGGTGCCGACTCCCGGATCGACGACAACCACGTGAATCGTTCCCGGCGGGAAATAGGGAACCGCCGTCTTCAAGAGAAACGCCGCTTGCCGAATCCCCTGCGGCCGTACCTCGTGGCCTAGGTCTACCAGTCGAACGCGGGGATTGATAGAGAGAATGACTCCCTTCATCATTCCCACGTATCCGCCCCCGTGCCCGAAGTCCGTCAGGAGCGAGATCGTTCTCTGCGGCAGAGCTCCCACCCGCTCTGCTCCCCTATACTCCATGTTAACGCCCCGCCGTGCCCCTGTCAAGGGATCTCGTTGCGAACAGACCCTTTACCAAACAGCTACCAAACACCCGGTCGGTCGTCCATCCCGCCAGGAAATCCCCACTCCCGCTGCACTCTATGTCCTGCCGCCAGACGCCCCCCTCAGCCTGTCTGCAGCCCGGTGTCTTTCTGCCAAACGCCTGTTTCATTCCCTTTGCAGCTCAGTGTCTTTCTGCCAAACACTTACCTCATTCCCTTTGCAGCTCAGTGTCTTTCTGCCAAACGCCTGTTTCATTCCCTTTGCAGCTCAGTGTCTTTCTGCCAAACGGCGTCATCGCGGTCCGGATGGTCCAGGTTGTAGTGAAGACCCCGGCTCTCTTTCCGGATTCGCGCAGATCGCACGATCAAGAGTCCGACCATTACGATGTTCCGCAGCTCCACCAGATCGGGAGCGATCCGGAACTTGCGGAAGTACCCCTCAATTTGATTCGCAAACAGGGTCAGCCGGCTTTCGGCCAGCTTCAGGCGTTCGTCGGTGCGCACGATTCCAACGTAGTTCCACATCAAGGTCCGGACGCTGTCCCAGTCGTGGTCCAACAGCACCGATTCCGGAGGCGGCCGGTCCCTGTAGGCATCCAGCGTGGTGGGCTTCGACTCGTTCGGGCCGGAATCTCGCACCTCCCGGACGGCGGAGGCGGCCGCCCGAGCGCCGAACACCACCGCCTCCAGGAGTGAGTTGCTCGCAAGGCGGTTGGCCCCGTGAACACCCGTACAGGCCACCTCACCGACGGCGTACAATCCCGGCAGGTTCGTTTTGCCGTCCAGGTCGCTCATCACTCCGCCGCACAAGTAGTGTGCGGCCGGGACGACGGGAACGAGTTCCTTGGACATGTCGATTCCGTACGTGAGGCAACCCCGGTAGATGTTTGGAAAGCGGGTCCGGATCTGTTGCGGCGTCCCAATCAACGAGAGATCCAGCCAGACGAACTTGTCCCCTCTCTTCTTGAGTTCGTTATCGATGGCGCGGGCTACCACGTCCCGAGGCGCCAGCACGCCGTCCGGGTGATAGCTCTCCATGAAGGTGTTGCCGTCCTGCGTTCGTAGCGTGGCGCCCTCGCCTCTGACCGTTTCGGAAATGAGGAAAGATTTCGCCTCGGGATGGTAGAGGCACGTGGGATGGAACTGGACGAATTCCAGGTTGGCCACTCGACCTCCACAGCGGTACGCCATTGCGACCCCGTCCCCTGTGGCGATATCCGGATTGCTCGTGTAGAGATAGATCTTTCCGCAACCGCCCGTGGCCAGGACCGTAACGGGCGCCCCATATGTCTCCGTTTCGCCGGTTACGCGATTGAGAACATGCGCGCCCAGGCACCGCGCGGGCCCCGAGTGTTTTCCAGACGTGTCTTCCACGGCCAGGTCCACGGCCAGTCGATCCTCGAGAACCGTGATGTTCGGGTGCTCTCGGACGGCTCGAGCCATCGCCTGTTCGATCTCCGCACCCGTAAGATCGGCCGCGTGAACGATTCGCCGGCGCGAGTGCCCGCCTTCTCGTCTGAGATCCAGCGCATCCCGCGGATTCACGCTGAAACGGACCCCCACGTCGACCAGGTCTTTCACCGCCGTGGGCCCACATCGAACCATCAGTTCGACCGCATCGCGGTGGCACAATCCCGCGCCAGCCAGAAGCGTGTCCTGGATGTGAAGGTCAAACGAGTCATTCTCCGCCAGCACCGACGCCATACCGCCCTGCGCGTAGTTCGTGTTCGAGTCGGTGTCCTTCTTCTTGGTGACCACGATCACCGATCCGTGGGGTGCTGCTGAGAGTGAGAACCAGAACCCGGCAATGCCGGATCCGATCACAAGGAAATCCGCCCTCCCGTTCATCACTCCCCTCCCCGTCTGCCTTGTGCGCCGAGCACATTGTCCACGATGCGGTAGAAATCCTCACCGCGTGCAGTCATTTCCGGCTGGATCCTGAGGACCAACCAGTTCTCCAGCGCCCCGGCGAAATCCCGCAGCCGGACGGCATCCTTTTCCGTCGTCAGGATCCAGCGGGCCGCGGGCGTCGACTGCCGCACCACACCCTCAAGGTCCGCCTCTTTGAACACGTAATGATCAGGATAGCGCCATGCGGCGTTCAGCTTGGCCCCCAGACCCGCAACCGTCGCCTCAAAGCCGCCCGGCAACGCCAGTCCACAGACCGAGGAAACCGTTTCTCCTTTGACGGCGGACAGCGGAACCTCCCGCTCTGTGGCCAGCTCGTAGAGACCCACGGGGCAATGCCGTGTTTCGGCCACCAGGAGATGCGGAAAGCGATGCTCCAGGTAGGACCCGAAGGAAGAAGGGCGCGTCGAATCCGGGCGCTTCAGCACCACGACATGCGCCGAGGCCAACGCTCTCAGACCCTCCCGCAACCATTGGGTTCCCGCGTACACGCCTCGAGAGCTCCAGGCCTCTTCGTCAACGGTCACGATGTCCAGATTCCGTTGGAGTCGGCGGTGCTGGAATCCGTCGTCCAGGATCATCACACGGCACCCGAGCCGAGTCTGAGCATAGTGACCGGACGCTACCCGGTCTTTCCCGACCAGCACGGCGGCCTCCGGGATCCGGCTCGCCACCCAGTAAGGCTCATCCCCCGCCTCAACCCAGGAGACCTCCGGGCCTCGGCCGTTGCTCACCACGAGCGGCTCCGCTCCCGGCCGGGAGCGCGCATATCCCCTCGACAGTACGCCCACCTTGAGACCCGTCGATGTGAACCGCCGAGCGAGGAGTGCAACCAGAGGCGTCTTGCCGGTCCCGCCGAGCGACAGGTTCCCCACAGAGACCACGGGCACCTCCAGACGCACGGTCCGGCGGAACTCCCGGCGGTATACCCATCGATTGGCGGCCGACGCCCCTTGATGGAGACGCGATACGAAGCCCCGGACGGCGCGGGGCGGTTCCCAACGTCCCGAGACTACGACGCGCGGGCCGGCGCGCCACGGTTCCCGCGGTCCGTTGCACCGGGTACGCCCGTTCGGCGGTCCATTGATCGCGGCAGCGTCTTCATCGAGAATGCCCGCGTCGGCGAGCGCATCCACATATCGTTTCGCGGCGCCCCGGAACTCCTCCACCACGCCCAGAGCCAAGCGGCCGCTCTCGGCGCACAGTTCCCGATCTCGCAACCACTGCTCCAGCACCCGGGTGATGTCCCCGGCATCGTCGACTTCGACTCCGCCCCGGGCGTCCAAAAGACGATCGGCGGCCAACCGGTAGTTATCCATGTGCCGTCCAAAGAGAACCGGTACACCGTAGGCCGCAGGCTCGAGGGGATTGTGGCCTCCCAGGGAGACCATGCCGCCTCCCACGAAGGCGACCGCGGCGACTCCGTAGAATCCGCCCAACTCACCGATGGTATCCAGCACAACCACCTGGGGTGGCCCGCCTTCCCCATCCCCCAAGCCGGCAGCCGTCCAGCGGGCCCACCGAAGCCCTTTCTTGGCCAGGATTGACTCCAGTCCCGGCACCTGCTCCAAATGGCGGGGTGCAAGAACGAGGGTCAGGGGTCGCTCACCGTCCAGAGAGCGGTAAGCATCCAGAATGGGGTGTTCCTCTCCGGGCCGCACACACCCGGCGACCCAGATGGGCGCATCGGCCCTGTCCCCCAGCAACCCCCGAAGCGTACGTGCCAACATCTCCTTCCCTCGAACGGGAACCGCATCGTACTTGGAACTCCCGAGAATCCGGATCCGCTCCGGTGGAGCTCCGAGATGCGCAAAACGTTCCCGATCCCGCTCCGACTGTACGCCGAAGAAGTCCACCGCCTCAAGCACGTCGGCCAGGAATCCCCGAAACAGGCGGTAGTACCGGAAGCTGCCTCCCGAGATGCGCCCGTTCACCAGAGCCGTCTTCATTCCCCTGCGGTAGGCCTCCCGAATGAAACCCGGCCAGATCTCGGTCTCCATCAGAATCAGGCTCTTCGCGTCGACCGCCTGCATGGCCCGTCGAATGACGCGGGGCGCGTCCAGGGGCATGTAGAACGCGCCGGCGACGCCTTCCATGTTCTGCGCAATGGACTGGCCCGTTCGTGTGAGAGTGGAGAGAACAATCTCGCGTTCGGGGTCCTGTTCATGGATTCTCTCGACCAGAGGGGGAACTCCCGCCAGTTCTCCCACGGAAGCCGCGTGAATCCAGATCCTGCCACTTGAGGAGGGCGGAAGATCCACATACCCGAGACGCTCCTCCCACTCGCGCCCCTTCGTTCGTCTCAATCCGTGGAGCACCGGTGCGGCCGCCCCGTACGCCATCCCGCCGAGGATATTGTAGAGAAGATAGCTCATCGAGAGCACTCCCCGCTCGTCCTCTGCGAGCGCGCCCGCGATATCAGTGCCAGTGCCACGCCGGCCGCGCGTGCGGACGCCCCCGGCGTTCCCAACCGTCCCCTCACGGCCCGAAGCGCCGCCCCCATGGCCTCGCGCCGCTCCGCCGACCTCAGGAGATCCGCTGCCTCACGGGCCAGGTTGCGGGAGGTGGCATTGTACTGGACCCGCTCCGGCACCACGGGGCCGCCGGCCACAAGATTCGCCAGAGCGATGTGCGGAACCCGAATCACCGCCCGGCCGATGAGCCAGGACAGGAGGGATAGGCGGTAGACCACGACCATGGGTGTTTCCAGACAGGCGGCCTCAAGGGTGGCGGTTCCCGAAGCCACGAGCACCAGTTCGGCGGCCCGAATCACGCCTCGTGTCCTTCCCGTTACCACCGTCGCCCAGGAATACGCATCTGGAATCATCCGGCCTACCTGGGCCGCTCTCTCGGGGGAAGACGCCCCGACCAGAACTTGAATCTCCGGGAATTCTTTCCGAAGCTCGGCCGCAGTTTCCAGCATGATCGGAAAAAGACGCGCGACTTCGTTCTCCCGCGATCCGGGAAGCAAACCCAGGACGCGCTTCCCCTCGATCTTCATGTCTTCGAGCGCGCGCCTGGAAGAGATTTCCTCTTCCAGGAGAGATTCCAGGAGCGGGTGACCTACGAATTCAACGTCCACGCCGGCCGATTCATACAGCGGTTTCTCGAAGGGCAGGATCGTGACCATCGTGTCGACCCGACGGGCGATCGTGTTGACGCGTCCCCGGCCCCAGGCCCAGACCTGTGGGCTGATGTAGTACATCACGGGGATTCCGGCCTGCTTCGCGCGCCGGCACATTCTGAGGTTGAATCCGGGATAGTCTACGGGAATGAAGAGATCGGGGCGTTCCTCTCGGAAGAATCGATCCAGACGTCGCCCGACGCGCAGGAGCTCGGGCAAGTGGCGGACAACTTCTGCAAAGCCGATGACTCCGAGATCGCCTTCAGCGATCAGCTCCACGCCCTCCGCCCGCATCGCAGATCCCCCCACGCCAAACAGACGGCAGGACGGATCCCGTTCCCTGAGCGCCTTCGCCAGCCGAGCAGCATGGGCTTCCCCGGAGGTCTCACCCGCCACGATCAGGATCTTCGGTCCGCCCTCGGCCATTCCTCCCCCCAACAATGCCGGACTCCGGCCGGTTCGGGGGACATGCGAACGCGGGTTCGAACCTCCCCCGAATCCTTCACAGACCGGCGGCTCCGGCGTCGGATCCGCCTGCGCGGGCAGCGTCACCTTGCGCTGCGACCTGTCCGGCGACCCTTCATGAATCCCCGGGCTCGTGGACCCTCAGGGAAGAGCCCCACCGTCGCTCGATATCCGCGATGACGTGCAGCGCAATCTCAAGCGCAGCCCTTCCAACAGATCCTGAAACAATAGGTTGTACACTTGTTCTAATACATTGGATGAAGGACAGAATTTCTTCCTTGAGCGGCTCCTGCGATTGCACTCCCAGACGCTCGTGTGCAATCGCGCGAAGACCCGCATCTCCATTGTCGGCGCCGCCCCTCCGGTAGACATCCGTGGTGCAGCCCAGGCAATCGACGGACACATACGTGTTGGCCTGGAAAAAGCGGATCTTCCGCATCTTCTCACGCGAAACCCGGGAGGCCGTCAGATTCGCGATGGCTCCATTTCGAAACTCCAGTCGGGCGTTGGCGATGTCCACGTTTTCGCTTAGAACGGGGACCCCCACGGCCTCCACCCGGGTCACCTCATCCTTCACCAGGTGCAGCACAATGTCGATGTCGTGGATCATCAGATCCAGCACCACGGCCACGTCGCTGCCCCTCGGGCTGAACCCCGCCAGGCGGTGGCACTCCAGAAATCGAGGATTGTCCGCAATTCGAAGAGCCGCCTGAACGGCTCCGCTGAACCTCTCCACGTGTCCGACCTGCAGGATGCATCCGGCCCGCCCGGCGGCCGCCACCAGATCATCCGCCTCGCGAAGCGTTCCCGCAATGGGTTTCTCCACCAGCACATGGACGCCTTGATCCAGCGCACCGACTCCCTCCCTGGCGTGCCAGGGAGTCGGCACGGCCACGGACACGGCCTCCACGTCCGCCAGGAGCGCGTCGGACGATCTGTACACGGCGCAATCGAATTCCTTGGCCACCTGTTCGGCGCGGGCCGGATCGCTGTCGGCGACCCCGACGAGACGGGCCTCCTCGAGCTCGTGATACATCCGGGCATGCAGGCGACCCAGGTGGCCCACACCGATCACACCCGTTCTTACCGATCTCACTTCCCTATCCCCCTCCCGCCCCGAAGGCGACCCGTCGCTCCTCGCGTCGGTTCCCAAAAAGGAAGCCGGCTCCAGAGAGGAAAGCCGGCCAGGAGTTCTCATCCGTCCGCGCCGTCACGAAATGCCACGGCGGGATGTTTCGATGAAGTCTATCAGACAAGCGATCTCGGGACAGGCTCTCAAGTCCGCCCGGATCCTCTCCACCGCCTGGCCGACGTTCAGTCCGCTGCGGTACAGCAACCGGTGGGCCCGTTTGAGCTCCAGTCTCGTCTCGGACGGAATCCCTCTTCGGCGAAGCCCTACGACGTTGGTCCCCGCCACCCGGAGCGGACTCCCCGCCACCAGAAAATACGGCGGAACGTCCTTGGCCACTCTGGACATTCCACCGACGAAGGCCAGTTTTCCGATTCGCACGAACTGATGAACGGGTGTCATCCCCCCGATTCCCGCCCAGTCACCGACCTCGATGTGCCCCGCCAGCTGAACGCCGTTGGCAAGGACAACCCCGTCGCCCAACGCGCAGTTGTGACCGATGTGGACGTATGCCATCACCAGGTTGTCGTTGCCGACCCGGGTCTCGTCGTCTTCCTCCGTCGCACGGTTGATGGTCACGTATTCGCGAATGGTCGTCCGATCCCCGATGATGAGCGAGCTCGGCACTCCCGAATACTTCAGATCCTGCGGCGCTCCTCCCAGCACCGCCATCGGGGAAATCTGGCAGTCGCAGCCGATCTGCGTGCCGGATTCGATGCACACGTGGGAGGCCACCTGAGTCCGATCTCCGATGACCACATCCTCGTAGATCACCGAGTAGGGACCAATCGATACCGCCGCCCCCAGCTCGGCCTTGGGATGAACAATCGCGGTCGGATGGATGTCCGTCAGCCGAGCAAGATTACCCAACCGATCCGGTGGGGTCATCCCGCCACTCCTTCGCTCGGATCCCCGCCCCTAGCGATTCACAATCATCGACAGCAGCTCGGCCTCGGCGACCAGCTCGCCGTCGACAAATGCCACGCCCTTCATCTTACAGGTCCGGGACCGCAGTTTCACAAGCTCGAGTTCGAATCTCAGTTGATCTCCGGGAATCACGGGTTTCCTGAATCGAGCCTTGTCGATACCCATGAAGTATACCAGACGCTCTTTCGGTTTGTCCACCGTGCTCAGAAGCAGAACGCCGCCTACCTGCGCCATCGCTTCGATGATAAGAACGGCCGGCATGATCGGATGACCCGGGAAGTGGCCCACAAAGAAAGGTTCATTGACGGTTACGTTCTTGATGCCGACGACGCGCTCTCCCTCGACAAGCTCGACAATCCTGTCGACAAGGAGAAACGGATATCGGTGAGGCATAATCTCCTGGATGGCGCTGATGTCCCAGCTGGTGGACGCCTTTCCCGAAACGGGAACGCTCGGATGGCGGGCTGCATGATCCGCGGCTTCCCTCATCTTCCGCACAAGTTTGACGTTGGTCGCGTGTCCCGACTTCACGGAAATGATGTGCCCCCGAATGGGCATCCCAAGCAGCGACAGGTCTCCCACAAGATCCAGGATCTTGTGCCGCACGAACTCGTTCTTGAACCTCAGGGGCTCCTTGTTGAGAATCCGCTCGCTGCTGACCACAACGGCGTTCTCGAGGCTTCCCCCCTTGATCAGGCCCGTCTTTCGCAGCTCATCCACTTCTTCGATCAGGGAAAAGGTGCGCGCCGGGGCAATCTCGCTCTCGAAAGTCTTCTCATCGATATCGAAAGACGCGTACTGCGTACCGACAACCGGGTGCTCATACTCGATCGTGAAACTGATCCGGAATCCATCGTGGGGAAGAGCAACCAGCTCCACTCCGTTCTGGCAGAACCGGATCGGACGAGTCACCTTGAAGTACCGCTTCGGAGCATCCTGTTCGACGACGCCTGCGCTTCTCAGCACCTGAACAAAGGGTTGCGAGCTGCCGTCCGGCTCGGCGGGTTCCAGCGTGTTGATCTCGATCAACGCGTTGTCGATACCCAGCCCGGTAAGAGCCGCCAGCACGTGCTCGACCGTGCTGACTTCGGCATCGCCTACCCGGAGGGTGGTGCGGCGAAGGCTGTCCGTCCCTTCAGGGGTGTTCCGGATATCTGCCAGTATGACCGGCCGGTCGGGCAGATCCACCCGCGTGAAGCGGATTCCGTGATTCACAGGGGCGGGTTTGAACACCAGCGTGCTCTCCGCCCCGCTGTGCAGACCCCTCCCCGTAAAGGAGACTTCTCTGGCAATGGTTTTCTGAGGTTGTTTCATGGTCTTCAACGGTCACCCACGCGCTTTTCCAGATCGGCGATTCGCCGCTCCAACTCACGCACGGCGGCCAAGAGACCCGGCAGTCTCTGCACGCTGGCGTTGATTCGGTTGGACAGGTTGTGGGTTCTGGCTGGATAGCCGGATACACACGTGTTGGCGGGCACGGACTTGGTCACGCCTGCCTGCGCTCCCACAACGGCGTTGTCGCCGATCTTGATATGACCCACAACACCGGCCTGTCCCGCTAGCGTCACGTTCTTTCCCAATTCCGTCGAACCCGATATCCCCACCTGCGCCACAATGATCGAGTTCTCTCCAACAACCACGTTGTGGGCAATCTGAACCAGATTGTCGATTTTTGTCCCCCGCCCGATCAGGGTCGTTCCCGTCGTCGAACGGTCAATGCAGACGTTGGCCCCGATCTCCACGTTGTCCTCGATGACCACGTTTCCGACCTGGGGAATCTTCTGATACTGATCTCCGTCCTTCGCAAATCCGAAGCCGTCCGAACCGATTACCGCACCGCAGTGAATGATCACCGCCCGCCCGATGAACACGTCCTCACGGATGCTGACGTTCGGATAGACGAGCGTGTTCTCTCCAATCTTGGTCCGTTCCCCGATGTGGCTTCCCGGGAGAATCGTGACACGATCGCCGATCTTCGCCTCGTCGGAGATCACCACGTAAGGGCCAATGGAGATGTCCTCTCCGATCTGAACGTCCTTCCCGATCACAGCCTTCGGATGGATTCCTCTCGGGAAATCATCGCGGCCAGGAAAGAAGATCTTGACCACCTTCAGGAATGCAAGGTAGGGATTCTCATCATAGATGACCGGGCGGTCCGGCGTGACCGAATTCTTGCTCATGATCACGGCCGATGCCCGAGTTGTTCTCAAATAGGCTTCATACCGGGGGTTGGCGAAGAACGTGACGTCCCCGACCTCGGCTTCCCGAATGCCGGAGACTCCGCGGATTTCTATCGACGCGTCTCCCACCAACTCCCCGCCGATACGCTCGGCGATTTCCCCTAGGGTCATACCCATATGGAATCCATCTCCCGTCGGTACGGATCGACCCGCCGCTGCTACGGCGGGCTAGTCCGTTTCCCGATTCAGCTCCTCAATCACGCGCTCGCTCATGTCCAGCGCCGCCTTGCCGTAGGCAACCGAGCCATTCGCCGCGTCGAAAATGATGTCGAAGTCTTCTTCTTCGCCGATTCGCGCGAGCACGTTGTTGATCTTGTCAATGATCGGCCGCGTCAGCTCCACATTCCGCTGGACGGCCCTACCCTCCTGGCCCCAGATGGACTGAACAAACGTTTCATAAGCCTGCTGTCTTTGCCTCAGTTCGGTGTCCCGCTCGGCCAGTTTGGCCTCGCTGAGCATCAGACGTTGCGATTCGAGCTCGTTCGCCATCGTCATGATCTCTTGATGCATCTGCTCAGCTTCTTCTTCCCATGCCTTCAGCTCTTTGTCAAGTGTTTGTTGCGCCTCCTCGGCCACCTCGTATTCCGCCAGAATCCGCACGGAATCAATGTAGCCGATCTTCAAGTCGGCGGCAAGTACTACATTGGGGAAAGCCAGAGCGCCCAGAAGGGTCGCAATCATCCACTTCCCCATCCACGATGCCTGCCGGAACCGATTCATGCCGATCTCCCTCCATCAGAATGACATTGCCCCCAGCTGGAAGTGCCACTCCCAACCCGGTCCACCGAGTTCCTCGTCTTTATCAAAACCATAGCCGTAATCCAGCCCGATGATTCCGATCATGGGCGCCTCAAACCGAAGGCCGAATCCCGCTCCACGTTTCAGCGTGTTCGGCTGGGCCTGTGCCAGAGAGTTCCAGGTGTTTCCAGCATCAAAAAAGAACAGGCCGAAAAACTGGGGTCCGCCGATGGGAAATTTCAACTCACTCTTCAACATGGTCATGACTTTGCCGCCGTCGTCCCACTGGTTTCCCTCGGGTACAATCTCGAAATCCGAGTAGCCCCGTAGACCCTCGCGCCCCGTCCCACCCAGGCGGAACTTCTCATAGATCGGGACCTCGGCGCCCGCCGAGTGGCCCTTTAGAAAACCGGCCCGCGATTGAACGGCCAATACGAAAGGACCGAACGCCCTCACGAACCACTGGGTGCTCAGTTCCACCTTCGAATACGGTTGCCACAGACGGCCCGCATCGCTGTTGCGCCAGACCCCGGCAATCTCATAGCTCAGCTGTGAGATCGAACCGACGGTCGGGAAGAACGGAGAATCCGTGCTATTGCGAATCAACGTGAAGCGCTCGCTGACCGTTGTCCCATCCCCGGCGAGTGCAAGCACCGTCTCGCTGGCGTCAGCGAAAGCTTCAATCTCCCACTCCTCGAACCGCGTGCGGCTGTAGATTCTCGTGTAGTCCAACCAGGGAAACGGCCGCCCGATACTCACCGAGGCGCCGGCCGCTTCCTCCGCAAACGCGTCCCCCTGGCGGCGTCGGCGCGTGTGATACAGGTCAAGTCCCAGCGAGGTCGGCGTGTCAAACAGCCACGGTTCGGTAAACCCGATGCGAAACTGCCCGAGGTTTCCGAACTCCCACGTCACGTTGATCGTCTGCCCCGTCCCCCGGAAATTCTGCTTCGCCAGCTGCAGAGAGCCCGTCATCCCATACTGATTGCTGTAGCCGGCCCCCATCATGGCCTGTCCGGTTTGCCGCTCCTGCACCGTGAAGACGAGATCCATTTCTCCCTCGCCGTCGCCCGGCATCGGAGCCACCTGTACGTCGTCGAAAAACCCGAGGCTGAACACTTCACGCTGGGAACGCATCAGTGCGGAGCGCTTGAAGACGTCACCGGGACGGACGATCAGGCCACGCCGGACCACCTTTTCCCGTGTGAAGTAGTTACCCGCGATCTCGATTCGCCCGATGTATGCCCGGACCCCCTCGTCGATCCGCATGTTGATGCTCTCGCGCTGTCCCTCCCGCACGCGCTCCGGGTCTACGCGACAGTACACGTAGCCCTCCTCCGAATACGCGCCGTAGATAGCGTCGAGGCCGACCATCAGGGCCGTTTCGTCGAAAACATCCCCCGGTCCGAGACCGAGCAGTTCGAGGATCTTCGCATCATCCAGAAGAGCATTGCCCTCCGTCGACACCGAACCCACCCGGTAGAGGTCTCCCTCCTCGACGACCATCACGATCGTCAGATTACGGAACTCTTCGTCGTAATCCAGGCGATAGTCCGCCACCCGAGCATCCAGATAGCCGTGTTCGGCGTAAAGCCCCTTGACCCTTTCCAGGTCTTCCTCGAACACGTCTTCCTTGAAATCTCCACCTCGCAGGAACCGTCGTTTCTTGGTCTCGAGAACCGACCGGACCTCCTTGTCGCTCAGGACCTCGTTTCCCTCGACGTTCACTTCGCGAACACGGGTTTTCTTCCCCTCTCGAATCCGGTACGTCACCACCGTGCGGCCGTCCGCCCCCTTACCGACAACGGTTTCCACTTCGGCTTGTCGGTATCCCTTTTCGCCGTAGAGCTCCTTGATTTTTCTTGCATCGTAGAACATCGCCCGATCGCTGACTGCCTGGGCGTGGGGTTGCTCCGTTTCCTTTTGCAGATCGTCCTTTGAGATCTTGTCGTTCCCGCTGAACACGACCCTTCCCAGACGAGGTCTCTCCACGACGAACACGGTCAGCACTACGCCTTCGAGGGTTTCGATTCCCTCAATCCGGACATCGTCGAAGAGATCCCGCGCATACAGGCGGCGAATACCCTCGCGAATCACATCCGGCGACAACTCATCCCCGGGATTCACACCCAGAAGCGATCGCACCAGACGACTCTCCACGACACGATTTCCCTCCACGGCCACCTGCGCCACCCGGACCTCGCCATGGGCCGGAGACCAAAGCGACCCCAGGGCGGCCGCAATGATCAGGGTTCGAATCCCGACACGCACGAATGCCGTAATGCGACTGGCGCGCAACATCGTTCCTCCCCGCTCGCACGGCGGGTGTGACCGTCCGCGGCAGACAACTCTACAAGAAAATGAATGCATGGTCGGGACGCCCGCCCGCGCCCACCCGCTCCCCTCCACCGGCGGCCTCCCCTGGGGGTGAGATTACTCGGACCCTCCGCTACCCGTCAACCTCTCATCACAGATTAGGTGTGTGCCTTGGACTCCTCCGCTTCGATGGGATCGATCTGGAACGTAATGCCGTTCGGGCCGCGGGAAATGACCACCTGCGCGCCCGATTTGAGGCTGGATCTCAGGACCTCTTCCGACAACGGATCCTCGACGACGCGCTGCAGGACGCGTCGAAGCGGGCGAGCGCCCAGGTTGGGATCGAATCCTTCGTCGACCAGATATTCCTTGGCCTCGTCCGTCAGCCGGATTGTGATTCCCCGAGTCGACAGCCGTTCGGTCAGCTCGTTCAGGAGAATCTCCACGATCTTCTCGATGTCGTTGCGCTCCAGCGCTCGGAAGACGATGACTTCCTCTACCCGGTTCAGAAACTCGGGATTGAACACCTTCTTCACCGACTCGAGCACCTTGACTTTCATGTTGTCGTAGTCGCCGGAGGTGGACGCTTTCTGGAATCCCAGACTCCCACCGGCCTTGATGTCCCGCGTTCCCACGTTGGACGTCATGATGACGACGGTGTTCTTGAAATTCACCTTTCGCCCGAAGGAATCCGTCAGCAGACCGTCCTCCAGGACCTGAAGGAGGATGTTGAAGACGTCAGGGTGAGCCTTTTCGATCTCATCCAGCAGCACCACGCTGTAGGGCCGGCGCCGCACCTTCTCGGTCAGCTGGCCGCCTTCCTCATACCCCACGTACCCCGGGGGCGCCCCCACCAGGCGGGACACGGCGAATTTCTCCATGTACTCACTCATATCGATGCGGACCAGCGCATCTTCATCATCGAAGAGAAACTCCGCCAACTTGCGGGCAAGCTCGGTCTTACCGACTCCCGTGGGGCCCAAAAAGATGAACGAACCGATCGGCCGCCGCGGGTCTTTGAGGCCGGCCCGGTTCCGCCGCACCGCCCGGGCCACCGCGCGCACCGCTTCTTCCTGCCCGATGATCTTCTTTCCGATCTCCTCCTCCATGCGGAGGAGTTTCTCCGACTCCTGCTCCTCGATCTTGGCCATCGGAATCCCCGTCATCCGCGAGACCACGAAGGCGATGTCCTCGATCCCGACGACCGCAACACGCTCGGAGCTGGATTCCCTCCACTTGCGCTCCAGGTTCTCCTTCTCGCGCCGGAGCATTTTCTCATTGTCCCGAAACTTCGCGGCCTTTTCGAATTCCTGAGCGTGAATTGAAGATTCCTTTTCGCGGGTCAGGTCGCGCAGCTTGGACTCCATATCCAGGAGTTCCGAGGGCAGCGTGGAGACCATCAGATGCGCCCGCGAACCGGCTTCGTCGATGACGTCGATCGCCTTATCCGGAAGATGCCGATCACTGATGTAGCGGTCCGAAAGGTGAACGGCGCCGACGATGGCTTCGTCCGTAATCTTCACGCGGTGATGGGCTTCGTACTTATCCCTCAGGCCCTTCATGATTTCGATGGTTTCCTTGATCGACGGCGGATCGACCACGATCGGCTGGAATCGGCGTTCCAGAGCCCCATCCTTCTCGATGTGCTTGCGATACTCGTCCAGCGTCGTGGCCCCGATGCATTGCAGTTCGCCTCGAGCGAGGGCCGGCTTCAGCATGTTGGACGCGTCGATCGCTCCCTCCGCGCCGCCGGCACCCACGATCGTATGCAACTCGTCGATGAAAATGATGATGTTCTCGGATTCCTTGATCTCGTTCATCACGGCTTTCAGCCGCTCCTCGAACTGCCCGCGATACTTGGTGCCGGCAACAATGGAGGCCAGATCCAGCGTCAACAGCCTCTTGTCCTTCAGTGTCTCCGGAATCCGGGTTCCATCGATGATCATCATGGCGAGACCCTCGGCGATTGCGGTCTTTCCGACGCCCGGTTCGCCGATGAGAACGGGGTTGTTCTTCTTCCGCCGTGAGAGGACTTGAATCACCCGCTCGATCTCCTGCTCCCTGCCGATCACGGGATCGAGCTTCCCTTCGCCCGCAAGTGCCGTAAGATCACGGCCAAACTGATCCAGCGCGGGGGTATCGCTCTTCTGCTCGCCGCGGGGCTTGCCCGGAGCCGCGGCGGAGACCTCCCCCAGAATCCGCAGTGTTTCTTCCCGAACTTTCTTGCGATCCAGGCCCAGGTTGGTGAGCACACGAGCGGCCACTCCCTCTCCCTCTCGAATCAATCCCAGGAGAAGATGCTCGGTGCCGACATAGTTGTGTCCGAGGAGCCGGGCCTCATCGACGGCGAGCTCCAGAACCCGCTTGGCTCTCGGCGTGAAGGGGATCTCACCCACGGTCAGCGTCCCGCCGCCCTGGGATACCATGCCCTCGACCGTTTTCCGGGCGACGTCCAGGTCGCCCCCGAGACTCTGAAGGACGCTCGTCGCGATTCCCTCACCATCCCGGATGATCCCCAGGAGGAGGTGCTCCGTCCCGATGTAGTCATGGTGAAGACGCCCGGCTTCTTCGCGCGCGAGGTACATCACCTTCTTGACTCTCTCCGTAAAGCGGTCGTGCATCTTGCCACCCCCAGCCTAGTCGATCAGGACACGTCGCAGTTTGCCAGAAGTCGTCTCACCAAGTCCGCTCGAGCGATGTTGCTCTCTGAGTCGTCCAGGGGCTTGCCCGATACCCTCTCCACGTGCGCCGGCTGTGATAAGACCATCAAACTGTTGAGCAGGCTGTAGGAGAGCCCGCTCAGCAGACCCAATCCCAGACCCAGGCGGATAGCGGAACAGAGGTTAAGGACCTCCGCCGGACGCATCAGGCGTCCGTATTTCAGCAAGCCGAATGCTCGCCATACCTTATCTTCGATCTGCTGCTTAGCATCCTTGAGCAAAATCCGCCGCGCCGTGCCCTCGTGCTCAATCACCTGGCGGGTTACCCGTTCCAAGGAATCGATGATCTCCGATTCGGATTGCCCCAGGGTCGTCTGATTCGACACCTGGAAGAAATTACCCATCGCCTCGGTTCCCTCTCCGTAGAGCCCCCGCACGGCCAACCCCACCTGGGCGATGCCCTTGAGCGCCGGGGCAATTTGTCCCGTCAGAACCAAGCCCGGCAAATGAACCAACACCGATACCCGCAGTCCTGTTCCCGTATTCGTCGGGCACGCCGTGAGATATCCGATCTCCTCCGAGAAAGCGTATGGAAGCCTCCGCTCCAGCGCGCTCTCGATGTCGCCCGCCATCTGCCACGTCTTCGCCGGCTGGAACCCCGACTGCATGGTCTGAATCCTCAGATGGTCTTCCTCGTTGACCATGACGCTTCGACACTCATCCTGCCCGACGATCACGGCTGCCGGCCTTCCGGCTTCCACGAGCTCATTGCTCAACAGATGCCGTTCCATCAGAAACCGCCGGTCCGCCTCGGAAATCTCGTGTGTCAGAATCGCAGCCGCGTTCCCCACCGCCTCCGTTTCCCGAACGGCGGTCACGACTTCATCCAGGATTCGGCGCAGTTCTTCCTCGTCCGCGCGGTGGGCGAATCGGTGATCCCTGAGGTTTCGGGCCAAACGAACGCGGGTCGACATCACGATCTCCGGATTCGGGCCCGATCCGTCAAGCCAGCAGCCCAGTCGGTCTTTCATGTCCTCCAGAAGCATGAAGCGCTACTCCTCGTTCCCGAGACTCGGTCCCGTCTTCGTGTCTTTCAGCTGATCCCGGATCTCAGCCGCTCGCTCGAATTCCTCCGCCTCAATCGCCTTCTGGAGCAGGACCTGGAGCCGCCGCACTTCCCGTTTCTCCGCCACGAGCTTCAACTGCGACGACGGCACCTTGCCCTCATGCTGGTTGCTGCCATGAATCCGGCGGAGCAGATGGCGTAAGCTTGCCGAAAACGAATCGTAGCAATCCGGGCATCCCAATCGGCCGGTCTCCTTAAAATCCCCGTAGCTCAGCCCGCAGGTTGCGCAGACCGTCTTCGTGGCCATCTCTTCGCCGGGAATCCCCTCATCCAGCATTCCAGCCAGCAGGTTCGAAATAGCGAATTCCCCGGACAAAGATGCGTTCGCACCACCCAGCTCCTCCGCGCACTCCTTGCACAGGTGAAACTGGCTGACTTTGCCCTCCTGAATATCCGTGTAGAACACCTGGGCTGGATGTTTGCCGCACCTTTCACACATCTTGGCCATTCGTCTCACCCCCGGCCGACGATCCCGGCCGTCACCCGGTTCGCCCGCTCAGCGGAATCCAGATTCCTAGTGAAGACTTCCATCGGCCAGCGTCAGCAGTCGATCCGCCCGGCCGGCCAACTCCAAGTCGTGAGTCGCCACGACGAACGTCCGTTCCTTCCTGTCCCGAAGATCCCAGATCAAGTCATGCAGATTCTTGCTGTGCGCCCGATCCAGGTTGCCGGACGGTTCATCGGCCAGCACGATATCCGGGTCGTTCACTAAGGCTCTCGCCACCGCCACCCGCTGCTGCTCGCCTCCCGAGAGCTTCATCGGCCGGTGGTGCCTTCGAGCCCAGACGCCCACTTCACGGAGGAGCCCCTCACCCTTTTCCGCCGCCGACCGCCGATCCACGCCGCGAATCAGGGCGGGAATCATCACGTTCTCCAGAGCCGTGAACTCGCGGAGCAGGTAATGGAACTGGAAAACGAACCCCACCGATCGGGACCGAATGTCCGCCAGATCCGTCCCGTTCTTCTGAAACAGATCCTTCGAATCCAGGATGACCGTCCCCGACGTCGGGCGATCGAGGGCGCCGAGGATGTGAAGCAACGTGCTCTTCCCGACACCCGACGCTCCTACCACCGCCACAATCTCACCGCGCTCGACGCACAGATTTACACCTGTGAGGACCCGAATGGCGTCGGGAACCCCAGCAAAGACCTTCGTCAGATCCACCGCCCTCAGCACTTCACTCATGACGAATCGCATTCACCGGAACGAGTCTCGCCGCCCGCCAGGACGGGTAGATCGTGGCCAGAAAGCTTACCGTCACGGCCGCCGCGACTACACCCAGGATCAGCAAGGGCTCCATGCGTACCGGGAGTGTCTCGATAAAATAGATATCTCCGGGCAGGCTGATGATCTCGTACCGATCGAGCACCCACGACAGGCCCGCACCGAACACCACGCCGATTCCCGTGCCGATGAGACCGATCAAGAGCCCCTCTCTCATAAAGATTCTCATGACGCCCATCGAGGTCGCTCCCATCGCCTTCAGTACCCCGATGTCCCGGGTCTTCTGCATCACGATCAGCGTCAGGGTCCCGGCGATGTTGAATCCCGCAACGACAACGATCAGAAGCAGGATAATGAACATCACGATCTTCTCCATCTTCATCCACGTGAACAGGTTCCGGTTCAGCTCCATCCAGTTGACTGTGTGGTAGAAGGGCCGCCCCGCGCGATCCAGGATTCTCTCATCAACTTCGTCCGCCAGGAAGAGATCGTCAAGCGCAACTTCGATACCCGTAACTTCGTCTCCGACCGAGAGCAGCTCCTGCGCGGCGCCTATCGAGACGAATACCAGAGTGCCGTCGTACTGGTACATTCCGGAATCGAAGGTACCCACCACCACAAACGTGCGGACCTTCGGGAGCGAGCCGAAGGGCGTCTCGACGAGGGACAGCGGAGACGTCACTCGGATTTCCTCACCGATACCGACCCGGAGCCGATACGCGAGATCCAATCCCAGGACGATCCCGGGCAGATCGCCCTCCGCCGTAAAGGAGAAATCGTCGGGGCTCACGTTGTCGAGAATCCTCGTGACGGATCCTTCCCGATCCGGATCGATGCCCCGAAGCACCGCACCGTCGGTCTCCGTGTCGGTGCTGAGCATCACTTTCGTGAACACGAACGGGGAAGCGCCGACAACATGCGGCACCTCTTCGACCTCGTTCATCAGGCTGTCGTAGTCCGAGATCATCGTGTCATCGTGGCGGAGCACGATGACGTGCGCATTGGTTCCAACGATTCGGTCTCGGACTTCCCACTCAAAGCCGTTCATCACCGACAGCACGATGATGATGGCGGCCACACCCAACCCGACCCCCACGATGGAGATGACGGCCACCGCCGAGAGGAAACCCTCCCGACTGCTGGACCGCAAATACCGGTCGGCGATGAAAGACACGTAGGACATCGGGGTCGGAGAGAACCTAGGCTCTCCCTCCTTCCGGCCTCAGGAGCGGAAACAGAATCACATCTCGAATGTTCTCCGCCCCCGAAAGGATCATCACCAGGCGGTCAATGCCGAGACCCAAACCGCCCGCGGGCGGCATCCCGTACTCGAGGGCCCGCAGGTAGTCCCGGTCCATCATCTGCGCCTCCTCGTCACCCAGCGTGCGCAGCGTCATCTGGTGTTCGAAGCGGCTCTCCTGCTCTGCCGGATCGTTGAGTTCCGAGAAAGCGTTGCCGATCTCCATTCCGAACAGAAACGGCTCGAATCTCTCCGTCTCGCCCGAATGCCCTCGCTTGACCTTCGCCAGCGGCGAGATCTCCAAAGGATAGTCCATCAGGAAAGTCGGCTCTCCCAGGTGCGGTTCGACCTGCTCGTCCACCAGCTCGGCGACCAAGCGGCCTCGCGGCCAGTTCGGATCGGCCCCGTGGCCCGTCCGTTCCAGAACCGCCCGCAAATCGTCGTCCGTTGAGGCGCCGAGGTCCACGCCCGCGTACTCCTTCAGGGCATCCGCGATTCTCAGGCGCCGCCATGGCAGGCTCAGATTCGCCGTCCGCCCCCTGTACTCGATCTTCGTCCCCCCACACACGGTCTTGGCCAGTTCACCGATCAGAGCCTCGACCAATTCCATCATGGTTTCGTAATCCGCGTAGGCCTGATAGATCTCGATCTGGGTGAATTCCGGGTTGTGCATTCGGTCAATGCCTTCGTTGCGGAAATCCTTTCCGATCTCAAAAACCCGCTCGAACCCGCCGACCAGCAACCGCTTGAGGTAGAGTTCCTTGGCGATCCGAAGGTACAGGGGCATCCCCAGGGCGTTGTGGTGCGTCGCGAACGGCCGCGCGTTCGCTCCGCCGTAGAGCGGTTGCAGGATCGGCGTCTCGACCTCCATGAATCCCCGGGCATCCAGGAACCTCCGAATGGTCTTCACCATGAGCGCACGGATCTCGAACACCCGGCGGGAGTCCGGGTTCATCACCAGATCCACGTACCGCTGCCGGGTGCGCGTTTCCAGATCGCGCAGACCATGCCACTTCTCGGGAAGCGGGCGGACGGACTTCGCCAGCAGCTCGACCGACCCGGCGCGCAGAGTCATCTCGCCCGACCGCGTCCGAAAGACGGCACCCTCCAGCCCCAGGAAATCACCGATGTCACACAAACCAAGGAGTTCGTAGGCCTCGTCCCCGATTTCGTCCTTGCGGAGATAGACCTGCATCTTGCCGGTGCCGTCCAGAATGTCGATGAAGGAGACCTTCCCCTGCTTGCGGCGGTTGAGCATTCGCCCGGCCATTCGGACGGAATCGCTCGACGCTTCCAGCGCCTCAAAATTGGCGGTGATCTGTTCGGCACGGTGGGTCACCGCGAACCCGTACGGGTAGGGCTCGATACCCTTCTCTCTGATCGAGGCCAGCTTCTGCCGTCTCTGGGCGATCAGCGGTCCTGATTCATCCACGTTCGCGCTCCTCGGGAAACTCGAATCCCTCGCCCCGGATGCCTCACCGGTGCGCGGAGTTCTGGGCGGCCGTCTTCCGGGTCTCACAAATCTGGGGCTCTCCCGACCCCGAGAGGGCGGGAGTGCCCCAGCACAACACCTAACAAAATATACGAACGGCATCGCGCGCTGTCAAGGAAAAAACCTTGCAGCGCAGCAGGTTAGCTATCCTTGGCCCCGCTCGCTCTATGCCTCAATGTCATGGTTTGGCCCCGTTCGCTCTATGCCTCAATGTCATGGTTTGGCCCCGCTCGCTCTATGCCTCAATGTCATCGTGATGAACTCGTCGATTTCCCCGTCCATCACCGCTTGAACGTTGCCCGTTTCCAGGTGGGTTCGATGGTCCTTGACCAACGTATAGGGCTGGAAGACGTAGGACCGGATTTGGCTTCCCCACGCAATCTCCAGTTTCTCATCCTCCAGCTCCTGCAGCTTCTTTGCCTGCTCTTTCTTCCAGTGATCGTAGAGACGCGCCGTGAGGATCTTCATCGCGTTTTCCCGGTTCCGATGCTGAGAACGATCCGACTGGCACTGCACCGTAATTCCCGTAGGGAGGTGGGTAATCCGCACGGCGGAGTCCGTTTTGTTCACGTGCTGGCCACCGGCCCCCGACGCGCGAAACGTGTCTACCCGGAGATCCGATTCCAGAATGTCCACCTCGGGAATGTCCTCTATCTGTGCGTACGCGAACACCGAAGCGAATGACGTGTGGCGCCGGTGCGCAGCATCAAAAGGTGAGATTCTGACCAGCCGGTGCACACCCGATTCGACCTTCAGTCGCCCGTACGCGTAGGCCCCCCGTACATCCAACGACGCCGACTTGATGCCGGCTTCCTGGCCCGGCTCCAGATCCACCACTTCATAGCGGAACCCGTTGCGGTCGGCCCATTTGGTGTACATGCGGAGAAGCATCTGAGCCCAGTCCTGTGATTCCGTGCCCCCCGCGCCGGCGTGGATCTCCAGAAACGTGTCTCGGCCGTCATCCTCTCCGCTCATGAGCGTTGCGACGAATCTCTGTTCCAGCGTCTTCTCGAGGCGCGCCAGTTCAGTCCGGAGATCGTTCAGGAGTCCCGTGTCGCCGGCGTCTTCCCCCGCCAGCTCGGCCAGCGTATCGACGTCCTCCATCTGCCTTCGGAGCGCAACCCATTCCTCGAGCGAGCGCTTCTCCTCCCCCAGCGAACGTCCCAATTCCAGAGCCCGAGCCCGGTCAGACCACACGTCCGGTTTGGCGAGCTCGGCCTCCAACTCGGCGATCCGCTGGCGACGTTGGCCCGGGTCAAAGAAACTCCCGAAGCTCCTCGAACCGGTCGCGACACGACTCCACCCGCTGCACCAGATCCTCCAACACCGTCATCACTCGCCTCCTTCAACTTCCGTTGCCCGCACGGACGGCAGATCCCGGAGTCGACGCCACAGATCCCGCGCCTTTGCCGCCAGGTCCGCCAGGTTTCCTTCATTGACCAGAATCTCGTCGGCGGCCTTCGCGCGCCGGGAGTCGTCCACCTGTGAGCCGATTCTTCGAACCGCTTCCTCGCGGGATAATCCGTCCCGATCCCGTAGTCGTTCGATTTGCCGCTCCGAATCCGACTGAACCACAACCAGGTAGTCGACTCCGACCCCGCCCCCCCACTCCACCAGCAGCGCGGCATCAATCACCAACACGCCTCCGTCGGCCTCTCTGCGAAAGGCGTTTCCTCGAGATCGAATCTCCGCGAGCAAGTGGGGATGCACGATGCGGTTGAGCTCTTCAAGGGCTTCCGAATCCGAGAACACCAACCCGGCCAGCCGACTTCGATCGAGGGAACCGTCTTCGGCGAAGACGGAATCCCCGAACGCCTCGCGAAGAACTTGCCGCACCTGCGGCATGCGGTCGACCACGTCCCGGCCGATCCGATCGGCGTCGATTCGAACCGCACCTTGTCTCTCCAACTCACGAGCCACCGTTGTCTTTCCAGACGCAATACCGCCGGTGACGCCGACGATCAGATTTCGTCTTGTCCCGTTCATCGAGCCTCGCCTGCCCCCTTCGTCGGGGCTAATGCGCCTCGTACCAGTTCATCCCAACGCCGTCCGTGACGACAACGGGCACGTCCAGAGGCACCGCCGAAATCATGGTGCGCGTGACCATGGATCTCAAGCGGTCGACCTCGTCCACCGGCACTTCGAAGACCAACTCGTCGTGAACCTGAAGAACCATGCGGGAACGGTACCCGTCTTCCGCCAACCGGCGAGCGATCTCCACCATGGCCTTCTTGATGATATCCGCCGCCGTCCCCTGGATTCGGGTATTGACGGCCGTCCGCTCTCCAAAGGCGCGATCCCTGGGATTCCCGCTCTCCAGCTCCGGCAGGTAGCGTCTCCGTCCCAGAAGCGTGGTCACATACCCGAGACCCCGGGCTTCTTCCACCGTGCGGTCGATGAAGGTCTTCACCTCCGGGTACGTTTCGAAGTAGCTCTTGATGAACGCCCTTGCCTCGGCGAGATCCATTCCCACCGATGCCGCCAGCGCCCGGGGGCCCATTCCATAGAGAATGCCGAAATTCACGGCCTTGGCTCGATCCCGAGCCGCCGGGGCGACATCCGCAGGATCCATCTTCGACACGGCCGCCGCCGTGGCCCGGTGAATATCCTCGCCCCGCCGGAAAGCCTCGATCATTCCGGAATCCCCGGCCATGTGCGCCACGATGCGCAGCTCGATCTGAGAGTAGTCGGCCGAGTAAACCCGCCAATCCGGACCCGACGGGACGAACGCCTTACGGAGTTCACGTCCCAGCTCGGTCCGCATCGGGATGTTCTGGAGGTTCGGATCCGACGAGGAGAGTCTGCCGGTCGCCGTGACCGTCTGGTGAAAGGTCGTATGAATTCGGCCCGTCGACGGGTCCACCATCATCGGCAGCGCATCCAGGTAGGTGGATTTCAGCTTGGCCAGCTGGCGATACCTGAGCACCCGGCGCGGGATTTCATTCTCCCGGGCCAGCTTTTCGAGAACCGACGAGTCCGTCGAGAAACCCGTCTTCGTCCGCTTCCCGGGCGTGAGTCCAAGAACGTCGAACAGAATCCGCTTGAGCTGCTGTGGCGAGCTCATGTTGAAGCGCTCTCCGACCTGGTCGAATACGTCTTCCTCGATCTCCTTGATCTGCTCCCCAAGGTCCCGGCTCATCCGGTGGAGGAAATCGATCTCTACCTTCACGCCCGTACTCTCCATGTCCGCCAGCACTCGCGTCAACGGCAGTTCGATGTCCCGGTAGAGAGGCATCAGTGCCTGCCCCTCGAGAAGCGGTTCCAGAACCGGGACCAGCTCGCACACGGCGCGCGCCACCGCCGCCCCGGCGGGGCCCGTCTCATCGAGAACCCCTCCCAGCGTTCCCTGGGCCTCGGGCGCCTGAATCCCCTCCGGCAGATGCCCCAGATACACGGCGCAGAGAGCCCGAAGATCGCTCTGTCGACCCGGGCTGAGAAGATACCCGGCCAGTTCCGCATCGAATCGAACGGGCCCGAGGTTCATCCCCAGCGCCGCAAGGTTCTTCGTCAGGTTCTTCGCACTCAGCGTCGCAATCTCGCCTGCCCGCTCCCGGAGAACCGACTCCAGCGCCTTCCGATCGTCCTCGCCCCGATTCTCCAGGTTCATGGAGATGACCGAGTAGGCGGCCTCCCCTCCGGAGACCCGGCAGAAGTGCATCGCTCTGGAAGACCCCGCCTCCTTCGGATCTCCCGAGTCCAGCTCCACGGCCACTCTCTCCGCCCCCGAGAGTGCCTTCGCAAGCGTTCCGACATCCGCCGCCGTCCGAACCGACGATGTGTCCCCGGTCTTCACCTGGGCTGCGGGAACAACCTGAGCCAGGAACTTGGAGAACTCCATCTCCCGGAACAGACTCTCCAACATCTCCCTGTCCGGGGCCTCCGACCGTAGCCCGTCGACGGAAACACCCAGGGGAACATCCGTACGCAGTTGCACGAGTTCCTGCGAAAGAAGCGCCTTGTCCCGGTGTTCCTCGAGCGCGCGCCTCACACGGTCCGGCTTCACCTTCTCGAGATTGCGATAGATCCTTTCCATCGATCCGAACTCGCCGATCAGTTTGGCGGCGGTCTTGGCCCCCACCCCCGGAACTCCCGGGATGTTGTCGGATGAATCCCCCATGAGTCCCAGGTAATCCACAATCTGGTCCGGCAACACGCCCATCTTCTGCCGCACACCCTCCATGTCCAGATGCACTTCCCGTCTCGGCCCGGACGCCGGAACCAGGGCGCTCACCCCGGGTCCGACCAGCTGGAACAGATCCTTGTCCGCAGATACGATGACGGTCCGCCATCCCTTGTTCCGGCTTTCGGTCGCCAGCGTCGCGATGATGTCATCGGCCTCGACACCCTCTCTCTCGAGAAGCGGAATCCCCAGTGCCCGGACCACGTCCCGAATCTTGTCGAGCTGCCGGACCAGAGACTCCGGTGTGGGAGGGCGATGCGCCTTATACTCCGGGAACCGCTCGTGGCGATGGGTGGGACCCGGAAGATCCAGCACCACGGCCATACGTTTCGGCGAGCGTTTAAGAAGACTGATCAGCGTGAGGACAAACCCGTAGACCGCACTGGTCTCCACCCCGGTGGACGTCCGCAGGGGACGGTTCTGAAAGGCGAAATACGACCGATACGCGAGGCCCGAACCGTCGATCAGATAGACATCGCCGGAGGACCTTTCGCCGGTGGTGCCCGACGAATCCATCATGGAGAGATATCCTTGGGGAGGAACTCCTCCGAGCTGACCAGGACCTCACGCGCCTTGGAACCCTCGAAGGGCCCGACGACTCCGGCCTCTTCCAGCATGTCGATCAGCCGGGCGGCCCGCGCGTACCCGATCGTGAGTCTCCGCTGCAGGAGAGAGACCGAGCCCTGCTGGTGTTTGACGACCAGGCGAGCGGCTTCATCAAAGAGTTCATCCCGACCGCGAGGCCCGCTCTGCGTTTCCCGCTTCGCGAAGTCAACAAACGGTTCCGCCGGCGGCATCGTTTGCTGTCTGACGTGCTCGACCAGCCGCTCGATCTCGGCCAGAGAGAGGAAGCAGGCGTGCACCCGCTCCACGTCGCGCTTGCCCGAGGCCAGAAACAGCATATCGCCCTTTCCCAGAAGAGTCTCGGCGCCGTTTTGATCCAGGATGGTTCGCGAGTCGGTCTTGGACGGAACCCGGAATGCCATTCGGCACGGAAAGTTCGCCTTGATCACCCCCGTGATCACATCCACCGAAGGACGCTGCGTCGCCAGGATCATGTGAATGCCGACGGCTCTGGCCATTTGCGCCAACCTGGCGATTGTGTTCTCGATGTCATTCGGCATGGCCAGCATCAGGTCGGCCAGCTCGTCCACGATGATGATGAGATACGGGAGCAGCCGGGGAGATTCTCCGCCCTCCTCTTCCTGCATCATACGCACCTTGGCATTGTAGCTCCCGATGTCCCTCGCACCCACCCGCGCCAGAAGCTGATACCGGTTTTCCATCTCGGATACGGCCCACCGTAGCGCTCTCACCGCCGTCTTGGCGTCGCAGATCACGGGGCATTTCAAGTGTGGGATACCGTTGTAGGGCGTCAACTCCAGCATCTTCGGATCGATCAGGATGAAACTCAGGTCCTGCGGCGTGGCCGAGAAAAGAAAACAGGCGATGATGGCGTTCAGACATACGCTCTTGCCCGACCCGGTCGAACCCGCAATCAGAAGGTGCGGCATGGATTCCAGATCCGCAACGACTGGCTGCCCCGAGATTCCCTTCCCGAGCGCGATCTTGAGCAGCGATTCGTGCTGGGTGAACTCCTCGGACGTGATGACCTCGGAGAGATACACGGTCGACGGTTTGTCATTGGGAATCTCGACTCCGATCGCTCCCTTTCCCGGAATCGGCGCAACGATGCGAACACTCGCCGCCTTCATCGCAAGGGCAAGATCGTTCCCCAAGTTGACCACCTGACCGACTTTGACCCCCGGAGACGGCTCCAGCTCGTAGCGAGTGATCACCGGACCGGGATGAACTTCGGTGACCCGCGTCTCGATCCCGAAGTTCCTCAGCTTCTCCACGAGAACATTGGCCCGTTCCAGAAGGGCATTCTCCTCCATTCCCACTTCGTTGGGCTTTGGAGGCTCCAGCATCGAGTACGGCGGCTGGATGTAGCTGCCTTCCCCCTGGGGAAGAGTGGGCCTGGCCGCCGGGCGCCGTGTCCCGCGCGCCCGCCGCGTCACGATTCTCGGCGCGCGGGGGACTTCATTCAGGATCGACTCGTCCTGCTCCTCGTCGGTTTCCTCTTCCTCGTACTCCCCCTCCTCGTACTCCTCTTCGCTCTCCTCCCGCGCCCGCGCATCGATCGGACCACCGTACGTGCCCGATCGATTCGATTTCCCCCGTCTCCATTTCGGCTTCGGCCAGGAGACCCCCCGGAAGGGCCGCCGCCATCTGGGTCGCGGGAATCGCAGGCGACCGAGAGGTGAAAACGCCCGGCCCAGATACTGGAACATGTTCGGCACGGCGAGGAGCATCAGCACCGTCAGCGAAGCAAGTAGAACAAACGGCGCCACGGCGGCTCCGGCGTAGAGCGTCAGACGATCCCCTACGTATCCGCCCAGAAGCCCACCCACCCATCCGACCCGTATGAAATGCCCGAGCCCGGCAAGCACGGGAGCCAGAAAGAGAACGAACAGGCTCCAAAGAATCGTCTGCAGGTAGCCGGAGCGCCGGAACAGGCGGATTGCCCACAGGCCCAGCAGCACGGGAACCAGCCACGCCAGATACCCGAGCGATTCGATCAGGCGGGACGCCAGCGCCATCCCCACTTTGCCGGCCGCCCGCTCCGCGTCGCTGTCGAACGTGGGCCCCGTGATCCCGCGCCAGTGACAGAGGGCCAGCCAGATCCCGATCACGACCGCAGCCGAAAGCAGGATCACGCCTCCGATGCTGTGAATCCGACCTCCACCTCTGCCTCTTCGCCTAGCCACCGCCCATCCTTCCTCTGCGAATCTCCAATCCCCATGCTCTATCTTCTATTCCCGATTTCTTCGCGTCTCCTCGATCGCATCCACGTACCTCCGGACGTTCTTCTCGATCGCGTCGGCTCCGAAAATCCCCGAGATGACGGCCACACCGTCGGCACCCGCGGAGATGACTTCGGGCACGTGCGTCGGCAGGATCCCACCGATCGCGATCAAGGGCCCGCGAACCACCTTGCGAACGGACGAAATGAGCCGAACCCCTCCGGCCGGTCCGGTCTTCTTCGATGGCGTCGCGAACACGGGCCCGATCGCCACATAGGTGGCGCCACTCCGCTCGGCCGCCTCCGCTTCGGCACGATCATGCGTCGAAACACCCCAGATCCACCCTCGGGGACCCAAGCGGCGGACATCGTCCAGCGCCGGATCTCCCTGCCCCAGGTGAACACCGTCGGCGCCCGTCACCAGGGCCACGTCCACCCGGTCGTTCACCAGTACAGGAACGGCCCTCGCCCGGCACATGTCCACGATGCGCTTCGTCTCCCACACCAGCTGCCGCGCCGAGACCGTCTTCCGCCTCACCTGGAGAACCTTGATGCCGCCCGCCAGGGCCTGGTCCACCGCATGCAACAGAGCGCCGGACTCCGGGCCGTCGGGAGTAATCGCGTACAGGGACCAGTCGATCGGCTGCATGCCCGTGGGTCTCCTCCGACGCCGCTGCCTGCGGCTCGAGTTCCAGAGGCGGCCGTGCCTCCACAAACGAACCTCTCACGCGCCCACGGCGCACATGATGTCCTTCTCCAGAGTGTAGACCGAGTAGCGAAGATCTTTCAACCGCGAAGCGATGGTTTCGTCCACTAGTTTTGAGAACTCCTCCAAAACCCGAAGCGCTTCTTGAACCCGCCGGGCGTTGGCCACAGTAATCGTCCCGATCTCATTTCGCCGTCCCTCGTCCCCTGCGAATCCCCGCCGCCCCACATCCTTTTCGCTGTCGCGCGCCGCTTCCAGAGAGGAGACGTCCGCTCGGAGTGCATTCACGGAACGGGTGATTTCATGTCGAACCGTCTTCGCTCTCGACCGGAGATCCTCGTCGTCGAGCACGAAGCGCGCGACGTCTTCCAGAACCCGAAGCCCTTCTCGAGCCCGATTCGCGTTGGCATCGATGATTCTCAGGATGGGTTCTTTCAAGGATACCCCCTTTGGGGGGACGCCCGGCGGCCGATCGTCGCGCAACGCGCGCGACAGAATTCATCGACCGGACTTGGGGAGTGAGTTGGAGACGCCGGGGAGGCCGTTCTCTTCCGGCAAAGCGGTTTCGTTCCTTCGAATCCGGCCCTGCTGGACGATGGGTACGACGGAGAGGGCGTCCACCGCGGCGCACACGAGGAGATCCTCGTTGAATCCGAGAGAGCCCAAATACTTCCCATGCTCACAGTTCTGTAGGAGCGTTGCCGTATCGAGGGGATTGGATCGGTAGATAATCTCCGCCGCCCCTGCGCTGTCGCTCAGTTCCAGGTCATTCCCAAGATGATCCTTGAGCCGCGCGACGATCATCCCGGCACAGACCGCGTCTTCCATCGAGAACCGTCCAAACTTGCCGGCGCAAACGAGACCCAATCCCTCTTCCGCTCGCAGCAGATGCTCGACAACGGCAGACACATTCACAAGTCCCGCCACGACGACCTCTTTGGCCGCCTCGCAAAGCGTTATAGCCTTCGTCCCGTTCGTCGTCGTAAGCAGGAGGGTCTTCCCGGCCACGCGGTCCTCGGTGTATTCTTGAGGAGAGTTGCCCAGGTCGAAACCGTCGATGCGCTTCCCCTCCCGCTCTCCACACAGGAGCACACCTTCCTCCCCCAGTTTCATCGCCAGCGAGGTGGCGGCTTCGATGCTGACTACGGGGATGATTCGCGCCGCTCCTCCGGCGTACGCAAAGGCAATGCTGGTCGAAGCCCGAAGGACATCGACCACGGCAACGGTGAGCCCCTTGGGTTTCTGCAGCTCCAGACCCTGCGGTGCGAACAGGACGTCGATTCTCATGCTGTCTTGACCTCTCCGTGATTTACGGATTCCTGGCGGATGCGCCTCACGGACCACCCGAGCAAGGGTCCATCCACCGGCGGAGTCGTCTCGGGTTCTCCTCTGCTCCGCCGTCATCCCGAGGGTATCCGTCCCGAAACCCGTGTTACGAGACCGCCGTCTCCATTTCCATCGAGTCTATGAAACCCGTGTGGACATCGCCTCGAACGAATCGTTCGTCCGCAAGCACGCGCTGGTGAAACGGCAGCGTGGTCGAGATTCCCTCGACCACGCATTCATCCAGACAGCGCCGCATCCGCTGGATGGCCTCCCCACGGTCCCGGCCGAACGTGATCAACTTCGCCAGCAGCGCGTCGTAGTAGGGATAGACGATGTACTCCGGGTACGCGTGCGTATCGACGCGCACCCCCGGACCGCCCGCCACATGGAACGTCGAGATCTTCCCCGTGGACGGAGCGAAATTGCGGGAGGGATCTTCCGCATTGATGCGGCACTCGATCGCATGTCCCCGAATGTCGATGTCGTCCTGCGAGACCTCCAAAGGCTCGCCGGCGGCCGCCCGAATCTGCATCTTCACTAGATCGAGCCCCGTGACGCACTCCGTGACGGGATGTTCGACCTGAATTCGCGCGTTCATCTCGATGAAGTACACGTCTCCGGAGTCCGTCAAGAGAAACTCCACCGTGCCCGCACCCGCGTATCCCACGGCGCCGGTCCCTCGAATCGCCAGCTCGCCCAGGCGGGTTCTCAACTCTTCATTCACCGCGGGGGAGGGCGCCTCTTCGATGAGTTTCTGGTAGCGGCGCTGGATGCTGCACTCGCGTTCGCCCATGTGGACGATGTGCCCGTGATCGTCCGCCATGACCTGCACCTCGATATGGCGCGGGCAGTCCACATACTTCTCGATATACACGGCCGTCGAACCAAAGGCGGCTCCCGCCTCGGATCGCACGACCGTGAGCAGGTCCCGAAGGATGCCGGCGTCGCGGGCGATCTTCATCCCGCGTCCGCCCCCTCCGTGCGTGGACTTGAGGAGCACCGGGTACCCCAGGCTCTCCGCCGTTTTCAGGGCTTCGGTCTCGTTCTCCAGGTTCGAGGACATTCCCGGCACCACGGGGATGCCGGCCTCCGTCATCACCAGCCGAGCCCTGACCTTGTCTCCGACATTGCGAATGGCCTCCGGCGGCGGACCGATGAAGCGAATGTTACAGGATTCACAGACCTCGGCAAAGTCGGCGTTTTCCGCCAGGAAGCCGTATCCGGGATGAATGGCGTCCGCGTTGGTAATTTCGGCGGCCGCGATGACCGCGGGGATATTCAGATAGCTCTTGATCGCCGGACCCGGTCCGATGCAGACGTACTCGTCGGCGAACCGGACGTGGAGCGAGTCCGAGTCGGCTTCAGAGTGTATCGCGACGGTCGCGATGCCCATCTCTCGACAGGCCCGAATCACGCGGAGCGCGATCTCCCCCCGGTTCGCAATCAGGATCTTCCGGAACATATCTAGCGATCAAACCCCTTCCAGGTTTGGTCCGCGCTGGCTTCGATTCCCTTGGCGCGCAATTCGAATTCCGACGGGCTGGAGCTGTAGCCCCGGGCCGTGTCGAAATCGATCTTCTCCGCCCGGTGGAGCTTCATCAACGCCTGGTCAAAGGTCTGCATCCCGTATTGCTCCGCACCCTCCTGAATGGTTGTGCGGATCAGGTGCGTCTTGCCGGAATCGATGAGGTAGTCTCGAATCGCACCGGTCACGACCATGATTTCGACCGCCGGGATCCGTCCCTCCGTGTCCGAGCGGGGCACCAGCCGGAGGCAGATGATCGCCTCCAGACAACTGGACAGCAGGAAGCGAATCTCGTCGTGCTGGTGGGGCGGGAAGAAGGAGATCAGGCGGTTGATGGTCTGCATGGCGTCCACCGTGTGGAGCGTGCTCAGGACCAGGTGGCCGGTGTTGGCGGCCGTGATCGCGATCCCCATGGTCTCGGCGTCCCGGATCTCCCCGACCATGATCACGTCGGGATCCTGACGGAGCGCGTGACGCACGGCGTCCGAAAACGTTTGCGTATCCACCCCGACGTCGCGCTGGATAATGGTGCTTTTCTCATTGCGGTGGAGGAACTCGATGGGATCCTCAATCGTAATGATCCGCCTCGCCTCGTTCTTGTTGATATGTTGAATCATCGACGCCAGCGTGGTGCTCTTTCCGCTCCCCACGCTCCCGGTAACCAGCACAAGACCCCGGGGTTTTCGAGAGAGATCCGCCAGCTGCGGCGGCAAGCTCAGATCCTCCAGGGCCGGCACTTGCGTCGGGACACATCTGAGAACCGCGGCCACCGATCCCCGCTGCCGGAACAGGTTCGCCCGAAATCGCCCGAGATTCGGCACACCAACGGCGAAGTCCACCTCGCTCTTTTCCTCGAACTGGCGACGCTGGCGCGGGTTCATCAGCTCGTCGGCAATATCCGTAAGCTCCTGGGGCGTAAGCGCCGGGCCATCCAGGAGCACGATCCGCCCGCTCACCCGAATGCTGGGGGGCGAGCCCGCTTGCAGGTGCACGTCCGACGCCTTCTTGGCCGCCGCCTCCCTCAACAGATGTTCAATCTCCACAGCCATCGCCCTACTTCTTGCTCGCGGTGCTCTTCTCCCGAGGATCAACCCAGAACAGAGCCTGGCCGTACTCGACCGGCTCGGTGTTCTCGACCGCGACCGAGACCACCCGCCCAGCGACGTTGGACTGGATTTCATTCATGACTTTCATCGCTTCCACGATACAGACGACCTGCCCGAGCTCGACTTCTTCATTGATCTCCACGTAGGGTTCCGCGTCCACGGCCGGCGCCCGGTAGAAGGTCCCGACGATGGGCGCCTCGATCGACACCAAACCCTGCGCCTCCTCCGCCGATTCCCCCGACATCGGGACCGCCGAGCGCTCGGGGATAACGGGTTCCATCCTCAGAGGAGCGGGATCGGCGCGCCGCCGGATTCGAAACCGCCGCTCTCCCTCCGATACCTCGATTTCCTCGAGGTCGTGTTCTTCTGCGATCCGGATCAGTTCTTCGAGTCTGTCTTCGTCCATTCCCCTGCCCCTTCACTCGCGGCCTGGTCTCCGGTTCCACTTCCGGCAAGACCCGCCCTCCTCTCCGCACCCCGCGGACGCCCCGACATCTCGCCGGACGCGTTGCCGGCTTCCGCCGCCTCCGCGATCCGACGTTTCAATTGGGCCGTCTTTCCGACCAGCAAACTTGCGTCGGGATACTTCTCAACCAAAGAGTCGTAGATCCGAAGAGCCGCGTCGAGAATCCCCTGCTCCTCGCAGATTCCCGCCATCGTGACCGTCTCGAACTCATCCTGGAGGCGGAGATCGGAAGCTTCGAGGATTTCCTCGGGTGTCATCGAGCCTCGCACGATACCGGCGGCTTCCTCCGCAAGATCGGGTCTCGCCGCGTCACTCTTTCCGAGGCGCAGGATCCGGTCGGCCATGCGGGCGTCTTCGCTTTCACCTCCCGCAGCGGCCGCTCGCTCGTACATGGCGCCCGCCTCCTCGGCCAACCCCTCCAATGCAAGAGTGTCCCCGAGCAACAGGAGTGCTCGAGCATTCTCGCCGTCCAGCTCGACCGCCTTCCCGAGATGCTCCAATGCCCGGGAAGGTTCCCCCATCTCCAGGAAACACCGCCCGAGCACGAAGTGGGCACTGGAGTACGACGGACTCCGTGCCACGCATCGATGCCCCAGCTCGAGCGCCGCCTCGTACCGCCCGCCGGACCTTTCGGTCTCCGCACGAGCCGCAAGGGTTCCCACCCTGACCTCAAAGTCCTCGGCGGATGTCACGTCCGGACTCACGCTCATCCTGTGAAGGCCCGGGGCGCGCCCCAATCCCTCGCACGGCCGCCCCCTGTTTCGGTGCACCACGGTTGGGCGGGGCTCCTGAGACCCCGCATGCGTGGGACGAAGCGTATCAGAGGAAATCGAGAGTGTCAAGAACGATTGGGAGGCGGATCTCCGGGACCCGATCCCGAGGATCGATCCGGCGGGCCCGCGGAACCGACGCCGCGCGTCTTCCCACGACCTTACTCCGCGCAGCAAATGAGCGTTCGCGCGATGGCCTCCATCTCGCGAAGATATGCGATCTGTTCGATTCCGGGGGCGTAGAGAACCAGGTCCAGCATCAGGGTCCGGTCGCATTCCGGAGCGGAGACCAGGTAGGTGATGAAGGGACCCCCGATCGTATACTTTGCGTTGCGCCACAGTCCCTCGATGCGAACGGCTGCGTTTCCACCCAGAACCGCCGCGCCGCCCCGGACCTTCCCTTCGGCGATTTCATCTTCATCGTACTGCTCCCAGGCAATCTTCTTTCGAAGTTCTACGGCGCTCTCCAGATCGAGCACGTCCGCCCCATCGAACCAGTGGACGTAGATCACTCGAGGCGGGGCCGGTCGCTCGAAGCGCACCAGGGGAACGTCCGCCTTCTCGCTCTTGAGCACATATCCCTCCGGGAGCCGTAAGCTCCAGCCGTACCGATTGACGATCTGGCTTCGAAGACCCGGGATTTCAGACTGTTCCGAGAAGAAACGAACCATCACTTCCACCGTCTCGTTCTCCAATCGGTCGCTGATGTCCGGACTCTTCGCCCTGACGGTGGAGAGGAGTCCCTGGGCGGTGGGTGCCGCCACCACAACGACATTCTGGTAGGTTCCCCACGTGTCGGTCTTGAAGACGACCACGGGCTCTCCGCCGCCGAGGCGGCGGCGGTCCTCGTCATCCAGGATGCGCCTCACCTCTTTGAGGATCTTCCCTCCCTCGGATACGTCGCAGAGGAGAATGACGTTCTTGTCGTAGTGGTGGTCGGCGAGCGCGTCGATCCCGATGGCCGTAACCCTGAAGGGTTTCTCGCGTCTGGGAACCGTGTACCGATCTTCCTCGAGACTCTGCGTCAGGAGGTCGGCCGCTTCCCGGTTCGCCTCGGACCGGACCAGCGCCACGACGCTTCCCGATCCCATCGCCGGTTGGACTTTCTTCCCGCAGCCAATGATGGCCACGGTCATCACGATTCCAAGAACAACGCATACCATCCGCATGACAGCCCCCTCGTCACCCGTCATTTGTCGCTTGTCACCGGTCACCTTCTCTTCCCCTAGACCATGCCCCAATGTGAGGATCGTGTCAATAGAGTGAAGGGTCCGATCCCCGGAGGGACCGGACCCTTCACCTGCCCATTCCCGATTTCCTGTTTCCGATTTCCTAGATTCCTTTTCGAATATAGATGTCCCCGTTGAACGTCCGGAAATAGAACTCCGGCCCGCCGCCGTTGACGTCCCCGAAGAAGGCTTCTTCCAGGCGGACCCGGTAGGTCCCGTCCGTGTCCCGTGTATTCTCTTCGATCATCTTCGGCTTTCGATCGGACACCGCGATATCGAAATCCGAATAGGCTTCCCCGCGCCCGACCTCCATCTTCATGGTCATCTTCACCTCGCCCGGCAACCGGATATCCAACTCCCCGTTGAACGTGACAAACGACATCGGCTTGCCCTCATCCGCCGCTCTCAGATCGACCGTCACGTCCCCATTGGTCGTGTTGGCGATGACCGAACCCGACACCTCAACGGCCGTGATTCCTCCATTGACGTTCTGGAGTTCCACGTCTCCGGAGACGCCCTCGACATGGATGTCACCGTCATTCACGCAGGACAGCCCGAGAGACGTCCGAACGGGCACTTGAATGTGGATATCGATCCCCTTCGCCCACGGGGTTCCGCCGACACTCACGCGGTTGTCCTTCTCCTCCACGGTCAGCGAAGACGTTGTGACGGCGATTCTCCTCAAACCCGATCCGCCCGGACTGTCTTCATCCCTCCTCTCCCTGCTCCGCTCGCTGACAGAGATCCCCCGCGGTCGCGTTTCGACGATGATCTCGTCTCCTTCGTACGCGGAGACGTAGATCCCGCCGTGGACCAGTCCGCACTCGAGAAAACAGGGCTCCGACGAGCGCGTCAGCTCCACCCTCACGGCATCCGCCGAGTCCTGGGCCGCCGCCGGAACCGTGGCCGCCGAGGCCAGCGCAAACCCAACGACGATCCAGTTGATGCGTCTCATGGTAATCCTCCTTATCCTCTCAGGGGCGATCCGTCCGACCTAGGAGCCCTCGAGAATGAACATGTCGCCATTGAATCCATCCAGCTCAATGACCGGACCGCCGTTCCCCGCCCTTACGGCGGAGACGGTATGGATCGTCCGGCACGTTGTCCTTCCCTTCTTCTCCTCTTCCATGGAACTAATCAGAGGCAGGTAATCGACAGGGAAATCCGTGAACACTTCACCGTTGAAGGTCTTCAGGTGAAAATCAGCGGAGAGCCCGCGCCGCATGTAGATCCGTACCTCGCCGTTCAACGATCCGAACCGGCAATCCGCCGACGGGTTCTCGTCGAATTCCAGAGTCACGTCACCGTTGAGCGCGTACGCTCTGCCCGATCCGCGAAGGCCCGACATCTCGATGCCGCCGTTGATGTTCTTCACGTCGAAGTCGCCTTCGACGCCGCGGACCTCGATCTCTCCGTCATTAACGGTATACAGCTCCACGGAAGCGCCTCTGGGAACCTTCAGGTCGAAGTCAAACGACACAATATAGTGGCGCTCGCAGCTCCCCCGCCCCCGGTGCCCCTCGTCATGACAGCGGAAAGGCCCGTCGACGTAGAACTCCACATCGCCGTCCTCCTCCGTGATATCGAGCCACACTTCATCCTCGGCTCTCTGAAGATGCTTTTTCGAATCAGCCCGGATCGTTATCCGCGCGACCATCTCGACTTCATCGCCCGGATGACTTTCCACCGTAATCGAACCCCAGATGTTGTCCACGATCACGGTTCCCTCGCGATCGACGGCGACCGTCTTGCGAATCGTCTCCTTCTTCTCTACGTCAGCTCCCGCCACACCCGCCTGCAACAGCGAGCCGACAAGGATCAGCGTCATGAGTCGCTTCGACATACCCTCCTCCTAGAGTGCCTCGTCCAGTCTTGCCAACGCATGCCGGCGGACGCCGGGGTCGATCTCGGGATTCTCCGTGAGATCCTGTAGCACCCCGCGTGACCGCTCATCCTCTGAGCCGGCCAGCACATCGATGAGAGAAACCTGCACCATGGGTGACGTCTGGTTGGGGAGAGTTCGGCCCATTCCTTCAACAACCGTCCGCTGGTCAAGGAACCTGGCGAGCGCGTCTACAGCGGCCAGACGCACGTTGACGCTGGGATCCGCATCGACCGTCCGGATCAGTGCCTCGATCACCGGTTCGCTCACCTGCCCGCTCCGACTGATCGCGTCGATGGTCTGAATCCGGTCCACCGAGGCAAACTGATTCTGGAGCGCCGCGGACATCACCAGCTGCATCCCGGCCACCTCGGTCTTGAGCATCTCGAGCTCCGCCGTGGCCGTCTCCGCCGGACGGCCTCGATCCTGCCTGCCGATACCCAGACCGACCGCAAGGAGACAGACGGCCACGGCAAACTGGAACGCCGGGCGACGCGGCCACCACCGGACCAGCCAGCGCTCGAAAGCGGTGGACACGCGCGGACGGGCGGCCGCCTCGGCCTTCGCGTCCTCCAGCATCGCATAGAAGCGCGCCCGCACAGCGGGGCCCGGCTTTTCCTCGGGCATGTCGCCGAGAGTTTCCCAGATCCGCCGGAGACGGGCGGTCTCAGCGGAGCAGACCTCGCAGCTCTCGACATGGTGCTCAATCTCGCGAGCCTCTTCCGGCGACAGATTCCCGGTCGCGTACTCAGTCAGAAGCTTCCGGTAGTGTTCGCAGGTCATTTCCCATCTCCCGGTAGATGCGTGACAGATCTTTGAGCGCACGGTGCACGCGGGCCTTAATGGTCCCGACCGCGCATCCGGCGATGGTGGCGATCTCCTCGTAATTCATATTCTCGAACCGGCTCAAAACGAGGGCCTCCCGCTTCTCTTCCGAGAGCCCGGTGAGCGCAACGCGGATCCGTTCCATCTCCTGCTTCTTCTCCAGCTGCTCCCCCGGACCGGGTGCCCCGTCCTCCATCACTTCATCAAGAAGAACCATGTCTTTGGCCCGCTTGTGCTTCCGCCAGTGGGTCAGGCAGGCGCTTCTCGCCACGGCGAACA
>Ga0180431_10000204_pt1 | contig 82333 bp, 82 predicted proteins | sample SS_ome_11_FD_132459 | JGI IMG/M metagenome (GOLD analysis project Ga0180431, IMG submission 132459) | Hypersaline lake sediment archaeal communities from the Salton Sea, California, USA - SS_1_MS_1 metaG | ecosystem: Environmental > Aquatic > Non-marine Saline and Alkaline > Hypersaline >...
ATGGAATTTACTTTTTATTGATCCAGGGATGGGAGAGTGCGGGCTGGCGGATTGGGCGTTTTGGAATAATCGCTTTTTTGATCGAAAGGAGCACAAGTGTTGAATGTTGAGATCGGGAGGGTGAGCGCTGAGGTTTATGCCGGAAAAGGATACCCGTATGGTTCGGTTGAGTAAGATTGCGCCGGCGCTAAAATGATCTGGAGGATCAACCCTCGGTAGATGTTAACAATCTAATTACATGGCAGTTATGTAAAAGAAGAGGAAAGGTCTTCCCGTCTATCAATCGGGCAAATCGGGCATGATTTCTGCATATTTTCCCTAAATGAGGCAGTTGAAGGCTGAATTTAATATTTCGGCCGGATCATGGTAGATAAATAGCCGGATCACATTGGATTTTGCCCAAAAAGGCGGCTGAGGCTGTCAGCTAGATATGGATGTTCTTGCGGTAGATAATATCAAGAAGTCGTTCAGGCGGGAGATCTCCCTAGCGCGCAAAGAGGTCCTGCACGGTCTGTCGATCTATGTGAACTCCGGGGAGATCCTCGGATTTCTTGGGCCCAACGGTGCGGGAAAGACGACTACGATAAAGATTATCCTGGGGCTTATCAAACCCGACTCGGGAGAGGTGAAGATATTCGATCACCCGGTGGGAGACCGCCGGGCAATGAGCAGGATCGGGTACCTTCCGGAATTACCCTATTTCTACCCGCACCTCTCACTTGAGGAGTTTCTGACTTTCTGCGGCCAGATGAGCGGCATGGAGAGGCGTGTGCTCCGGCATCGAGTAGATGAGGTCATCCGATTGGTCGAACTTGCCGATCACCGCTATCGGCGCCTGAAGGATTTCTCGAAGGGTATGATTCAGAGGGCCGGCCTTGCTCAGGCCGTTCTCCATGATCCCGATCTTCTTATTCTGGACGAGCCATTCTCCGGGCTCGATCCGATGGGTAGGATTCAGGTTCGTGATATTCTGCTCGGTCTGAAGGATCGGCGCAAGACGATCTTCTTCTCGTCTCATATACTTCCCGATATGGAGGCCCTGTGCGATCGGGCATGTATCATAAACGAGGGTACCGTAGTGCGCTGGGCGAGTCTCGATGAGCTGACGCGTATGGGGGAGGGGAAGATCGAGGTGGCCACCAGATACTGTGGCGCGGATGTCTTGGAGGATCTAACAGATTACGTCGAATCTACGGATTCGTTGGGGGATGAGTCGTTTCTGGTCGTCAAGGAGCAGAAGTACCTGCGGACCGTTTTGATGCACCTGTTGAACAACGGTGCCGAGGTTCTTAGAGTGGAGAACAGGCATCCATCGCTAGAGGACGTCTTCATATCCGAGGTTTCTGGAGTGCGAAAAGGGAGAGACGGTGACGGCATGAAACAACCTGATAGAACGCTTCTGCAGGAGGGATGATGAGAAGGGTTTCCAGCATAGCCTTGAATACATTCAGGGAATCGGTCAGGGAGAAGCTGTTATTCGTAGCTCTGATTTTCGGTGGGATTCTCACGTTGAGCACGTATCTTCTCTCACCGCTCGCTGTCGGAGCGAAGCAGAAGATAGTGACCGATGTGAGCCTTGCTTCCATATCGATACTTGGAGTGCTTGCCGCGATCTTCGTCGGAAGCACGCTTGTTCGCAAGGAGGTCGATAAGAAAGCCGTTTTCATGGTCTTGACCAGGCCCGTTTCCAGGCTTCAGTATCTTATCGGTAAGTTCATAGGCGTTGTAATGGCCATATCACTGCTGGTGTTGGTCATGACCGGGTTCATGGTTCTGATGATGCTTATCGGAAAAGCCGAATTCAAGCCTGCTCTATTCGTGGCGGTGTACCTCTCCGCGCTCGAGATAACGGTCATGTGCTCGGTCGTGATATTCTTCAGTACGTTCACAACGCCGGTTTTGACGTTACTGTTCTCCATGTGCATCTTCGTGGCGGGGAGCCTGAGTGGGGATCTGCTGGCATTTGCCCAGAAGTTCGGTGGCGCATTCACGAGGATTATGGCCAGGGCATTTCATTACATCCTTCCCAATCTGGGCATTTTCAATCTTCGTCACGAGGCCGTCCATGATCTACCCTTCTTCGGATCGGATGTCGCCCTGGCGACCCTGTATGCTCTGGTATACTGCGGAGTCGTATTGTACTTCGCCTACCTGATTTTCAGGCGGCGGGAATTTATATAAAAAAGACCCGGGGTGGGGATTGTGAGGATATTAGATCAGTTGTGATTTGTGATTACGGCCTGAATAGAAACGGCCGGATTTGGATAAAGGGCCCATAATGAAGCGTAGAGCAGCAGAGATTATGATAGGCATAGCCGCACTTGCGGCGCTGGTGGGGATGTCCCTCCTTGTCCAGGACATATCGCGCGAAAAGGACGAGCTGGAGGTGCTCTATCTGCCCTCCGGCCAGTTCATGGAGCAGCTCGCACTCGGGTACAGGAACCTTTCGGCTGACGTCCTGTGGTTCAAGACGGTTCAGTACTATGGAGGATACCGCCTGGGCCAGAACAACCTGAACCTCTTCCGCCACCTTGTGGACGTGATAACGGACCTAGATCCTCAATTCATCTTTGCGTATCTATTCGGTGGAATGATCATAGTCGAGGACCTCGGGTGCTTCGAGGAGGGGATAAAGTTCCTGGAGAAGGGAGTGGAGAACAATCCAACGAACTGGTGGCTCGTATTCGAGATGGGATTCCTGCATTACGTGAAGGCTCGCGATTATGATAGCGCGACGAGATATTTCCAGCTTGCCTCTAAGCTGCCAGGAGCCGACAGCATAACGAAGAGGTTTGCCGCTTTTGTTGCGATGAAGGCCGGTCACAGGGAGACGAGTCTACTGATGTGGAAAGAGCTCGAGCGAACCGCCGACAACCAGGCGATGAAGGACCTGGCGCGATATAATATAGAGAAGCTGGAGAATGGGAACGGGGATGGAAATATAGATGACGGCAAAGATATTGGAGAGATGGAAAACCGGTCCGGGGATCGATAAGATAGATAGTCCGAACGGGTTTGATAAGACAGATTATTCTATCGGATCGATTGGAGAGGGCTTCACAAGTGATATAGAAAACCGGAACGGGATTAGATAGAAAGAGCAAGTGCAGTGCAGAGTCCGTTCATAATTACAACCACTATTGTCTTGGGGCTCGCCGTGGGTAGCTTCCTGAACGTTGTCATTTACAGGTTGCCGCGGGGCGAATCCGTAGTGAAGCCGAGATCGTTCTGCCCGAAATGCAAGAAGTTGATACCATGGTACGAGAACATACCTGTTCTGAGCTTTGTCGTTTTAAGAGGCAAATGCAGCGGTTGCGGCGAACGGATACCGCTGAGATACCCGGCGGTGGAGCTCGTCGGAGGCACCCTGGCAATCCTGGTTCTCTACCGCTTCGGTTATGGTCCGAACGGCATCTTCGCCTATTCGTTCCTTATGGCTCTTTTTGCAGTAACACTGATAGACTGGGAACACAGGATCATACCGGACGAGATCAGCCTCTCGTTCATTCTGGTCGGGCTCTGCTGGAGTTTAGTAACCCCCTTTGTCAATCCCCTTGGCTCCGCTCTTGGCGCGCTGGTCGGAGGAGGAACCCTTTACGCGGCGGGAGCGGTCTATAAACTGCTCAGGCACTCCGAGGGGATGGGCGGAGGAGATGTAAAACTGATGGCGATGATCGGGGCATTCCTTGGATTGAAGCTCGTGCTTCCAGTGATCGTGATAGCCTCTTTCTTCGGCTCCATCTATGGGATCATACTCATGGTCAGAGGCGGGGGAGGCAGGACCGCGGTAGCGTTCGGCTCATTCCTGGCCCCATCCGCCGCGCTGTGCCTCTTCCTCGGCCCGTATCTGCTAACGTGGTATTTCGGCCTGATCTGATATTCGCATGTATTTCAGCCGGCTCTCGCTCAGTATGTGCTTGCATGGCATTCCGGCCTGATCTGATATTCGCATGTATTTCGGCCGGCTCTCGCCCAGTGTCTGCTCGCATGGTATTTCAGCTCGATCTGATATCCGCATTCATCGCAGCCTGCTTTTACCCCGCATCTGCTCACGCGGCATTTCCCCCTGATTCGGTAGAAGTCCTCATTGCAGCCTCTTTCCCGGCTCGGCGGAAAGGATTGGCACTTTGCATAGAATATCATGCATTTGCAAGTAGCAATAAGGTCCCGCCACGTGGTTTATGTTTATAATCATTTGTAAAAAAACAAGATACACATCCAATGTAAACCTGAGCTTTGGCATATTTGTTGCGTATTGCCTGGAGTTGAGGAGGAAAGCCCACTGTTTTCCAGATTTAGTATTGCCAGATATCTCTAATAGCAGACGGCCGTAAAGGGCTGGCCGGATTCAAGAACGAGCATGAAAAGGTTGGTGTGAGAATGATCACTTTACCCTTCAAGAAGAAGAGTTCCACGGTGGCACTGGACGTCGGTTCGAGTTTGATCAAGGTTATCGAGATAGATCACTCGGGCGACGTACCCAGGATCGTTCACTTCGGTTTCAGCCACCTACTTCCCGAAGCTATCGTCGAGGGCGAGGTTATGGACCGCTCGCTGGTCATCGACGGCATCAGGGAGTGTGTGGAGCAGGCGGGCATAACGAACGAGAAGGTCATATCCGCCGTGTCCGGCAGGGCCGTCATCGTCAAGAAGATCGTAATGGACAAGATGGCTTCCGAAGACGCCCAGGAGGCGATCTTCTGGGAAGCCGAGCAGCACGTCCCGTTCGATATCGATGATATCTGCCTCGATTTCCAGATCCTTCGCGAAGACATCGGTGCGAACCAGATGGAGGTTCTGCTCGTAGCGGCCAAGAAGGATATGGTGCTGGACCATGCCGGTCTGGTTCGAGAGGCCGGTCTTATCCCCTTGATCGTCGATGTAGATTCCTTTGCGGTTCAGAATTCTTTCCATCTCGGAAGTGGTGCATTTGATGATGGTGGGGAAGAAGCCGATGGGGAGAAGAAGGTAGTCGGGCTGATAAATATCGGGAGTGATGTCACGAACATCAATATAATCAGCGACTCATGTCCGCTGTTCACCAGGGATATCAGCGTCGGCAGCAACAATTTTATAGAGCTTCTGCGTAAGGAGCTCGGATTGAGTTACGATGATGGCCAGCGTTTGATATCCGACGGCCCGTCCGAGGAAATGGATGAGGATTCAATCAGGGAAATTATAAAGAACGGATCCGAGGATCTTTCGCTCGGTATCGAGAGAAGTATTTCTTTCCTTAAGGCGGCCGAGGACGCCGAGGGTATTGACGAGGTCTTTCTGAGCGGCGGCGGAGCTCGTATTCCCTTCCTCAAGGAGATACTTGCCGAAAAGCACGGGATGGATTTTTCGATCCATAACCCGCTGGAGGGGATTGATTACGATGAAGGGGTGTTCGGTGAGTACGAAGAGGAACTGGACAAGATAGCTCCACTTCTTACCGTGGGAATTGGTCTCGCTTTGAGAAAGGCGGGGGAATAATGATTAGAATCAATCTACTTCCATCGGAAGACAGACCGAAGAGACGCGAATTCAAGCTCCCCAATATGTCCACAGTTTATATGGTGGGTGGCATTGCTATGTTCGTCACGGTGATCCTCGTCGTGGCGCTGGTTCAGCATGGCAAGGTCAGGAGTCTGGAGGGAAAGATCGAAGTGGCCAAGGAGGAGTCCAAGAAGCTGGCACCACAGCTTGCCAAGATCAAGCAGATCACGAAGGAACGGGAAGAGGTGGACCGCAGGCTGGCACTTATCACTTCGCTGGACCGCTACCGCTACTTCAGGGTGAAGCTGCTCAACGACATCGGATTCAAGATTCCAAGCAATTGCTGGCTGACCGACCTAACGGAGCTTTCTCCCAACAGGTTCAATATAGACGGTATAGCATTCAGCAACTACACCGTCGCCGATATGATAACCAACCTCGAAACTTCACCGATCTTCTCAGGCGTTGACCTCCGGGTGGCGGAGAAGGGGACGATCAAGGATCGTGAAGTGATGAAGTTCAGATTGAGCGCTAACGTAATGCCCCAGTAGAGAAGAGAGGTCGCAGAAATGAATTTTAAGGATCCGCAGGTACAGAAGACGATCATTATAGCGATATTTCTCGCTATCGTTGGTTACGTTTACTTCTTCACTTCTTTTCTGCCCTTCTTCTTCCAGCCTATGAGGACGAGGATCGATACCCTGTCCGGAGACTACGAGAAGATAAGCGCCGAGCTGGAGAAGGCTAGAAAGACAGTAGGTAATTTGGAAAAGCTGGAGAGGGAGTACAACAGGCTGCACGACAAATGGATCGCCGCCCAGGGGCTTCTTCCCGCCGAGGAAGAGGTTGCCACGCTCCTGCGCAAGGTCACACGTGCCGGCAATCAGGCGGGGGTGGAATTCATACTATTCGAGCCGCAGCAGCCCATGCAGAGGGAATTCGTCAAAGAAAACCCGGTCAAGATCAAGGTACAGGGTGAGTACCACGAGCTGGGGGTCTTCCTCTCCAAGGTCGCTAATCTGGATAGGATCATTAATGTTTCCAATCTTCAGGTAAGACCGATGGCATCGAGTGGATCGGATAAGAGCAAGGTAGAGATTAGTTATACGATCGAGGCGGAAATGGTCATGACTGCGTATACGCTTTCCGAAGGTGGTGAAGCTGTAAATGAGAAGTCAGAGAAGAAATCATAAGGGATTGCTGAATATTCTCTGGGGGCTGGTGTTCCCGGTCCTGTTGATTGCCGGAGTTGTATCTCCGGAATGGGCGCTGGGGGAGGAGGAAACCGAGGGGAAAGTGCTTAGGACGCAGAGATATTATTACAAAGCTTTCAACCGGAGGGATCCGTTCAGAAGTCTAATCAGGGGGGAATTCGAGGAGTCGGAACAGGATCTCGTCAATATATACAGTGTTCGGCTGGTTGGTATCCTGTCTGGCGGCGTCGATAGGTATGCGATGCTCGAGGACAACAATGGTTTCGGATACATTCTCAAGTCCGGTGATCCGATCCGGCACGGCAATGTCGTTTCGGTAGGAGACCGTTCATTGGTAGCAAGGGTTTCAATGTTCGGACAGACTAACAGTGTTACCCTCCGCCTGGAGGGCAATAAGGGAAAAGGAGAATAAGATGTCACGGATCCGCAGAATTGCTCCCGTTGTTCTCGTTGGTCTCATGCTGCCCCTGTGCGCCCTCTCTGCAGACAATCCCGCGGGGGAGGTCAAGGGGATCGAGGTCGTCAGCAACCTTGACAAGGTAAGGATCGAGGTTGAGACGGAGGGGACCGTAGAGTGCAAGGCCTACATGATGACGGAGCCCGACAGGCTCGTAGTCGACTGTTTCGGTGCGCGAAACATGGTAAAGGGCCGGAATGATATCGAGAATAATTCACTCGTATACAGGGTAAGAACGAGCCAGTATCAGTACGAGCCCGAGATGATCACCAGGATCGTGCTCGATCTCAAGGGGAACGTCGATTACAAGAACTGGACCGAAGGCGATATAGAGGTGGTAGAGCTGACCCGCAGCGGTGTTACCTCCGCGGCCGCCGAAGAAGAGATGGATGAATCACCCGCTGATCCGGTGCGAGTTGAATCGATGGGTGCTTCTATGGGGCCGGTGCTGCCTTTGATCGTGCCCAACGAAAACGTCGTCAGCGGTTCTGCCGGCGATGCGGTTGGCAAATCCTCGAAGCCCGCATCATGGAAGCCCAGGGACGAAAAGGAAGCCGCAAAATCCGCTCCGGAAAAGGCACCCGAGGCCGTAAAGACTGAATCAGGTAAAAAGGCCGTCAAGAAGGCCGAATCACCCTGGATCGACCAGGCAGCCTCAAAGAAGAGCACGCCGGCGGGCCTAAAGACAACCGAAGTTCCCGCACCCTCAGGAACTGCATACAACAGCGGAGCCGCTTACAGGGTGGACAGGACGATGGAATCCAATTTCGCGGAGTCTTATATGAGAGGATCGCCTGCGGGCGGCGGTGGTTTCGGTATGGGATCGCGCAGGATAACGATCGACGCTCAAGGCGCCGACATCAAAACCGTGCTAAGAACGATCTCCGATTTCGCCGGCGTGAATATTGTCGCGGGATCGGATGTAAAAGGTGACGTTTATGTCCATATCAAGGATGTGCCGTGGGAAGAGGCTCTGGCGATATTCCTCAAGGCTCATGGATACGGTTATAGAAAAGAATACGGTATGATAAGAGTTGCGGAGATGACCAGATTGATGAAGGAGGAACTGGACGAGAAGACAGCAGAGAGGAAGAAGGATGACCTTCGTCCATTGATGACCCGCATCATTTTCGTCCACAATTCCAGCGCGGAAGAGATACAGACCGCCCTGGCCAATGTGGTGAGCGCCAGGGGACGCATAGACGTAGATCTCGGAAGCAACGCTCTTATCGTCAATGACATCGAGAAGAACATCGATAAGATCGAGGAGATTGTCCGGGATCTCGACATCAAGAACTACCAGGTCGACATAAATGCTAAGCTGGTGGAGATAGATGTCGAAGCCTCGCGCGAGATGGGAATCAACTGGGGCGTGTTGAACCTGCACAAGTCCGGATTCAGCGGAATGGGTAGCGCCGAGGTTGATGCAGATATCCCTCTGTCTTCCGGTACGATCAAGTTCGGGACGGTGCGCTCATGGGGTGAGCTGAGCACGATTCTCCAGATGCTGGAGAAGGACAACAAGGCGAACATTATATCGAATCCCCGCATCACGACGATGGGGAACCGGGAGGCCAGTATACTCGTAGGAAAAGAGATCCCGCTCATCGTTGCGGACGAGGCCGGCAATCCCATCACCGAGCTCACAAAGATCGGCATTATGCTGAGGGTGATCCCTCACGTGAACTCGGACCGCACGATCACACTGGATCTGCACCCGGAGGTGAGCGAGCTTCAGAGCGAGTCCACGGCTCAGGGAGGTGTGATCATCTCAACGGCGGAGGCCGATACGAGGGTAATTGTGAACAACGGTGAAACGGCCGTAATAGGAGGACTGATCAAGCAGGTCGACACGGAGCTTAAGACCGGAGTGCCGGTGCTCAAGGACATTCCGTACTTCGGCGCACTGTTCTCCTCTTCCAGCAATACCAGCAAGAAGCAGGAATTGGTGATCTTTGTAACACCGACGATAGTGGAATAAACTTGCCCCCTCCACTCACCGTCGCGCCCCCGGGAATCCCGCCTTTCTTCCCGGGGGCTTTTTTTTGCCAGATGCGGGTGCAGGCTGTTTTGCGGTCGGATCGATAAGGCGAACAAAATCTCTAATCCGAGCATCACTGCGCTGGAGAGCCGTAAAGCCGGCATTATCGTCAATGTCGATCCGGTATGGTTTCACAGTTGATTGTGAGCTTCGATAAGCCGTTATCGCGCCCCTTTTCGCTTGCCCGCACGGGTTATCTCTCTTATCCTTTATCCCTTCGAGGCGTGGCGTGATTAGGGCTGGAAAACGCAGGTATATATTGAGAGTTATTGCCGGAACAAGAAGGGGATTCCCTCTGAGGTACGGAAGGGGACGGCGGTTCCGTCCGACTTCACAGATAGTCAAGGGATCGGTGTTCGACACGCTGGGGCACAGTGTCGAAGGAGCCTCCTTTCTCGACCTGTTCGCGGGCTCCGGAGCAGTTGGTATAGAGGCCCTGAGCAGGGGCGGGAGACGGGCCGTCTTCGTCGAGCAGGATCCGAAGGCGATCGATACACTCAGATCGAATCTGTCGAAATGCGGGTTCAGGGCGGAGGAAGCTTCCGTTGTACGGTCCGGTGCCCTGCGCTACATCCAGAGGATGAAGAAAGGCGAACTGTTCTTCGGGATCATATTCGCCGATCCTCCGTATGCCAGCGATCTGGCCCAACGTGTACTCGAGGGAGTCGAGGATATAGACAGGAGAATATGCGATACACTGGTCGTGGAGCACGATTCCATCCTCGTGCCGAGAATGCAGGGTGTATTGGAGAAGACCCGGACCAAGAAGTTCGGCCAGACAATGATTTCTTACTACAGATACAAGACTTAGCTGAGGATAATCTGGAAAGATCCGGATCATGGAATTCGGACGGGCGATGGCTCCTCGAGGCAGATACGGACTACAGAGGACCGGCGGGTATCATAAATTAGCATTTATTGCTTGTAAGTTATATCTTTAGTGTCTATCGGAAGGATCGGAGATTGGAATGATAATCAAGGAGGTTCGTGAGAGTGGATAAAAAGGTGGCGCTTTATCCCGGCACATTCGACCCGATCACGAACGGTCATGTTGATCTGGTCGAGCGATCCTCAACCCTGTTCGATAAGGTTATCGTGGCGGTAGCCAAAGGTTTGCATAAATCTCCACTGCTCAGCCTGGAGCAGCGTTTGATCCTGGCAGAGGAGAGCCTAAAGGAATTCGATAGGGTAGAGGTGGTTTCCTTCGACGGATTACTCGTCGAGGAGTTCAGGCGCCGGAAAGTCGACGTAGTGATAAGGGGTTTGCGTGCGGTATCCGATTTCGAGTATGAATTGATGATAGCGCTGATGAACAGAAAGCTCTATCCGAAGTTCGAAACGGTCTTCCTTATGCCCAGCGAGCAGTACGTTTACCTTCACAGCTCACCGGTGAAGGAGATATTCCAGATGGGCGGAGACATAAGCTGCCTTGTTCCTAAGGCTGTATCCTTGAGGCTGAAGGAATGGGACATAAAGCGCGATTGATCCACGGTGCCGTATTGATATGAGAGCCTTATCATTCAGGGAGGTATATTAAATGTCCGGAAGAGTCAGCAAGAGAGCCAGTTGCATCGAGCCTTCGATTACATTGAGTCTCAACACCAAGGCGAATGAGCTAAAGGAAAAGGGCGAGGACGTAGTAGGGCTTACCGCGGGTGAACCGGATTTCGACACCCCGGATGTGATAAAGAAAGCGGCGATCGAGGCTATTAATGCCGGGAAGACGAAATATACTCCGGCGGCCGGGATAGCGCCGCTGAGGGAGGCCGTATCAGGTTTCTACAGTGATCTGCTGAACGTGCCATATTCACCCAGGGAAGTGGTGATCTCGCATGGCGCAAAGCACTCCATTTACAACGCCCTATACACGTTGACGGATCCCGGTGACGAGGTTCTCGTACTTGCTCCGTACTGGACGAGCTATCCGGAGATGGTGAAGCTGGTTGGGGCCAGACCCAGGATAGTTGATCTGCCAGCTTCGTCTGGGTATAAATTAACGGCCGCTCTTCTCGAGAATGAGATATCGAAGGGGAAGCCCAAGGCTTTGATGCTCAATTCACCGAACAATCCGGCCGGGACCGTATACAGCAGGAAGGAATTGGAGCCGATTGCGAGGCTGATCCATGATTCGGGTATAGCGCTGATAAGTGATGAAATTTATGAATTCCTGACATTCGGAGGAACGCAGCACTTTTCTCCTGTATCCCTAGTACCCGAGCTCAAGGACACCAGTGTAGTTGTAACCGGTGTGTCGAAGAGCTATGCAATGACCGGATGGAGGGTCGGTTTCGCATTGGCCGAAAGGGAAGTGGCATTCAGAATGAGCGCTTTCCAGGCTCACGCAACCGGCTGTCCGAACGCAATATCGCAGTGGGCCGCCCTTGAAGCGGTCGAGAGCGGAGCGAGGGACAGGGATCGAATGAGAATAGAATTCGAGAGAAGGATGAAGCTCCTAGGTGATAGATTATCAGCTATCGAATTCCTGAGCTATCCGCAGCCGGAAGGCGCGTTCTACTATCTGGTGGATGTATCCGCTCTATATGAACCCTGTGGGGTGAAGGGCAGCGCCGAGTTCTGCAACAAGCTCCTCGAAGAGAAGGGGCTCCTGCTGATCCCGGGCGGAGCGTTCGGGGTCGATGAAATGGTCCGTTTCTCATTCGCAGCTGGAGAGGATACACTAAACGAGGCCATGAACCGGTTCGAGAGCTTTATTGATGGATTACCGGCGTAGCCCCCGTCGTTCGGTTCATTTCTGCAAATAACGGGGCGGAAGGTCGGGAGGGATGGATTTCTCGAGCAGGATAGAACGGTTAGCACGTAGTCTCGGTGATATAGACGTTCATACGGAACCACATTACAGGATAGCATACGGCTACGATGCAACCGCCGTCTCCGGACAGTGCGGTGGTGTCGCCTTTCCGACCTGTCTTGACGATCTGCGCAGGATCCTCGACTCGTCCTCTAAGCTTGGGATCCCGGTCTTTGCGCGGGGAGCGGGTTCAGGGTTCTCGGGGGGGGCGGTCCCCCTTGGCGGCGGGCTCGCCGTTTCAACCGAAAAACTCGCCCGTGTGCTTCGGCTCGACGAGGAGGCTTACGAGGTCGAGGTGGAATGCGGGTTGGTTAACAAGGATCTTCAGGACTTACTGGAAAAGAGTTCTCTTTTTTATCCTCCGGATCCCGCGAGTTTCCGGTTTTCGACGATAGGCGGAAACATCGCCGAGAATGCCGGGGGTCCGAGGGCTTTCAAGTACGGCGTGACGCGGAGGTATGTACGTTCTCTGACGTGGTTGACCTGCAGTGGTGATGTCGTCACCGGCATCCACGGAGGACCGGGATCGTTATTGACCGGTTCTGAGGGGACGCTCGGAGTTATTTACTCGGCAAGGCTTTCACTGCTTCCAAAACCGGAGGCGTTCAGAACGCTTCTCCTCGAGGCGGGGGGAGGCGGGGACGCTATGGGAGTCGCGGCAGAGTTGATATCGGTGGGCTTCTGCCCCAGCGTTCTGGAGTATATAGATGCCAAGACAATAGCGTGTGTCAACGAGTTCAAGGTGCTCAGAGGGCTCAACAAAGATGTAAGCTGTCTTTTCATTGAGATCGACGGGACGCTCTCCGAGGTACGGGCGCAGTATTCGCTTCTCGATGATTTCTGCAGGAAGAGGGGGCTGGATAGGATAGTTGCGTGGAACGATGCAGAGAGAGAGGCGATCTGGGAGCTTCGGCGTTCGATATCACCCAGCCTTGCGCGTAAGGGTATAACGAAAGTCAACGAGGATATATCGCTTCCCCTGGGGCGCCTTGCCGAAGCGGTGCCGTTCATCCATGACCTTGCCAAAGGGCTCTATCTAGACTGTTACGTCTTTGGACATTGCGGCGATGGAAATCTCCACGTCAACATAATGACGGACAGGAGAAAGAAGGAAGAGATGAAAAGGGCCGAGAGGTTCGTGGAGAGACTGTTCGCCCGGGTCGTGGAAATGGGGGGCACGCTGAGCGGGGAACATGGTATAGGTACAACCAAGGCTCCTTACCTGAGCATGCTTTTTTCTCCGGAGGAATTAGCCCTCCAGAGGAGGATAAAGGAAGCGATGGATCCGCTGGGATTGCTCAATCCCGGAAAGTATATGACATGGAATCGTGACAGCGGGCATTGACCGGGTCCGGTAATGAGAGCGCGAGCGGGATTTATCCGGCGGGACATTGACATGGTTTCGTGAGGATAATGGTAGAACCGGGAAGGGGGAGGGGCTGGTGTTCGCTGGAAAGATCGAAATACAGGAGTGTAGATGTGTTCGTTGACAGGGTCGAGATAGATGTAAAGGCCGGAAGGGGAGGTGACGGCTGCATAAGTTTCCGCCGGGAGAAGCATGTTCCCCGTGGAGGGCCCGATGGCGGTAACGGAGGCCGTGGGGGGGACGTGATAGTAAGGGCCGATCCGCATATGAGGACACTCCTCGACCTCAGACATAAAAAGAGGTATTCGGCCCGTAGCGGGCGCCATGGACAGGGCGCCAGGAAGAACGGGCGCGGCGGGGAGGAGTCAATCATAGTTGTACCGCCCGGTACGGTTATCGAGGATGCCGAAAGCGGAAAGGTGCTGGCCGACATAACCGAGGGCGATCAAGAGGTCGTCGTGGCAAAGGGTGGTGCCGGAGGAAAGGGTAATTACGTATTTCGCTCCTCGACGAACCAGGCTCCCCGGATCAACACCGAGGGCCGGCCGGGTGAGGAGCGGCGGCTGCGATTCACGCTCAAGCTTATCGCCGATGTCGGCCTTGTAGGCCTGCCCAACGCCGGTAAATCCACCCTTCTTAGATCCGTCAGCAAGGCTCATACTATCGTGGCGCCTTACCCGTTTTCTACAATCGAGCCTGTGCTTGGAATAGTACCGATTGACGAGGCGGCGTCTTTCTGCATGGTCGATATACCGGGATTGATAGAGGGGGCGCACAGGGGAAAGGGGTTGGGCATAAGGTTTCTTCAGCACATCGAGAGATGCAGGATCCTGTTGTTTCTCATCGATGCGGCGGGACCTGTACCGCCTCACGATGCGTACAGACAGTTGCGCGCGGAACTCAGGCTCTACAGCGAGAAACTGGAGGAGAAGCCCGCCATTATAGCTCTAAACAAGATCGACATGCTCGAGCGGGGAAAGGGAAGACTGGATTTCCCCGATAATAACGGTTCCCGCGTATTCGAAATATCAGCGTTGGCCGGGATGGGGCTCGATGAACTGACCAAGGCCCTGTACGTAGAGGTCTCATCCCGGGAGGATAAGGCTGCTGGATCGTAGCTATTTCCGGATGGATGCATATGGATAAGGTCGTTCTCGGGTTTGGTTGGTATATCGTCTTCGTCTTTTCGCTGGTTCTGCATGAAGCCGCTCATGCCTACGCCGCCAAGAAGGGCGGGGATCCTACGGCGTACCGCGGGGGTCAAGTCACCCTGAATCCGATCCCGCATATAGCAAGGGATAGATTCGGGATGGTTATAATACCGATACTATCTTTCTGGATGTGGGGCTGGATGATCGGATGGGCGAGCACGCCCTTTGATCCTTTTTGGGCCGAACGGTATCCCCGCAGGTCGGCGGCGATGGCGCTCGCCGGCCCAGCCGCGAATCTGTTTCTAGTGATATGCGCTGTGATACTGATAAGAATCGGAACATACGCGGGAATATTCGTTCCCCCGTCATCAGCAGGATTTACAACTGTCACAGTCTCTGAGTTGGGGGGATTGTGGAATGCCGTATCTGTCATTGTCAGCATTCTCTTTACACTCAACCTCGTGCTGCTGATCTTCAACTTGATGCCGATTCCGCCGCTTGACGGTAGTGCCGCACTGCCGCTGCTGATCGGAGAGGGAAACGCCCGGAGCTTCTGGGCGTTTACCAGGAGGCCCGTATTCATGCTGGTCGGTCTTATTCTGGTATGGCGTGTTTTCGGGTATATATTCGGACCGATATTCAACGCGGCGCTGAACATTGTGTATCCGGGTGTCAGTTACGGATAAGCCGACCGGCAGCCTCTCCCGGTAGACATGGCTACCGAAAGTCCAGCCAGCCGGGCTGGAGGGCAAATGCGGCAGCATAGCGTTTCCGGTTGGCGATGTTGCATATTCGACTCATAGCTTCGGATCGGTTACTGAACCCATGAAGAGTACGAGCCCGGTCTCACCGTCAACGATGGCTACGAAGAAGGGCCGGTCGACCACCATATTGAACGGCTCTTCCTGATCTTCAACGGAAACACTCGTCAGTGCCATCGTGACCGAAGTCGCAGCCGCCGCCTCCGTTCCCTTTTCGTTTACATCGACATAGGTCTTGTGAAGCACTTCGCTTATGAAGACGTTGCCCCTCTTGGGCGAGCACATAGCTCCGAAGTCCGCATCCGGCGGAGAGAAGGCTCTTGCCATTCCGAGCTGTTTCAGGATTCCTTTCAGGCTTATTTCGAATTCGGTCTTGAATCTCGGCAGCACGATCCGCCCCCGGCGCTTCCCCATCGACGATGTCCACTTGTTCCAGTTATCCGCCGTCAGGCGTTCACTGAAAAGCTCCATGTTCGAATCCTCCGAGGGCAGGAAGATATACATTCCGGTGCGCCCTTTTCCGTAGGGCAGGCGGATCGACTGGAATGCGTCGCATTCGTAGTAGTCGTAGCGGCCGGATTGTCTCATCATGGGATGAATCTTTGTATCACATGCGCTCAGGTGGAAAGTGTCTTCCCTGGTCACCTTTTCGTCGAACTCGTTTTTCCACGTTCCATTGAAGTAGATTGCATTGATCAGAACGGCTATTACATCGGGTGTTATCATGTCGACGATCTTCTCGATCCTGCCTTTGGTCTCTTCCTTCACCCAGTTGTTCACCTTCGCGGCGCTGATCCCCTTGAACAGATCCGCTCCGAAATGCTTTTGCGAGTTGCAGAGGAACTCCTCCTTGAAATTCAAATCCTTGGAAAGCCACAGAGAGTTGGCGATCGAAAGCTCCACTGCCCGGTCCATCACCTTCAGGGATTCCAGTAGAAGCCTGTTCGTTTCATTGATCTCCTCGTCACTCATACCTGAGATTCCCAGCACCCCGGACATCTCCTCCTTTGTTTCTCCTGCCGCACCGTTATACGTCATTGCCAGCGCCAGTGCTATGCTAGCCGGTGAAATAAAGATATTCTCGCTCCCGTCGAGATGTCTGCATTCATCGTAAATGTCGAAGCCCAAGGAAGTGTAAGCACGTGCCATCTTGAATGTCGATTCTTCTTCCGGTTGAGATGCCACCGTAACATGAGAGCTGATGAGCAGCATCATTGAGACGATTAGTGCAAATACCGCTTTATACCTTCCAGCCTTTAGCATCCCGAACCTCCCGTGATAGGCCTTTGGCGACCGGTCGATCATAGCGTATCGAATAGGTTATACTTCTCTAGGTATATACAAATTATCGGACCCGGTGATTCCATATATAATACATGGAAGGGATCATGCCGGTAAAGGTATTTGAGCGGGACCTTGAAGCGCCCCTGACGGGTGCCCGGGAAAGGGTAAGCCGGGGAAATCGATAAATATCTTGATCCTACATGGGATCTGATGTTTACTCGTAGCCGGTGGGAATAGCAAATGCGCTATAGGGGATCGAGTGGTGGGATCACGTGGTTCAGCAACGGCGGATGCTTGACTCTCCGCTTTATCGGAACACTCGGATGCGCAGAAAAGATAGATCAATACGGGATCACGCGGAGTTACTCGAGATAATAATGGACTCAAGGATATGCCGCCTCGCAATGTGCGTGGACGGGGTACCTTATATCGTGCCGGTCAACTACGGCTACAAGGATCAAAAGCTGTATATACATTCGGCGAAAACCGGGAAGAAGATGGAGTATGTGGAGAAGAACAACCTCGTATGCTTCGAGATCGAGGGTGCCGTAGAGATAATCGAGGCTGGGGAGGCGTGCAGCTGGAGCACGAGGTACAGATCCGTAATAGGGTACGGACGTGCCAGCGTGACGAGCGGTCGCGAATCCATAGAAGAAGCGTTGGATATAATTATGAAGCATCAGTCCGGTCGGGAGGGATGGGCATATCCAGATTCTAATCTCGATGATGTGGCCATAATAGAGATAGAGATCGAGGATATGACCGGCAAGAAATCCGGATACTGATCAGCCGTGCCGCAAATCGATCAGGCCGCCCCGCTCCGGCTCAAAAGCAGGAAGGGTATTATGATCGGCAAATGTGAAAGGGCCGTTGACTGTTTCAGAAGGGGATTCAACTGCTGCCAGGCTGTTTTCTCAACCTATGCACCGGATCTGGCTTGCGATCCGGAGCTTGCCCTGAGGATCGGAACGGGTTTCGGTGCCGGGATGGCGGGATTGCAGAGAACATGCGGAGCGGTGACAGGTGCGTTCATGATCGTCGGTCTGAAGCATGGCCGCCTTGACGCGGAGGATACAGATAACAGGGAAAAGGCGTATGGTCTGATAAGGGAGATATCGGGCAGGTTCATATCCAAACACGGTTCTCTGGATTGCATCGAGCTTCTCGGATGCGATCTTAATACTCCGGATGGAGAAGAGCATTTTGAGGCAAACAACATGATAGAGACCAGGTGCGCTAATTTTGTGCGGGATGCCGCTTTGCTCGTCGAGGAGTTGATCTTCGAGGGTGGATCCGAGGATATAGAAGGAGAGCCGGAAGCTTACTGACATGGGCCGTTGCAAAGAGATACTAGCGGTATCCGTTTTGCAGTCTCAGTCGAGGATGAGGTTCAGCACGGTGACGCAGGGGTGTCCATGGCGCTCTACGGGCAACGGAGAACCTGGATCGAGATGTTCTATGACAGTTATGCGGAACTAGAGTGGATAGCATCGAATGGGATTTGAGCATGACGGCGGGATGAGCTGTATTCTACGATTATCGTTCAAACAAATCCTCTTATTGTAATTGCATCTGTTGTGTGGAGGTGGAAGATGGGCTGTTCGGATGTATCTAGACTCTGGCTGGAAATACTATCCGTCAAAGGGGTAAGCGCCCTGATGTGGGAGAGGCTGCACCGTACGGTGCCACCCGGGAAGATTGCCATGATGCTGCGAAGCGCGGATGGAAGGAGAGATCTAAGCGCGCTCCTGGGCCGCAGGGTAACCGAAACGGACGGTCGCATTCTGGACCGGCAGCTTCACATGATAGAAAACGGAAGATGCAGCATCGTATCGATATCGGACGAGCACTATCCGTCCCTGCTGAGGGAGATAGCAGATCCCCCTCCCCTTCTATTCTACAAAGGGGAGCTCTCTGTACTAGAAGGGCCGGTGATTTGCGTTGTCGGATCGAGGCGTTCGAGCAGGAGGGGTATCTACACCGCCCTCGGACTGGCCCGGGATCTGTCGGCGAGGGGGATCGCCGTCACGAGCGGGATGGCCCGCGGGATAGACAGCGCGGCTCATGAAGGGGCATTGAAGGGCAGGGCGGGGACCTGCGCTGTCCTTGGCTGCGGAATAGACATCCCGTATCCACCGGAGAATGCGGGGCTTGGAGTCGAGATCTCGGCCCACGGCTGCCTTATCACGGAGTTCCCTCCCGGAACCCCTCCCCTGAAACGGAATTTCCCCAGGAGAAACAGGATCCTCAGCGGTGTGTCGCTCGGGACGGTCGTGATAGAGGCGGCAATCGGAAGCGGGGCAATGGGTACCGCGGAATGGGCTTTGGATCAGAACAGGGAGGTGTTCGCCGTACCGGGACCCATCGAATACCGGGGGAGCAGGGGCCCCCACAGGCTGATTAGGCAGGGAGCCGCACTGGTCGAGACCGTCGAGGATATTCTCGCGGAGCTGCCACCATGCGGGAATATATGCGAGGATGGATCCTTTCAGTCCGGTAGCAGCGGCGATTCCCTGAGCAAGCCAGAGCGTGAGCTGCTGTCGGCGCTCGAGCTCGATCCGAAACATATTGATGAGCTCGTTGAAATCTGTCATATTTCTGCTGCATCGATCCTACCGGTGCTTCTCGGCCTTGAGCTGAAGGGTATTGTAGAGTCCTGCGGAAGCGGCACATATGCGCTTTCAGTGGATTGGAAGGGGATCGAGAGCCGCGGTAGATGACGGGAACGGAAGATTATCGAGTACGTGAGCTGCCGAGCGCATATGGATGGAACCGGTGAAGCTATGGAGAGGAGAAGGACGGTCGCCCTGGCGCGATGCGAGGACTACGGGATAGACCGCGTACGTGCGGCCCTAAGCAGAGCCCTTGAGCCGATCGGGGGACTGGAGGCTTACGTCAAGCCTGGACAGAGGGTGCTTCTCAAGCCCAATCTTCTCTCGGCAAAGGATCCGGCCAGAGCCATAACGACTCACCCCGTGCTGGTTGAAGCCGTTGCGGAGGAGGTTCGCAGGATAGGTTCCGAACCTTTTGTCGGGGATAGCCCCGGCGGAGCGATCAGGGGAACCCGGAGGGTGTGGAACAATACGGGGATGTCGGAGATGGCCGAGCGATGCGGACTGGAGCTGGTCAGCTTCGAAGCGTCGGGATCGAGATGCATGAAATTCGGCGAATATGTCTTCTATATCTCCAAGCCGGTGCTCGAGGCGGATATAATCATCAACCTCCCCAAGCTGAAAACGCATTCCCTGACACTGCTGACATGCGCTGTGAAGAACATGTTCGGTGTGATCCCCGGTTTCAGGAAGGGTGAGCAGCATAAGCTCTTCCCGAAATCCGGCGAGTTTGCCCGTATGCTCGTGAACCTCTACAAGCTCGTCACGCCGTCCTTGAATATCGTGGACGCCGTGGTTGCCATGGAGGGAAACGGCCCGAGCTCCGGAAATCCATATAAACTCGGGCTGATTATGGCGGGCGATGATGCCGTGGCGGTTGACACGGTGGCGGCGGACGTGCTCGGATTTCCGGAGGATTCGATCGATACGACGAGGATGGCGACCGAGATGGGACTCGGTGAGGGCAGGCTCGCCAATATAGGGATCGTGGGAGATGGTGCGGGAATAAAGGCGGAAGGATTCTTGCGACCATCGAACAGCTTTCAGAGGCTCATTCCACGTCCACTCGCTCGCCTGATCGCGCCCTTTGTATGGGTAAGGCCTGAGATCGTAGCCGCCACCTGCACCGGATGCGGTTTTTGCTACAGGAGCTGTCCCGTGAATGCGATCGAGGCGGTCGGGGATGTTTACAGGATAAACAACGAGGCATGCGTTCAATGCCTTTGCTGCCACGAGCTGTGCCCGGAGTCCAGCGTGGAGATAAAGTTGAGCTGGCTGGCCAAATTTATCGCCTGACCGGCCGGCGGGCGAAGCGGGAGCGATCCGTACGGTCGTTCGAACCGTGCCCGGAACGCAGGTGAAAGCGCTACATGTTCGTCCGCGGTACTTTGGCTTTTCTTATGTAGGGGGGATCCGTATATCCAGGTGGAAGAAGATACGGCATAGACTCGAGTTGTTCGGAGTCAAGGCGCTTGTATGGCTCCCGAGGATGCTGCCTCTGAAACTCACGGTGAAGCTAGTGGGGGTACTGGGCATACTCGCTTTCGATTTATTCAGGATCAGGCGGAGGGTTTCACTGGAGAACCTGTACAGGGCGTTCGGGGATACGCTGGATGAGGCAGAAAGGATTAGGATCGCGAGACGCTCGTATGTCAATTTCGCGAAATCCATGGCGGAGTTCGCCTCGTTCGGAAAGATGAAAAGGCAGGGTATCGATAGGATCGTCCGCGTAACAGGACAGGAAAACCTCGAAGAGGCGGTCTCTCGGGGGAATGGCTGCCTGGCGATATCAGGACATTTCGGTAACTGGGAGATGTGGGGGATCTCCGCAGATAAGTGCGGAAGGCCGGTCGATTTCCTTGTCGGGGAACAGACCAACGGATTTGTGGACGAGGTGATGAACGGAATGCGGAGGGCCGGAGGAGTTGGAATAATATCGAAGGGCATAGCGGCGAGAGGCGTATTCGAATCCCTCAAGAAGAACAGGGTCGTGGCGTTTCTGTCGGATCAGAACGCGCGTAAGGCCGGTGTATTCGTAGACTTCTTCAAGATCCCGGCCTCCACACCGCAGGGAGCGGCCCAATTCTCGTACAGGATGGATTCCCCGATTGTGTTCGGTTACATAGTGAGGCAGAAGGATGAAAGCCATATCTCGCACTATCTGCCCCCAATATATCCGAATCTAGATGCCGGCAAAGACGAGGAGGTAGTGAGGATCACGGCCGCATATACGAGATTGCTCGAGGAGTGCATCACAAAGCACCCAGACCATTACTTCTGGGCGCACCGGAGGTGGAAGACAAGGCCGCCGGGAGAGGCGAATGGAGCAATAAACGAGGCTAACGCCGATCCTCCAGAACCCTCCGGATAGCACGCAGCTCTTCGAGTATAAGTTCCAACCGGTCACCTCCGGTCACCGTGGTCCCCTTCTCGGCTACGGTGAGGGATGCCGATTCGGGATGCAGCGACTTTAGCTTTTCCCGCATCTGCTGATGAAGCCCTTCCCAGTTCAATAGTCCTGACAGCTGGCCCTCATATCCGTTGGATGACCGGGACTGCCCGGCCGTCTGTATGCGTATCGAGCCTATCCCGAGTATCCTGTCGTACAGTGATCGGTGAAGCATGAAGTCCGTGATGCCGCGCAGCGGTATGTTCTGCTGGATCTTGGACAGTATGCCCTTGTTGATCGTTATCCTATCCTCCTCGATGAAGTACGAGAGGTTCTTGATCCAAAGCATGACGAGAGGTGCGGAGATCACCCACATCAGGATTATCAGGAGAACGACTATAGGCCAGACTATTATCGATACCTCCCCCGGTTCAACTTCGTCTGAGAGAGGCACCAGGAGCTGCAGCAGGATTCCCGCTGCAAGAATCACAAGGGATACGGTAGCAAGCGTAAGCCACTGCTTGACGATCAGCTTCTTGTCGGGCTTGATATTCATATCAACCTCCTGGAATAGAGTTTGTCGTATAGCACCCTTTTACAGCAATCTCTTGAGCGTCCGCGGACTTATGTTCGCGCCGCAAATCGTAATTACGACGGTTTTTCCTTGGAAGCGTTCCCGTTCTTTCATGAAAGCGGCGATGGAAACGGCTGCCGCCCCTTCGATGAGCATGTGGTGTTTCTCCAGGAATAGCCTTAAACCATCAGCTATCTCATCCTCCGTCACCGAAGTGTAGACGTCCACGAGCCTCCTGCACAGCTCGAAGGTCACGGCATCCTTCTCGACACCTCCCGCCGTGCCGTCGGACAACGTGGGAAGAGACGGGAGATCCAGAATCCTTCCCGCCTCGATCGATTTTATCATAACCTGCGAGTTTTCAGGAGAGCAGCCTATAATCTCGGTTTCCGGAAGCTCTTTCTTCAGGAATCCGGCCATGCCCGAGATCAGCCCTCCACCTCCGAGTGAGGCGAGCACGGTGTCGATACGGCGGCACTGGCTGATAAACTCGGCCGCGATCGTGCCCTGCCCTCCTATGACCTTTGGATCGTTGTATGGGGATATATAGGTCAATCCGTTCCGTACGGCGTACTTCCTCGCGAACCTCTCCGACTCCACGGCGTCTCCGCCATGTCGTCGCACCTCGGTACCCAGATCCTCTATCGTCCGTACCTTTTGGGAATCGGCACCTTCGGGCACGAATACGATTCCCCGCGTGCCGAGCTTCGCCGCGCAGTACGCCACAGCTGCACCGTGGTTGCCCGAAGAGGCGGCGGCCACCCCACGGATCCGCTCCTCATCGGTCATCGACAGCAGCTTGTTCATCGCTCCACGAACCTTGAACGAGCCCGTGTGCTGAAGGTTCTCCAGTTTCAGGTAAACGGAGCCGCCGCAGAGGCCGCTGAGATGATCGGATGATATGAGCATGGTGCGCCTCACGTGCGGCTCTATTCGGCCGAGAGCATCGATCACTTCCCTGTGCACATCGATCAGCATTAATTTCCCTTCGGATTGCCTGGAGATCGATCTCGCTGGTGGAGGATAACACCGGTTTTGGATTAATGCAAGCCAGGGTGATGAGATGGGGATTGTGGATCGTTCGTCCGGACGTGATCCATGATCGGATCGTACGATGGTACGGCTTCCCGGACACGGATAATACAAACCGTAGCGGATCGCTCAGATTCAGGTGATTTGGCCGGCGATGCCGACGGCCAGTTCATTCCTGTTTTTCTCGGTTACATTTAGGAGGATCACATCGGGACGGGCCTTGAGTGAATCGACGAAGGGGTGGGATTTGCTCATAACCGTCGACACCACATCTTTCGGGGAGTCGAAACATTCGATGACCAGCTCCTTGAAACGCCGGGAGAAAAGCTCCATCCTGCCGATCTCGTCTATCAGGATAACACCGGATTCTTCAATTGCGTGCTCAAGGCTCTTCACGGCCACCTTCTCGAACGATCCGATATCAACGTGGTATTTTCCGACGCGGGGGCCTGTATTGTAGTCCACGTGCGACAGAAAGCCAGAGAGGCCCGATAGGTTTTCAACGAGGAATCCGATCCTCGCACCCTCCTCGCGTATCTCCCGCGCGTAGAATCCGCCTGGATTCGATGCCCCTATCAGTGCGGCTATATTGAGGATGAGCGTCGTCTTGCCGACACCGGGCTTTCCCTCCAGCATAAAATTCTTCATCGCATGCACCTGGGGACGGCCGATCGTGCCGGATAAAGCTGCTGATGGGATATATCGAGGTGCTGGAGGCTCATCGACCGTCTCATAGATCTTCATCGTAACACCCGGTCTGATCGGATCCTATAGGTTCTACTTGCCCTTCTTGTCAATCCCCCCGGGCGCTTCCGCCTGGAATCCGATCGATTGACCCGGCTGCTTCTCTCCATGTATGGTTATCTCACCGTAGGTTTCCTCGTATTTACCGATAGCCCGCCCCAGTACGATGTTGAGGGTCTTCGCCGATTGGGGTGTCATGATTATCCTGGAAAATACCTTTGCTTTCTTTATCCCCGGCAGCATCCTGGCGAAGTCGAAGATGAATTCGGACGGCGTGTGGGCGGTCAGAACGAGGTTCGAATATATGCCCTCCGAAGCCTTTTCGTCGAGCTCGACTGGAATGGATTGGGGCTGTTGCTGTTTTTGCATTTGGACTCCTTCATCACGTTAAGAGGATCACCGCGTTCCCCGGGTACGGCCGCTTCCAGCATCCGGCCGACGTCGGACAGGACATGCCGTACAACCTTTGCTTGAACGCAACGCCGGTTCTGGTATGATTAACAGTTTCCGGGTGTCCAGTCAACCCGTGAGTGGAGGGACACGGACATGTCGATAAGATGTCCAGGATGCGGTAGGGAATTCGATGTCACCGTTTTCGAGTTCAACAGGTCCGTAAGGTGTACGTGCGGAAGGGAGGTGTCGCTCGCGAACGGGCACAGGGAGGAGACGTGGATGGATTGGGAGTCTCTGGAAAAGGAGATATTCGCCAACGTCGACAGGCGTGAATGCGACGCCATACGAAGGGAGGCAGACAGGATCTCGTCACTGATCCTCTCGAGTGACATGCCGCGTATAGATATCGAGAACGGCATCAGGGCGTTCAGGAAGAGGGTGCTCCAACTGCATCCGGACAAGGAGGATCTCTTCGAGTCTCTCTATGTGAACCGGTTCCGCAGATTGTGGGCACAGTTCAGGGACTGCGGGCAACCCCTGCTACCGGAAAACCGGGACGGTGAATACCCTTGATTGAATAATCACTTGGGAGTATATTCCGAAAGTTCGGGCGGTATAGACCGCATGGGGGTGCGGGGCCCGGGATGCAATAATAACGCAGTGGAGATGCCAGGGGATGAAGCGAAAGAAAGCCAGAGAGATATGCCGGGCGATGAGGAAATCGACCGTTGCCGTGATCGGGGATATAATGCTCGACCGCTATATATGGGGCAGCGTGGACAGGATCAGTCCAGAGGCTCCCGTGCCGGTGGTGGCGGTCGAAGACAGCAACATAAGGCTGGGTGGTGCGGCAAATGTAGCCTGCAATCTCGTCGCGTTCGACGTGGAGACCAGACTGGTCGGAATCCTGGGAAGGGATTACTCGGCCAGGGATGTGCGCTCGATCGCCAAGGATAGGAAGATATCAACGGATTTTCTGGTTTCGGACGCTGAAAGGATTACAACGGAGAAGATCAGGATCGTGGCGCACGGCCAGCAGGTCGTCAGGGCCGACTTCGAGGCGGAGGAGGAGGTCGGGGGGCGAGCCTTGAAAAAGCTCCTGGCATCGGTTAGAAGGGCTCTGGACGGGGCCGATGTGGTTGTGATATCAGACTACGGCAAGGGTGTTATATGCGCCCCCTTGATGGACATGGTTCGTGACCTCTGCACCCGTGATGGGATCCCGATAATGGTCGATCCAAAGGAGGGACATTTTTCTCTTTATAGAGGAGCCTATGTAGTATCACCTAACAAGAACGAAGCCGGACGGTTCTACAATGTGAGGATACGTTCGGAGGATGAACTGGAGCGTGTCGGTAGGAGGCTCCTTGATAACCTGGAAGCGTCTGCGATCCTCTTGACGAGAGGCGAGGAAGGCATGAGCCTGTTCATGAAGGGCAGGCGGTCACGCCACTTCCCGACGAGTGCGAGCGAGGTCTACGACGTAACGGGGGCGGGCGATACCGTCATAGCGGTATTCGCAGCTGCGATCTCCGCCGGCGCTACGATCAACGATTCGATCGAGCTCGCCAATGCCGCTGCAGGCCTCGTCGTGAAGGAACTCGGCACGGTATCCCCGGACATTAATAATCTAATATCTGTTTTTAAATCATAATGTTATGAGTGACATTTCAAGTTATATATTAAGCCGTGAAAGCCTTGGAGACTTCAGGTCGGCGCATGGGAAAGAGTGCATCGTCTTCACTAACGGCTGCTTCGATGTAATACACAGGGGGCATGTTGAGCTGCTGAGAAGGGCGAGGGGATTCGGCGACGTTCTTGTTGTCGGTGTAAACAGCGACCGCTCGGTGAGGCGTCTGAAGGGAGAAGGTCGTCCACTGATAGGTGAGGAGGACAGGGTCTTCATCCTGCTCAATATCAGGAGTGTGGATTACGTCACCGTCTTCGATGAGGATACACCTATGGAAACGGTGAAGGCGCTCGAACCGGATGTGCTGGTAAAGGGGGCCGAGTACAGCTTGGAGAGCATAGTAGGGGCGGGATTCGTTCTTGATAGGGGTGGGAGGGTGGAACGTGTGGAGATGATGGAAAACCGCTCCACGAGCGCATTGATAGATAGGATTAGGGGAGATGCTTGAAGGGCGGTAGGGTGAGACAAGCCGCCGGCCAGGATCTTCGCAGTAAATAGGATTGAGTGTAACCGGAGGTGAATTGTTCACAATGAGTAAGAAGAAAATCGTGATAATGGGAGCAGCCGGTAGGGATTTTCACAACTTCAACACGCTCTACAGGGACAACGAGGAAGTGGAGGTTGTAGCGTTCACGGCGACGCAGATTCCGGACATCGATGATAGGAAGTACCCTGCCGAGCTGGCGGGTTCCCTCTATCCCGAGGGAATACCGATCCTGCCCGAGGAGGATCTGGACGGGCTTATCGAGAAGAATGGAATAGGCGAGGTGGTTTTTTCATACAGCGATGTATCCAATCAATACGTTATGGAAAAGGCCCAGGCCATCAGCGCGTTGGGCTCCCACTTCAAGCTCGTCGGCACAAAGCCGACCATGATCAGCAGCACAAAACCGTTGATCTCCATCTGCGCGGTGCGCACCGGCTGCGGTAAGAGCCAGACGAGCAGAAGGGTCGCGAAGATCCTCCTCGATGCCGGAAAAAAGGTCGTGGCCATCAGGCACCCCATGCCGTACGGCGATCTGGCCGCGCAGAAGGTCCAGCGCTACGCATCGCTGGAAGATCTGAAGAAGCACAAGTGCACGATCGAGGAGATCGAGGAGTACGAACCACATATAGTGAAGGGCGTGATCATCTACTCGGGTGTCGATTACGAAGCTATACTGAGGCAGGCGGAGGAAGAAGCCGATGTCATAATCTGGGACGGAGGGAACAACGATTTTCCATTCTACAGATCGGATATGAGGATCACGATCGTCGATCCCCACAGGCCCGGTCATGAGCTGCTGTACTATCCCGGCCTTACGAACCTCCTGATCTCCGATGTTGTAGTGATAAATAAGATCGATACGGCGGATATCTCGGGAGTAGAAGAGGTGAGGAGTAACATCGACAGGCTCAATCCACGCGCGATGGTGGTCGACGCCGCCTCTCCCCTCGGAGTCGAAGGTGGGGAGAAGATAAAGGGTAAACGGGTTCTCTGCGTCGAGGACGGTCCGACACTTACCCACGGAGGGATGAAATACGGTGCCGCTGTCGTCGCGGCCAGGAAGTACCAGGCAGCCGAGATAATCGATCCCCGTCCTTACGTGACCGGGAAGATCGAGCGCACATTCAAGAGATACCCGGATGTAGGCAGTCTATTGCCGGCGATGGGATATGGTGACGAACAGGTGAAGGATCTCGAAGCGACGATAGCAAAGGTCGACTGTGACATCGTCGTCATAGGGACACCGATCGATCTGGGGAGAATAATCAGGATAAAGCAGGAGTCGGTAAGGGTTACATACGACCTTCAGGAGATCGGCCGCCCTGATCTCACGGATGCGCTGAAAGATTTTATCAAGACTTAAGCCCTGTTATAAAACGATTGTTATAATACGTTGTTGTTGTTAAGTATAACGGAGGTTTAAATGAAGCTACACGAGGCGGATGCCAGAAATATATTCGAGCGTTACGCTCTGCCCGTTCCGCCGAGCAGGATTGTAGACTCCCCGGAGCAAGCCGGTAAGGCAGCCGGGGACCTGGGATGCCCGGTAGTAGTGAAGGCACAGGTGCTGGTCGGAGGCCGGGGTAAGGCCGGTGGTGTCAAGCTTGCCTCATCGCCGGAGGAAGCGGCGGAGAAGGCGGAGGCGATCCTTGGAATGGATATCAAGGGCCTGAAGGTCAAGAAGGTTCTAATCGCCAGGGCCGTGGATATATCCCATGAATTCTACGCCGGGATCGTTGTAGACAGACGCAGCCGGAAACCGCTGATGATGGTTTCGCCGGCGGGCGGTATAGATATAGAAGAGGTTGCCAGGACATCTCCCGAGAAGATACTGAAGACCGTGATAGATCCCGTATGGGGACCTCTTCCCTTTCAGCTGAGGGCGATGACCGCGTTCCTTACAGATGATAAAGAGGTGGCGAAGCAGATCGGCAGGGCGCTCTCGTCGCTCTACAGGGCCTTCATGGGCATAGATGCATCGCTAGCGGAGATCAATCCATTGGTCCTGAGCCCGGACGGCAAGGTCTGGGCTATAGATGCCAAGATAAACATAGACGACAATTCCCTTTTCAGGCAGAAGGAGACGGCATCGCTCAGGGACGAATCCGCCGAGGATGCAAGCGAGGTGGAAGCGAGAGCCAATGACCTCTCGTTCGTGAAACTCGACGGCAACATAGGATGCATCGTAAACGGCGCGGGCCTGGCCATGGCGACTATGGACATGATAAAGCATTATGGAGCGGAACCGGCGAATTTCCTGGATATCGGCGGGAGCTCGAATCCTCAGAAGGTTATGACCGCTCTACGGATCATCCTTCGCGATCGTAATGTGAAATCGATCCTGATCAACATATTCGGCGGTATCACGAGGTGCGACGATGTGGCATCGGGCATAGTGTCCGCGAATGATGAGCTCGGAATAGACATACCGATCGTAGTGAGGCTCACGGGCACGAACGAGGAGAAGGGAAAGGAGATACTATCGGGCACCGTGCTCACACCCGCTGCATCGATGGATGATGGAGTGAGGATGGCAATTGAAGCGGGCGGAGGCTGATATCGTTGTACCGGCTTTCGAAGTAGGCTTTTCGGAAGTCTCCAGATCCTTCATCCGGTTTTATTTTTCGGGAAAGGAAGGAAGTATTGAGTATTTTAGTCGATAAGAGCACTCGCTTGGTCGTTCAGGGGATCACCGGCCGGGACGGTGCTTTTCATGCAGGCCAGATGCTTGCATACGGCACGAAGGTCGTGGGCGGAGTGACACCCGGCAAGGGGGGGGGAAAAACGGATGACGGAGTTCCGATATTCGATTCTATGATGGACGCCGTTGAAGAGACCGGAGCGAATGCGAGCGTTATCTATGTCCCCGCCTCCTTCGCATCTGACGCAATCTGCGAAGCCGCCGATGCAGGGGTAGGGTTGGTGGTCTGTATCACCGAGGGCATACCGGTCAATGATATGGTAAGGATTCTTCCCTATGTTCGTGAGCGCGGGACGGTTCTCATCGGCCCGAACAGCCCGGGCATCATCTCTCCGGGCAAGGCGAAGGTGGGGATCATGCCGGGACACATCCACATTGAAGGTCCGGTCGGTGTCGTGTCGAGAAGCGGAACTCTCACTTACGAGATAGTGGACCATCTGTCGAAGAACGGCATCGGTCAATCCACGTGCATAGGGATTGGCGGCGATCCTGTCGTCGGCACCAACCTGCTGGATGCGCTCGATTATTTTGCGGACGATGCGGAAACCGAGGCCGTAGTGCTGATAGGCGAGATAGGAGGAAGCGACGAGGAGGATGCAGCGGACAAGTTCAAGAACGGGTATCCCAAGAAGATAGCGGCCTTCATCGCGGGAAGGACCGCACCTCCCGGAAAGCGCATGGGTCATGCGGGAGCCATCGTCACGGGAGGTACGGGCACGGCGGCCGAGAAGATCGAGGCGTTCGAGGCGGCCGGGATAGAGGTTGCCCGGACACCCGCCGGAATCGTGGAAGCGGTCTCCCGTATCATGGAATGAAAACAGGCCTGTGGATAGAGCGGGAGATATGGGACCAGCTTTAAATCCCCGATATGTAAGGACTGGAGGGAATATTGGAAAAGACATTTCTAATGATCAAGCCGGAAGCGGTCGAGGCCGGTAATCAGGCCGAGATAATCAGCCTCCTTCTCAGGAACCGTTTCCGAATACTCGAGATGAAACAGTTCAGGTTCTCCGAGAGGGCTGCCCGCAGCTTCTATTCGATCCATGAGGGCAAGGCCTTCTTCGAGGACCTCATAACCTATATCACTTCGGGCCAGGTCATCGGATTAGAGCTCGAGAAGGACGGAGCAGTCAAACTACTGAGGGAGCTGGTCGGATCCACAGACCCATCGGAGGCCCGGCCGGGGACGATCCGATACATGTATGGAACCAACTTGCAGCACAATGCCGTACACGCCTCCGATTCACCGGAATCCGCGGAGAAAGAGCTTGATATAGTCTTTGGCGAAAGTTAATATTCATACTTCATGACAGACGATTCAACCGGGATGGAACTGGATATCAGCTCGATTCGCGAGCGTAAGCCCTTTTCATTCCAGAAGGTATTCAATGTTAATGTAGAGAGGAGCGGGACGGCCGATTGTGATGTTTCTGTCACAGGACATGTGCATAGAATGGGCAGCAGGATCATCATGCACGCCGATGTCAGCTGCACTGTAAGAATGGAGTGCGGAAGATGCCTTGCACGGTTTGATCTTCCCCTGGAGACGGGCTTGGATATGGTCTTTCATATGGGGCAGGGGATGAGGGCCGATGTTGAAGTCGAGGATGATGATGATTTCGTTTTTATCGACAGCGCTGCCGAGAAGCAGTACGACATCTTTCCGAGGGTGAGAGAGGCCGTGATACTCGAGCTACCGATTCAGCCCCGCTGCAGAGAGGATTGCAAGGGATTGTGCAGCGGATGCGGGGCAAACCTGAATGAGGAAGAATGCAAGTGTAAGGGAGATAAAGGGGATCCCAGGTGGGCGCCCCTCATGAATCTGATCGACAAGAAAAAGAATGATTGAATGATGCCCGCGCACCGGGAGGAGATAAAATGGCGGTACCGAAGAGGAGAACATCAAAGGCTAGAAAGAGAAAACGCAGGACACACTGGAAGGCGAGTTCCCCAGCGCTTTCGAAATGCTCTCACTGCCATCAAGCGAAACCACCCCATATAGTATGCCCGAACTGCGGGTACTATGCTGGACGTGAGGTTATTAAGCCTGAAGCGGAAGAATCCTAGCGTAGGGCGAGACGGCGGGAGCCGGTACAGGCCCTTTCGAGAGTAAAAGTGGACGATCTGAGTTTTCTGGTGGAATACAGATGAAGATTGCACTGGATGCCATGGGTGGAGACAGTGCTCCTATGTATATTGTGGAGGGAGCGGTCGAGGCCTCACGCGAGATGCCGCCCGATGCCGGAATAGCTCTCGTAGGCAAACAGTCGGTTTTAGATGAATACATCTCGAAGAACGGTCTGGAACTGGGTGGGATCGAGATAGTGGACGCGCCGGAGGTGATCGGTATGTCCGAGAGCCCGACCACTGGCATACGCCGAAAGCGAAATTCATCGATAATGACGGCTATGAGACTGCATAAGGAAGGTGAGGTCCAGGCGGTCGTAAGCGCGGGCAACACAGGCGCCATCGTTGCAAGCTCGCTACTTTCCTTGGGCAGACTGTCGGGGATCAAGAGACCGGCGATCACCCTGACCCTGCCATCGGAAAACAAGGATACGGTTTTTCTTGACGTCGGCGCAAACTCGGACTGCGATCCTGGGAACATGTATCAATTCGCCCTGATGGGATCTCTGTACGCGGAGACTTTTCTGGGGAGGGAGAATCCGAAGATCGGCCTCCTGAGCATAGGGGAGGAATCCTCGAAGGGGAACGAACTGACCAGGGAGTCCAACAACCTGTTTGCGAGCAGCAATTTGAATTTCGTGGGCAACGTGGAAGGACACGATATCTTCTTCGGCGCAGTGGATGTGGTGGTGACGGACGGTTTCGTGGGCAACGTGGTTTTGAAATTCACGGAGAGTATCGTTGCCTACATAAACAGCCTTCTGAGGAACGAGATCAGTAAGCATCCGACGGCCAAGCTGGGGGCGGCATTCATGAAGTCCGCTTTCCGGGGGCTCAGAAGAAAGCTCGATTACGCCGAGTACGGCGGTCTGCCTTTACTGGGAGTGAACGGAGTCGTGATAATAGGTCATGGCGGAAGCTCACCGATGGCGATCAAGAACGCCATACTGTCCGCGGCGAAATTCGTGAACAGCGACATCAACGATAAGATCATGTCCAGAGCGAAGGAGGCATAAGTGAAATCGAGTGGTGACATCAGGGGGGCCAGGATCTCGGGAATGGGTTACTACTTGCCGGAGAAGGTGCTCACTAACTTTGATTTCGAGAAGATGGTCGACACTTCGGACGAGTGGATCGTCACGAGGACGGGGATAAGGGAGAGGCACATTGCATCCGATTTGGAGGCATCGAGCGATATGGCCTACAGGGCATCCTTGATGGCCATGAAGGACGCCGGGATCAAGGCTAAGGATATAGATCTCATCATCGTCGGTACGGTGACACCCGATATGAGCTTTCCAGCGACGGCCTGTTTCCTGCAGGATAGGCTAGAGGCGCATAAGGCCTCCGCTTTCGATTTGAGCGCGGCATGTTCGGGTTTCGTTTACGGGCTCACGGTTGCGCATTCTATGATCTCCGTGGGCAAGGTGGAGCGCATCCTGCTGGTCGGTGTCGAGACACTGTCGCGAATCCTCGATTACGAGGACAGGACGACCTGTGTTCTCTTCGGAGACGGGGCGGGTGCTGTTGTTGTCGAGCCGTGTGATTACGGCGAGGGTGTGCTGAGCACTTTCATGCAGAGCGATGGATCTAACGGCAAATTGCTATATTTGCCGGGGGGAGGCTCAAGGTTGCCACTCACACCCGAACGGATGGAAGCGAGAGAGCAGTATGTGAAGATGAAGGGTGATGGGCTATTCAAGTACGCGGTGAGGACGATGGTCAGCGCAGCAAGGACGGTTCTCAAAGATGCGAATATGACAACCACCGATCTGGACTTTCTGGTTCCCCATCAGGCCAATGTACGCATTATCGAGAGTGTGCGGAAGAGGCTGAAGCTTCCCAAGGAAAAAGTGATAGTCAATATAGAGCATGTAGGAAACACCTCGTCGGCGAGCATCCCGATAGCTCTGGGAGAGATGAAGGAGAGGGGCGACCTGAAGGAGAAAGACTCCGTGTGTGCCGTAACATTCGGCGGAGGTCTCACATGGGGGGCCGCGCTCTTCGAGTATTGATGAAATATCAAAGGAGCGGATGGTAATGAAAGCAGCAATGATATTTCCGGGACAGGGTTCCCAGTACGTGGGAATGGGCAAGGATCTCGTCGAGAGGTTTCCCCGTGTCAGGGATCTGTACAACAGCGCCGACGACGTGCTCGGTTTTTCTATATCCGGCATGTGTTTCGAGGGAGATCAGGAGGTTCTCAAGGAAACCAGGAACGCTCAACCCGCGATCCTTCTTCACAGCATCGCGGCCGAGCGCGTGCTCAAGGAAGAAGCGGGCATCGAACCGACCATCGTGGCGGGGCACAGCCTCGGCGAGTATTCGGCACTTGTGGCCGCAGGTGTTTTATCTTGGGTGGATGCGCTCAGGATCGTGCGAAGGAGGGGAGAGCTCATGTACGACGCCGGCCTCGAGCAGCCGGGATCGATGGCCGCAGTGATCGGACAGGACAGGACGTCGGTAGAGGAGATATGCGGCATATGCTCCGTTGATGAGGAGATAGTGGTAGTGGCCAATATCAACTCCCCCGGACAGATTGTGATTTCCGGTCATAGGGGCGCGGTGGAAAGGGCTATGGGTGTCGCCGGGGAACGTGGCGCGAAGAAGGTCGTCCGTCTCAACGTGAGCGGCGCGTTCCACTCACCTCTGGTGGCGGGAGCCCAGAAGGAGCTGGTAGACTATATAAATACATTCGATATAAGGGACGCTGGAGTCGGAGTCATCAGCAACGCCGGAGCTTCGGTTGTGAGAAGCAGGGAAGAGATCGTAGAAGCCCTATCACGCCAATTGACGAGTCCCGTCCTATGGTCGGATTCGATGAGTGTGCTGAACAGGGAATGGAAGGAGCGGATCATCGAGGTTGGGCCGGGTAGGGTGCTCAAGGGTCTTATGCGCAGGATAGAGAGGGACAGAGACGTGGAGACCGCCGGGACGGCCGGTGAGCTGGAAAAGCTCATTGAGGCCGAGCTCGAAATTGTTTAAAGTTATTCTTTACGTGAGTGGCTGATTTTGATATATCAGGGCAGATCGAGATGCTGAGCATGGAAGGCAAGACGGCGGTGGTCACGGGTGCCGGGCAGGGAATAGGGCGTGAGATCGCCCTGTTTCTGAGCGAGCTCGGATGTGATATCGCCGTGATCGACGTAAACGGCCGGAGTGCCGAGGAGACTGCAACTCTTGTTGATGAGAATGGCGTTAACGGGCTTGCCCTATCATGTGACGTGGGAGATATCGGGCAGGTCGAGGATTGCGTGGCCCGGATTCTCGAATGGCGCGATAGGATAGACTTCCTCGTCAACAATGCAGGCATAACCAGGGACAACCTGTTGCTTCGCATGAAAGAGGAGGAGTGGGAAAGCGTCATCAGGGTCAACCTTACGGGCACCTATCACTTCACCAAGGCAGTATCGAAGCACATGCTGAAGAAGCGATCCGGAAAGATCGTCAACATATCTTCCGTGATCGGCAGCATGGGTAATGCCGGTCAAAGCAATTACGCGGCAAGCAAGGCTGGCGTCGTAGGTTTTACAAAGGCCGTTGCCCGCGAAGTGGCCGGAAGAAACATCACTGTCAACGCGGTCTCGCCGGGATTCGTCGAGACACCGATGACGGATGTTCTTACAGATGTACAGAGGGAGAGTATGGCAAGGCATATACCGCTGGGCAGATTCGGAACAGGAAGGGATATAGCAAGTGTTGTAATCTTCCTGCTTTCGGAGCTGGGTGATTACATCACGGGGCAGGTGATCAACTGCGACGGTGGTATGCTGATGTCCTAGGGAAGCCGATTTGCAGGAGGTTTGCTACTAAATGAGTATTGAGGAAAGGGTAAAAAAGGTTATCGAGGAACAGTTATCGGTCAATCAGGATCAGATCAATACAGAGGCTTCGTTCATAGACGATCTGGGCGCCGACTCGCTCGACACCGTCGAGCTCGTCATGGCGCTCGAGGAGGAGTTCGGGACCGAGATCCCGGATGAGGACGCCGAGAAGATCACAAAAGTAGGCGAAGCGATCGATTATATTAAAGAGCATGTCTCTGAATAGCCGCTCAACAGCCTTCGTGCTGTTTGAGCCGTTCGGATTTTCGGGAGGAGGAAAGTGCCTACGAGCAACAGAAGAGTCGTTGTCACGGGCATGGGCCTGGTGTGCCCTTGTGGCAACAGCGTCGAGGAAAGCTGGGAAAACATCGTTACGGGCCGCTCGGGAATAACCAGGATAACCGCCTTCGATGTTGAGGATTACAAGAGCCAGATCGCGGGCGAGGTCAAGAACTTCGATCCCCTGAAGCATCTGGACAAGAAGGAGGTCCGCCGTACGGACCGGTCCATTCAGCTAGCATTGGCGGCATCCGCCGAGGCAATGGCCGATGTGGATATGGCCGGTATAGACGGAGACAGGTTCGGTACGATAGTGGGATCCGGGATAGGCGGTATCCAGACATTCGAAACACAGCATACGGTGCTCATGAACAAGGGACCCGCTAAGGTCAGTCCGTTCTTCATCCCGATGATGATCTCGGATATGACAGCGGGCCAACTGTCAATCCGGTACGGTCTAAGGGGACCTAATTTCGCGACGGTATCGGCCTGCGCTTCCGGCGGGCATGCGATTTCGGATGCCTATATGTACGTGAAGAACGGCTTCGCTGACGCTATCATGACGGGTGGGACAGAGGCGACGATCTCACCCATGGCTCTTGCCGGCTTCTGCAATATGAAGGCGCTTTCGTTCAGGAACGACGAGCCCGATAAGGCAAGCAGGCCGTTCGAGAAGGACCGCGACGGTTTCGTTATGGCGGAGGGCAGCGGTATAATCATCCTCGAGGAGATGGAGCATGCTAAAGCTCGGGATGCGGAAATCCATGCGGAAATGATAGGGGTCGGACTGACGGGGGATGCCTATCATATAACGTCTCCGGTGCCGGGAGGGATTGGGGCGGTGAACGCGATGAAGATGGCGCTGAGCAATGCGAAACTGAATCCGTCGGATATCGATTATATTAACGCACACGGAACGTCCACACAGTACAACGACAAAGTCGAAGCGGAAGCTATAAGGAACGTCTTCGGAGATGGAAGCTCGGCACCGAGGGTCAGCTCAACCAAATCGGTTACAGGGCACCTTCTCGGTGCTGCATCCAGCCTGGAGTTCATAGCATGCGTCAAGGCCATCCGTGATCAGGTAATGCCTCCGACGGCGAACCTGTACAACCCGGATCCCGAATGTGATTTGAACCACGTAGCCTTCGATGCCGAGAAGAATGAACTGACTCACATTCTGAGCAACTCCTTCGGATTCGGTGGGCACAACGTTAGTATTATTTTAAGGCGATTCGACTCTTAGACCGCGGGCAGCTCTCATCTATGCTGGGAATCCTTGAAAGGCTGAGACGTATCTTCTCAGGTAAGCCTGAGGGCGTGCGGAAAGATTTATCTGACCTCGAGAGCAAGATAGGGTACAGTTTCAAGAGTAGGCGATGGCTGGTCGAGGCTCTGACACACCGGTCGGTACTGGGTGAGAAGCCGCCCGGGGCTAAGGTCGCCACTTACGAGAGGCTCGAATTCCTGGGCGACTCCGTCCTCGCATTGATCATAAACGATCATCTCATCAGGAGTTTTCCGGATGAGGATGAGGGGCAGCTGACAAAGAAGAAATCTCTGCTTGTGAGCAGGAGCGTGCTGGCCAAGAAGGCCGAGCAGATAGATATCAAGGATCATGTCATACTGAGCAAAAACGCGTTCAAGGGTAATGTTGCCTTGCAGGAATCCATCCAGACCGCCGTCATCGAGGCCTTGATCGGCGCGATATATCTCGATGGCGGGATAGGCTCGGCCAGGCGGTTTATCGAGAGCAGGATCTTGAATGACATGGACGAGATCCTCGGTCATAAGGATAACGTGAATTACAAGAGTCTGCTCCAGGAGTATGCTCAATCGGATTTCGGAAGTTACCCCGAGTACAAGGTAAGATCCACAACAGGCCCCGAGCACGATAAGATCTTCGTGGTAGAGGTGAAGGTAAAAGGCGAAATCGCGGGGATGGGAAGGGGACGTAGCAAGAAGGATGCAGAGCAGATTGCTGCTAAGGAGGCCCTGAGCAAATTAAAGGGCGAAGCATAGGGGGCGATCCATTGGCTGAGAAAAAACCCGTCGAATTTCCATTTTCGTTCGGAGGGGACCCGGCGGTATTTTGCGAGGAATGCCAGATTCCCTGCAATCTGGATGAGATGAATATCGACTGCCACAGGAGATTGTTCCTGCGGGGCATGCTGAACTGTTCCTATTTCGTCTTCGGCTACTGTTTCCTCATAGATATACCGGGTTGCGTCTTCGATAACGGCGGCCGCCATGACACATACTGGCTGCAACTTCTCAACAAGTACCATCACAATGTGGATGGGGAAGAGGAGGACGAGAAGTACATCAAGAGCGCACAAGAAGCCAGAAAGCTCATCGACGAACAGATCGAGAGGAACAATGTGTTTCTATGCCGCTACATCGAGGAGTATTACAACCAGGTGATGGGAACCGGCGGGGGTCTTTCGGATGAAATGATCTCGGCTCTCGACGAGGCCTATCTCATGATGCTCCGGGGTATCAGCCGCAAGCCCGATTGATCGAAGAGCGAGCGGCGGATCGATCAAACTGCACGGAATCCGGCGCGTTTGTTCCCACCTCCCCCGGAGGTAGTGAGCATCCTTGTTTTCCCGGGATATTGCGGTTGAATCCTGCTAATCAGAAACGATACGCCCCCGATATCGTGAATTCCATGGTTTCCCGCTTCTCGGTCAGATCCGGGCTCTCCCTCTCGTACATGCCGACCACGACACCCAGTTCCAGGGTGAGCACCCTGTCTATCAGCCCGCCTATGCCGAATGTGAAAAACTGCCTTTCCTTCAGCAAATCGTATTTTTCCGGGATGTATTCGAGGAAGACCTCCTCGGGGGTTTCCACGATATATGTGATCTCATCCACGAACGGTAATGACAGGGGCACATAGGAATATCCGCCGCGCACCCGGACCGGGAACTGCGGGAACGTGAATTCAGCCCCGATATTGAAGTTCCAGGTGTCATCCAGGACTTCGGTTCCCCTCGACATCTCGTTAGCAAGCTTCAGCCCGTTGTACTTGGTCTGTGAGTAATCGGTGTAGGAGACATCGGCGGCCACCAGCAGCTGCTCGATATTGAAAGATATTCCGCCTGCGAATTTCATCGGCAGCGTGTATTCCACGTCTATGTCTCCGCTCCAAGGTCCCAGGTTCCATCCTCCCCCCGCCGTATAGTACCCGTCGTAGTACTCCACACCGGTGCCTATGTAGGAGAGCCACTGAGGTGTGGTTATCATGACGCCCGCTCTTATATTCTCCGTCATCTTCATCATCATCCCGAACTCCATGCTGAATCCGTCGAGATTCATCGAGACGACATCGGTGAATACCGATGTAGATCCGGGATCCTCCTGTATGAACTCTTCGGTAAAATCGACGGATTCATCCCAGATGACCAAGCCGCCGCCCAATGCGATCCTAGGCGAGATATCGAATCCCACCGCGAAGCGGTACTGGTAGATAGATCCGGTTTGGGCGAAACGGTTCTCTATCCTGGTCGAGATATCATCCCAATAGACGCTCTTTGTATATTCCAGATTCGAGTTACCCATGTTAAAGACCCCGAATCCCAGCACCAGGCTCCCCCTGTAGGTCGGGTATGGGTAGACGACCGCAATATGCCCGAGCGATGTATTCGAGCCTGACCTGGCGGCTGAATAACCGACGTATCTGTTCGTTATATCGTTTTTGGCGTGCAATAGACCGAAAGACAGCTCCTTTCTCCTTACCTGCGCGAGGCCGGCGGGATTGTAGATCATGGCGAAGGCATCGTCGCTAACCGCCGTGAACGCACCTCCCATCGACAGCGGTCTAGACCCCGTTGCACGCGTATTCAGCATACCGAGTCTTTCGAGTGTTATTCCCTCGATGATATCCGCGTTCGAAACACCGGAGACCAGGGCAAAGCCAAGAGCGGTTGCTAATACGACGGAAAGAAACCGGAATTTATTCATGCCTCATCCCTCCCATATCCAAATGTTATTGCTTCTGGTCTATTGTTTCTTCTTGCCTTCTTCTGATTTTTTCTTGCTGCCGGCGGAATCCTTTTTCTTATCATCCTCCGCCTGGTTCTTGTCCGGCCCCTTGCCCGCCTTTCTCTCCCGGGATACTTTCTTGTCCTTTTTTGCGGTCGTTCCCTCCTCGCTCGAGCGTTCCGAAGGCCTTACGGATTCCTCCCTCTTAGCGCCGGGAGACGGAGCGGCCCTCCCGGATTTGATGTCGCTACTTCCTTCACGGATTTGCCGGTCATCGATTTCCCGCTCATTCACGAGTGATTCCTCGTAGAGCTGATCCACGTCTGTTGTGAACACTCCCCGGTGCCACCATGGGACGACATAATAATCCCGCCATGTGCCCGTATAAACAGGATCGTATGGTCCGATGTAGGGGTGTCCCTCATGGCAATCGGAACAGTTGTTGAAATCTGCTGTCTGAATATCGTCCGAGATCCCCGGGTGTTTGAGCAGCGTGTAACAACCCGATATTGATATCGAGAGGAGTGCCGTCACCAGAAGCAACGATGTGTTGTTGTGCAGGATTCTCATATGTCTCTCACCAACAATTGAGTATAAGGCGTACGCATGCGAAAGTCAATGAGTAGGGGGAGTGGAGCCGTGTATTGTTGAGTGCATCCAAGGGAGGAGCCTCCAAGGGTGCGTCCAAGAGTGCATCCATTCATTGCTACCGGGTGCTATATTAGATATAATTAGGGTAGCTCGAACTGGTAGGTTGAATGGGAATGAATAAACGTTATATGGCAATATACCTGGCGGCTCTGCTGATCTTCCCCGGATCGATATACGGGAGCGACGACATCCACCCCAGAGCTGTGGCCTCTTATCTCAAGGGTGTCTTCTCGGAAGCGAGGAACGATTTCATTCACGCCTACAGCTTCTATCTCGATGCCCATCACTCCGATTCCGGTAACGGTTGGATAAAGCTGAGTCTTGCCAGGGCTGCATTGAGATTGGAAGATCTGGAGGAAGCCGACAAGTACGCGGGAGAGCTCCTGCTCTCGGGGCTTCACGTTTCCATGGCCAGACTTATTCTGGCCGATGTCAGTTACAGAAGAGGTCTGAGGGAAGAGGCTCTCGGGTATCTGGTCGATATCGATGATTGGGAAGGTTTGTCGCGTTTGGAAGTTTTGAAGTTCATGGCCAAAATATATCTGGATCTGGGCAAGGTCAACGATGCAAGGGAGAAGTACGAAGAGGCGAGGGCGATATCTCCTAACGATTTCTTCATTCTGTACAAGCTCGGAATCATATACTCGGAGACCGGTGATGTCGACTTGGCCATAACCTCGATGGAGGATGCCGTCAAGGTGGCCCCGAACGTCTCGGGCGCGCATGTAGCACTGGCATCCCTGTACAAGCACGTGGGTAGAACGGGGGATGCCAAGAGATCATACATGGAGGCGATCAAACTCGATCCCGACAACAAGAGCATTGTGAATAACCTGGCCGATATTCTGTACGAAGAGGATGATATCGACGGCGGGATAGGCCTTCTCGAACCTCTGTACGAAAAGGGCGAGCTGGGAGAGCACGGGGAGGTCGCACTGGGAAAATTCTACTACCAGTCGGGCAGACCGGAAGATGCACTGGCTGTTTTCGAGGGGCTTCTCACTAGGATGGGAGAGAGACCCTCCCTGCTGCGCATTATCGCAGACCTGCATATCGAACTGGGGCATCTGAAGACGGCCTACTCACATCTTCGACGCCTGATCGAGCTCGAGCCGGATAATTTCGTCAACTACTCCAACCTGGTCCTCCTGGTTAACGGTCTGGCGGGGGAACCGGCGGGCCCGGAGGATCAACTGGATATTTCAGAACAGGAGGCGATCGATTACCTCGACCGGGCAGCAGGACGCCTGGATGAGAACTCGGTGGATGATAATTACTTCATCGGGGCCGTATACAGGAAGGTCGGGATTGCGGAGGAGGCCAAGAAATATCTGCTGAGAGCGGAATCGATCGAACCGGGTCACAGGAGAACCCTTCTCGAGCTCGCCTCGCTGTTTGAGGATAAGGGGAATTTCGACGAGGCCCTCAGGCGTGTCAGGTACCTTTACGGAGAGGACCCCGGTGACGCTTCGGTGACCAATTTCTATGGCTATCTACTGGCCGAGAAAGGGGAAGATCTGGTCCTTGCAGAGGAGCTCCTTCAGAAGGCCCTCCAGCAGGAACCCGACAACGGTTATTTCATCGACAGCTTTGGCTGGATAAAGTACAAGATGGGTGAGTACGAGGATGCACTGCAATCACTGTTGGAGGCTACGGCGATAGTCGAGGATGATCCTGTCATATGGGAGCACCTGGGGCGAACATATGAGAAGCTGGGCTTGAAGGGGAAAGCGATCGAGGCTTACAGAAGATCCCTGGAGTGCGATCCGGACAGGAAAGAGGTCCGTGTAAGGTTCGAGAGTCTGTCGAAATTGCACTAGTCACCGGAGAAATAACTTGAAGAAAATTCTGTTATTGATTGCAATTATTGCGGTTATGCAGTCGTGTGCTTTCAAGTCCAAGAGCCTTATGTCGGTTCCTTGCGATGAAGGTCTAAGCGGTCTGGTCGCTACGGCTTCGGGTGAGGAGAGCCTTTCGATAGTCGGGAAGGCACGCATCGAGCTTCCAAGGTATCGACTTCGCGGGCTGTGCATGATCAGCTTCAGACCACCCGATGATATGAGGATCGACTTCAAGCACTCTAGCCTCTTTGGATCTTACCGTGAGGAGAGCACGATTTTCATCAACGGTGACGACATGACGATATACGATCACAAGAGGGGACATTTCATAAAGGGAGATTCCTCGATAGCGATTCTAAGGGAGAGCCTGGGGCTGGAAGTATTTCCGGACGATCTGATATACGCGTGTCTGCTTGCCGTACCGGGCTGTTCGGAACAATCCTCTCTCCAGGTAGAGGAGTCCGGCGATTCATGGACGCTTAAGGGCGAATGGCGGAACAGGGATATCGAGATCAAGGGCGATAGGGATACCGGTCCGGTTGTATTCAAGCAGTGCTTCGATGGGGGATCGAGCTGCTGCATATGCAGGTACGGGTACGGTCGGCGTGACCTGGCGGCGAACTATCCGTGTAAGATTAATTTCGAAAGGGAATTCGGGATGGAAAGGGTTTCGATCGAGATATCCGATGTCACCGAGTGTGAATTCGATCCGATCCGTTTCGTCCCGGAGGCATCGATTATGCACGCCCCGGCGGCCGTCGATTGATTGTTTTTTATGGTCATAGTGGAACTTTTATGCATTAGAAGGGTATCAAACCAGTGAAAGACGATAAGACTGGAGATGACGAATTGTATCAACGGAAACCGTCTGCTGCCAAGGCGGAGGATTACGAATCCGCCTCGGATGAAACTCTGGTGTCGAAGGTCCAGGAGGGAGACAATCATGCCTTCGATATCCTAGTCGGTCGTTTCAAGAACAGGCTTTATGCATATCTGTTCCGCCTACTGGGGAATGAAGACGAAGCGGAGGAGTTCGCTCAGGAGACATTCGTCAAGGCCTATATCAATATCGAGAAGTACCGGTCGGTGGCAAGGTTCTCGACCTGGCTCTATACGATAGCCACGAACCTGGTCAGAAACCGGATACGGAACATCAAGAGAAGGCCGAGGATGTCCAGCCTTTGGTCAACGGACATCAATGGGGAGGACGGCAGATGGATCGAACTGAAGGACAAATCCGTCGGGCCGGAACAGGAAATGCAGAGAAAGAACCTATCGGATATAATACAGGCCGCCATAGAGAAGATACCTGCAAAGTACAGGCCGGCATTCGTCCTGAGAGAGATCAACATGCTGACTTACGAGGAGATAGCGGCGACTACGGGATTGAAGCTCGGAACGGTCCGTTCGAGGATCAACAGAGGCAGGATGCATTTCAAGAGGGCTATGGAGCCGTACATGGACATAATATGATCAGCAACGCGAGGGATTATCATGAGGTGTAAGAAAGCAAGAAGACTTTATTTCCTGAACCATGACGGGATGCTGGACGAATCCAAGCGCATGAAGCTCGAGGAGCATATAAACATCTGTCCCGAGTGCGCCGCATTCGTGGAGGAGATGGACCGGAGCCTGGGATTGCTCTCCGATCTCGCCCAGCCGGAACCGACCGAAAATTTTGAATGGAACCTCAAACGACGCATTCTACTCGAGAAATCCAAGATGGCCCGGAGGATTGGCGGCAATTATCTGAACGAATGGCAATGGGGAGTCAAGTTCATCGCCAGCGCTGCGGCGGTTTCCATAATGGTCCTCGCCGGAGTTTGGTACATTGCAAGGGATAACGGGCCGGCCATCAGTGACGCCGCCGGGTCGGCCGGCACGAGCAGCCAAACCACCCATTCTCGAGCGTATATTCCCACCAGACATCTCAGTTTGGTTGATCTGGCGGGCAGGAACGGCTCCGCTGCAGTGAGAAATGTGTCGAACGACATTGCAGGCACGGGTGGATCCTACCAGAGCCAATACATAATGCCTCTGGAATCCAGTGAAAAAGCCTCTCTAGATTCACTGGCCTGGGAGAACGAGCTGCTCAGGAGGAGGATGGAGAGCCTGACAAGGGAAAATCTTCTACTGCGCAAGATGCTCTCGGAAAAGCAATCCAAACGATAGGGATAAAGCGCAGGCCGCTTGAGATTCACACTGCTTAGCTCTGCTTCCGGCGGTATCTTCCACAAGAAATTATACTTGCTCCGCCCCGTGAAACCTCATATCGTTCTAAGGGGAGGGCTCGACAATGCGCAAGGCTTCCGCGGTAATTATAGCGGTGTTTCTACTCTCATCCTGCGGCAGGACCATATCCTATCCCCCTGCCGGATCCTACAGCAACATCGTTATGGTCACCGAGACCGGCAAGATCGATGGAGCGGCCGAGGTGATGCTGCGTGAGCTCCAGCACATCGTTGATTATTACAACAAACAGGAATTACAATTCAAGGTGATGCTGGTATCTGCCCGGGAGATGGAGAAACACACACCTACGAAGAACATGGTCATATTCGGTATCGTGGACAGGGGGAGGATCGGATCCATCTTGGAGAAGTTCCTCGGCACGGCCGGCATGCGAAGGGTTCATCAGGGAGAAAACAACGTATTCAAGAAGATGGATTATCCGGTGAGCGGTCAATTCACGGTGGTTGTGACGGCCTCCTCCGAAGACGAGCTCACCGAGGTCGCGCTGAAGAACGGAGAAAGGATAAGGGAGATAATAGAGGAAGCCAACAGGGAACGGTTGAGAAACTACCTGCTCAGCAAGGAGAGGATCGATGTTTCCGAACTGTTGCTAGCCAAGTACGGATTCACGGTCAGGGTTCCCTCTCTTTACAGGATGAACCAGGATCGTTCGGAGGTTCCGGGTGTGGAGATAGTCAGAACACAGCCACATAGGGGATTGACCGTTTCATGGCGGCCCTGGAAGGAGAGCGGGCTCACACTCGCCGATTCGACGGAGCTCTACGAGGCTAGGTCGGACGTCGCCTGGAATATGTACGACAAGGACGTTATGAGAAGGGATATCGTGTTTTTCTATGCTGATGAGCTGGGACCGTACCAGGTCGTGCGGATGGAAGGATACTGGGAAAACAGCGAGGACCTGTTCGGTGGCCCGTTCAAGTGTTTCTTCCTTTACGATGATATCAGATCACGTCTCTGGATAATCGACTGCGTAGTTTACGCTCCCGGATTCGAAAAGCATAAGCTTCTGCGAGAGCTCCACTGCGTGGCCGAGACCTTCCGGATCAATTAGATCAACCGGCATTCTTCGGAGTCTCCTCTTGATCTGCAAATTCAGATCAGAATCGCAGATCCCTTTACGCCCGGATATGCGTCCGCAGCGCAGAACGATCACGGGAGTCCGATCGCACGGTCTTGCCCTTGATGATACCGGCGTATCGGGGTATAGCATGAAACGCTCCAGGATTATGACTGTAAGTTCGGGTAAAGCTTGACATTTTTGCTGGTGCTTTGATAATTTGTTATCTGATGTTCACTATCACTCGGAAGGAATGTGTATGACCGGTGAAACCGGTGAAGAACTCGAGTACCTGATCGATAGGTTCAAGGCGGCTCCTGAATCGAGGCTTTTCGCTCCTCTGGCCGATGCATACAGGAAGAGCGGGGATATATCCAAGGCCGTGGAGATTTGCGAGGAGGGGCTCAAACGCTTCCCGGATTACGCCAGCGCCCATGTGATCCTGGGCAAATGTTTCTATGACAAGGGAGCTACGGAAAGGGCGAAGTCGGAGTTCATGCGTGTTACCGAGATCGACTCCGAGAACATGGTGGCACTGAAATTCATCGGCGACATCCTTCTAGCCGAGGGAAAGACCGACGATGCCGCGGAGTATTACAGGAAGGTGATCGCGATAGATCCCACGAACGAGGAGGTGGGCAAGGCCCTGGATGAGATCGAGGATGAATTCCAGGTAAAGGAAATAGACCTCGGTGATAAGAGAACTGTAAAACAGGCGCGCAAGGGTGGAGAGCTTGCGACGCTGACACTGGCCAGCATATATGCGGCCCAGGGCTATTACGACAAGGCGCTCAAGATCTACCAGAACCTCCTGGAGAAGGAGCCGGGTAACAGGGAAGTGGAGGAGATGATCGAGAAGCTCGAGGCCTCGAAGGGCTCAGCGGGCGAAAGGCGGGAGAAGGACGATTCTGAAGATGTTTTGACGATATCACTGGAGGACGTGTACAGCGGGGGGCAGCACGAGGCTTCGGAGCAAGGTATCGAGAGCGAATCGACGCCGCATCCGGATAGAGCTGTAGATACGACCGAGCCCGGTGCGGAGGGCGAAGAGGACGGCGGGATGGAGCTGCCGGGAGAGGAGGGGGAGCGGGAGGAGGACGAGGTCGGACAGGCCGTCGAGGAGATGGAACGGATGGACAGAGAAAGGGCCGAGGATGTGGAGGAAACCGGTGAGGATGAGGAGGGTGGAAGGAAATCGACGTTCGGTGACATCGACAACTTTCAGGAGTGGCTTCGAAAGATGAAGGGCAAGAAGAGATGATTATAACGGGAGATGGGCAACTTGGCTGATACAAGCAATTTTAGAAACGGCATGATACTGAAGCTGGAGGGCAAGCTTTACTCGATCGTCGAGTTTCAGCATGTCAAACCAGGAAAGGGCGGGGCTTTTGTCAGGACTAAGCTCAAGAACATCACGGGTGGCACGGTTGTTGACAAGACGTTCAGGGCCGGAGAGAAGGTTGATGATGTCCGTGTGGAAAAGCAGCAATTCCAGTTTCTGTACAGCACCGGCGATCTGTTCTACATGATGAACAAGGAAACGTACGAGCAGATTCCGCTGCCGAAGGCGCTGCTCGATGACTGTCTGCAGTTCCTGAAGGAGGGGATGGATGTCAACGTCCTGATGCACGGGGAGGAGCCGATAGCGGTCGAACCTCCGCTATTCGTCGAGTTGGAGGTTACCGAAACCGAGCCCGGAGTGAAGGGGGATACCGCGCAGGGTGGATCGAAGAGCGCCAAGCTCGAAACCGGGGCAACCATAACGGTTCCTCTGTTCGTGGAGATAGGAGATGTTCTCAAGATAGATACCAGGACCAGCCGTTACATAGAGCGAGTCTGAATATGATGCAAGACAAGATAAAGAAACTAATCGCTATCCTCAAAGAGGAGGACGTGGACGAGATCGAGGTGAGGCATTTCTTCACATCGGTGCGCGTGTCGAGGAGGAGGCGGGTGGCTGCAGCGGATCCGATGAAGTCCGGCGAAACGGCCCCGGAAAGGATAAATGCCGCAGCCGATACCGAGCGCCGCAGTGACCGCACCGGGATCCCCGAAGTAGCACAGTTCCAACCGGCTGGAGAGATCCTGCCGGAAACCCCGGAAGGGAAGGCAGCGAATAAGTACAAAGAGATCGCCTCACCCATGGTGGGCACATTCTACAGGTCCTCCGATCCGGGCTCCGAGCCCTTCGTCTATGAGGGCAAAAGGATAGAAGAGGGAGACATTATCTGTATAATAGAATCGATGAAGCTCATGAACGAGATCGAAGCGGAGATGGGCGGTATCCTCAGGGAGGTACTGGTGGAGGATGCACAGCCCGTTGAGTACGGCCAACCCCTTTTTCTGGTCGAATCGGCCTGATACTTGCAAAAAATCAAATTAGCAGCCTGGAATGACGTTACGCTTGTAATTATTGCAACTAATTTATAAGCAATGGATTACAGTGTATCGCTAAGGCTGATTCGAGGTAACGTGGTTTTACACGCGGAAGGGTGTCGGAATGAAGATTAAGAAGATCCTCGAAGACATGATCCTCGAGGGAGGGTCGGATCTCCATCTCAAGGTGGGGCTTCCACCGGTAGTGCGTGTCGACGGCAAGCTCAGGCATCTGGATTCCAAGAGCCCGACTCCGAAGGAAATGGAAGAGATCGCGGATCAGATCCTCACAACGGCTCAGAAGGACAGGTTCAAGCGGACGCGCGAAGTCGATTTCGCATTCGGGGTTGCTGGACTCGCCAGGTTCAGGGCGAATTTCTACGTGCAGAGAGGTTCTATCGCGATGGTGTTCAGGCATGTGCCCGTCGAGATAAAGAGCATCGATGAGCTCGAGCTACCCGATATCATCAAGGAGCTGTCCCTTAGACCCAGGGGGTTGATCTTTGCTACCGGCACCGTCGGAAGCGGAAAATCCACTACACTTGCCGCGATGATCATGGAGATCAACAAGAGGGCCAACAAGAACATCATAACGGTTGAGGATCCGATCGAGTTCCTTCATCACGATGAGAAGAGCATAATCAATCAGCGTGAGATAGGCAGTGACACCTCCTCGTTCCACGAGGCGCTTAGGCATATCCTCCGCCAGGATCCGGACGTCATCCTGGTAGGAGAGATCAGGGACGCACTGACGATGGAAATCGCCCTCATGGCCGCCGATACCGGCCACCTGGTCTTCTCGACACTCCATACCGTGGATGCAACCCAGACCATCAATCGTGTTATCTCGTTCTTCCCACCGCACCAACACCAGGAGATAAGGTATCTTCTCTCGTCCACGCTCCAAGCCGTCGTAGCTCAGAGGCTCATCCCCAAGAAGGATGGGGAGGGCCGTGTGCCGGCCGTGGAAGTTATGGTTGTAACAGGAACTATCAGGGATTATATTAATGATCCTGAAAAGACGCCTCTGATCCAGCAGGCCATAAAGGAGGGAGTATCGTCGCACGGTATGCAGAGCTTCGATCAGTCCTTGATGAAACTCCTCGCAGATGGCAAGATAAGCATGGAGGAGGCGTTGAAGAATAGTACCAATCCACACGAGTTCAGCCTGAGGCTCAAGGGCATCGAGGCTACCAGTGACAAGAGCTGGCAGAAATTCGAGAAGGCTGATGCCGGTGGGAGCTCAAACGATTTCTGATCCTTCTTATGTATGAAAAAGTACTTATTGCCGCACGGGGCGAAATCGCACTGCGCATTATCAGGGCGTGCCGCGAACTGGGTATCGAAACGGTGGCCGTCCATTCGGAAGCCGATAGGGATTCGATACATGTGAAGCTGGCGGATGAGGATGTATGCATCGGTCCAGCTCATCCCGTCGAGAGCTACCTGAACATACCTAGGATAATTTCAGCGGCCGAGATAACCGGCGCAGATGCCGTCCATCCCGGCTATGGATTCCTGGCCGAGAGTTCGCACTTTGCGGAGATCTGCAAATCCTGCAAGATCGATTGGATCGGTCCGTCTCCGACCGTCATGGAGAAGATGGGCGACAAGGCAAAGGCCAGGGTATTGATGGAGCAGGCCGGTCTTCCCATAATCCCGGGTAGCCGTGATGTCGTCGACGATCTCGACGAAGCCCTCTTGGAGGGGAGCAGGATAGGGTATCCCGTGATGATAAAGGCCTCAGCCGGCGGTGGCGGAAAGGGTATAAGGATCGTGAGGAGCGCCGAGGAGCTGAGAGCGCTGTTCGGAACGGCCAGCAAGGAAGCCGAGGCCTCGTTCGGCAAGGCCGGCCTCTACCTGGAGAGGTACCTGGAATCACCCAGGCACATAGAGGTGCAGGTGCTCGGTGACGGTAAGGGCGGGATCGTCCAGTTCGGAGAGAGGGAATGCAGCCTCCAGAGGAGGCACCAGAAGTTCATCGAGGAGTCACCCTCTCCGGGTATCGATGGGGACAGCAGAAAAAGGATACACGAAATGGCGGTCAAGGGAGCCGCCTCCATAGAATACGGCTCGCTCGGGACAATGGAGTTTCTGATGGATTCAGGCGGTGATATTTATTTTCTCGAAATGAACACGAGGGTTCAGGTTGAGCATCCGGTCACCGAGATGGTTACCGGGATCGATCTTATCAAGGAACAGATCCGGCTGGCTAGCACGGGTAGAACGCCGCTGCTCGAAGGCGAGATCAAGCGTCGCGGATGGGCCATAGAGTGCCGGGTCAACGCCGAGGATCCTTCCAGAGGTTTCAAACCAACCCCGGGACGTATCACATACTACCATCCTCCAGGGGGACCCGGTGTCAGAGTCGATTCCCACATCTACGGCGGTTACACCGTTCCGCCCTTTTACGATTCGCTGATAGCGAAGATAATAACCTGGGGGGATACCAGGGAGGCGGCCCGGCTCCGCATGAGAACCTCACTCGAAGAATGCATAATAGAGGGCATTCCGACCACCGTGCCGTTCCTCCTATCGGTGATCCAGGACGAGAAATTCATCTCCGGAAAGTTCGATACATCTTATATAGAGACCTACTTGAAAGGAGACGGCGGGGAGGATCGGGTAGAGGACAAAGATGAAGATTAGATGTTACCCAACACGGGAGCATGCGAGCAGGGATGAGATTCAGGGATCCACTGCTGTGATTATCGATGTATTGAGGTCCTCCAGCTCCATAATAGCGGCCATGGGTAACGGCGCTGAAATGATAATCCCCGTCGATGGCGTGGAAGCCGCATGCAATCTAGTTGAATCCTCCGAGCGTGGTGTGAAGCTGCTTGCGGGGGAGAGGAGCGGATTTCCTCTCGACGGTTTCGATCTCGGTAATTCCCCATTCGAGTTCATGGAGGAATCCATCAAGGGCAAGACGATCATCCTTACCACTTCGAACGGGACCAGGGCGATAGTAGAGGCATCGAAGGCGGAACGCATTCTTATATGCGCGATAAACAACGTAGGCGCAGTGGCTGAAGCCGTCAGGGACGCCGGGGGGCTGTCTATCATCTGCTGCGGCGACGAAGGCGTCCTGGCGGCCGAGGATATGCTCTGCGGCGGCATCCTGATTGGGGAGCTATCGGGAATAATCGATGAGGAGAGCATCGATGACACGGGGAGGCTCGCCCTGATGCTCGCCGAAAGGCACGGGGACCGACCCGAGGAACTGCTTCGCAGCTGCGATCACGGGAGGAAGCTGGTCTCCCTGGGATTCGAGCGCGATATAGTGCACTGTTCGACGAGGGACAGCGCCTGTCTCGTACCGGAAGTAAGGAACGGTGTGATAGCCTGACGCCGGGACAATCCGCCTTTATTAGTATAATCTGTACATGCCTATGTGGTATAATCCGGTGGCGATGTGCGGTCGGCGACTCTGAGCCGTTGCACAAACGGGTGGTCGATGACTGCCGAAGGATCTTTACCATTATGATTTCTCATCATAACGGGATCTATCCCCATGTCTGAATCCTCGAGGAAATACCCGCTGCCGAAACCTCCTTTTCTATACGCCATACTGGACAGGTCTCTGGTTTCGAAGATCAATGTGGGACCTGCGGCCCGATCGCTCGTAGCGGGAGGAGCGGACGTTGTCCAGTACAGGGCCAAGAACATCCGCCGCGGTGACAGGATCGAGGATATAAAGAGGATCGTTGATGCCTCACGACATCGTTGCGTCCCGGTGATCGTGAATGACGATCCGTCACTCGTTCTGGAAACAGGCGCGCATGGAGTGCATCTGGGCCGGGATGATCCCTCTCCAGAGCGGGCAAGGGATGTTATGGGGCACGATCTGATCGTCGGATTGACCGTACATTCCTTTGAGGAGCTCTACGAAGCGGAGCTCGGTTTGGTCGATTACATCGCGGTCGGAGCCGTTTTTCCCTCTGCCACCAAACCGGCGTCCGGTATCCTGCCGGCCGGATTCATACGGCGTGCCCGCGAAATCACAGGGCTTCCGGTTGTTGCTATAGGTGGGATCAATGCCGCGAACGCGAAGGATGTTCTCGAGGAGGGAGCGGACGGTATTGCTGCCGTTTCATCTTTGCTAAAAGGTGATATAGAGAAAAACTGCTTTACGTTGAGGGGAATCATTGATAGAAGGAAGTGTTGATCCGCGATGCCCTGTGCACCGTCGCGCAAGAGATCCGGGATCCAGGATAATTACCGTTGATGCAGAGAGCTCGAAATGAAGGTTAAGAGAAAAATAGCATGGGCTACGCTTCTAGTCATCCTGTCCGTTTTCCTCGCCGTCGCGCTGATCTCGCACGACCAGCGTGATTGGGGATCGTTCTGGAGGGTGAATAACCTCTGCGGGCCCGTCGGAGCGGCACTGAGCGGAGCAGTCCGATTCCTGCTCGGACCTGTATTTTCCTGGTTTGTTCCGCTCTTTCTCATGTACTGGGGTGTCACGCTCATCGGAGGCAGGAGGCTCTGGGATGAGCGGAAGTTGATTCTCTGCTCATTTATCATACTGTTGCTTCTGGTTTCTATCGTCTCTGCGTTTGAGTGGGACGGGGGTGTGATCGGGGATAAAACATCCGGTTTTCTGGCGCTCGTCTCAGGCCGGGTCGGTTCTCTACTGCTTCTCTTCGGGGGACTACTCGTAACGACAACCGTGCTGTTCCTCGGATCGGTCAGATCAGTTATGAGGAGGATCGGGAGGCTTATAGATACCCTACCGGGCCGCCTACGAGCAGTTAAAATCGTGGAAGGCAGGACCACCAAAAAATCCGGGCGCAAAGGTAAAAAGCCGGTGAAGGTCTCGAAGACCGTGAAGGCGGAGGAGGGGGAAGAGACCCTGAGGATAGCGGAGCCCGAACCCAGACAGCCGAAGATAGAGCAAAAACCTGCTTCTACATTGCCGGTTCAACCGGCCGGGGTGTCATCCGGCGCGGAGAACGCGCCCCTTCCCGATATCGCCATGCTCGATAGTCACGACGGCAAAGCCGTTTCGTACAGCCGTGACGACCTCGTGGAGCGGTCGAAGGTGATCGAATCCAAGCTCAGGGATTACGGTATAGACGGGAAAGTGCAGGAGGTGCGCCCGGGGCCCGTGGTCACGACCTTCGAGTTCGTGCCGGCCTCAGGAGTGAAGGTGAGCCAGATAGCGAGCAGGGTAGACGATATATCACTGGCCCTGGCCGCGAGGGCGATCAGGATACAGGCACCTATCCCCGGCAGGGGCGCCGTGGGAATAGAGGTTCCCAATCCCAATCCGGAAACGGTTTCCCTCAAGGAGATACTCGAGCATTACCCGTACGAGAGGGATGGCTTGATCGTAGGATTGGGCAAGACGGTCACGGGCGAGCCGTTTTTCGCCGATATCGCCGATATGCCGCATCTACTCATAGCCGGGGCGACGGGAAGCGGGAAAAGCGTATCCATTAATGTCATCATATGTTCACTTCTATTCCACCATACTCCCGCGACGTGCAGGTTCATCCTGATAGATCCCAAGCGTCTCGAGCTCGTTTCCTACAAGGGCATCCCTCATCTATTGCATCCGGTGATAACGGATGCGAAGTCAACCTTCAAGGTTCTTAACTGGCTGACACAGGAGATGGATCGCAGGTACACGGTTCTGGCATCGGTCGGTGTGAAGAACATAAGGAGCTTCAACCGGAAGGTGGAGGAAGAAGAAGTAATATCACCCGTTACGGGAGAGCCGCTGGAGAGGCTCCCCTATTACGTAACGATAATCGATGAGTTGGCGGACATCATGACCCTGATGGGTAACGAGATATATGCGCCCATCACCAGACTCTCACAGATGGCGCGTGCTGTCGGGATCCACCTCGTTTTCGCGACCCAGAGACCGTCCGTCGACGTAGTCACCGGTCTCATAAAGGCGAATTTTCCGTGCAGGATCGCCTTCCAGGTGATATCCAAAACGGACTCGAGGACGATACTCGATGCCAACGGAGCCGAGAAGCTTCTTGGAAACGGAGACATGTTGTACATGCCAAAGGATCAACCGACCCTGATCCGCGTCCAGGGTGCGTTTATCTCGGAGGGCGAGGCGGAAAGGGTGGCTGGTTACTGGAAAGCTTTCCAGGGCGGTAAGGATGAGATAGATCTGTCCGACAGGGGGCGGGGGGGGATCGAAGGCGAGTCGGATATCGACGACGAGCTCTTCAATACGGCGAAGGAACTCGTGATCATGCATCAGCAGGGTTCGATATCCCTGCTCCAGAGGCGCTTGAGGATCGGGTATGCGAGGGCTGCGCGCCTGATCGATATGCTCGAGCAATCAGGAGTCGTGGGACCGTTCGAAGGCAGCAAGGCGAGGCGGGTGTTGATCAAGCGCGAGGAATACGAGGGAATCTAGGATGCCCGACTCCTGCCGCAAATACTTCTTCTTCAATCTTGGATGTCCGAAAAACCTGGTCGACGCAGAGCATGTCGCAGCCCGTCTGGAAGCGGCCGGCTGGATAGAGGCTTCCGCACCCTCGGATGCCGGGCTGCTTGTTGTCACTACATGCGCTTTCATTGCAGTAGCGGAGGAGGAATCGGTTAACGAGATCCTCGCTGTCGCTTCGCGGATGAAGGAAGGGCAGATACTCGCCGTGCTCGGCTGCCTGGTTTCCCGAGAGGGTGAAGCGCTGAAGGAGCTTATGCCCGAGGTCGATATATTCCTCGACGTAGAGAGTATGGACAGCCTGCCCGAGCTGCTCGAGGAGAGGCTCGATTCAATCGTCCCTCATCCCGCGCCTCCATACTGTATACCATCGAGAAAGTTGTTCACACCACCCCATATCGCGTATCTCAAAATCGCCGACGGATGTTCGAACCACTGCAGTTATTGCACGATCCCATCGATAAGAGGAGAGCTGGTAAACACGCCCAAGGGAAGCATTATCGACGAGGTTTCGATGCTCAAGGATATGGGGATAAAGGAGATTGTTGTCATCGCCCAGGATACCGGGGCGTGGCGTGGTGAGCATCGGGACGAGAACCTATACGATCTACTCGAGGCGATAGCTCCGACCGCCGGAGAGAGCTGGATCAGGTTGATGTATCTTCATCCCTCCCATACAGATACAGGAAGGCTGCTGGATTTGATCGACTCAGGTATCATATGTCCCTACCTGGACATCCCGATTCAGCACGTCTCCGATCGAATCCTATCCGGTATGGGAAGGGGGTACGGCAGGGAAGACCTCGAGCGGATCTTCTCCGTTTTGAGGTCTGGATCGTCCCGTATCTTCCTGCGGACGACGGTCATGGTAGGGTTCCCGGGCGAGAGGGAGGCGGACTACCGCGAACTCGTCGAATTCCTGGAGGATTACGAGTTCGACCATGTTGGAGTATTCGAGTATTCACGCGAAGACGGAACGCCGGCGGCGAAGCTCGAGCAGGATGTTTCAAGGACCGTGGCGGGCAGAAGAAAAGAGGAACTTCTCGATGTCCAAATGGATATATCATATGGACGGCTTTCGGAGAATGTGGGAAGCACTTTGAGCGTTCTGGTCGACGGGATCTTGAATACCGATGAGAGACCCGGAGGGGGAATATGGGGTGTAGGCAGGTTCGTGGGCCAGGCATATGAAATTGATGGTGTTACGTATCTCTCCGGGAAGAGAGAAGGGATCGGGTGTTTCACAAGGGCATCGGTGGACAGGGCTGAGGCATATGATCTTTTTGCGACATCGAAATAAAATATAGATTGACATTTCGAAGCAATTGCGAGTTATTATTCATGTTACGGTCAATCCTACAATCTAGACCGATGCTCGGTGAAAGTGCTTGTCGAATGTAACGGAGGTAAGTTGGTGAGGTTTTTAAGAAATCACAGGACATTGTCGAAGGTCTCGTGTTTTTTATGCTTGGTGGCGATCCTAGCTGCAATTCCAGCCGCCATCTCACCGCAGGGAAGCGGGGATAAAATCCTATCCAACTACGAACTCCTCGAGAAGGTTTCCGCCTCGGCTGTACGGGAGCTTATGGAAAATATGCCTATGACGCTGGATGGCGGCGTCGTGTTTCTCAAAAAGGTGAGGGGTGTCGGCGAGATAGATTTCGTTTTTGAAAACGTGATGTACGAAGAGATGAAAGACGCCGGGATCAGGATTTCCGTGACCGACCCGCAGTATGGTATAACTAATTCTAACTCAAAGAGTTACAAGCTATCGTACCAGATAGTCAGGATGTCTCTAAAATATACCAAGATCAGCAGAAATTACTGGGTTGGTGCTAAGGAAGTAGACAGGGCTGCCGAAGTCGATGTTTTTGTTCAGCTTATCGACGTCGCGACAGGTGATGTCGTATGGGTGGGCGATGCTAACAAGAGAGAGAAGAACGTCATAGCATACTCTCTTCTCGACAGCGTCGAGGATGAGGAGTACGCATTCTGCAAGCCGCCCAGAAATGAGTTCAGATGGAGCAGGTTGATAGAACCTTTAGCCGTCGCAGGAATAATCACCGGCCTGGTCTTTCTCTTTTTCTCCAATCAGAGCGAAGAATAGAATCCGAAATTCGAGGGGTGGTTCGCAATTACTCTCCCCGTCTTCAAGAGGGTCGCGGCAGCTTGTTTGATAATGATCTCCACCATGGTCGCTGGATGCGCCCGTGAGAGCATCATCGATAAGGTGGAGAAAGAATACGAGAACGGCCGGTACAGGGAGGCCATATTCCTCGTGAGGCACCATTTCAAAGGAGGTGGGGAGAAGACTCCCGAGCTTCTATTCCTGGCCGGGAAGTCCTGGCTGCAGCTTGGAGCCGAGGCGGAGGCGGAGGATGCGTTTTCCGAGGTTTACAGAAGCGATTCCACTTGGGCTCCGGTACTTGCCGGGTTCTTGAGGGACCGGGCTGTAATTGGAATCGAGTCGGGATCGAGGGGGAAGGGTGAAAGGTTGATGATGCAGGCTATTGCTTATGATACTCTGCTGGATTTCGGAAAGTATAACGCAACAGCCGGCAGGTTGCTGATCGAGCGCAGGGAATTCAGAGCAGCGATACCGTTTCTCGACAGATACCTGCTGGAATATCCGGATACGACCGGAGCGGCGAGCGTCATGCTGAACCTGGGTGCCGCATATGAAGGTGCGGGAAGGACGGAAGAGGCCATATCCGTTTACCGACGTTTTGTCGATATGTATCCTAAGAGCCGGTTGCTGACTACCGTAAGCTGGCAGCTGGAGAACCTGCTGTTGATGAAAAGCGAGGAGCTATACGAAAACGGAAAGGTAGAGGAGGCCGAACAGTATCTGATCGATCTTACAAGAACCGCCGGCAGTTCGATCGTGCGTGAACGAGCAAATTTCCTGCTCGGTGAAATGTTCGAGGAAAGAGGCGATATCGAGAAGGCTATATTCTACTATACGGAAACGATACAGATAAATCTTGGTTCAAGCGGAAGGCTTGTGGAGAAAGCGAAGGAGAGGATTGAGAAAATCGACTTGTCGAAGAAGAATCGTTAAGCCGCATGCCGCGGTGATTGTCTCGCTCGGCCTTATTGCGTTGATCATCTCCTGTGGAGGACCCTATAAACCCCGGAGAATCCAGATGCCGGGGCAGAAACTCGCCCTAGCAGATGACTTTTTCGAGGCGGGCAAGTACTCGAAGGCTCTGGCCGAATACAAGGATTTCCTGGCTACATTCGCGGGAGATGACAGAAGCGATTACGCTCAGTTCAGGGTAGCCGAATGCTACAGAATGGATGAGGATTTTGCTCTCGCGGCCGTCGAGTACAGGATACTCATCAATGATTACGGATACAGTGATTTCATAGACGATGCGTTCTACCTCGAGGGCCTGTGCGAGTTCGAGCAGGCCCCGAGATACGAGCTGAATCAGAGCAAGAGTTATATCGCGCTGAGCAGAATCAACAGGTTTCTCCGGATGTTTCCCGAAAGCCCCAGGCGGGCGGAAGCCGAACGCACGCTGAGCGAGATAGAGGACCGGTTGGGTAAGAAGATTTTCTCCAGCGCCATTCTGTACTATTCACGCAAGTACTATTCATCCGCGACCATCTACTTCGATAAGGTCATAGCGGAATTTCCCGGTACGGTCTGGGCGGCAAAGGGGCATTATTACAAGGGTATGATTCTCCAACGCAGGGGCAGGGAGGACGAGGCCTTGGTTGAATTCGGGAAGGCAGCCGCCTCTGCGGGGGATTTCAAGGAAAAAGGCGAAGCTTCGAGACGCAGCGGCGGACTATCAGGGGAGGGAAATGAATGAGCGGCGCTGCAAGGATAGGCATCTTCGGCGGTTCATTCGATCCTATTCATACAGGCCACCTGATCCTGGCTCAATCAGCCCAGAGCCTTCTGGACCTTGACAGAGTATACTTCCTGCCGACCGCCAATCCACCTCACAAGATGATGGACCGGTTGACGGAATTCGCCGTACGCGAGAGGATGGTATCATTGGCCATCGATGACAATCCCCTCTTCGAGCTCTCACGAATCGAGGGGAAGCGGGAGATCTCGTTCACATACGAAACGGTTTTGCATTTCAAGGAGAAGGGCTTCGGCAAGGGCGATATACATCTTCTAGTCGGAACCGATTCCCTCGCAGATATACCGGACTGGAAAAATCCCGAACTCATCTATTCGAACTCCACAATCGTCGCCCTGAAACGTCCGGGATACGGAACCGCCTGGCCTCTGCCTGAGGAAGCCGCAGTCATCTTTATCGAGACGGGCAGCAACTCGATATCCTCCAGTGAGATAAGGAAGATGGTAGCGGAGGGCAGATCGATCCGGTACCTCGTTCCCGGACGGGTCGAAGAATTCATCATCGATAACCGGCTTTACCTCAACGGCAGTTGATGGGGGCGCGCTATGACCTTGTTCCTTGTTGACGGGCATGCCATAGCTTACAGGTCGCATTTCGCCTTCGCGAAGAATCCGCTTACGAATTCGAAGGGCATGAACACGAGCGCCGTATTCGGATTCACGAGGCTGTTGATCCAGTTGATGAACAAGTACAGTCCCGAACTCCTTGCAGTCGTATTCGATTGTGAAGAGGAAACGGCCAGGCACGAGGAATATCCTGAATACAAGGCGCAGCGTGAGGAGATGCCGGACGAGCTCTCCGAACAGTTGGCGATCATCGTCGATCTGCTCGAGGCCTTCGGCGTGCGGGTCGAGGCATGGCCCGGTTACGAGGCGGACGATGTGATCGGCACGCTGGCCCGCAAGGCCGAAAAAAGCGGTATTGATGTAAAGATCGTATCCTCCGATAAGGATCTGTTTCAGCTTCTATCCGACCGTGTGCACATGATACGGCCTGGTAAGGGGACGTCACTCGCAGACGAGATCGATCCGCGTTATCTGGAGGAGAGGTTCGGATTAAGGGCGGAACAGATGGTCGATCTTCTCGCGATCATGGGGGACAGCTCCGACAATATCCCGGGAGTAAGGGGGATCGGGGAGAAAACAGCACTGAAGCTGCTCCACGAGTTCGGCTCGCTCGACCGGATACTGGAATGCGTGCATGAGATCGAGCAACCGGGTCTCAGGAAGAAGCTCGAGGAAGGATCAGAAAACGCTCTCTTCTCGAGGCGGCTGGTCACCCTTATGGATGTGCCCATAGATTTCTCGCCAGAGAATCTGAAGGTTAAACGCCCTGACAGGGAGGCACTGACCGAGATACTGCTTGAACTCGAGTTCCACCAGATAATCCGTGAGCTGTCGATCGGGGGGGATGGTAGAGGCGATTCCCGTAAATATACCGTCGTAAGGGGCGAGGACCTCGAGGGGCTGGTGGAGTCGATTAGAACGGCCGGTGAAACGGTGCTGGATGTAGAGACGACATCGCTCGATCCGCTCAAGGCGGAACTCGTTGGAATATCCTTCTGCTTCAAAGAAGGTGAAGCCTGGTATGTGCCCGTTGAAACGGCGTCAGCGTATGATGACGGATCGCGCCTCTTCGAGGCTGATCCTGAGGAAACGGCTGCGGATGTACCGCTGGATGCGGTCCGGAGCGCACTCGATCCTATCCTATCGGATGGGAACATCGGCAAGATCGGACATAATATCAAGTACGACCTTCTGGTTCTCGAGTCGAACGGATTCGAGGTAAACGGGATTACGCGTGATACGATGATCGCCTCTTACTGTCTAGATTCGGAGAGGAGATCCCACTCGCTAGATAACCTGGCGCTCGACCACTACCACTATACGATGATTTCCTACAAGAATCTCTTCCCGGACGGTGACAAGAGGAGGGATATCAGGACGGTCCCCCTGGAAAAGCTCGCGCACTACTCCTGCGAGGACGCAGATTACACATTCAGGCTCGACCGCCTGTTCAGTGAGGAGTTGAAGCAAGCAGGCTTCGAAAAGCTCTACGAGGAGGTCGAGATGCCGCTCTGCCTCATATTGAAAGACATGGAGAAGGAAGGAGTGGCTATCGATACGGAAGCGCTGAAGGGGATGTCGGCCGGTATTTCAGGAGAGCTGAAGGTGCTGGAATCCAAAATTCACGAGCAGGCCGGGGAGAGATTCAATGTAAATTCCAACAAGCAGCTACAGCATATCCTGTTTGAGAAGCTCGGCCTCTCATCGATAAGAAAAACAAAGACCGGTTATTCGACCGATATGGCGGTACTGGGAGAACTGGCCGGTGAACACCCGATAGCCGAACTGGTTCTTGAATACAGGCAGCTCTCCAAGTTGTTGAACACCTACATCGATGCGCTGCCGAGGCTCGTGAACGCCGAGACCGGAAGGGTTCACACATCCTTCAACCAGACGGTCACGGCGACGGGGCGTCTCTCTTCGAGTGATCCCAACCTCCAGAATATACCTATCAGGACGGAACGGGGGAGGCTGATCAGAAGCGCCTTCGTTCCCAGGGGCGGGAACATTCTGATGGACGCTGATTACTCACAGATAGAGCTCCGCATAATGGCTCATCTTTCGAGGGATAAGGCCTTGATCGAGGCATTCAACTCTGGCAAGGACGTGCACGGGCAGACCGCCGCGAAGATATACGGAGTGGATGAAGATGAGGTCGACGCGGAGATGAGGGCCCGTGCCAAAACGATCAACTTCGGCGTCATGTACGGTATGGGTGCCAGGGGATTGGCCAACCAGCTGGGGATATCGATAGATGAAGCGAAGGAATTCATCGGGGAGTATTTTGAAAATCATCCGGGTGTAATGGAATATACGGAGAGAGCGGTGGAACAAGCCCGGGAAAGAGGATACGCGGAAACCCTTCTAGGCCGCAGAAGGCTTCTGCACGAAATCGACAGCGGTAATGGACGAGCGCGCAGTTTTTCCGAGAGGATAGCGGTCAACATGCCTATCCAAGGGACAGCGGCGGACCTGATCAAGGTTGCTATGATAGGGATAGACGATGAGGTCCGGCGAAGAGGGCTGGGTGCCAGGATGATAATTCAGGTGCATGACGAGCTGGTGTTCGATGTGCCCGAGGAGGAGTCGGGGGAGATGGAGGAATTGATAGGAAGTATCATGGAATCGGCCATGGACCTCGAGGTTCCGCTCAGGGTGGATATCGGACGCGGTAATAACTGGCTGGAGGCGCATCGATGAGAAGGCCGCCCGTGATGGCAGTAACGGGAGCGATCGCATCGGGCAAGTCGTTAGCGGCAGGTGTTCTTGCATCCGCCGGCGGCAGGATTATTGACTGTGATTCCCTGGCTCATCACGCTTTAGATCAAGGAGAATGCAGGGACGGGATAGTGCGGGCCTTCGGCCCCGGAGTGCTGAACGGGGATGGTGGGATCTCTAGGGAAAACCTTGCAAAGATAGTGTTCTCCTGCGGTGAGGATCTGGCCGCCCTCGACCGCATGATAAAACCCTATGTGAGGAGGCTGATAAACGAGGAGGTCATGAGGGTAAGGGCTTCGAGCCTGTACATTGTTCTTGATGCTGTGCTGTTTTTTGAGTATAAGTTTAGGTTTAAAACCGACTTGACGATCCGGACATCTGCGCCGGAGAGGATCAGGCTCGAACGTATGATGAAAAGAGACGGATTCACTCTGAAAGAGGCGAGGATGAGGCTCGAACGGCAGAAATACCTCGAGTACGGTTGGTCGAAGGCCGATCTGGAGGTGCGTACGGACCGTTCGATTGAAAGTGTACGGAGAAGGATCGAAAAGATAAGGGATGATTTTCTGATCGCCCACGATCTGTTCCGGAGGAAATAGCGATGGATGAAAGGATGACGCCAAAGGAGATCGAAGAGGCCATCACTTCAATGGAGGACAGGCTTTCAAGGTTAAAGGAGTATCTTTGACCTGGATAAGATTGAAAAGGAGACGGCCGACATCGAGGGGAAGATGGGCTCTTCCTCGTTCTGGGATGACCGGGAGAAGGCGGAAGCGCTGGTTGCCAGGCTAAAGGAGCTAAAGGGCAGAATCGATCCATTCCAAAAGCTGAATAACGATGTATCGGCATTGAAGGAGCTCATAGGGCTCGACGGAGTCGAAGGCGACGAGTCCCTCGTTTCCGAGATAACAGGCGAGCTCGGGACTGTAGAAGGGGCTCTTAACCGTTTCGAGCTGGAGATTCTTCTGTCGGGAAAGCACGACAAGGGCAACGCGATGATGAACATCCATCCGGGTGCCGGGGGGACGGAGTCGCAGGACTGGGTGGAGATGTTGTGGCGGATGTACAAGAAGTACTCGGAAAGCCACGGATTCCAGCATAAGCTGCTCGATCTGCAGCCTGGTGATGAAGCCGGAATCAAGAATCTGACGGTTATCATCAAGGGAGATTATGCGTATGGAAGGCTGAAGTCGGAGAACGGGATCCACAGACTAGTCAGGATATCCCCTTTCGATTCCAACCACAGGCGCCATACCTCGTTCGCCTCCGTATTCATAACACCCGAGATAGATGACAAGATAGATATCGAGATAAATCAAGCCGATATACGGATCGATACGTACAGGGCCAGCGGGGCCGGCGGCCAGCACGTCAACAAGGTTGAATCGGCTGTCAGGATCACGCATTTCCCCACCGGGATCGTCGTTCAGTGCCAGAACGAGCGCTCCCAGCACAGGAACAGGGAAATGGCCATGAAGGTGCTCCGGTCCAGGATTTACATGAAACGGCTCGAAGAGGAGGAGGAGAAGAAAGCTCAGCTTGCCGGGGAGAAGAAGGATATATCATGGGGCAACCAGATAAGGAGTTACGTCTTTCAACCGTACACGATGGTGAAGGATCACAGGACGGGTGTCCAGACGGGAAACGTGGTCAGCATCATGGACGGGGAACTGGATGAATTCATAGAGGGATACCTGAGATGGAAGGAAAGGTAGGGGTGAAGTGAGCAAGACCGGTAATAGAACTGGAGGTCAGGAAAGGGAGCAGAGGATTTCAAAGATGGAGAAGTTGCGTGGGATGGGTGTCAACCCCTTTCCCTACCGCTTCCAGCGCACCCACAGCATAGACTCGGCCATGCTTGAAGAGGAGAAGCTCACCGCGGCGGATAACAAGATCTCCGTCGCCGGGAGGCTTGTCTCTCTCAGAAAGCACGGCCATACCGCGTTTGGAAACCTCAAGGACAATACAGGCAACATCCAGTTTTACATACGTGACGACGAGCTGAAGAGTGAAGATTACGAGGTATTCAAGCTTCTGGACGTCGGAGACATACTGGGGATCTGGGGGACGCTGTTCAGGACGAAAACGGGTGAGCTGACGATCAGAGTGACCGGACTGGAAATCCTCAGCAAGTCCCTGCTCCCCTTACCCGAGAAGTACCACGGACTTCAGGACAAGGAGATCAGGTACAGGAGAAGGTACATCGACCTCATAGCAAACGATGAAGTCGTTGAGGTTTTCATCAAGAGGTCGCGGATAGTCGAGAACATAAGGCGGTATCTCCTCTCTCATAATTTCGTGGAAGTCGAGACGCCGATACTTCAACCGATATACGGTGGAGCTCTTGCCAGGCCGTTCGTGACACATCATAACGCCCTCGATATGGATCTCTATCTGAGGATCGCAAACGAGATATATCTCAAGAAGCTCGTCGTCGGGGGAATGGAACGGGTGTTCGAATTCGCGAAGGATTTCAGGAACGAGGGAATGGATCGTTCGCACAATCCCGAGTTCACGATGCTGGAATGCTATGCCGCTTACTGGGATTACAACGATATGATGAGCTTCGTCGAGGAGATGTTCTCGTCGCTGAGCGATGAGATTCTGGAAGGCACCACCGTCAAGTACCAGGATCACGAGATAGACCTCACGCCGCCGTGGAGGAGGTTGAAGTACTTCGACGCCCTTCGGGAACGGACCGGAGAGGACCTGCGGGAGGCCGACGTGAATAGGCTGCGGGAGACTGCCAAGGGCAGGGGTATCGAGTTGGACTACGAGGAGGACAGGGGTGCGATACTTGACGCCCTCTTCTCCGAACTCGTAGAGCCGCAGTTGATTCAACCGACATTTATAATGGACTATCCGATAGAGGTATCGCCACTGGCAAAGGTTCATAGGAAAGAGCCTGGCATGGTCGAGAGGTTCGAGCCCTTCATTGCTGGATTCGAGGTTGGGAACGCATTCAGCGAGTTGAACGATCCCGTCGATCAAAGGAAGCGGTTCGAGAGGCAGGCGCTCATGCGCGCCGAAGGGGCCGGCGAGACCCATCCGGTCGACGACGATTACATCAGGGCTCTCGAATACGGCATGCCTCCCACCGGTGGACTCGGCATCGGGATAGACAGGCTCGTAATGCTTTTCACGGATTCTCACTCGATCAGGGATGTGATACTTTTCCCGCAGATGCGACCCGAGGAGGGGCGGGACAAGGAATAGACAATGCACTACTCGTTAAAGATAGCCCTGAGATATCTTCGGAACAAGCGTAGAAGCGGATTCATATCGAGGGTGACGATGATCGCCGTCGGAGGTAATCTTGTCGGTGTCGCCACACTCATAATCGTCCTGTCCCTGATGAACGGCTTCGAAGAGGAGCTCAGAAGCAGGATTGTGGGATTCAACACGCACGTTCTCGTCTTCGCCAGGACTCCCGATTCGTGGAGCGGTATCGATTCAATCTCGGATATGGCGGAAAATATACCCGGTGTGATAGCGACATCACCGTTCGTTCGCGGGGAAGCCCTGACGTATTACGAGGTCGTCCCCGGGGTCAGGGTGAAAATAAAGGGGATCATAGTGAAGGGTGTGGACCTGGAGGCGGAGAGAGCGGTTTCCACCGTCATAGATTCCATCACCCCGCCGATCAAATCGTTCAAGTCTGAAGGTTTCTCGGGCGGCAGCGACATGCCCGGGATCGTCTTGGGCGAGGACCTGGCCCATTCCCTCAGGGTCGCACTCGCGGAAGTGGTGACGCTGGTCACCGCTCCAGCGGAGCTGAAGGTGGGAAAGGTCCATCCGAGATCCCGTGATTTTCGCGTTATAGGATTTTTCAAGACGGGTGTATTCGAATTCGATTCGCGGTTCGCCTACGTGGATCTGAACGAAGCGGAGAGCTTCTTCGATTTCGAGGCCACCACGCGTGGATTCGGCATGAAGATAGAAGATATCTACAATGCGGAAAGGATAGATGAGAAGCTGCAGGACATGCTCCATTCGTATATCTACGGGACGAACAACTGGATACAGATGAACAGCAATCTTTTCAGCTATATCAAGGTGGAGAAGATCCTGATGTTCCTGCTCCTCACCCTGATCATCCTGGTTGCCGCCTTCAACCTGGTTGGGATGCTTACAATGGTAATCATGGAGAAGAGAAGCGAGATAGGTATCCTACGTTCGATGGGGGCTTCCTCCTACGGCATTATGTCTATATTCACGATGGAGGGGACGATAATAGGCTCGATAGGAACGGTTATTGGCGTGGCGCTGGGACTATCGGTTTGCGCTATCATAGGGACGATTGAAATAGACCTGCCGGCGGACGTTTACTTCATAAACACACTGCCCGTTGTGGTCAAGAGGTTGGACGTGGTCGTAGTGAGCCTCGCTTCGCTCGTCATATCCTTCGCCGCAACCCTTTACCCGAGCTGGGAGGCATGCAGGACTCTGCCGCTCGACGTGATACGTTACGAATGACATGTCATTGTTCGACGGGCGGAACGGCTGTTTAAAGCTCGCCTTGCCATGGAACCGGCCGGAACTTATAATTGAAGAGAGATCATGTATATACTCGAAGCGGAAAAGATAAGGCGTGTGTTCGAGGGGAGCCATGGATCGATAGAGGTCCTGACCGGACTGGATATGGCGGTGAGGGAGGGCGAGGTGATAGTCATTATCGGGGCCTCCGGTGCCGGAAAGAGCACTTTGCTATATATCCTGGGCACCCTGGACTCGCCCGACGGGGGAAGGATACTGATAAGGGGAGAGAACCCGATGGAGTGCAGCAGCAGGGAGCTCGATGAGATCAGGAACCGTGATATCGGTTTTGTTTTTCAGTTTCATTATCTGCTGCCCGAGTTCGATGCTCTCGAAAACGTCATGATGCCGGCGATCCTGCGGGGATTGGACAAGGATGAAGCGGAGGACAGGGCCCGGGATCTTCTCTCAGAGGTGGGACTTGCCGAGAGGAGCACGCACAGGCCGGCGGAGTTGTCGGGAGGCGAGCAGCAGAGGGTCGCAGTGGCTCGTGCCCTGATGAACAGCCCGGCCATCGTGCTGGCCGATGAGCCTTCCGGCAATCTGGATGAGAAGAACAGTGAAACGCTACATTCGCTGATCAAGGAGTTGAGCAGGACGAAAAAACAGACTTTCATCATTGTCACCCATAAGAGGGAGCTTCTCTCGATCGCCGATAGGGCACTGCATCTTCATGGCGGTAGACTCACGCCGATAGAGGGATAGGATTATGCTTTGCCAGATATGTAAGGAACGCGAAGCTACAATTCACTTCACGAATGTAGTGGGAAGCAAAGTGGAGAAGATCCACCTCTGCTCGCATTGCGCGGAGGAGAAGGGATTCGATTACCTGAAAAAGAGCAATTTCGCCATGGGAGACCTTCTTGCCGGGCTGCTGGACACGTCGGCGAAGCCCTCGGGAAAGAAGGTCAAAGCCGGGGGCTGCCCGAACTGCGGCACCAGCTATTCCTCCTTCAAGAAGGTGGGCAGGATGGGGTGTTCGAGATGCTACGAGTATTTCGAGAAACAGTTGATGCCGCTTCTGAGAAGCGTGCACGCCGATACGAGGCACCTAGGAAAGGTGCCGACGAGGTACAGTAAGAAGGTAAGCGCCGAGAGAAAGGTGCTCAAGCTCCAGGAGGAGTTGGACCGCGCCGTGGAGCTGGAGAATTACGAGAAGGCCGCCGAGCTGCGTGACGAGATCAAGAAGCTGAAGCAACAGAACGAGAAGTGAGGGAAAAGATGCCTCTGCCCAGTGGACTCCTGGAAGAACCTATCGAGTGGCTCACCGGAGAGAACGAGGAAAGTGAGCTGGTTCTATCGTGCCGGGTAAGGCTTGCCAGGAATCTGGACAAGTATCCCTTCACGCATGCAGCCCGGCCCAAGGTGCTGGGTGAGATCAGGGATTTGGTCAAGGCCCGTATTGCTGGTGTAAAGGTCCTCGAAGACGCTCATGTAATCGATCTGGAGGATACAACCGAGTCCGATAGGATGATCCTCGCGGAACGTCGGCTCATCTCTAACGAGCTGGTCAAGAACCACGCCAACAGGGGGCTGGCGGTTGCGAGGGGTGGGGGATTGAGCATGATGATCAACGAGGAGGATCATCTCAGGCTGCAGTCAATAGAATCGGGGCTCTCCATTCTGAATGCCTACGATAGGGTCAGCCAGCTGGACGATGAGCTCGATTCCGATCTCAACTTTGCCTTCTCGGAGAGGTTCGGGTACCTAACGGCCTGTGTCACCAATGTGGGCACGGGATTGCGCATATCTTCGATGGTCCACCTACCGGGATTGGTTCACAACAGGGACATAGGACAGATTCTTGACGGTCTGAGGCACGTACGACTGACCGTCAGGGGATACCAGGGGGAGGGAAGCGAGGTGATGGGTAATTTCTTCCAGATATCGAACAGCATCACACTCGGGCTGTCGGAGACCGATACGGTCAAGAATCTGGAATTGCATATCCGCAAGGTGTTGGAATTCGAGAAGAAAGCTCGGGAAGTTCTGTTGAACAAGGCACGGAGTTTGCTCGAAGACAAGATTTGGAGGGCTTACGGTATCCTCAGGACAGCCAGATTGGTTACATCCAAGGAGGCCATGGGTCTGATCTCCGCGGTCCGGATGGGAGTGGGTCTGGGCATTCTGACAGAAGTCAAACTATTGGATCTTAATGAGTTATTGATTATGATCCAGCCTATGCACCTGCAGCGGCTATACGAAAAGGCCATGGACACGGAGGAAAGAGATAGGAGCAGAGCCGATTATATAAGAAGCCGGTTAAACAAGAAGAGGGTCTAAACCTCGTATCGACCGGAAAGGATGTATGACCACCTATGAACGATAAGTTTACAGAACGGGTACGGAGGGTGATCTATCTCGCCCGTGACGAGGCCAACAGGTTGCAGCACGATTATATAGGCACCGAGCATCTGCTTCTGGGGATCCTGCGGGAGGGAGAGGGGATCGCCGCCAGGGTGCTTCAGAAACTCGACCTCGATCTCGAGCAGATACAGCAGGCCATAGAGAATATGATAAAGCCGACGGGCGGGACATTGACGATAGGAGAGATACCTCTAACGCCCAGGGCCAAGAGGATTCTGGAGCTGTCTGTGGAGGAGGCCCGGCTCCTGGGGCACAACTACGTGGGCACCGAGCACCTTCTTCTCGCGTTGATAAGGGAAGGGGAGGGTGTCGCGGCCAGGGTGCTCCTGGAGCTCGGTGTGGACAGGAAGAGGGTCAGGGGAGAGGTTATGAGGATCCTGCAGCAGGGGGGAGGGGTGCTTGGAGAGAAAAAGGGCAGGAAGGAGAAGAGCGACACGCCGAACCTCGACCAGTTCGGAAGGGACCTCACGAGGATGGCCTCTGAGAACAAGCTCGATCCGATCATCGGAAGGGACCAGGAGATCGGGAGGGTCATACAGATACTGTGTCGTAGAAAGAAGAACAATCCGGTCCTGATCGGGGAGCCGGGGGTTGGCAAGACAGCTATCGTCGAAGGACTGGCTCAGAAGATCGTAGAGAATAAGACGCCCGAATTGCTTAAAAACAAAAGAGTAACAACGCTCGACCTCGCCTCTATCGTGGCCGGCACGAAGTACAGGGGCCAGTTCGAGGAGCGGTTGAAGACAATCATAAACGAGATACGTGACAATGAGGATGTAATCATTTTCATCGACGAGATTCACAGCATAGTCGGTGCTGGAGGCGCTGAGGGTGCGATAGACGCCTCGAACATGCTCAAACCCGCCCTTGCCAGGGGGGAGATCCAGTGCATCGGAGCGACTACGCTCGATGAGTACAGGAAGCATATCGAGAAGGACGGTGCGCTGGAGAGAAGGTTCCAGCCCGTGATCATCAATCCCCCGACCGAGGATGAGGCGATAGATATCATAATGGGCCTCAGGGATAAATACGAGGCCCACCACCGCACGAAATTCACCGATGAGGCGGTAAGGCAGGCCGTTTTGCTGTCCCAGAGGTATATACAGGGAAGATTCCTGCCGGACAAGGCTATCGACGTAATAGACGAAGCTGGTGCGAGGGCGAGGCTTTCCGTCTCTACGGTCCCGGAGGACCTGAGGAAGCTCGAAAGCAAGATCGAGGAGATATCGAAGGAAAAGGAATCGTCCATACAGGCGCAGGAATTCGAGAAGGCTGCATCGTTCCGGGATAAGGAAAAAGAGCTGAGAAAGAAGCTCAAGGAGATGCACCGTGAGTGGAGCGAATCCCGCCAGGAAAGCGAGTCGATCGTAAACTACAAGGATGTGGCCGTCGTTGTGTCCGATATGACGGGTGTTCCGATTACGGATGTCGAGGAGGAGGAGACGGTCAAGCTGCTGAACCTCGAGGATGAACTGAGGGAGAGACTCGTGGGGCAGGAGGAGGCCCTGAAGGTGATCGCGACCGCCGTTAGAAGGAACAGGGCGGGCCTGAGGGATCCGCGCCGTCCGATCGGTTCCTTCATCTTCCTCGGACCGACGGGCGTAGGCAAAACGGAGCTGGCGAGAGCCCTGTCGGCGTCGCTGTTCGAGAGTGAGGAAGCTCTTATCCGCATAGATATGTCGGAGTACATGGAGAAGTTCGCGATCTCTCGCCTCATCGGAGCGCCCCCGGGATACGTGGGCTATGAAGAGGGCGGACAGCTGACCGAGAAGGTCCGCAGAAAGCCATATTCCGTGGTGCTGCTCGACGAGATCGAGAAGGCCCATCCCGATGTTTTCAACATCCTGCTTCAGATACTCGAAGAGGGCTGCCTGACGGATTCGTTCGGAAGGAGAGTCGATTTCAAGAACACGGTTCTCATAATGACCTCGAATGTCGGGGCGAAGGAAGTGAAAGGTAAGAAGGGTCTGGGATTCATTACCGAAGAATCCGATGCGGGATACCAGCAGATGAAGGCTAAGATCATAGAGGAGATGAAGAAGCTGTTCAATCCCGAATTCCTGAACAGGCTGGACGAGATCATCGTGTTCCGCAGCCTCGACAAGAAGGACCTGATGCAGATCATCGACATCCTGCTCAAAGACCTCTATTCCAGGCTAGAAGGCCAGGGGATCGACTTCGAGATCTCGACGGAGGCAAAGGAGTTCATCCTGGAAAAGGGTTACAATCCGGAGTTGGGCGCGAGGCCCCTGAGAAGGGCGATACAGAGATATCTGGAAGATCCGTTGAGCGAGAAGCTGCTGAGCGGGGAAGTGAAGAGGAAGGGCAGGCTGAATATCACGATTTCTTCCGGCAAGGATGAACTCACCTTCGAATCCGAAAAGGAAGTACACCAGTAGGTCCCTGGAACACTCGGGCGGTTTAATCGTTAAAGAATAATGGGTGCTTGGCTTAACGGCCCGAATGGGCCGGTTCGAGCGCACCGGTATGAATCGCTGCGTGGCTCTTTGCACTTACATGGACTCTCTCTCACCGGGAAGAGAGATCTGAGGGTTCGGTTTCCGGGACGCGATCACGGCCATGGGGCACCTGACCGGTGATGAGTTGCCTTTTAGGATTGCACAGTATTGAAATACTGTGATAGCATTCTCCGGATTTTCAGGAGGATTGTATGAAGAGGGCTATATTCGCATTATCGATACTCGTTCTTGTTTCCGTGCCCGCACGGGCCGTTAAGATAGACAGGATCGAGATCGAGGGGAACATCCACGTTAACGAGCATAAGATAAGATCGATATTGAACATTCGTGCCGGTGACGAGTTGAAGGCCTCCAGGGTTACGGAAGGATTGAAGAACCTCTTCCAGACAAAGAACTTTTCCGACGTAAGGGCGGGATACTATGAAGACGAGAACGGCGATGTAGTTGTTGTCATCGAGGTCGAGGAGCATCCGAGAGTCAAGCAGATCCGCATAAGGGGAAACGACAAGATCAAGGGGGATGACATAAGCGCGAAACTCAGGCTGAGGGAGGGGTATTTCGCCCGACCGTCGATGATAAACGACGATATCCGCACTATAAAGGAGATGTACGGTGAAGAGGGATACAATCAGGCCGACGTGGAGGTGGAGAAGAGCCCCCAGGAAGACGAGCACAAGGTCATAGTCACATATTCTATAAGGGAAGGGAAGAAGATCAAGATAAGGCATATCGACTTCATCGGCAACGGGGAGGTGAGCTCCGAGGAGCTCATGGATGTCATGGAGAGCAGGGAGGACCGCTGGTGGAGAGGCGGCGAATACAAACAGAACATCCTGGACGAGGATCTGAAAAATATCAAGAAACTGTATGAGGACAGAGGATTCCTCGATGCGAGCGTGAAGCTGGGTAGAGAGGTGGATGTGGGGGACGGAAGCCATGTGGATCTCTATATCGAGATAGACGAGGGTTACCCGTACTTCATCAACAGTCTGACTTGGTCGGGGAACACGGTGATACCCGATGAGGAGATCGAGGAGATGCTCGAGGTCGAGAGGGGGGCTCCGTTCTCCGTCGAGGAGATCGGTATGAGGCAGGTGGCCCTGAACAGCCTCTACTGGGAAAAGGGGTACATATGGAGCAGGATTATCCCGGAGAGGAGGGTCTTCAGACGGAGAATCGATCTGAACCTGTTGATTTCGGAGAACAACCCCGCCTATATAAATGAAATAAAGATAAGCGGTAACGATAAAACCTTCGAGAATGTTATTAGGAGGGAACTGGAGGTCTACCCGGGCGATAAGTTCATACTGACTGACGTTCAAAGAGGGGTGAGGGACATATTCCAGATGGGCTACTTCAACGGGCCGCCGCTTATAGATACGGAGCCGGCTACCGATGAAGGGGATATCAACCTGCTGATAAAGGTGGAGGAGAAGCAGACGGGGAACTTCAAGATGGGATTCGGATTCTCCCAGCTGAACTCCTTGAGCGGTTTTCTCGGTGTCGAGGAGAACAACTTCCTGGGCAGGGGCAAGAGCATCGGGGTGGACTGGGAGTTCGGCAGGTACAGGAAAAACCTAGTGCTCCGTTACACCGAACCCCACCTGCTCGGCACCGACGCTTCCTTCACGGTCGAGTTATTCGATTGGATCCAGGACAGGGTCCGGCAACTATACTATACGGACAGGCGCCGCGGATTCTCCCTGCGGGCGGGGCACCCGATGCCCCTGCTGGATTACACCAGGGTATACCTCGGTTACCGGTTTGAAACGGTGAAGATATATGACTTCTCGACGGCCTATCCGGAATACGGAACACTCAGGATGGTCGATTGGCCGCTCAACAAGAGTAGTGTCACGCTCAGTTTTACGAGAAATTCCACCGACAGCCCTTTTCATCCGACCAGAGGGTCCGTGAGCACCGTGAGCGCGGAGTTCGCCGGAGGCCCGATGCTCGGCGGGAACGTGAGATTTAACAGGTACATAACCGATCTTTCCTGGTTCCGTGGATTGTTCTGGAAGCTCGTTTTTCACTTGAACATGCGAGCCGGGTTGATCGACAGCAAGGAAGGAGTGCAGGATTACGAGAGGTTCAGGCTGGGCGGGAACAGAACCAACGCGCTGAGGGGATATGATTTCTATGAAATCGTCCCGGAGGGCAACGACTATTACAGCGGTGGCAGATTCATGACAACATTCGTCCAGGAGTTACTTTTTCCGTTTGCGAATGAGGTTTACGGCCTTGTTTTTCTAGATCTTGGTAACACGTGGAACTCGTTCCAGGAGGCGAATCTCTACAGCTTGAAACGAGGACTGGGACTCGGAGTCAGGATCGAGATGGCAGGTCTAGGCAACCTTGGATTCGATTACGGCTACGGATTCGACAAGGTCGACGGCCCGGCATGGGAACCCCATTTCACTTTCGGGAGGATGTTTTAAAAAAAAGATGTCATTTTTGATATGAGGTAATATATTGAACGATAAGAATCTTATCGAGGAGGCGTATCATGAGTAGGAGAATTGCCCTTTTTATCGTGTGCTCTGTCATATTTATTACGGCATCGATGAACGTATCCGCAGAAGAGATCAAGCTCGGTTACCTGGATACCATCAAGATACTCGGGAACTACAAGGAAACGCAGGAAGCTGAGGAGATATACAAGAAAGAGGTCGAGGCCTGGAAGAAGGAAGCAGAGGAAAAGGAAGCGGAGATCGCTCAGCTACGCGAGGAGATCCAGAGTCAGAGCCTGATGCTCAGTGAGGACAAGCTCGCCGAGAAGAGGCTTCTTCTGGAGCAGAAGCTGGGTGACTATCAGCAGTACATGGAGAATACGTTCGGTGAGAATGGAGTTGCGGCCAGGAGGAACAACGAGCTGCTCGAACCGATCATGGAGAAGATAAACAACGTGATAACCCAAATCGCCGAAGAGGACGGGTACACGATAATACTGGATTCGGCCCAGGGCAATATTATATGGGCGAAAAAGAGCATTGATGTAACCGAAAAGGTAATGGAACGGCTAAACCAGCAACTTCAATCTTTAGAATAGATTACAGACACGACCCACAATCCGTCTCCGTATTAGTGTTTGCATTCGGAACCGATACCGATTAAACTTCCCGGATGCTAAATTCTCTGAAAATGGGTGACCTCTTGCCCGGAAGATGACATGAATTCATACACACTGGAAGAACTGGCTGAGATCACGGGCGGCGAGGTGCTTGGCGACAAGGGTGTCCGGATAGTGGGTGTAGCCGGAATAAGGGAGGCCGGTGAAGGCGATATCACTTTCCTGGCTAACCCGAAATACGAGCCTTATCTGGCGACAACCAATGCCTCGGCGGTTGTGGCCGATCACGATGGGGGGGGCGACACGGCCATTATCAAGGTCCCGAATCCCTCTCTCGCCTTTTTAAAGATTGTATCGCTCTTCGCGGAGAATCCGTTCGATAAATATCCGCGAGGCACGCATCCCACGGCAATGGTCCACGAAAGCTCGAAGATCGGTAAGGATGTATCGATAGGACCGTACGTCGTTGTGGGAAAGAACGTTGTCATAGGTGACAGGTCTACGATCCTTCCACTCACTTGCATATTCGACGATGTGAAGATAGGTGATGACTGCCTTCTCTTCTCCAGCGTCGTGATAAAGGATAGATGCGAGATCCATAACAGGGTGATAATCCACTCCGGCGCCGTAGTCGGGAGCGATGGTTTCGGATACGCCAAGGAGGGCAGCAACCATCAGAAGATACCCCAGATAGGAATAGTCAGGCTCGAGGATGATGTGGAAATAGGCGCGAACACGACCATCGACAGGGCGACGACCGGTGTCACACTGATAAAGCGTGGTACGAAAATAGACAATCTAGTCCAGATAGCACACAACGTAGTCGTGGGAGAAGACTCCGTTCTGGCGGCTCAGGTCGGCGTGTCAGGAAGCACGGAGCTCGGTAACAACGTCACCCTGGCCGGGCAGGCCGGTTTGATCGGACACATCAGGATAGGCGACGGAGCGATGGTTGGAGCGCAGGGCGGGGTTACTAAATCGATCGATCCCGGAATGAGGGTTTCGGGGTATCCCGCTCGAGAGCACAACTACGCGAGAAAGATATACGCCGCGTCGACCCGTCTGCCGGAAATGCTCAAGGAGCTGCGCGAATTGAGAAAGAGGGTCATGGAACTCGAGAGGAAAGGAAGGGGTGTTGATCAGGCAGCAGAGGACGATTAATGATGCCGTAAAGATAGAGGGCGTAGGGCTCCATACCGGGAAGAAGGTAAGAACGTTATTCAAGCCGGCACCTCCCGAAACGGGCATCATCTTTCGAAGGGTCGACATCGATCCTATAGTGGAAATACCGGCTAATACCGATTTCGTCGACGATAAAGAGATAAAACGCAACACGACGCTAACGTTAAACGGCGCGGTCATACATACTGTGGAGCATATACTGGCGGCTGTATCCGGGCTTCAGCTGGACAACCTGATAATCGAGATAAACGCCGACGAACCCCCCGAACCGGAGGACGGCAGCTGTGCTCAGTTCGTGGAATCGCTGCGAAATGTAGGTTTCAAGAATCAGGGTGTCCCCGCGCATATATTCAAGATAAAGAACCAGCTTTCCCTGTACGAAGACGATGTCGAGCTCGTAGCCCTGCCGTACGATGGGCTGAGGATCAGTTTCACAATCGATTACGACAACAGGAATATCGGGACGCAGTACGCGTCATACGAGATCACTCCCGAGGTATTCAGCGGTGAGATCGCCCCTTCGAGGACATTCGCCCTTATGTCGGATGTGGAGATGCTCAAGAAGGAGGGTTTGATCAAGGGCGGGAGCCTCGATAACGCCATCGTAATAGACAAGGACGGAATAATCAACAAGGAGCCCCTGAGGTTCCCGGACGAGTTCGTCAGGCACAAGATACTGGATATCATAGGCGATCTATCACTTGTGGGATACCCCCTCGAGGGCCATATAATAGCGATAAGGTCCGGACATAAGTACAATCTCAAGTTTGCCAAGCTGCTATCACAGGAAGCCAGGCGATGGGAAAAAACTGCAGCGCTGAGCAGGGAGGGGTACTGGGATATAAACCTCATACAGAGCATCATGCCCCACAGGTACCCGTTTCTGCTGGTAGACAGGATCCTGGAGCTCGAGGACAAGAAAAGGGTTGTGGGACTCAAGAACGTTACCGTGAATGAACCGTTTTTCATGGGGCATTTCCCGGGTCATCCCATCATGCCGGCGGTGCTGATTATAGAAGCCATGGCGCAGGTTGGAGGCGTTCTGCTGCTTTCCAGCGTGGACAAACCCGAAAACTATCTGGTCTACTTCATCGGTATCGACAAGGCGAAGTTTCGCAGGCCGGTGGGACCGGGAGACCAGCTGCGCTTCGAGCTCGAGATGATCTCGCTGCGCAAGAGATTCTGCAAGATGAAAGGCGTCGCATACGTCGACGGCAAGGTGGTGGCCGAGGCGGAACTGAGCTCTACTGTTGTCAAGCGTTGATGGAGGGATCTTGCCGGCCGAAATCCACGATACAGCGATAGTGCACGAGGGAGCGCAGCTCGGAGACGGCGTCAGCGTCGGTCCGTTCTCCATAATCGGCAAGAACGTGAGGATCGGTGAGGGCTGCTCGATAGGAAGCAATGTGCTGATCGAGGGCCACACGATCATGGGAAGCGACAACAGGGTCTTCCACGGCGCGTCGATAGGCACGCCGCCGCAGGATCTGAAATACAGGGGCGGGAAATCGTTTGTGAAGATCGGCGACGGCAACGTTTTTCGTGAATACGTCACAGTAAATCCGGCCACCGAGGAAAACGAGAGCACGGTCATCGGCGACGGGAATCTGCTGATGGCCTATGTCCATGTGGCCCACAACTGCATAATAGGAAACAACGTTGTTCTGGCGAACTCGGTGAATCTGGCCGGTCATGTCACCATATACGATTATGCGATAATCGGGGGTGTCACACCCGTGCATCAATTCGTTTCGATTGGAGCTCATTCGATCATCGGAGGAGGAAGCCGGATTCCAAAGGACGTCCCACCGTTCATCAAAGTGGCGGGAAATCCACCTCGTGTCGGCGGGATGAACAGCGTTGGATTGAAACGGCGGAATTTCACGGTCGAACAGAGACTCTTGATAAAGAAGGCCTACTGCCTACTATACAGGAGCGACCTAAATGTCACGCAGGCCGTCGAGCGGATAGAGAAAGATCTGGAGCAGACACCCGAGATCAAGATGCTGGTCGAATTCATTCACAATTCCAAGCGGGGGATCACCAAGTAAGCGAGAATTCCCTCAAAATGCTCGAAAGGCTGGTCGATACGCTGTGAGTCGAGGCATAAGAGCCGGTGTAATTGGCATAGGTAGCCTCGGACGAGAGCACACGAGGATCTATTCCTCGATCGAAGCGGTATCATCGCTGACGCTCTTCGACATGATCGGTGACCGGGCCGAGGAGGCTGCCGCTAGATACGGGGCTTCGGTCGCTTCCTCCCCGGAGGAGCTACTCGAGGCTTGTGACGTGGCCAGCGTGTGCACACCGGCCACGGATCATTTCGGGAGCGTTTCCAAAGCTTTCGAAAGAGGTGTTCACGTACTGGTCGAGAAGCCGATAGCGGCCGGCTCGGCGGATGGAGAGAAGCTGGTGAAGAGGGCCGCCGATGCGGGCTGTATCCTCCAGGTAGGACACATAGAGCGTTTCAACGGTGCATTTCAAGCCGCCCTTCCTTTGCTGAAAAAGCCAATGTTTATAGAATCACACCGCCTTGGACTTTTTACTCCGAGGGGGACCGATGTATCGGTTGTAGTGGATCTGATGATACACGATCTCGATATCGTGCTTACCGTTATGCGCGGCAGGGGGATAGTCGATCTGAGAGCTTCGGGCACGGGAGTTCTCACTGACTCACCGGACATCGTGAATGCGAGGCTGGAATTCGAGGGTGGGTGCGTCGCGAATCTCACAGCCAGCAGGATTTCCAGGGAACCCCTGAGGAAGATCCGCTTTTTCGAGGAGAACCTCTACGTTTCCGTGGATCTAAGGGAGAAGAGCGTAGAGGCCTTCAGGAAAGCGCGAAACACCAAGCCGGAATCACTGGAGTCAGATCCGATGGCCTTCGTATCCTTCGTGCCGGTGGAAGTTGATAGGGGAGAGCCTCTCAGGAAAGAGATCGAGTCCTTCATAGACTCGGTCACAGGCGGAAAGAGGCCGGCCGTCACCGGGGAGCAGTCGGTAGAGGCCCTTCGGCTGGCCGAGAGGATTCTCGGTGTGGTCACTTGATTGTGGAGAAGCAGGTGAAAAGCATCCTCCTGACCTGCGGGGAGACGAGTGGAGAGCATCATGCCTCCCGTGTGGTCTCGGCTATCAAGGAAATCGATCCGGATTGCAGGATCCTGGCTTTGGGAGGCGATGAGCTGGAAAGAGCCGGCGCCGAGATACGTTTTCCGATGGATAGATACGCAGTGATGGGGTTCTCGGAAGTCCTTTCCTCCCTTCCCCGGTTCCTGGCGCTCGAGAGGAAGCTGAAGGCCGTGATCGAGAGCGGCGGTATTTCCCTCTTCATGCCCGTGGATTATCCCGGATTGAATCTGCGGCTCGCGAGGACGGCCTGCAAGGCGGGGGTACCGGTCCTCTATTTCATAAGCCCGCAGGTCTGGGCCTGGGGAAGGTGGAGGGTGAACAGGATGAGGGGTGTGGTCGATATGATGGCGGTCATACTTCCATTCGAAGAACGGATATACAAGAAAGCCGGGATCCCGGTTATCTTCGCGGGACACCCGATGCTGGACGAGATAGATGCTCCGGATGAACCTAAGGTTCCGCCCTCCAGGGGTGATTCTTTCGATATTGTGTTGTTCCCCGGCAGCCGGAGGCAGGAGGTGGGGAGGTTGCTGCCACCGATGCTGGGCGCCGTTAGAATCCTCAAGGATACATTCCCCGGAGCTTCTTTCAAGATAGGCGCCGCACCCCTGATCGACAGGCGCGAGCTTCGCATTCCCGCGGACTTGAAGGAGTACGTAACGCTTTCAGAAGACGGCGTGGCTGATCTCGAAGGGGCATCGCTGGTGCTTGCGGCGTCCGGAACCGTCACCCTTCAGGCGGCAATATCCGGGACGCCGATGGTCGTCTCGTACAGGACATCGCTCTTCACCTATCTACTAGGGAGACTCCTCGTGAGGCTCCCGTGGATAGCGATGCCGAACGTTCTGGCGGGCAGGAGGCTCGTGCCCGAGTTGATCCAGGCGGATGCAACTGACGTGAGGATCGCGGAAGAGGCGGCGGCCCTTCTGCTGGACGGGGATAGGTACCGGCGGGTATCTAAGGAGCTGCTGGGCTTGAGGGATCGGCTGAAGGGGATGGGCTGCGCGGCGGCAGTCGCAGATACGGCGCTGAGGATGGCTGGAGGCGAGAACGCGGACAGCATTTTGCCTTAGTGCGGTGATCGAGGGTCGCCGGGTGCATCCTGGTGATGTTAATAGTGGTCATATAATGAAGATTCGCTTTCATCCTGGATTAACGAGCCTGGCGGGTTCTATCGCAATACGCGGGATCGGCGCGACATGGAGGATCGAGACCCGCGGATCGGAGCATCTCGAAGCGGCCAGAAAGATAGCCCCTCAGGTGATATTAACCTGCTGGCACGGCCGCCTTCTCGTTCTGAGCTATACTCACAGGAATCAAAGCGTTCAGGTTCTGGCCTCTGAGCACGAGGATGGAGACCTAATGGGCAGAACTATCACATGGCTCGGTTTCGGTCACGTAAGGGGATCCACGTCTAGAGGGGGAGCGAGGGCGCTCAGGGAACTTTCATCCCTGCTCGAGGACGGTCTCGACGTTGGCCTGACGATCGATGGGCCCCGGGGGCCAAGGGGTGTTGTACAGCAGGGGGCCGTGGAGTTGAGCCGGATAACCGGCTCGGTGATCGTACCGATTTCGAACTCCTCGCGTCCAAGACACCTCTTCGGATCCTGGGACAGGTTCCAGCTCCCTCATCCGTTTTCGAGGATCGTAGTGGCATACGGGGAGCCGTTCGTCGTGCCTCCCGATGCAGGTAAGCAGGAGAGGGAGGGGCTGCGCCTGGATCTACAGAAGACCCTCGAGAGGATGACTAGAGAGCTTGATGAGGAACTGGGATACATTGGACCGGATGTATGGCCGCATGAGGATATTTGAGAGATACCCGGTATGGATGAAGGCGTTCAGGGGGCACGGCTCGTGGAGCCTCCTTCTGCCGGTCAGGTTCGCTCTATCCTCGTTCTACAGGCTCGTTCTATATCTTCATTCAGGGAATACCGTCACGGAAACCGGGAAAGGGGACAAGGGAGATTCCGCCGCGGACACCGGCCGGGCACTGATCGTTTCGGTAGGGAATCTGGAGGCCGGCGGAGGTGGAAAGACTCCCTTCACTATAGCACTGGCAAGGGCCATCCGGGAGCGGGGTGGTACGCCGGTTGCCGTAACCAGGGGATACAGAAGCCGTGCCGCAAGAAACGGAAGGGTGCCGCTCGTGATCCCATCGAGCCGTGATATACGTGAAGATGTGAAGAATGATTACTACACGGAAGAGAAGCTCACGGGGTCGGATACGGAATTCGATTCCGCCTGTGAAGCAGCAGGCCTGTCGTCCTGGATGGGGGATGAGGCGCTTATATACCGCAGATTCGGGATACCGCTCGTGATAGATACGGAAAAGGGGCGTGGTGTAAGGACGGCTGAACGGCTCTTTTCCCCTTCGCACGTACTTCTGGACGATGCCTTTCAGAGCCGTAAGGTCCAGAAGGACGTGGAGATACTCCTGCTGGACGCAGAAAATCCCTTCGGGGACGGGAGGTTGCTTCCTCTGGGCACATTGAGGGAGCTGCCTGGAGCGGTCGAGAGGGCGGATGTGGTTGTATTCACGAGAAGCCGGTCCGAACGGATCCCGGATGGTGCACGCGGGGCCGTTGAGGGGAAGAGGATCTTCTTCGCCAGGCATGCGCCTTCGGACGTACTGTCGAGGGACGGCGCCGCGGATCCGGTTTCGGTCCTCGACGGTATGGATGTGGCCCTGTTCTCAGGGATAGCGCGCCCCGACCGTTTCGAGAGCTTCGTATTGAAGCTGGGCGCTGTTCCCAGGGTGTCGTTCCGTTTTATGGATCACCACGCATACTCCCGCAGGGATATAGAATGGATGATGAAGAATGCAGGGGGCGTTCCTGCATTCGTAACGACGGAAAAGGACTGGAGTAAATCCGAATGCTACTTTCCGCGGGGAGTTCGGGTCATGGCGGTTCGTATCCGGACTGAGATCGATGAATTGGATGCCCTCGTGGATTTATTATTCCTGGATGAATAATTCCTCCCGCCGGGTTAGGTGACGGCCGACGGTCGAACCGTTCCCTCAAAATGCGGTCCGGCAGTTCCGGACCGTACGCCTCGCAATGAAAAAGGGGAGCCCGCCAATAAAGAACGGGCTCCCCTATGGTTATTACTAGAGGGTTCCTAGTCCTCGTTCATGTCTTCCGTTCCGAGGAAATCAGCGAAGTTAACGGATATCGAGGCGTTGAACTCTATATCGCGGTCGGTCTGGACCTCGTGCCCGCGAAACGTGATGTTCGCCGAGGCGAGTATCTCCAGATCCGTGTACCGCATGGCGAAAAGCGGGTCGACCGTTTTTGCATTGAACGGTACGAGAAGTATGAAAGCCTCGACCGTCGAGTTGGATGGTACGAGTATACTCGTCTCTCCGGTGAATGTGGGAACCGGATTGGTGGCGCCTCCCTGAGTAGTGAACCGCACTTCGTAATCCGTCAGCAGGAAATCCCCGAGTGAGCTGACCGCGGGATTGGCTATAGACGAGTAAGGCCTGTTATGGATGGTTACCTTGATCCAGTCCTCTTCGATATAGTCGTCGATATCCACGATATCACCGTTCTCGCGGCGCAGGGAATCTCCCTGGTTGAGCACGTCGCTGAAATACGGGGCACCGTCATTTATATTGGAAACGTACACAACGGTTCTCGAATCATAGCTGGTGTCTTCGTCACAACCCTGCATAACACCAACGAAGACCATCAGTGAAATGATAGTCAGAATGATGAAATTCCTAGAGGACATCGGGTAACCTCCTCATGAGTGTCTGGCCTTGTAACCTTTCGAAGGGTTATACGCAATGTTTGTGCCAGGGTGAGAGAAAGAACATATGTTATAACAATAATAATAATAAAAGGTTGCAGGCTTGATATCGAGCAGGCGTAAAAAACCCCTCCGGATTTGCAAATTGCATTTCTTTATGTTGCGGCGTTATCCACTTTTTCATATGATAATCGCTCTGGATAGAAAGCCGTTATGAAGCCGATGGAAACAGAAGTTCTTGTAATAGGGAGTGGGGCCGCGGGGCTTTTCTTTTCTCTGGGGGCCGCCCGGTTCGCCGATGTGACGGTCATCACGAAGAAGGGCATACGGGAGAGCAATACTAATTACGCCCAGGGTGGGATAGCCTCCGTTATGGGAGGCAAGGATTCTACGGAGCTGCATGTATCGGATACGCTTGCTGCCGGCCGGGGATTGTGCGATCGTGAGGCGGTCGAGGTTATGGTCCGTGAAGGACCCGCCAGGATAGATGAGCTCGTCGAGCTCGGGGTTCGCTTCAGCAGGGAGCCGGGCAACGGAGCATTCAAGCTCGGACGTGAGGGCGGGCATTCGGCTTCGAGGGTCGTGCACTACGGGGATGTGATAGGACGAGAGCTCGAACAGAGCCTCATCAGGGCGGTGAAATCGACACCGAGGATCC
>Ga0180431_10000206_pt1 | contig 82003 bp, 85 predicted proteins | sample SS_ome_11_FD_132459 | JGI IMG/M metagenome (GOLD analysis project Ga0180431, IMG submission 132459) | Hypersaline lake sediment archaeal communities from the Salton Sea, California, USA - SS_1_MS_1 metaG | ecosystem: Environmental > Aquatic > Non-marine Saline and Alkaline > Hypersaline >...
AATTACCACATCGAGTCTGATGTAGTGGAGACCACGGAGCTTGCCCTCTTTCTGGGAAAAAATTACCTCGTCACCAGCCATGATGTACCAATGAGGTCAGTTTCAACTATGTTGGACCGCGTTGGAAAAGACGGACGCCCTATGCGCAGGGGAGTTGATTTCTTGGCTCACGACCTTGTCGATGCTCTGGTAGATAACATCATGCCCACTATCGAGGAGATGGATGATAAGAGTGCCACTATCGAAGCCGAGGCACTTCACGAACCTAAGAGGGAGACATTGACGTCAATTATGCAGCTTAAACGCAGCATACTGGCGTTGACGCGGGTTATATTGCCTCAGCGTGAAATAGTTAACGGGCTCAGCCGCGGAGAATATGCCCTGATAAGCGAGCGAGCTCAAATATATTACCGCAACATTTATGACCACTTGCTGCGTATTGAGATGCTCACTCTGGGTCTCAGGGATATGGCTGAGAGTGCCCTGAGTACCTATCTTTCTTCAGTGTCCAACCGTATGAACGAGGTGATGAAGGTGCTAACAATCATTGCCACCATCTTCATTCCTCTGACCTTCATCGCCGGCATCTACGGCATGAACTTCGCCAATATGCCGGAGCTGCAGTGGCGGTATGGGTACTTCGGCATCTTGATTGTAATGGCAGTGATAGGCATCTCTCTGGTAGTCTATTTCAGGAGGAGGAGTTGGCTCTAAAGTTACTGAATAAGGATATGTCTCTGGCACCTGAACTAGATGGCGAAGCAATTAGGCACCCCCAACCTTCCACACATGCGGTGCCATTCGTGGTTCAGCAAAACGTAATTTGGAGGTGTTGAGTATGGCTTATGTAGGCATCTTGTTGATAGCTATTTTAGTTTCTTTCATCGTCGTCCGAATTGGAAGCTTTGCCCTCCAGTTAACTGGAATAGAACCCGATGTAGCTGGATTTCAGGCGTTATCCGCTTTCTCAGGAACGGGCTTCACGACGAGAGAAGCTGAACGCATCGTGGGACACAGGACCAGGCGCAGAATCGTAACCGTCCTCATTATATTAGGAAATGCCGGCCTGGTCACTGTAATTGCCACTTTAGTGGCATCTTTCACCCAGGTGAGCGGTTACACGTGGTTTTTTATTCGCCTCGCCATAATAATTGGAGGTATCTTCGGCCTCTATCAACTAATCATAAGAAGCAATGTTGGCCATCGGATTCTCGACCGGGTACGAAAGCCACTTATGAGCCGAATTCTTAAGGAAGCTCCAGCGGTTGAGGAGATATTTCAAGCGGGGAAAGACTGGGCTATTAGCCTTGTCATGATAAAAAAAAGTTCGAAGAACATTGGCCTGTCCGTAGCCGATATCACCGCGGAAGGGGATATAGAAATCCTGGCCATAGACAGGGCCGGGACAGATTTGACTAGGCCGGATAGTGGGGAGAAAATCGTGGCAGGAGACAGGCTTCTGGTTTATGCAAATAGAGAATCTATGAAGCGCGTTTTGGACTAGTAAACTTGCGAAGAGGCAATACCGAGAGGCGTTTGGATATTATGTTGAAGGAAGGTCGGACCTAATCTTAATGTTAGAATATGATTCTAAGCGTGAAGGGAGTTGAACATGAAGATTCTTCTTGCCATTGATGGCTCTCGCTACTCTGAAGCCGCCATAGGCTTGGTCAAGGTTTTGAAAATAGGGAGGAAAGCTGAAGCAACAGTCCTGACTGTTATCCCGGAGCATGTCTTTTTGGGTGGGCATACCTTGGCCGACCTTTTGGGACGCTCCGCTGCGCTGAAAACTCAGGTACGTAAAGCTGAGGAAGAAAGGGCATCGGAGTTGCTTGCCAAATTGTCGAAGTCGCTTGCTACTCGAGGATTGAAAGTGGAGACTATGGTCCGTAGAGGAAGCCCTGCCGATGAAATTATAAAGACATGTCGTAACATTAAGGCTGATCTTGTCCTGGTGGGACTCAAGGGTACAAGCGATACCCCGGAGTTCCTGTTAGGCGGCGTTGCTCACAAGGTGGTTAAATACGCGCCGTGTAGCGTGCTGGTAGCCAAGAAAGAAAGCAAAGCTGTCAATAGAGTGCTTGTGCCACTTGATGGTTCAAAACACTCTGGTGAAGTGGTGCAGTTCTTGCAGCGAATGCCGCTTCCAAAGCATGTGGAAGTACTTGTCATGACGGTAGTGCAATCTTTTGGGGCAGCATTTGTCAAAGCATACACTTTAGACTTGGAACGCGATAAGCAAATAGTCGCCGAACTTCAGAAGGCTGAAGAAGAAGCCGCTGGTAGACTGCTGGCGGAAGCGGAAAATGGGTTCCGCAGAGGTGGATATAGGGTCTCAGCCGTGGTTGCCCGCGGCGACCCTTCCCAGGAGATCCTGGGGGAGGCTGCCCGACGAAATGTGGACTTGATTGCTCTTGGTGCCAAAGGTCTTACTGGAGTTCGCGGTTTCTTGCTTGGCAGCGTGGCTCAGCGTATAGCCAGATATGCTAGTGCCGCAGTGCTCATAGTGAGGTCACCGAAAGTATAAGGGAATATATAATATGGAAGGAATAGTCAATTTCTTCCGAGAGCTGCTACTCTCGTTCATTCCTCTTTTTGTTGCTGTAGACGCCCTGGGCGTGCTCCCCATCGTCTTAGGCCTCACGGAGGGCATAGAACGAAAAGAGCAATCCAGGATGCTTCGCTATGCCATGCTCACTGCCCTGGGGCTTGGCCTGGGCTTTGTCGCCCTGGGCAAAGGGATTTTCACCGTGCTAAATATATCCGAGTCCCACTTTCTTGTAGCTGGAGGGCTTATCTTACTGCTTCTGGCCATCCGGAATCTGCTTGTGGGTGAGCGCCGCGAAATGCCGGGCGCAACAGAAGCAGAAGCTGTCGGTGTGTTCCCTATAGGTGTCCCTCTGGTCGTCGGCCCTGCGGTGCTTACTACCCTCCTGGTTTTAGTTGATCGCTATTCTATTTTGGCGGTAGTGCCTGCTTTCTTGCTGAACCTGGCTTGCGCCTGGCTGATATTTGACCAAGCGCCGCGGATAGCGCATCTATTGGGGAAGGGAGGACTTGGCGCAGCGTCGAAAATAGCCATGCTCCTTTTAGCAACTATAGCGGTGAGGATGATACACCGCGGCGTTTTGCAACTCCTGGCGGGAGGCACTTCTTTGCTTTGATCTCTAGAGTTTGACTACCGAGTCATGGAAGAGGTTGCGCTTCTTAAAGACTTCGCCATCATAATGGTGGTAGCCGGTGTGATAACCCTCTTGTTCCGCAGGTTACGCCAGCCTCCTATACTCGGCTATCTAATAGCGGGGTTACTAGTTGGCCCTTATATATTGCCTGTCCCCCTGGTGACAGACATTGAAACCATAAGCTTGTTGGCAGATCTTGGTCTGATATTGCTTCTTTTTGGGTTAGGCCTTGAGTTTAGCTGGAACAAAATCCGCCAGATCGGGCTATCAGTCCTGATAATTGGAGCGATAGAAATCCTAACTATGATTAGCATAGGCTACGGGTTGGGAAGGCTGCTCGGCTGGTCCACGATGGATGCCCTTTTCTTGGGCGCAGCATTGCACATAAGCAGCTCAGCAATAATAGTGAAGATGTTGAGGGACATGGGAAAGCTTGACCTTTTGTCTTCCAAGCTCATCGTGGGTATCCTTGTGGTTGAGGACTTTGCCGCCGTAGCCATCATAGCTGTACTTTCAGGTGTGGCTACTACGGGGACTGCAAGTTTTGCGGATATAGGTTCTCTGGCGCTGAGGTTGATAATTTTTGTGGTTGTCTCGCTGGTGCTCGGGGCGATTATTGTACCACGTATCATTAGATTCACCAGTTGGTTTCACTCCAAGGAGGCTTTCCTCATCACCAGCCTGGGGTTGTGTTTTGCCATGGCTTTGCTTGGCAATTACTTGGGATTGTCGGTGGCGGCGGGGGCCTTCATTGTGGGGGCGCTGATTGGCAATACCGAACATTCTGAAGAGATTGTTGAAGTGGTTACCCCCGTGAGGGATATGTTTGCCGCCCTCTTTTTTGTAGCCATAGGCATGCTCATAAACATCACTCAGTTTAAGGATTTCGTCATCCCAGCCATCATCATAGCCGCTGTTTTTATCTTGGGGAAAATCCTAAGTGATACACTAGCAACCTTTATGGCTGGCTACGATGGAGAAACTGCTCTCGGGGTGGGGATGGGTATGCCTGTCATGGGCGAGTTTTCCCTGGCTATCGCCAAGTTGGGGATAGACCGCGGCGTGGTCTTAGCGCCTCTATACTCGGTGATCGCTCTAGTCACTGCCCTGACCTCTTTGGCTGGCCCATACATCATGCGGTCGACTGAGTCCACTGCCAATTTTCTTAAGCGCAGGTCACCAGCGTTGCTTAAGGCATATGTGTCTCGCCTGGCAGACTGGATACAGGCGCTACGTGCTGTCTTTGCTCGTGACACTAAGGCGGCCCAAATGGTTCGGCAGTCCGGGAGGACCATACTAATCAATCTTCTCATCATTATGGTCATTATCGGCATTGGGACCTTTGCTCTTCATTTCGTTGAAAACCTGGCTCTCATCACCCAGATCCGTGCCGACATCATGGGGTTGGCATTCGGTTTTCTCTTTTTAATGGGATGTGTACCTTCATTTGTGGCTATATGGCGAAGTGTTCGGGCTCTGGGTGATGAGGCTGCGACGCATGTGCTGGGTCGGCGGCCATCGGCCAAGCAATGGCGGCGTAAGGCACTTCGCATTGTACTGCGGGACAGCCTGGTAATTTTGCTGTCCATACTCGTGGGGATATGGTTTATCCCCTTTATTTCCGGTCTCCTGCTCATCGGTTCCCTTGCCTTAGCTATACCCCTGTTATTGTTAGGCGTTATTATCTACTTGGTGTCAAGGTCGGTGATAGATATCCATGCCCAACTGGAACGGACATTCAGCCGAACTCTCCTTGGAGATGAGTACATCTCTACTTCTGAGGCAGCGACTCTTCTTGGAACTAGTCAAAGCAGGATAGAAAGTCTAGCTCGTAGAATGAAGCTGCCGGCGGTGAAAATAGGCCGCCGCTGGCAGGTAGAAAAGGCTCAAGTCGAGGAACTCGCAGCAACGCTTCAACCGCGGGGGGATGAAACTGCCCGAGAATTAAGGCCAGATGTGGAGAGGCAGGGTGGCGTGAGCACGACGAAGAGCACCGATGACTAGCATGGATGTTGGTGTGCCAAAAAGCTGTCCCATTTGATTTGCATCTAGATGGTAATGTTTATATCATCTGATTGAACAGGCAAGGGTTGAAGGAAAACGTGTTAACATGTATGAGATAAAAGGAGGGATACGTGCCATTAGAAGGTATTCACGGGAATAGAAAGAAACCTGAAGTAAATATCAGGCAGATGGAGATAGACGACATTGGCTCCGTTTACCACCTGGGAGAGGAGCTCTTTACCAGCGAGGAATTTCCGATTCTTTACCGTACTTGGGATGCTTATGAAGTAACTGACCATTTTACCTCCGATGCAGACTTTTGCCTGGTAGCTGAGACACAGGGGAGAATCGTGGGCTTCATCCTGGCCACTACTATTGAAAAAGAGGGCACCGCCTGGAAGAAATACGGATACTTGAGCTGGATAGGAGTGGATGACACTTTTCAGAGGACGAACTTGGGTCTCCGACTCTATAGAAGACTGGAGGAGAGGTTCAGGGATGATGGGGTGAGGATGGTAATAGCCGATACCGAAGCTAACAACGAGGGGGCTATTGCTTTCTTTAAGGCCATAGGCTTTTCTCCCAGTCGCCAGCATTTGTGGCTTACCAAGACTCTCCGCCGACCAATTAAGAAGGTCGCTGAACCAAATCTTTCCCCTGAGAAGACGAAGAGTCATAAAAGCTTTGGCGTTGGTGGGAGGAAAAAACTGTGATTTCTTTCGTTTTCAAGAAAGAGTCTCCATGATACTGAATTCTCGGCGTATCGAAGCGAAGGGAAAAGTGTAGAATCTGGGAAGGAGAGCGATATGGAGGCGCTCTGGATAAATCAATGGACGTGCAACTTGAGAGGCTAAAAAATCTTTTTAAGAGCCTCGTGAATATATATAGTCCTACAGGCAAGGAAGGAGAGATTCTTAAGTATGCAGAGAAATACCTAAAAAATCAGAACCTCCCGGTATGCAAACAAGAGGTTGATGAGAATCGTTTTAACTTGATAGTATTGCCTGAGAAAAGAGATGAAATAGCTCTTTGCTTTGTGGGACATCTAGATACCGTCACCGCCCATGACCTCGACGATTATGGCTTCCGTGAGGAAGGGGACATGGCATTTGGCTTGGGAACCGCGGACATGAAGGCAGGGTGTGCTGCCATGATGGAAGCGTTTGCTGTGCTGGTCGAAGGGGGAGAGACTGTTCCGCCTGTCGGCCTGGCTCTAGTGGTGGATGAGGAGGAGGACAACAAAGGTATAAAAACCCTAGTTAACGAATACAGCTTTCCCTGGGCCATAGTCGGTGAGCCCACAGGGCTGGTGCCTTGTCTTGGCCACTATGGTTACCTTGAGATTATGTTGCGCACCCAGGGCAAAAGAGCACACTCGGCTATGCCTGAGCTTGGACAGAATGCCATTGAGAACATGTTAAAGCTGCTCCTGCAAGTTACGGAGTATACTAGCTCCAAGGGCCATGGATTGGTTTATAACATTAGAGAGCTGTCTGGCTTTCCTGGCGGCTTCGTGGTGCCAGACAGCTGTGAGGCCTGGCTGGACCTACATTTGCCGCCCAATTCTAGTATTGACATGCTGAAAGCGGAGTTTGAGCGCCTACTGGAAGTGGCGCACGAAAATATCCCTAATCTGGACGTTCAGCTCAGGTTTGAAGATACGTATTCGGGCTATCAGATTTCCCAAGAGAGGCCTTTGGTAAAGAAGCTGAAGCAAGTTTACGGAGAGATGTCTCTTCCCTGGGAGCCTCAGGACTTCAGGAGCCATTCGGATGGAAATATGCTCTGGTCCGCTGGGGTTGACCCTATCATCTTAGGCCCCGGGCGCTTAGAAACAGCTCATACTGCGGAGGAATCAGTATCCTTTAACCAGGTGCTAAGGGCAGCCCAACTATACTTAAACTTTGCCCTGTCTTTATGAGTCCTTATTTCCCCTTTTTGTTCTCAAAAAGCGTGCCAAATCGCACTTGACTTGGTATTATTCTAAGTTATAAGGAATGAACCATCGGGGAAGTGCATTATCATGAAACTGATACTCGGATTCACGCTGAGGATAGCTAAGCCTTGAAAATTATATTAGCCGAAGATGGGACTTAGAGAAAGTTTCAGCCCCAAACCCACCATATCCGATCAAGATGTAGCCAGCGGATTGCGTTGGCTAACCTGGGAAGGAACAGCCGCCATGGGTTTCTTCAGCATAACCACCAGTGGCTTTCTGGCGGCCTATGCCCTGGTACTGGGCTGCAACAACTTCCAGATCGGTATTCTGGCAGCCCTTCCTTTCCTAACTCAGCCACTCCAGATACTCGTCATCCCCCTGGTTGAGCGATTCCGTCGGCGCAAAGTCATCACATTAGCCTCCTGGATTCCGGCACAGCTATCATGGCTGCCTATAGCATTGATTCCTTTGTTCCTGGACGTACCCAGCAGCAGCGCTGTAGCTCTGCTGCTTATAACAATTGGTATTCGTGGCCTGTTTGCCTCTGTCACCAGCTGCGCCTGGAATAGCTGGCAGAGAGATCTGGTTCCCCAACAGGTCTTAGGGCGTTTCTATGCTCGACGTCAGATGTGGGCTAACCTGGCTGCCATGGCATTTGGCCTGGCGGCTTCCTTCTTCGTGACCTACTGGGAAGGTTATGCTCCTGCTGGAAGTGAGGCCCTGGGATACACCTTCCCCCTGCTCTTTGGCGCTGTTTTTCTAGGACTAGCCAGCCCTTTATTCATGAGCCTGATGCCGGAGCCCCTAATGCAGCCATCCCCCGGACCCCAACCATCACTTTTCTCCACCATATCAACCCCTTTCCGCGATGGTAATTACCGTCATCTGTTATCATTTTTGTTCCTGTGGGGATTGGCTCTGAACATGTCCATTCCTTTCTTCGCCGTTTACATGCTGCTACGTGTGGGTTTGCCTCTTTCGGCAGTAATGGGCTTTAGTATCTTAAGTCAGGCATTCAACATCCTGTTCCTTCGCGTCTGGGGGCCCCTAGCTGACAGGTTTGGCATCAAGGCGATCCTATCTGTGTCTGTTTCCTTGTATCTTTTGGTAGTTTTGGGGTGGACTTTCACCACCATGCCAGAGCGCCACTTTCTGACCATTCCATTGCTGGCGATTCTCCACATTCTCGCGGGCGTCGCAGCAGCCGGGGTGACCCTTGCTATAGGTACCATCGGATTGAAATTGGCTCCTAAGGGACAGGCCACCGCATATCTGGCAGCGGCTGGCCTGGCTACCAGCCTGGGCGCTGGACTGGGGCCTCTGCTTGGTGGCTACCTTGGTGACTTCTTCAGTGCCCGCCAGCTCAGCCTCGTCTTTTCATGGATCGATCCGACTCATTTCATCCAGCTCCCGACTTTCAGCCTTATTGGCTTTGATTTCGTGTTCTGCATCACTTTCATACTAGGCATTTTTACCCTCAGTGCCTTGGTCGCCCTCCGTGAAGAAGGTGAGGCGAGTCGGGAGGTAGTTCTGGATGCGCTGCTTGCCCCAATGCGGCATGCAGTGCGGCCTATGAGCTCAGTTCCGGGGTTGAACTTTTTGAGCCAGTTCCCCTACAGCATCCTCAGGCGTGTACCCATCCCCGGCTTGGATGTGGCTTTGGGCGTGACAGCATATCAGCTTGCCGATATGGCCAAAACCACTACTGTAGCAGCAGCGCGAGGCCACAGGAAAGTAAGCACAATAGCTAAGGCTCTGGAGAAGGCCTTGACCAGCGTTTGGGGAACTGAGAAGGATATGCGAACTCACGCTAGCGAAGTAGCCCAGCAGACGGCGAGGGGAACCATGCATGCAAAGGAGAACACAGATTTGGATGTAGGCCACTTAGCTCATTCGGCTGTGCTGGGCATCGCACGCACTTTCGGTCGAGCCCGAATAGTCCCTCAAGAAGCTCTCCGTGGTGCTGGTTACGGGCTAGTCCAAGGAGCGGGAGAGACCGGAGCCGACCTAGGTAGAGCCACAATTAATGCAGTAGAGGCAGCCAGGGAAGTGGCGGAACAAGCTGGCCTGAGTGAAGAAGAGGCTGCGGCCTACGTTGCCCAGGGAGCCCTGGATGCCGCTGCAGCCATGGGGGATCAGGCCGTAGCCCAGGTCGAAGCATCTCTGCCTGAGGATGTGCTGCCGGCTGACCTTGCAGAGCAAGAAAAATGGCCACCATAATTTAATTTGTCAGGGAGGCGGTTTCTTGGATCTCTTAGCTGGGTATAGCGAGTCTGGAGCAACTCAGAGTTCTCTCGAGTTTTCCAATCCTCTGGTGAAAGCCCCCTGAATACCTCAGGAAACTTCGGAGAGAAATTACACACAGGTTTTGGCACATAGCCATGATCATAGAATCCATGCCAATTGGGTAAGGGCATAATCTCTTCCGAATACGGTTAGGTCAGCTTGATTTGACAGCCTTCTTTCGTCTCTTCCAACCTAGTGCCGCAAGAAGATCCCCTACAGCAGTTTCACCGTGGCTGGGATGGCGAAGAGTAACGTCGGGGTTGACTCGATATCGATTCCTTCTTCCCTCTCGCTTCTTGGTGATGTAACCGGTGTCCAGCAGGTCGGCGATTATCTTCCGCGTCGCCCTTTCCGTTATGCCAATAGCATTAGCTAGATCGCGGGCAGTTATCCGGGGGTGGTGAGCGATATAGCTCAGCACTAGAGCGTGATTGGTAAGGAATGTCCACTCTGGCATATTTCGCCTCCTTTTCATTAAATTTCATTAAATTTTACTCTCGAAGGCCTTGACAAATAAGCTATTAGGTGTATAATTATACATGAAAAGTAAAGCATCATTCATGTAGCATGAATAGAAATGAAGTATAGCTTATTTATAACATATCTGCAAGAAGAATTAAAGCTCCGTGTCTATTTCTGAAAAAAAGGAGGTGATAGAAGTGCAAAAGAAACCCATGCCCGGTAAACCCGGCCCCAAAAAGTAAGTAAGCCAGCCATAGCCCAGGGGCCTAAGGGTGGGAGGGGCAACTCTCCCACCCGTGGTATGTGAAGGATAATTCTCTCATTCTTGGGAAAGAAGAGCAGAGACGATAGTAGTAATTAACCCACAGGAGGTAAGACAACAACCATGGTAACCAAAACCAAAAAAGAAGTAGCCGAGCTGTGGTTAAGAGATGTTCCGCTTGATAAGGTGTTCTGGTTTCATGATGGCAGGATGTTAAAGAATGTAGGTGAGCTTGCCACAGCACTTCGGGAAATGCCAGAGGAAACGTTTCACCGCGACTACTATTGATTGTGGTTCGGTAATTTTGTTGTATAATGTAAACATAGTAGCAAATTAGGAGGTAGGCGAGCATGGCTAAGATTATGAGGATTAGCAAGGAGGAAGCATACAGGCGTTTGGGTGATGTGCCGGATGATAAACGGTTCTGGTGTCAAGATAGCAAGGTCATCAAGAATATCGGCGAACTTGAAGAGGCTCTTGGCAACATGAGTGATGAGACTTTCCGTCACCATTCGGGTGAGGATAGAAATGACTTCAGTAACTGGGTTGGGGATGTGGTGGGGGATGAGAAGCTGGCAAGAGACCTGAGCAAGGCTAAGTCTCGTGTCCAAGCTGGCAAGGCAGTAGCACAGAGGATTTCATTTCTGCGAAGCAAGACATAGCCTTTTTCTACGTACTTACATCGCTTGTGTGCTGGCGGCGTGATTAGAGGGGCGTCAAAATTTAGACTTGGACACCATCCCGAGAACTAGACCAGCTTGGGGTTTTCTCGCGCTTTCCACTCCTCGGGTAAAAGCTCCTTGAATACTACAGGAAATCTCGGCGGGTAAATTTCATAGAGGTGCTGGTACATGGTCAGAATCATGGCATCTATGTCACTTATGTAGCCCCAGGCACGCTGTATATGGTCGGTGGCGATAAAGACCTCACGGCAATATCCCTGCAGCTCCCGAATAAGGCGATGCAACGCTTCGCCCTTTCCATCGGGAGTCGCTGCTGATTCAACGGAGAGACTGGCTTCGAGTGCGCGCTGACTAAATTCGGTGGCGATAACGCGGTGGCTCTGTCCCCGTTTAATTTCCAGCAAAGCCGCTTCCTTCTGTTCACCAGCAAGACCACCCTCCTCAATGCCAGCTTTAAGGTAATCAAATCTTGTATCAAGAAGGAATTCCAGAATACGCTCCGCCCCAACATAGGCGGTATCACCAGGGTGCACGTATCTGGTACCGGCAAAGGCACTATCTTCAGGCGCAGTACCGAGAAGAAGTTCCGAAAGGCGGTGGCCGTGTAAGAAGGGGCGCTTCTGGCGCCCCTCTTCAGGTCGCCAGCCCCAGTTGCAGGCTCGCTTCATTAGCCTGTAGTGCAAAGCTACCTGTTCTTTAAAATCAAAGCGTGGAATCGCATATCTGGTATCATGGAGCAAGGCTGCATCTACAGCTAGTCGCCTGGGCATGCCAAAGGCATCCAGGATTGCCCCGTAAATATTTATGAGGAAACGACCGGGCTCCCAAAAGACGAATGGTAGCTGCTTAAAAACCGCCGTATCGAGGTCCACATCCCTGAACTCTCCAGCGTTAAGCGGTGGGTAGTGGCCATCGTAGCGTAGAACCAGGCGTATCTCAGGGGCCCAGGAGGTCTGATGCAGGCGGACGCGAGGCAGCTTCGCTATATCGCCCAAGCTCTCCAAATAGTCATCAGGAGTCACAAAGTGCACCTCGGCGATCTTCTTACTGATTACATTTTTCCAGGCTTGTTCCATTATCCGAAGGGCGATATCACCAAAGTCCATGAGCTCTAGGTCCTGAATGTAAAGGATTAATCCCCGGTCAGGCAATTCCGTCAGTGCAGTTTCCAGCACTGCGGTATATTCGGCTACCGCATCCTCCCAGGATATGGGAAAGGGAATGTATGATTTATTGCGATATTCTTCGGCAAAGACCCAGTAGTTTCCTAGCATATATCCCTGATTTTTCACACCTTTAGGGTCATAACGAGTTATCGGTCGCCAGATGTATTGAGACACTGGAAAATGGCGGGGCAGCGCCAGCATATCAGGCCCCACCACAAAGGCACGATATTGGATGTCGCCTTTGCCATCCACGATGAAATGTGTCTTGCGGTCACTCAAATGGGGAAAGACGATGTACTCTATCCCGATGTCCTTATAGGCAGCTAACTTAGCCGCGTCCACAGACCCTTCGGTGGGAAATGCACCACGATGCCTTGGCTCAGGAACGCCCATCACTTTGTGAAGCAGCTCTACATTGAGACGGAGCTCATCGGCTATCTCATCAGAAGTAAGTAAGGCAGCGTGGGTATGATGGGCATGTGTGTACAGGGGGTATATAGTGCCTTTCTTGTAGGCCGCTGCCAAGTTCTGAAATGTCTCCGGTATATACCAGGCTAATTGCACCAGAAGTTCATTGGTGGCATCCAGGGCTACCGGAGCCTCTAGTGATTCTGCCGTTTGTACTAAGTGCGCGTATATGTCACGTTGCTCCCGCGCCCTCTTCAGGACATAGTTCTCTCCTCGAATGGCATCGCGTATTTCCGGGTCATCCACCAGAGCAATAAGCTCGTTGGGTAAGTCCCACAGCGGCTCATGGGCGTGAAAGGCGAGGATAACGTAAGCACGCTTCATAATATTCCCTAACCCCCAAAGGTGAGTTCGGTGGAAACCTCGGGGTGCTCCTCTTTATATTTCTGTTTCAGGCGCTGCGCTTCACCTGATTTCTGCCATTCCTTTGCCTTGTTAACCACTGCCTGAAACAGCCTGCTGGCTTCTTCTCTCGTTGGCCCATCAATAGCGTTTCCTAGTAACTCTACAGCCTGGTATAGTTTCTGGGCACCCCCCTCAATCATTTCCACACTCCACCAGGGCCGGCAACTGGCCCACCAGTACTGGCAGCTATGCAGTCCCTCGTCCAGAAGTCTTCGTGCCTTGGGAAATCCAGACGTCCTTGGTGGAGCTTCTTTAATAGTGTGCAGCACCAGGTTAGTGAGCTGCCATTGCAACTCGTGCAGCTCATGCCCCGGATATTGCCACTGAGGATAAGGTATGCCCTGTGCCATCTCGTCTTCCCATGTGCTCCATGAAGACGGGAGTGGATTCACAGTATCCGCTTGAGCGAAGTGTTCGATGAGCTCCGAAATGGTACACGCCTTGGGAATTTCCTGGCCGAATACCTCGGAGAGTAACCTTTCCTGCCCCGGGCGATGGTGCCCATAGACTTCGCCATCGGTGCCTGTGAGAAGGTAGTTATGTCCCGCTAACCTGCCTTTTATGGCTGCCAGGAGAGGTTCTGCCGCGGGATATTTTCCATAGGTAATGCCAGCGCTGAAGGGACGTTCCTTGAAGAACACTAAGAAATCTCCGAGCCCTGCTGGCTTATAAAGTCGGTCGTACTCAACGGAGCCGATCTTCCCATTAAAGGAAAGTTCGTCCACAATTATCCAGCGAAACCCAAGCTCAGCCACGGTTTGGGCTACTTCATAACTGTAGCACATCTCTGGGGGGAAAAAGCCCGCAGGCTTGTACACTTCTCCAAAGTAACGCTGATTAACATCAGAATTCAGCTTAATCTGCCTGATAACCTCGTCCTTGGGAATAAGAGGCAGAATGGGATGATACATGGCACTCCCGGTGAGTTCGATCTGGCCTCGCTCGGCTAATTCACGAAGACCTTGAATCACGTCGTCAAGCCCATATCTGGCAAGCTGTTCCGTGAGGACAGCATTTATGTTGAGGGTAATTTTGCCTCCAGGTGTTTCCCTCAAGACACGCACCAGCGTGCGATAGCTCTCATCGGAGACCTTGCGGACTATTTCCTCGGTCTGGGTTGGTGGTTGATAGATATGAAGGAAATTGCTCCAGTACATAGCTCTGCTCTTTTAGTACTATTGCACAAATAGCCTGTCTTCCAGCTTGTTTCTAATATCCCTGGCGGCAACAGTGCGGTAATAATATTCTCGTTTGGTCTCCTCGTCGGTGCCGCTCTTGTTTATAGCACGGTAAGCGTTGACTATGGTTCGGAGTTGAGAGAGCAAGCCCATGTGGATGAGGTTGATGTCCCACATGGGATGGTTGCTGGCCCACCACATCTGACAACTGTGTTCCGCCCGATCCAGAAGTCCCCGAGCGAGGGTAGCAGAGCGCCGACTTTCCTCATTATCAGCGCACTCCAGTGCCTTATTCACCAATTCAATGCATATATTCAGGTGTTCCCACTGGAGACGGTGTACCTCGTTCTTCTTGTCTTGCCACAAGGGATAATAGTTGCCGGCCTTGATATCATCGGCTGTAGTGCTCCAGGAGGATGGCCTGGGCTCTATAGCTTGGCCCTGGGGAAAGAGGTCGAGAAGTTGGCTGATGGTGACCATCTGTATCTTGGCAGCAGCTTCACCATTAGTCAGAAGAGAAGCATGCTGCCCAGCTAGTACCTTAGCTTGCTTAACCTCTTCAAGAGGCTCTGTGGGTGGTCCCAGCTCCTCGTAAACCTTGGCGAGGAATGTCCTCTCCCAATCTTGTATATGGTGACCATAGGTTTCGGCATCCATAGCTGTTACCACATAGATATTCTCGCGTTTGCCCTGCCACTCCTCCAGATGGGCAATGAATTCCTTGGCTCCCAGATCCTGAAAGCTTATCCTATTGCTGAGCACGTCGTCGCGGAAGAAGAGCATCAGGTTCTGGCCCTCACGCTCCGCTTTGTATATAACATCAACAGGCCAGTCTGCAGGGCAGGCAATACCACTCAGAATAATCCAGCGATACCCTGATCTGATAATAGGCTCCAGAATGTCTTGGCTGTAGCACATCTCCGGGGGAAAGAATCCTTGGGGTGCATAGGCCTTTCCAAAAGAGCGGCGATTGGTCTGCGTGTTCAGGTCTATTTGCCTCTTTACTTCCTCTCGGGGTATCAAGGGGAGAATGGGGTGATACTTGCCAGTTCCAGTGAATTCAAGCTGGCCATTCTCAGCAAGGCTTTTGAAGCCATCGATTACATCTTTGTGGCCGCAGTCTATCAGCATATCGGTCAGGACGCCGTTGAAGTTTATGGTTACACGAGCATCAGGGTACTCCTCAAATACTTGAAGTAGAGGACGGTACGATTCGTCACATATCCTTTTTAGCACTGATGGCACCTGGGTCGGCGGCTGATAAAAATGAAGTAGCTGAGCCCAGTAAATCATATTTACCTCCGAGTGTGAATCTTACATACTTCAGTAAAAGCGACGATTCTCGCTTATTTTAGCATGTACTCAGGTTGAAAGGTAGAATTTTCGCACCTATCTTGACGGACGAGCAGGTATCCATCTGAGACCTAAGCTGTTTTACTGCCCTTCTCTTGAGTTGTGCAGCGAGCTTGTTCCCGCGAGTGACAACAAATAATACCATCAGGTCTGCCTTGTCGATGTCATCGATGCGGAGAAGGCTTTATAAGGAAGGTAGATACCAACCAGCTTGTTACTCTTACGTCTGGCCAAGGAAGGCTTTGATCGAGTGGGTAGAAGGACATGACGGACTAAGCGGGACCGTCAAAAGCATTCATAATGCTGGTGAATCTCTTGGTACCGATTCCTGGAACAGCGGCGACTTGCCGTAAATCTTGAAATCTACCTAATTCTTCCTTCATGCCAAAAATTCTTTGTGCAATTCGAATGCTTAAGACCCTCTGCCCGGCATAAGTTGCAACTACACTGACTATTTCTTCAGCTGAATTCAAAGAGTTGAGCCTATCTAGTATCTTGCTTGATGTTTCTGAAGTGATATCCTTCGGCCACCAGTAGATATTAAAGCCCTGTCCATTCATTGTGAGTTGACCATTATGCTTAACATGCGCTCTTTCAAATCGGGTAGCGGCGGGGGATTTTTGACTTTTGGTTTACCGTACACCGAATAGGCTGGGCTGTCAATCACCAAAAAGTCCTAGTAGGCTAGACCATTTAGTACTAGGACCATGGTTGAGCAACATCGAGGATTGCGCAATCGTGGTTAAAGCCAACCTAACCAGAGTGGGAAAGTGTTATAGAATTGCCGGGCTAGTTAGCTATGGGATGTCAGCCATGGGTGAATCACAGCTACTGTCGCTTCTTGGAAGGCAATTTACGGACGCTGTTTGACCTGCAATTGGGGCATACCCTCTCCAGAATTTCCTGCTTGGGATTCACCACTATCATATATTCGTGTCCGCAATGCAGACACTTCAGTGACTGTTTCATTACCCCTTCTGCTCCTCGTGGGTTGTAGCACTTGTCTTAGTTACATTGTTCTCATCTTGTATTGAGCTGCTATTAGCAAGCACTTTTTGGGTATGCTCTATTTCTTCCGGAGTGACATTCTTTCGCATCTCTTCAAGATCGCGCATGATCTGGGCAAACCTGGGGCCTTCAGCAGCGCTAATCCATTCCAGCTGCAGCCGTTCTGGCCTGATGCCTAGTTTCTCCATGCGATTCCATATCCTGTCTGCACGCCTCATTGTCCAGTAGTTAGCATTAATGTAATGGCAGTCTCCTATATGGCATCCAGAGAGCAACACTATAGGAGCGCCGAGCCTAAATGCCTCCCATATGAATTTCTCACCCACTCGGGCACTGCACATTACCCGTATGAATCGATTGTTGGTGGGATATTGTATCCTGGATGTACCTGCTAGGTCACCAGCAGCATAGCTGCACCAGTTACACAGGAAGGTTATGATCTTTTGCTCAGGCTCTTCTTCTGCGGCGGCATTTATCTGGGCCAGTATTTGGTCATCATGGAAATGTTGAATTGTGATAGCTCCAAACTTGCACTCTGCCGCGCAGGCACCACAACCAGTACATGCAGCTGTAATAACACGAGCCACAGTCTTGGCTTTTACATCTACCTCAATTGCTCCGAATGGGCATACCCGGGCGCAAACACCACAGGGTGTGCATTTCTCAGGATCCACCACCGCTTTAACTGCGTCGCCTACTACAGTGCCTGAATTCAGTAGGATCGAACTCCTGGCTACGGCTGCGCCAGCCTGGGTGACGCTGTCTTTTATGTCTTTGGGGGCTTCAACACAGCCGGCGAAGAATATGCCAGCCGTGGGTGCGTCTACAGGTCTTAACTTGGGATGTGCTTCCATTACAAAGCCATCTGCAGTCTGGGAGACATTTATTATGCTGGTGAGCTTTTTTAAGTCCTCGCTTGGCTGCAATCCCACCGATAGGACTACCATATCCAACTCGTATTCTTCTATTGTAGAAGTGGTGGTATTCTCTACCCTGACTTTGAGATCTCTGGTAGCAGGGTCTTCGATTACTTCACCCGGCAAACCTCGAATATAGTGCACGCCTGCTTCCCTGGAACGCCGGAACAAGTCCTCAAATCCCTTGCCATAGGCCCGTATATCAATGTAGAAAACATATATTTCAGTTTCGGGATGGTGCTCGTTTATGAGGAGGCTATCCTTGATGGTATTCATACAACACACATTGGAGCAGTAGGGATTACCTCTGTTTTCAGTTCGTGAGCCTACACACTGGATGAAGCCAATGCGTTTGGGAGTCTGGTGGTCGGAGGGACGTATAAGTTTGCCCTCAGTGGGCCCACCGCCGCATATCAACCTTTCGAACTCCATAGTAGTTATAACGTTCTCAAAACGCGTATAGCCATATTCGTCTAAAGCACTGGGATCATAGATATCCATACCCGTGGCGGTGATAATCACGCCCACTTTTATTTCTACCAGTTCATCCTGCATATTTAGGTCGATACATTGTTTTTCACAAACATCAAGGCATTTGCCACAGGTTATGGGGTTGTTCCCTAAGCAGTGCTCCATATCTATGATATAAGAGGATGGCACTGCCTGAGGAAATGGAATGTAGGCAGCTTTACGTGAAGAAAAGCCTTGCTGGAAAGTATCGGGCATAACTACGGGGCATACCTCAGCGCACTTCCCACAAGAATTGCAGACCGTCTCATCCACATAGCGAGCCCTCTTCCGTACACGCACTCTGAAGTTACCGACGTAACCAGATATGTCCTCCACTTCGCTACAGGTCATGAGCGTTATACGAGGATGACGTCCCACATCCATCATCTTGGGCCCTAGCACACATATCGAGCAATCCATAGTGGGGAAAGTCTTATCTAACTGAGCCATAATGCCCCCGATGGATGGTTGTTTCTCAACTAGATAGACCAGGTGGCCAGCGTCAGCCAAGTCCAGAGCCGCCTGGATGCCAGCTACTCCTCCACCTATAACCAGAGCAGCATCGGTGATTGGTATCTTTGTATCCTCCTGGGGCTGAAGGAGTCGAGCTTTAGCCACAGCTATTTTGACGATATCTTTGGCTTTTTCAGTTGCCGCTGCCCTGTCATGGAGATGTACCCAGCTGCACTGCTCCCTGATACTGGTCATCTCCAATAGGTAGGGGTTAAGCCCAGCTTCGGAAATGCAGTTGCGGAAGGTCGGCTCATGCATCCTGGGAGTGCAAGAAGCTACAACCACGCGGCTGAGATTATACTCGCGAATGTATCTCTTTATTTCCTCCTGGCCCGGATCGGCACAAGTGTATTTGTTGACGACCGAGACCACGACGTCTGGAAGATCCTCCGCTGATTTCCTCACCTCCTCACAATCGATAGAACCTGCTATATTGAGCCCGCACTCACAAACAAAAACACCTATCCTGAGTTCTTCTTGTGTCAACTAGCTTACCTCCTGTGGCAACAGCGACTGTGCTACGAGATCACATATATCCTGAATCTCAATCCGGCATACATCATTGTTCTCTGCATTCTTCTGGGCACATTTGAGATGTATCTGGCATTTGGGGCAGGCGGTAATCAATATATCAGTTCCGGTAGCTCCTGCTTGTTCTAGGCGATCTTTTTGTATCTGCTTATTTACTGCGCCACAGTATGCCCAGGGACTTGCGCCGCAACACAGTGCCTTCTCCCGGTTATCAGCCATTTCCACAACCTCTAGACCATCCACTGAGGCCAAGATAGAGCGAGGCTGGTCGAATATTCTGGAATATCTTCCCAGTGTGCACGGGTCTTGATAGGTTACCTTTTGCTCAAGCCTACCCAAAGCCAATTGACCATTCTCGATAAGCGGAGCTATCACCTCAGTTATATGCATAACATTAATCTCCCAGTCCTTCAAAAATTTTGGGTAGTCTATCTTGAGAGTGTAGTAACCTTCGGGGCAGCTAGTGATAATGTTCTTTATACCTCGTCTGCTGAACTCATGCATATTGGCTTGAGCTAGGGCCAGGAATCCCTCTATGTCTCCCAACAAGAGCAAATCCCGCCCACAACAACGTTCATTAGGGACAAGTGTAAAGGGTATCTGAGCGTGGTTCAACAATCTGAGTGCTCCCTTTGTACCTTCAACTGTTTTAACACCCAAATCGCTGAAGAGGACGTCGAAATAAGGGGCACAACCTACAAAGAAGGCCGTATCACACTGCTTAGCTATCTCGATATCCTCAGGAAGCCAGTCCAGTCGACTCTGCCTGATGTCTCCATGAGCCATTATGTGCATGATTGTCTGAGGTGCTCCACCGTGACTGTATTGTATTTCGGCTCCCTCTTCTAATGCCTTGTATCTCAAAGACCTAATAAAATCGGTGAATTTTACATTATAGTTGCATCGCTCCATACACATATTGCAACTGAGACAAGCCCATATGGTCTCATCAATGGGGCCCCGGCCATTCTGTTTCAGCGCTTCCTGTACTATGCGGCGGGGATTGAACTCCACATCGTAACGAGCCACAGGACAAACCACGGTGCATTTACCACAATCTAAGCAGAGGCGTACCCTGGTATCGCCTATAACGCTTTGCAAATCGAACACTTCACTATCTGCCTTTCTCAATAGCAAGTTAGGAATGTGATGGGACGGTAATATCTTGAGCTGGCCTATGGCCTATAATTCTAGCACGCTTGGAAGCTGATAATCGCTCAACTTCTGCAACGAAGCTCGTTACTTGCATGACAAATTCACGGCCACTAAACGCAGGAAGCTGAACTAAAGGCAGCCTATCTTTCCGCATTCCTAACATCTCTAAGATGCTCCGAGCCTTTTCATATTCTTTGATAATACATTCACTATCAATACCAAAGCGACATTTACCTGGCTCACAGCCAAGCAGCATCACTCCATCTGCTCCCAATTCGAAGGCCCTGAGTATTAGGCCTGCGTGTATCCTCGAGAGGCAGCTTACCCTGACCACCTTTACTGATGCAGGGTAGCAAAGTCCTAAGTTAGCTGCTGTCTCAATACAACTCCAGCCATCCCAGTTGCAGGCAAAAACCAATACTTCAGTATACGGCTTAGACATTAGGCTTCACTTAACACTTGGCCTCGACGGAGCATAGATTGCAACGTATGAACTATCTGTTTATCACTTTGGAGCGACTGGGTTATAGCACCTGCAGGGCAAGTAGCGATGCATGCACCACAACCAAGGCACAGGATCTTATCGATATAAGCAGATATTGTCCCATTTGCATTCCCTCTCATTTCTATATAGGGACATATCTCAGCACAATCACCGCAGCCACGGCATAGTTTGCTGTCTATATCTACCGCCATGGCTCGAGGTCTTATGCTTGCCTGTTCCAGGTATGTCGAAACCTGAGCTGCAACAGCTAATCCATGTGGCATCTGCTCCTCCGGCAATTTAGTGGCTTCAGGCGGTATCAGAAATATACCACCTCTCTCCCCAATGGTGATCTCCCGAATAGGGTCATTGACTCCACCAGCGAGATAACCTGAACCGCCTGTTCGAGCCATAATGCAGCCTAGAAGCCCGCTATTGAATGTGGTGTTGGATAGAGAAGTCGTACCTTCATTTAACTCCTCCATATTCACCAGTACTGCACCAGCAGCTACACGGTCAACTTGAGAATCATATTCCAGCACAGCTTCATAGTTCCCTGGAGAGCCTTTGAGTTTCAAAGCATTGGGCCAAGTCTTAACCATTACATCGCTCCCCTGGAGTTGCTCTAGTAGTTCATTTTGTTCTGGACGCTGTCTGGCAACAAGGTCGACTTGGTAGCCATGAGACGTTAAAGCTCTTGCAGCGGTGATGTCGACAACCCCCCCTCCAATGATTAGGGCACTGGGTAAAACAGAGTTTTCTTCAGAAGGCATGGATGTGGCCATTCTAGCGCTCACAATGCCTGCCAGGATCATCTGCAATGCCTTGCGCGTAGCACTCTTAGGAGTATCTTTATGTGCCCAGGCACACTGTTCTCGAATGTTAACAAACTCAACAATCGTCTTGTGAGGCAAAATGAGGTGCTCATTTAAATATTGTTGGCACATCACTCGTCTGTCAGTGCAGCTGTAGCATACCTGCTCTGAATTGCAGCATCGGCAGGCTGCAAGCACTACCCGATCCAACCGCAATTCAGTCACCTGGCTTGCTATCTCCTTAGCGCCTGCTTCGGTACAAGCTTGGGCTACCTCCCGAATGCAAGCTATTTCTGGAAGCCGTGATAATTTCCTGCCCAGTGTTCTAAAATCTATGATTGAGTTTATACTACCGCCACAACGACATAAGAACACGCCTACAGGCTTCGTTCTGCCTGCAGTTTGCTCTGAAGCCCAATTAAGGTCACTTGGATTTGTGCCCAGTCCTGTAAAATTCTGCCCCTGGATTTCCTCTACTTCCTTTGCTTTGAGCTCAATAGCGGTCTCCATCGCTATCGCCATGGCCTTGATAACTTGGTTAGTCAGTCCAACACTGCTGCCAGGAGGGACTATGTGAACACCTTCTATAACGGCCTCCTGATCAACTTTGCCGATAGGGTCTTTTTCGTCCGAAACACTGGAACGGAATTCGAGCAAGGCTTGGGCTTCTACCTCGAAATGCCTTATGCCATCGTCATGGAAAACTGCCCCCAGCTCGCATACTTCGGTGCATTCCATGCATTCACTGCATAGGGCACAGTTGAGACAACGTTGGGTTTCTTTTTGGGCTGTTTCTGCTGATAGCCCAGTGGTCGTTTCTTCGAAGCTGTTGAGCCTCTTTTGGAGCCGAATAGTAGGCATGTGTGCTCTTTCATGAGGTGATACTTCAATTGTCCCAGTGTCAATCGCGGCTGTCTGCGGAGGTTCGAGGCTACGGCCTGCCTCGAGGTCACAGCCTTGCATGTATCTATCTATGGATTCCGCTGCCCTGAGCCCAGCAGCCATAGCCTCCACGACATTGTTGGGCCCAGTGACGCAGTCACCGCCGGAAAAGACCCCGGGAATACTGGTTTCGAGTGTTACAGGATTCACCTGAATGACATCGGTATTGCGACCGATTTTCAGGGATTCCATGTTCAACTGTGGGGCGTTGGGTGACTGACCTATAGCCACTACCACATGGTCAGCATCAATCACAAAGTCTGAGTTTGGTATCAGGTCTGGGCGATGTCCGCTGTTTGCCCTAATCTCATCGCTCAAATTTGTTCGCTGAAAGCGTACTCCAGTGACCTTACCTCCATCTCCCAAAATTTCTACTGGCACGGTGCAGTATTCTATCTTCACCCCTTCATTTAACGCTTGCTTCACTTCCTCGGGGATAGCTGGCATCTCATCTCTAGTACGACGATAGAATATGGTAACTTCTCTGGCCCCTGAGCGGTAAGCAGCGCGAGCAGCATCGATAGCAGCATTGCCGCCACCGATGACCACTACATTCTGACCCACGAAAGTATCTACCTTCAAGTTCAAAGCGAGCAATAATGGCATGCAATCCACCACTCCCTCAAGTTCTTCACCTGCTATGTTAAGCTTGCTATTCTGCTGAGCACCTATAGCTAAGAAGAAGGCTCGATAGCCTCGTTCTTTAAGGTAAGCGAAGGTCACATCTCGTCCCACGGTTATTCCTGTTCTTATATCTATTCCCAGTTTTCTAATGGCTTCGATTTCCCGCTCTCGTACTTCTCGGGGAAGTCGAAATCGAGGAATACCTGTGGCTAACATACCTCCGATGACTCCGTGAGATTCAAACACCGCAGGGGAATATCCCCGACGTGTAAGTTCCCAGGCAGCAGTTAGCCCCGCGGGGCCACTACCAACTATGGCTATCTTTCCTTCTCGGGACTTGGCGGGAAACTTACGGTTGTATTCAATAGCCCCGGTGGCATTGTCCGCAGCATAGCGATGAAGTGCTTGTATGTATACCGGGCTGTCAACTTGGCCCCGATTACAGTTATCTTCACATGGGTGTGTGCAAACCCGACCTAGTACCCCAGCAAGTGGCGCCGCTTCATTTATCAATGCCAGAGCCTTGTCAGTTTTGCCTTTCGCCAGCAGTGAAACAAATCCCTGAACGTTGATGCCCAGGGGACATGCTACCTGGCATGGAGAAAACCCATTCTTATCTATCACGTATGCTGATGGCACTGCCTTTGCTCCCAGAATCGGCATGTGGATAGCGCTATGCGTCATCCTTTGACCTCTTAACAGTGAGGTTACACTCGCGGAACATTCGGCTTGGCAACGCCCACAACCGGTGCAGAGGTCCTCATGTACATAGCGTGGATGCTGCACTACTTGTATCTTGAAATCACCCTTCCTCCCTTCTATGGACTCCACTTCAGCGCCAGTGTACAGCGTTATCAAAGGATGGTTCGCTGTCCGTAACCACAAAGGCCAAAGGAAACGTTTATCCAGAGAGGAATTGCCCAGTATATTGCTAATAGCATCATCACAGCCAAATGCGGTTAAGTTTGTAATCAGTTTAACCTTAACTCTCATCTGGGCCAGGGTAAGTGCTGCTTGTATCGCAGGGATGTTGCTGCCAATGATGCCAACGCTTTTAGAAACACTACTATCGGACTTTACTGTCATGCTCAACACCATAGTTATAGCCTAATTCAAAAGCCTTCATATTGAAATCTTCAGAGCCTTGAGGGATAGAGTCCAAAATGGAATCCTTGAGGGCTTCATAAGATACTATATCGCTTTTCGCCGCTAGGAATCCCAGCATGATAATATTGGCCACTACCACACGTCCTAAGTCCTGAGCCATATGACTAGCGGGAATGGAAAGGGGCTTGGGGTTCTGATGTGTATCGACTTCCACTAGGTCCGAATCGACGATTACTAAGGTGTTTGGCGCTGCATCTTTTCCGTACTGGTTGTAGGCATCTTGTGACAGGATGATTTGCACCTGAGGGTTGCCCACGTAGGGGTACTCTATGGGGGCATCGTCAATTACTATCTCAGCACGGCAAGAGCCGCCACGAGACTCAGGCCCATAACTTTGCGTAAGCGAGGCGAAGCCTCTATCATATATTGAGGCAGCTTTGCCTAGGATGGAGCCTGAAAGCACAATGCCCTGACCACCGAACCCAGCTATTCTGATCTCCTTTCTATCCATGTATCTTTAAACTAGCTGACTCGAGGGATAATACTCTATCCCATGTTTAACTACACTTTCGCCTGTGTCCTAACCTTTTCTCGTGCCTTGCTGGATACCTGGCGCAGGTTGTCCCAAAGTGTGGGACGTTCGATATCCACAAACTTACCTACCATAATGGGGCCGTTCAACTCGATGTTTGCTTCTTTAGGGTCTACACCATCTCGTATGATGCTTCTTTGTTGGTAATAGTGCATGGAATCCAGTCCCTTCGGCTCTTTATTCATACGGCCATAGACCACGGGACAAGGACTGATGACCTCTATAAAGCTGAAACCGGGTTTAGTCATAGCTTCAGCAATAGCTCTTTCCAATTCACGCGCATGTAATACCGTCCATCGAGCTACGTAAGATGCGCCACTGGCAGATGCCAAGTATGGTAGGTTGAAGGGAGGTTCGAAATTACCGTAAGGAGTGGTAGTAGTCCGAGCGTCAAGAGGGGTAGTAGGGCCTACCTGTCCGCCAGTCATACCATAGTTAAAGTTATTTACACAAATTACAGTCATATCTATATTACGGCGCGCTGCGTGTATCAAGTGATTGCCGCCTATAGCTATCAGATCCCCATCCCCGGAAAATACCACCACATTTAGCTCTGGGTTTCCCAGTACTAAGCCAGTGGCGAATGGGATGGCACGGCCGTGAGTAGTATGAAAGGAATCGAGATTGACATAACCTGCCGCCCTGCCGGCGCAACCTATTCCTGAAACCACGGCTAATTTGTCTGGGTCTATGTTGGCACGGTCAATAGATCTGAGAAAAGCGTCCAAAGCTATTCCGATACCACAGCCAGAGCACCATATATGGGGCAGTCTGTCTTGCCTTAAGTATCTTTCGATTGACTGACTTTCCACATTCAAGTTAGCAGTCACTGTGCTGCCTCCCGTATCGCTTCTAGAATAGTCTGGGGTGAGTGTACGCTCCCTCCCATGTGAGGCACAAGTATAGTTTTAGCTCTGGACCCAGCACACCTTTCCACTTCTAGCACCATCTGCCCATAATTTATTTCAGGGACTATGAATGCCTTAGCTTGTGATGAGAGCTCCCTGATACGTTCTTCGGCAAATGGCCATACTGTTATCAATTGCAGGAGCCCTGCCCGAATTCCCGCGTTTCGCGCCATTCTTACTGCCAATTGTGCGATGCGGACGGAAATCCCATAGGCACAGACTACAATATCAGCATCCTCAATTTGAAATTCCTTGTATTTTATTATGTCGCGTCTGTTGAATCGTATCTTGTCTACCAAACGACGTACCAGCCGGTCTTGGGCCTCAGCGGTCATCACTGGATAACCCCTTTCGTCATGCGTGAGACCGGTTACGTGGAAATGATATCCTTCTCCAGCTGCAGCCATAGGTGGAACAAGATCCGCATTAGGCTTATAAGGCAGATATTCATCTGAACCCAGCTCAGGCCGTGGCCGGTCTATAAGGTCTTCCGGTGCTACACGTGGCATAGTCACCTTCTCACTCATATGACCTACAACCTCGTCAGACATGACCAGGACGGGAACACGGTATTTCTCGGAGAGGTTAAAAGCTAAGATAGTAAGGTCGAAAATGTCCTGTGGAGAGATTGGAGCCAAAGCGATTATCTCGTAACTACCGTGTGAGCCCCACCGAGCCTGCATCATATCCCCTTGTCCTACCATAGTGGGCAACCCAGTAGATGGAGCCGCCCGCTGGATGTTGACTACTACGCAGGGGGTTTCCAACATCACCCCTAACCCGATATTCTCCATCATTAAGCTAAATCCAGGCCCTGAGGTGGCGGTCATAGCTTTCATGCCTGCCCAGGATGCGCCAAGTACAGCGTTCATAGATGCGAGCTCATCCTCCATCTGAATGTACACGCCTCCTACTTGGGGGAGCCGCATGCTCATTCTCTCGGCTGTCTCACTGGTCGGTGTGATGGGATAACCAGCAAAGAAGCGGCAGCCTGCACTAATGGCTCCTTCGGCACAGGCCTCATCTCCGTTCATGAAGAACTCTCCCACCAGTGCTTGATTTTCCATAATGGTCAGAGTGCTAGGAGCCGTTATTATCCAGCGGTGTCGACACTTTTATGGCAAACTCGGGGCAAATTAATTCACAAAAACCGCAAGCAAGGCACTTGCTCTCGTCATCCACCACAGCAAAGTTGTACCCTTTAGGACTTAGTTCCGAACTCATCCGAAGGACTTCCCTGGGGCAAAATTCGGCGCAAAAGCCACAGCCTTTGCACCTTTCTTTATCTATGTGTATTTGCCCTAGCTTTGTAGCTTTCTGGGCAGCATCGAAAGGCTGTCTCCATAATTTCATAGCTGAACCCTGAGAGTATAGCAATTTTGTGCTTCTATATCAAGGAGAACTAGCTGCTAGCTTATGCTTCACGGCTACTGGCGAAAAGCTTGCTTGACTCGGTGTCTTGCTGCGCTGAGTATTTCCACAGTTTGGCATCATGAATATCCGATTTAATCTGTCGGCTAGTCTCAATAATCACCGGAATCGCTTGAGGAATCTTCCCCTTCAGCTTGTTCTCCTCGGGCAATCATTTTGCCACCCACCAGCGCGCTCAGAATAAGGATAACGGAAATAATATAGAACACATAATTCAGTCCGAGCATGTCCATCACTGCCCCCCCCAGCAACGAGCCTATTAACATTCCAACGCTCACAGCCATATTGAAAATACCCATCATTGACCCCTGGCCATATTGGTGTCCCTCCTGTACTGCTATCGCCCCCAAAGTTGGCCAAATCAAGGCCTCACCTATCCCAATAAGCACGAACAGCCCAACTAGCTGTAAGAAGCTATCTGCAAAAGGCACTATGAATACGCCTGCGCCGGCAACTGAACAGCCTATCAGGAGCAGTGCTACCTTGTTATATCGGTCAGCCATCCTTCCGAAGGGGGTTTGGAACCCAGCATTCACTATAGTACGTGTGGAAATTACGACGCCGATCTCGATACCCGTGGCTCCTATGATTCGATCCATCAGGATAGGCAAGAATCCCATTGTAGGGACCATGACAATGATAGTGGCAATGCGCGGAAGCAACATTCCCATGACCCTGCTGTTGTGCAGCATTTTCCGGAATGTGGTGAGCAGTCCGGTAGTCGGCCCTGCTTCATGGTCAGAGCGCTCGGGTGGCAGTAAGACCAGTACCAGACCCAGTGAGGCCGCTGTCAACACGCTCATCGCATAGAAAGCTGGATTGATGCCCATCGTGTCCAGAAAAAACCCACCAAGCACAGGCCCTACACCAATACCAGCGAAGATGGCAATATTAAGCATGCCCATGTATCTACCCTCTTGTCCTTGAGGGGCTAGGTCGCCCATGTAAGCCATGGCAATTGGCACGATCATAGCGGAACCTGTGCCATGGAGAATGCGAATCAATATCAGATGTTCCACTGAAGCGGCAAGTGTATAGGTGAACCCTACCACAGCATATACTAATAACCCTATGACCAAAAAACGTTTTCTGCCCCGTCGGTCAGACAGGTTTCCCACTACTGGCTGCAGTATTCCTTGACTGATTGAAAAGGCTCCTATCATAAGCCCAAGGGTGATGCCGGTAGCACCGAGCTCCATTGCGTAGATAGGTATGATCGGGGCGATAATGCTGACCCCGAGAAATGAGACAAAAACAGCTGACAATACGGTAACGAGTATGCGCTTTCCCATAAGCAAAATTTTTTGCCCACAAGCCAGTTCGCTCATGTATTATACTCCAGTTGTGGCTATTGTCGACTATGACTAGCCAGCTCCATTAAAAAACCGAACAACTGACTGGTTCTGAATGATTCTGCCAGGCATAACCAGCCACCAGATTGGCTGTTACAGGTCTGCGGGTGCAAAGGCTGTTCACCGTCCTTTCTTATATGGGATATTGCTTGGTAATGGGGATGTAATGTAAGGCAGCGCTTTTGTGTGTATAATAAACTGCGGTCGAATGTTTACCTCTGGCACGGCGGGGCCGACACTGCCTACCCTTTGGCTATAGGGCAATATATGGCTAATGCTATCCCCGGTTGCCGAGTTAAGTTCTACTCCGGTGAGGGCCATTTGTCACTATTCTTTAACCGTACTGAAGAGATTCTAGGGGCATTAGTCTTCTAATTACCGAAGATAAAAGACCATAGTCAATACTTGTATTTGACTAAGTTACTAGCCATTGGCTCAATTGAAAGGGAAAAACGATGCCTATTCTGGCAGCGGTTCTTGCTGAGAATGACTCGTTAAACCTAAGTCAGAGTGTGCATAAACTTTTGTACCAATTCCATCTCATTTATGCTGACGATTTAAAATTCGTAGTTTACAGACTGTATGCTATGTTTTAGACATCGCACAGCATGTATTTGACACATGTAGGTAATGGGCGATAGCATATGTCCTCTCGCCCTTTGAAGTAGGAAACGATAGGTCCCTGGGATTGGCGGAATGACAGAAATACCATCTGTGTATACAAGGCTGTATGAAATTAGGTGGCATGGGCGGGGTGGTCAGGGAGCTATAACGGCAGCCAGGATTGTGGCACAGGCAGCCTATCTTGAAGGCTATCGGGGAACAACCGCTGCGCCATCGTTTGGTGCGGAGAGGAGGGGTGTTCCGATCAGCGCCTCAACCAGGATTTCCCCGCAAACAGTCATGGTCGTATCCCAGGTAGAAGAACCTGATGTAGTGGTTGTTCTTGACCATACTCTGCTGAAATACCAGGAGGTAACCAGTGGCCTGGTTAGAGAAGGATGGCTAATAGTAAATTCCTGGCGCAAACCAAAGGAGCTTGGCATTAGAGGCGACTTCAACATTGCTACTGCTGATGCTACCAGAGTATGCACGAATCTGAGACTGATAGTCGCCGGCCTCACAGTGGTGAATACAGCGATGCTGGGTGCGTTTGTCCGTGCTACCAAGGTGGTAGGTATGGCAAGCATAGAGAAGGTAATAAGAGAGCGATTTCCCAATAACGCTGTGGATATTAATCTCGCCGCGATTGCGCAGACCTACGAGATAACTAAAATGGAGAAAATGAGGTAACAGCAAGCCATGGGAACCAGGGATTGCCAACACATATGTGGTGAATCGTCACCGGCTATTGGTGAAGCAGGTAAAACAGGTGAGTGGCGTGACTCGTTTCCAGTGATAGACCAAGAAAAGTGTCTCCCAGTCAGACAAAATAAGCCTTCCTGTTTTCTATGCTGGCTCTATTGTCCGGATGCTGTCATTAGCAAAACCATACCCATCCAGATAAATATGGAATACTGCAAAGGCTGCGGAGTATGCGCGCAGATATGTCCAGCACACGCTATAACTATGGTGAATGAAGAGGAATTCTGTCCCAATGGGACGGATGAGGGATTTTGATGAACGAAAGGATGGCCAGAAAGGCCAGCACTTGGATACTTGATGGCAATCATGCGGCGGCCCAGGGGGCAAAACTCAGCCGAGTTCAGGTAATTGCTGCTTATCCCATTACACCCCAATCACCGGTCACTGAAACGCTCTCTGAATTTGTCGAAGGAGGAGGACTCGATGCCGAATACATTGCCGTCGAGAGTGAGCACAGTGCCCTTGCCGTATGCACTTCAGCTTCTATGGTAGGAGCCAGAACCTTCACCGCCACCAGTGCGCATGGCTTGGCCTATATGCATGAGATGCTGCATTGGGCTGCAGGGGCACGTCTTCCTGTGGTCCTCGCCTGTGTAAACCGTGCTATTGGAGCGCCTTGGAATGTACTCAATGATCAGCAGGACTCTATATCCCAACGAGATACCGGTTGGATACAAATATACGCTCGAAATAATCAGGAGATATTGGATTCGATAATCCAGGCTTACAAGGTCGCCGAGTCAGTTTATGTACCAATTATGGTCTGCTACGATGGTTATATCCTATCTCATACTGAAATGCCAGTGGATGTCCCGGCACAAGAGGATGTAGACAGGTTTCTGCCCCCATATAGACCACACACGATACTAGACCCGGCCAACCCCAAAAACTATAACCTTGTGACCCTGGCAAATCCTAGGGTTGATGCTGAAGGTGTGCTCTGCCATGGATATATGGAACTGAGGTATCTCCTCCAGGAGGCGTTGCAGAACTCGAGAGAAACGATAATTAAGGTGGGTCAAGAATTCGGGGAATTGTTTGGAAGAAGCTACAGCAATATGTTCTGGGAAGACAGACTGGATGATGCCGAAGTAGTTATTGTAGCTATGGGCAGTTTGGCAATGGAGGCAAGAGTAGCCGCAGATATGCTTCGGGAGGCGGGGCACAAAGTGGGTGTCTTGGGCCTGAGAGTGTTCAGACCGTTCCCTAAAGCAGATGTAGCAAAAGCACTGAAAAAATCCCGCCTCGTCGTGATATTCGATAAAAATATCAGTTATGGATTAGAAGGAGCCACGTGCTCGGAAATAAAATCAGCCCTTTATGGAAGTTCCGTAAACGTGGGAATACGGAACTTCATTGTTGGGCTGGGTGGTCGGGATATTAAAGCAAGGGATTTGGTAGATGCGGTAAACAAATCTCTGTTGTCGATGAAAGAGGGCGGTTTAAACAAGGAATATCCTGACTGGATATGTGATATTTGAGAGGGCTTACACAATGAAAACTAATGCCGTCAACATGCCCGAAAGGGAATACCTACTGCCAGGCAGCAGGACTTGCCCTGGCTGTGCCTTGTCTCTCGCTTATCGATACATCCTAAAAGCACTGGAAGGGCAGGTTATTGTGACAGTACCGGCAAGTTGCCTCACAGTACTGCATGGCATGTATCCAGTAACATCAGTCAGTGTTCCTTGCGTAAATACGCCATTCCCCTCCACCGCGGCATCGGCTACTGGCTTGGTTGCCGGATTGAAAGCGTTGGGTAAAGAGGGATTGACTGTGCTGGCTATCGCTGGTGATGGCGGGACGCATGACATAGGAATCCAAGCGTTGAGCGCTGCTGCTGAAAGACAGAACGATTTCCTCTATATCTGCTATGACAATGAAGGATACATGAACACCGGCAATCAGCGCTCAAGCTCCACACCCCTAGGTGCAATTTCAGGAACTACACCTATACTGGGCAAGCAACAGAACCAGAAAGATATAACAGCCATAATGGAGGCACATGGCATCCCTTATGTTGCTACGGCAAATGCTTCCTATCCCTTGGACCTTTACGAAAAAGTCAGGAGAGCGAGGACTATACGAGGAACCAGATTCATTCATGTGTTCACACCCTGCCCCCCCGGATGGTCTTTCCCCTTCGGTGATACTATCAAAATCGGCAAGCTCGCGGTGGAAACGGGATGGGTGATACTTTATGAGATTGAAGACGGCGTTTTTCGTCTCACTTCGGCTAGCGAATCCATTGCCCAGAGGCATAAACTAAGGCCATTGAGAGACTATCTCATGGAACAGGGAAGGTTCAGAAGCATTACCAAAGAGCAGAATGACGAACTGCAAGGCTGGGTCAATGCCCGGTGGAAGCGTTGTCTGGGCCGGGCAGTCAATTCATAGTCTTCGGCTAATAGATGGCCCTGCATCTTAGGACTATAAAGGTTGAAGCACTGTAAAAAGCAACGGATACTTATTGTTTGACCCTGGCCTATTAGTCATCTTCAGAGTAGTGTAGGGCTACTGTTTTAGGCCGTTATTGAAATTAGCGTTTGAATCAACTGCAGACGATGGGCAAATTCTTGAGGCCTCTTCTGTTTTCCATTACACTGTTATAGGTATGTCCTTTGACTACTTGCGCTAGTTAAAAAGTGCCTAGGTGAAGGTAATTGGCGTGCACGGCAAGAAGTAGGCAGTATGCCTGACAAGGTTGTCAAAAGTGACGAGGAATGGCGGCAACTACTAACGCCGCTGCAATACGAGGTCACGCGCAGAAAGGCGACTGAGCCACCGTTCACAGGCAGGTACTACGATCTGAAGAAGTACGGCATATATAGATGTGTTTGTTGTGGCAGTGAACTGTTCAGTTCAGAAGCGAAGTTTGATTCTGGGACTGGTTGGCCGAGCTTTTGGGCTCCGGTTACGGAGCATGCCGTTGAAACTACAGCAGACACCAGCTGTGGCATGGTGAGAACCGAGGTTAGTTGCCAGAAATGCGGAGCGCATCTCGGACATGTATTTCAGGATGGTCCGCAACCGACAGGGCTTCGCTATTGCATCAATTCTGTCGCATTAAATTTCATAGAAACCAGTGGCACAAAGGACGACCAAGGGAATTCCGCTGGTGCTAACGAGATAGCGACTCTCGCAGGTGGGTGTTTCTGGTGTCTCGGGGCGGTTTTTAATGAACTATTGGGTATTAAGGAGGTGCGGTCGGGCTATTCAGGTGGCAAATTGGCAAACCCGTCTTACAACCAAGTGTGCACCGGGACCACGGGACATGCTGAGGCCTTACAAATCATATTTGACCCAAGGGAGATATCATATAAAGAGATTTTGGAGGTCTTCTTCACTGTACATGACCCAACAACATTGAATCGTCAGGGAGCGGATATAGGTCCTCAGTATCGCTCTGCTATTTTCTACCACAATGAAGAACAGAAGGCTGTTGCCGAGCAGGTGATTCAGAGGCTAGAGGCGGCACAGGTTTTCGATGCCCCCATCATAACAGAGGTAACCCCCTTCTCTGTCTTCTACCCGGCCGAGGATTATCACCAGGAGTATTTCAAGCAGAACCCTGAACAACCATATTGCAGGTTTGCCATCGCCCCCAAGGTAGCTAAGTTCCGCAAAATGCACTCCGATAAGCTCAGGATTCCCTATCACAGGTATTGATAAGATGCACATGAAACTGGTAAGTGATTGATAATCTGGTCACATCTAGCCTTAGTGAATTATTGCACTTTGTTTTTGTCTTATCGGTAGGATGGCCACCTGTTGCGTAGTTGCCGCTGCTAACTAGAGTGTGTTTGAGCATTTGAAGCTAACACAGTGGCCAGCGTTGCTCTGTAATTGCCCGATTTCGTAAAACCAAACCTGATTTCGTTCTCAGGTCTGTGGTCTTAGCTCTGTAGGTATGGCGGGTTGTTGCGTATCCCCGCAGGGGCCTTGTTGGCTCTTATTGCTGGAAAGAAGCGTCCCGTACGCCTCATGTAGTCACGGTACGCATCTCCAAATCTATCGGCCATCATACTTTCTTCCCTTTTGACTCGCAAGGAAATTACCATGGTCAAACCAGTCAACCAGGTCACCCCGATAAACCAGTTTGAGGTCAATAGGAAAGCAGCCAGGTTTAGAAGGTAGAATGCTGTATACATGGGATGCCTTATCCACTGATAGGGCCCATCCATAACAAGACTCTGTCGTTCTTTGATTCTAAGCTTCGCTGAGAAATTCCTGCCGAGACTGCGATGTACCCAAACAAACAGAATGAGCGACATGATGCCCAGAGCGACTCCTATCCAGCGTAGCCAAACAGGTATCGAAATCATTGCCCAACTCAGCAGCCCAGGGTAGAACAGGTAAAGGAAAAAGGTAATGATTTCATAGCCAATGAAGAGATTAAGGAATAATGAATGCCACTTCTCTTCCTCGGTCAACGTCTTGAAACCTGCTCTTTTAGCCAACCGATGGTACTCAATCCTAATGATAGAGAATATAGAGAACTGGCTTATCAGAACAATCTTCAGTACCGATTCCATGTCCATCGACGTTGCCCATTCAATCAAGACTCGTGAGGCCTAGAAAGTGGCTGGCTAGGATAATATAACTGCGCATGGTATGTGTCAAGACCGCAGATGTGCCATTTAATTACATTATTTCTTAATCCCGATGCATTCATGTCAGCACTCCTGTTATTGACAAAGATATCGGAACCGCTCGCAATACCGAAGCTGCGGATTTGATTATGAGAATCCCTAAGTTCGAAAGCATGCTATCTTGGTGTGTCCGTCCCAATATTCCATGTATCAGGTTGATAGATTCAAAGTCTGGAGATATAATTCACTTTACTAATCCATCGTCTAATTTTATTCTAATCAAGTGGGGTAGGGGGACATATGATGCATCCTATGTATGACGAATTCCTCATGCATTTGGAGGATGAGAACAGACAACAGTGTGTCGCCTTTGCCCTGTCAAGACTGTCTAATAACGAACTTGACCTGGTGACACTCTATGACGAAGTCCTCGCCCCCTCCATGAGGGAGCGTTTCTGTAAGGCCAAGCATAGGGAGATATGTGTTTGGGAAGAGCACGTCCGAAGTTCCATTGTGAGGACCGTTATTGAATGCTGCTATCACTATGTTGTCAAAGAGAGAGATGAGAGGTACCGCTCGGGCCATGTAGGTAGAGTGATTGTGTTTTGTCCAGCAGAGGAGTACCACGAGCTTGGTGCCAGAATGGTAGCTGACTTCTTCACCCTCTCCGGGTTCGATGCAGTATTTGTGGGTGCTAATACCCCTCAGGCCGAAATAATAGGGGCAATCAGCTATGTTAAGCCCAAATATGTAGCCATTAGTGTGACGAATTACTACAACCTGGTAGCGGCTCGCAGGACGGTTCAGAAGATGGGCGAAGTGAGGGAGACGGGTTGGGCTGATTTCAAGATAATCGTAGGAGGACAAGCTTTCGGGCGAAATCCAAACATGGGCAAAGAAATTGGGGCCGACTTTCTTCTCAGCACATTCGAAGATATTAGAGGACTCTCTCAAGGTCAAGAATGATGCTATCATTCAGGGTAGCCATAAGATTCTTTAAGTCTGGGAGAACTCAGACGCTTCTGATTGTTATAGGTATAGCCATCGCCATATCGATTCAGATATTCGTTGGGCTCTTAATAGGTAGCTTGCAGAAGAGCCTGGTTGACCGCACCATTGGGAACTCGCCGCATATAACCATTTCATCTGCAACGGATATCGCTACCATACGCGACTGGGAAAGGTTGGTAGCCAAGATAGAGCAGTTAGGTGATACAAAGGCAATATCGGCGTCAGCAAGTGCTAATGCCTTTGTCAGAGATGGGGAGACCGACTTGCCTATCCTTGTCAGGGGCTTCGATTTTGAAAATGCCGATCGAATATACAATATCCGTAGCTCTATCTATGAAGGCAGGCCGTATGGTTCGCAGCGGGAAGTCTTAGTAGGTAGAGACCTCAGGGATGAGCTTGAGGTAGACATCGGTGACAAACTGGCGATACTACTGCCCAATGGCACTGTATACACACTTACGATATCCGGCTTCTATGATCTGGGTGTGGCCAGTATAAACAAGTCATGGGTAATTGCCGACCTGAAGACAGGTCAAAAGCTATTTGGCTTTGGCCGTCGAATAACCTCGATAGAGATAGCAGTTGACGAGGTGTTCGAGGCCGACATGATTGCTTATGAAATACAGCAGGTGTTGAACGACAAAAACATCAAGATTGAAAACTGGAAGGAACTGAATGAAGAGCTTCTCAGCGGACTTGATGGCCAGAGAATTTCGAGCACGGTAATACAGGCAGTAATAATACTCTCGGTGGTCATTGCCATTGCCAGCGTGCTTGCCATTAGTGTAATCCAGAAGTCGCGGCAGATAGGTATCCTGAAGGCAATGGGTATCAAAGACCCCGCTGTCAGCCTGATATTTATATATCAGGGTTTTCTGATCGGGCTTATCGGCTCAATATTGGGCATAACACTGGGAATTGGTTTATTATATGCTTTCAATATCTTCACCTCAAATCCGGAAGGCACTGCTTTGATAGACCTTTACATCGACTACAATTTTGTTCTCAGGTCTTGGTTGGTAGTATTGCTGGCATCAACACTGGCTGGAGTGATACCGGCCACGAAGTCATTACAGCTCAATCCTATAGATGTAATCAGGGAAGGCTGATATGAGTAATGTGGTCGAGCTGCAAAATGTGGACAAGGTATACCGTGGTGTTATTGATACCCAGGTGCTTTTCGGTGTAGACCTCAGTTTCGAGGAAGGCTCGTTCAATTCCATAATTGGCGAATCTGGCAGTGGAAAATCAACCCTCTTAAATATTATTGGCACTCTAGACAAACCTACAAGAGGAGAGGTTTTCATAGCTGGCAATAGAACCAATGACCTGAGCAAAGGCAGGCTTGCCGACTTGAGAAACAGAACTACAGGTTTTGTCTTTCAATTTCATTATCTTCTGCCCGAGTTTACGGCCAGGGAGAACGTTATGATACCCTATTTCATTAACAAGAAGGAGCCCGCTGAGCTTATAAACAAGAGGGCTGACGAGCTGTTCGACATGTTAGGTATAGCAAAGGTAAGGAACAACCTTGTAAGCAAGATGTCTGGAGGCGAGCAACAGAGGACTGCCATAGCTAGAGCGCTAATAAATAACCCTAAGATTGTGCTGGCCGATGAACCGACTGGCAACCTTGATTCTGGGAACACGACGACGATATACAAGATATTTCGCGAGATAAACGAGAAGTACGGGACGACGTTCATAATTGTAACCCATGATCGGAGGATCGCCGAGGAAACTGACAGAATAGTTGAGATAAAAGACGGCAGGATTGTAGTCGACATAAAGAAATGACGTCAGCCTGATGTTCCAATCTCGGCTGCCTTGGCTGAGATAGATAACGCCGTAGTTGCTCATACAAAGTTTTCGCGGTAAATGGGCCAGCGGTCCTTATAGCTTTTTAGTGTGTAGTCTTTGGTATTACTCCAGATCCCAATCCCGCTCTCGGCGCTACCTATTGCGGGTCAAGGGATAATGGAGAAAATGATATGGCGGGTCGCTGAGTAGAGGAAGAAACCCTGCACATAATCTTCGCACTTAGATTATAGTTGGCTTCTGGCTTCGCTTGGCGAGCACCTCATTGCGTACTTATCGGCATCGAATTTTCGCTTGAGTCCATCGGCGCCCATGTATCGAATGTTTCCAAAGACAGGTCTTACAGCCCAGGGGCGATCATGTTTGCCGAAGCACCAGGCAACTCCGGCAAAACCATTCGCATCCCTGCCATCGAGTTCGTACTTGTTATTCAGGTAGAGACATTTTTGAAATGCCTCCTCAGGTGACCTGCTCCACTCTATTATCTTCTTTCCCCAGTACATCCTCATGTAACCGTGCATCTTGGCTGCCCCTGTCATCTGACGCTGGGCGGCATTCCAGTATGGATCGTGTGTGTTTGCCTTCTCGAGTTCATCTAGAGAGTACTCATATTGCCTCGGGTCCTGCTTGTGTTCTAAGAGGGTGTCTCTTGCCCATTTGGGCAGACCACCAAACGAATCATAGTCCTGATTGTAAAATACGAAGTTTATGCCCAGCTCCCTCCTGATAATCAGCTCTTCGAGAAAAGCATCTGAGTTAGGATTTCCAGTCTTTAGGACCTTTAGTGCAATATAGAGTGGCGAAATCTGCCCGAAATGAAGATATGGACTCATGTTGGATAGATATTCAGCAGTGGGGTCGTTTCTGAGTTCAGGGTATCGGTCTAATCTCGTACTGAGGAATTCTTCCAAACGTTGTTGGGCTTCGCTGGTGCCACCATGGAAGCTGTCTGTAAGTCTAACGCTCCGATCGATGTCTAACTTGGTGATGTTTTCCTCAATATCGGTGATGTCGAGCGAATCGACGTCAAGGTTTAGTGATGTCAGCTTAGGCTCTTGCTCTTCAAGCGGGACTAGGTATCGGGGTATTAGCCGGCGAATTTTAGGCCTCAAAGTGGCGGCAGTGTATTCTTCCTTGGTCGATGCTTCTTCAACGGGAACTACTATATCGCTTTCCACTTGAATGCAAGGACAATTTATATGCTGTGCCAAGTATTCTCGCCACCTTCTCTGTATTTTCAGATACCCGCGGTCACACACAACGAGAGATGCCTTCTTTGACAGACGGACTGCGCCGACCTCCGGAGATTCCTGTCCGATGACCATCTGAATCTTTCGCTGGCGTAGCGATGCCTGCACCTCTTTTAGTCCTTCGATCATGAAGCGGTAGTGTCTTTCATTGGCTTCGGGATATCTTTCAGTCAGACCAAAATAGACCAGTAAGGGGGCATTTTGTTCATTGGCCTGTCGAATTGCGAACTCAAGTGCGTGATTACATGGTGACCGCTGGGAGGCCTGCATCCAGTAGAGTACATAGCTCCCACTGCTGATTCTCTTTTGGTTGAGCTTGCTTATCCTCTCGTTCTGTATCATGTCGCCATGTTAACATGCCTAGTTTTGTGGCGTAATGATTGAATTGGTATTCTCCGCATTCTACAACCAGAGGACCTAACATTTTAATTGAACACGCCTTGACACGAGCAATTTTTGCTCACCTGTTTGAGAGCCCAGCATATTGGTAATATAATGGTACCAAGAATTATAAGGGTACTGGAATAGGCTTAATTCGCGGGAAACTATCTGCAATCATTAGTGGTATTATGAAGGATAAAAAGGAAGCTGTGTCTGCGCTCAGGCGGCAGGTGAAAAAACTATGTGCATCCCAGCGGCTTTGTGTGCTGGCTACGCAATATGACGGACAGCCTTACAGCAATCTCGTAGCGTTTGCAGAAGCAGGTGGGCTAAGAAACCTCATTTTTGTAACCAGTCGGAATACTAGAAAATATGCAAATTCCATATCAAATCCCAAGGTGGCGATTATGATAGATAACAGGAAGAACCGAATGGCCGATTTCAAGGCTGCGCTGGCTGTGACTGCGATAGGTACCGCTGAAGAAGTTTCAGGGAGCGAGCGGTACAGGCTCGAGGAGGCTTATGTTTCCAAATATCCCCATCTTGCGGAATTTGTCAACGGGTCAGACAAGGCGCTTATGAAAGTAACAGTAACGGACTATATAATCGCACGTTTTGATAGAGTTCAGTTTATCCACATTGATGATTGATGTAACAGAATGGAACATGGCATTTGACTGGTCTGCAACGTCATCAAAAACTACCTGCCCTTAAATCGTGGCTCCTTCCTTTCAAAAAATGCCTTCACACCTCCCCGAAAATCTTCGGAAGCCCGAGGGCTCAACTCATACCCCTTCATATATGCCAGGTCAGCGCCGCCCAGCTCACGATTTACAGAGACCTTTACCATCCGAATTGCAATAGGGCCTTTTTCGACAATGTCTTCGGCCAAACTGATTGCTGAATCCATGAGTTCTTCATCAGCCACGACTTTGTTAACCAGACCAATGCTTGCTGCTTCGTGAGCAGGCACCCTGCGGCAAGTCATCATGATTTCCTTCGCTCTGGGCCTGCCAACAAGCTGCGGCAGCCTTATGGCTCCAAAGAGCGGACAAGCCCCCAAGGCTGGCTCGGGAAAACAGAAGATTGATTTTTCGGAGGCAATTATCATGTCACAAGCCAGGGCAAGCTCAAACCCACCACCAAAGGCAGCCCCCCTGACTGCAGCAAGCACCGGTACCGGAAGCCTTTCAATCCGCTGAAGCCCGCGCGCAAACAAGCCGATTCTCTCCCTTACTGCATCAGCATCTTCAATGCCAGCTATGTCAAACCCGGTACAGAAATGTTTCCCTCTTGAACTCACTATCAAAAAAAGGAGATTCTTGTCTCGCGCTACAATATTGAGGATCTCCAACAAATCTCTCAGAACCTTCGAGCTCAGCGCATTCCCTTTAGCGGGGTTTTCAATCCAGGCAATTCCGATAGCTCCCTTCGTTTCAAAATCTGCTCTATCCTCTGCCATTCCAGTCTCCTTCGCGTTCCGGCATAGATGTTATCTGTGGTGATGACCTGGATCGAAAGGCAGAAGCGTCATTTTTTTACTGCGCGGACTGCCCCGCAGCTGCCAGCTCATCGGCAACATCTTTAAGCCCCAGCTTCTCCAGTTTGGCCCTTGTTGGCCAGCCGGTGTTAACATCCCACCCGACTAACTCGTAGTACCTGCTTTTGAGTGCTTCAAATTCATCCCTGTTTAAGGGGCCTCCTCTGCGAACACCGTAGCCGAACTTGAAATCTAGAGGAAGGGTTGTAGCAATGTTTGTCTCCTGCTCGAAATGGACATCGTCAATCACATCTTCCTTCCTGGTGCGATTCTCCCGCTTGACCATTACTGCCCTTCGCAAATTCCAGATTGCTTCTCCAGCCTTCCAAATCTCCTCTACGTCCTTATCTACCCCGGTTACAGCCGAGAAAGCCCTGCTTTCCAAGGTTCTGATGTCCATCTCAGGCGGCTTGAAGAAGGAAGCTGGGTTTGAGTGCCACTCACACCAGGGCAGGGAATTCCTCAACATCTGATGTTTAACAGAAAATGCTATATTTCTCTCGTTTCCTTCGTATGTGGTGTTTTCCGGTTGATTGTGGGTTGATTCACCACCAGCAACTCCAAAGTACTGCGCAACATGAGGGGCATACATAAATGACATTTCGTCAGCAGCTGATGGACTGGTGTCTCGCGTATCGAGTGCCCAGTGAAGGGCACCCCCAACGGTCTCATGATGATGAACGGAGTAGCCATGTGCTGTATACAGGCTTCGGTAAATCTGAAATGCTTCCTTATTGAAGTGCTTTATAGCCCTGGGCAAACCATTTGAGAAGATACTTCTCCCATCAGCCATTGCGTATAGTAGGGATGTTAGAAACTCATGCCCCGAAGCTTTGCCGCCCAAGAACTTACATAGAGGTATGCCGAGGTCCTGGAAATCATTTTCCGTCAGAATGCCTTCTTTTCTGCATAAATACAAAAAGGAGAGAATCGCTTCGATTGAATAGTTTTCGAAGCCGAGCTTCTGCATCAATACGTTTGCTTCCCATATGGATTCGGCATCTTCGGAGTCATAAGCCCCATATACCCACTGTGCACAAGATGCCGCGCCCGTGCCAAGTTTAGGGACCTTGTATGTCGCCATACATTGATACGGACAGCCGTAGCATCCACTGAACCTGGTGCGGTATTTTTGTACTAGCTCGTCCCTCGTTGCCTTTGAGACAAGAGGCTTCCTCAAATCCGGCATAAGGTCGCTGCCGCCGACGGATTTCTCCTCGGCCATCAATTTTATCAGCCTCAGCAACTCGTCCGGTCTTGCGATTCGTATGGCGCCTGTTCCCTTTAGGCGAATCGCCTTCAGGTTCTTTGCACCCATGACTGCTCCAAACCCGCCCTGGCCTGCTGTGTTTCCCGTCCTGGTCATAACGGGCGCAATACGGCTGAGATTCTCGGCAGCCGGCCCGATGCAGAGGGATTCAGCTTTCATGTCCTTGCTCAGTAATGCTTCTCCAGTGGCCCATGTGTCAATGCCCCACAAGTGGGTGGCGTCGTTGATATACACATCGGCATCCTCTATTGATAAGTACACGGGCTTAGATGCTTGCCCTGTAATAACAAGCCCATCATATCCGGCGTATTTCAATTGTGCCGGCCATTTTCCTCCGAATGAGGAGTAGGAGAATAACTCGTCGGGGTAAGACTGTGGTGATATGCTGCTTAGCATCCCTCTTGAGAAGGGCCCCACCGTGCCAGTCAGCGGGCCGGCTGAAACAAGCAGTGGGTTTTCGGGATCGAAAGCAGCTATCTTAGGACATCCGCGACTCCAGAAAACTTTTGTATTGAGCCCTAACCCTCCAATGAACTTCTCTGGCTCATATTCTGCTGTCGGCACCTTGTTTATCTTGCCGCTCGTCAAGTCAACCTGGAGGACTAGCCCTGCCCAACCATATAATTTAAGCATACTCTTTACCTCTCATCTCTTGGGATGAAGCGCAAAGCCCCGTAGCCGCAGTACTCAACACAGGCTGGTCCAGTTTCTCTGCCCCTGCACAGGTCGCATTTGAAAGCAGCACTCTTGTCTATGTTGAATCTTACCCTGGGAGGATCAAAGGAGCAGGCATCGATACAAAGCCCGCAACCAGTACACTCGTCCTCATCGATGTATCTGGCGCCGGTCAGTTTATCGATACACAGAGCCTGGTCTGGCAGCGGGCATGCGAGGTAACAGCTCGGGGAGTCGCATTGCTGACAGGCATAGATGTTGACACTATCAGCAAAAGGATTATGTACTACCTGCAATCTGGACAGAGCAGGCCATGTCAAACCATTATGGAATAGCGAACATATTAGCTCGCAGACCCCGCATCCAGTGCACAGGGAGTCATCGCAGATAAGCACCCCTGATTTCGGGAGCTCCATGATTATCTCTCTTCCAACGTTGTGAACTCGAGAAGTGCCAATTGGCTACCCGTATTATACAATCTCCTCCGAGACTAATCTACAAGATAGCAGGCTGAAGGGTAAACTTGCTTATTTCACGGTGCCCAATCCAGCAGCGAGCCGTCCTTAAAATAACTCGTTGAACCTGAGTCTGTGGGGGGTAACAAGAGATCCCGAATCAGGCGGGAAGTGGTACTGCCCACCAGCTGGATAGAGGTGAAAGAATGACAAAAATGCTTACATGGAGCAGCAGGTAGACCACCACTGCCAGCATCGCTGCCTGTCTAAGCTTGCCGGTATTTCTTGTCTGCCATATGGCTATGAGTCGGGACAGGCCTAACCCAAGACCGATACATATGGCTCCCACAGTGGGGTAGAAATAGTATACGAAGCTGATCCTATCTGTGATTATGCTTGCTGGTATCCAGAGCAAGTAGGTGCTGGCAAACCATGATATACCGAAAAGTCCAGCGTTATCACCCCTCTTTGCTCTGAAGGCCATGTAGAGCACACTGGGGATGATTAGGGCCCAAATAGTGAAGCTGATGGCAGCAATGTAGTGAGGGTCATACCAGTAGGCCATAATTTCTGGGCGCAGTACCCAGTCCCAAGGACGGCTGAGCGCCTCGTAGGTAGTGTTGGCGAAGGTCAAACTGCCGCTTAAGCTTAACATAGTCTTTACCCGGCCGATGGGATTGAGAAACTGCCCCGAAACAACGAAATCAAACAAGGGCATGAAAAGCAAAAAGGACGCCGGTGCCAAAAATATTGAGGGGACGAACTTACGAGGGCGTGTTCGCCTGGCCAACAGCCAGTGCAGCAGTATGGCTGGAAGAGCCAGTGCTCCACTGAGCTTGGCTAAAGCGCTCAAGCCCACAGAGACCCCAGAGAGAAGATATTTGCCCTTAAGATAGAGCCAGAAGGCGAGTAGCGTAAAGGCTAAGCTGAAGACATCGAGCATAGCCACGCTTGCTTGGACAAAACTCAGGCTATCGAGAGCCAGTAGCGAAGTAGCTAAAATTGATGCTATCTTGGGCATCATTAGCTGGCAACAGATCAAATAGAATAATATGATGCAAATGGTTCCAAATATGACGGAGAAAAGGCGCCAGCCAAATGGATTATCGCCAAATATAAATATCCCAGATACTATTAAGAGTTTGCCAAGGGGGGGGTGTTCAGGACGTAAGGTGTCATGTCCCTGAAGAATAGACTTGGCATCGGCGACATAATGTTTTTCGTCAAAGATGGGCTCTGCGGGATGGGTAATGATGCTGAGATGCATGGCTAGCGTGACCAATACTAGCAGGCAAAGCCAGATATATTGCCATTTACCTATTCTTTGTAGCAGCTGTCGAGATATTCTCAATTCCCGCATCTACCATCGCGCATGTAGTTTTGTAAAAAGGAAGCCCCCACTATCCCACAGAGATTAGACAAGAGGTAACATAATCCGATGGCTCAGCTGGCAGCTAGAGCAGCCCATAATGGGTATCAGGCCCATTAAATTAAATTCCAATAAGCAATTCGGAGATGATTTTTACTCTGGGTAGGCATAACCTCAGCCCTTGGTATAGTCGGTAACAGAAAGCTGGGTATCCTTGTGTAAAGATACCCAGCCCTCCAGTGATTCCGCCACCCGCAGTATTAGCTTTAACTCTTACCTATTCTGAACATCTTGGTCCCACATACGGGACACACACCTTGAGTGGCCGGCCTGCCGTTCTTCATAGTTATGCTCTTGGTATCCTTCATTTCTCTTTTGGCACGGCACTTCATACAGTATGCTTGCATCAGCTCACCTCCCTTTTTATTCAAGGATAAGATATTCATTGTTCGACTGTCAATAGTTTTCTTTAAATATTTTGCAGTGGTTCGATAAATTTACATTGACCAGAAAGATAGTAAGGGATTGCTGCGGGGCTCCTGTAGGCTGGTTCCATGTGTAACACATTCTGTGCACATAGGTTTGCTTCTGATAATGGCCCTTCTTTGTTTCGGAACCAGAGGCTCTGGGCTAAATTCTAAGCAGGTCTCGATTGTCAGGCTATCTTACGAAAGTCGCTTATTGCCGATCTCAGCAACAAAGTCAGCCGACTTTTGGCAGCGAAAACAGGTGCTACTGCGAGAGGGACTATGGAGAAGCAGTCGTAGTTCACGACAAGCTTTATGGCACAGTGTCATTCTCATTAAGCCTCGTGAGGATGATAAGAAAGGAATATCTTCAAGTAAAACCTAAAGGGTGGTGGAGGTAACCGTGTCCTGTCCTGTTCCCGCGGCGACTGAGCCTGGACACTGGGAAGCTTGAATGCCAGCCACGTGGGCAAGCACTAAAGATTAGAAACGTAATCGGCTGAACTAAGCAAACATCAAGACAGAGGAGCAAGGTTCCTGGGGTTATCACGGGTTGTTTGCTCGTGTACAGTTGCTACTTCGAGTGGACTTTCTCTTGTTGCGTTGTTATACTTCTAGCACAGGTGTGTCACAGCTAATGAGAGAGTCCACTCGGTCATATGTGCCTCGGCTCTGGTATCTTGTTCACTATATGTGTTATCCGTATTGATTTACTTTATAGCTTTATCAGCTGGTATTGTGCCTCTGCGAGATTCCGATGGAAACAGCCGCCAAGATGAAAGGATATATTGAGATTGACCAGGAGCTTTGCAAGGGATGTGAAATCTGCATATCGTTCTGCCCCAAGGACGTAATTTCTCTATCTGATAAGCTCAATGCCAGTGGCTACCTGCCAGCTTACTTCAATGATGATGGTGAGTGCACAGGCTGTGCCATCTGCGCGCTGGTGTGTCCGGAAGTCGCGATAGAGGTGTACCGTGGCTAAGGTTCTCATGGATGGAAACAGCGCAATTGGGGAAGCAGCCATCAGGGCAGGCTGCCAGTGCTATTTTGGTTACCCAATTACCCCTCAGAATGAACTGACCGAGTATATGGCTGCCCACTTGAGCAGAAGGAAGGGGTGTTCTTTTATTCAGGCGGAAAGTGAGATTTCGGCCATAAACATGGTATATGGAGCGAGTCTGGCTGGAGTCAGGGCAATGACCTCTTCCTCCAGTCCTGGAATCAGCCTCAAGCAGGAAGGGATTTCATATTTGGCAGCTTGCGAGCTTCCTGCTGTTATTGTCAACATGTCCAGAGGTGGGCCGGGGTTAGGAAGCATAGTTGCCTCTCAGTCAGACTACTTTCAGGCTACACGGGGTGGAGGTCATGGAGATTATCGTACCATAGTCTTGGCGCCGTCGTCGGTACAGGAATTGGCAGATCTAATCCACAGGGCATTCGACCTTGCTGACAGATATCTAATACCAGTGGTTGTCCTTGGAGATGGCATGCTGGGGCAAATGAAGGAGCCTGTAGAATTCAAGTATGAAGCCCCCGAAGAATTACCGGTAAGGAGCCGTGCATTGAGGGGGGCGAAGGGGCGGCCAAGCAGAATTATTAAGACCTTTACCTCAAAGCCAAGCGAGCTGGAGGAGATAAACTGGAGTCTGTATAGAAGATACCAATTGATCAAGAAAAAAGAAGTGACTTATGAGACCTTTCTGATTGAGGATGCTGATCTGGTAATTGTCGCTTTTGGCATGGCAGCCCGGATTGCCAGAGGGGCGATCAAGAATGCCCGGGCAGATGGTTTGAAGGTAGGAATGTTCAGGCCAATCACTCTCTGGCCCTTTCCTTCTGAGGAGCTCAGAGAACTGGCCAATAGAGTGAAGAATTTCCTCGTCTTTGAAATGAATATGGGCCAGATGCTGGAAGATGTGCAACTGGCGTTGGAAGGTAAAGGTGAAGTCTTCTTCTATGGGAGGCCGGGGGGTGTCATTCCCACGCCCAGCGAGGTATTTCGTGTGGCATCACGCCTTTGCTATCAGAAGGGTTTGAAGTAGGGAAATGAAAAAAGTATACGCCCGGCCGAAGTCGTTGAAGAGGGCTCGTTTTCATTACTGCCCGGGATGTGGGCATTCCATTATCCACAGGGTGATGTGCGAGGTGATTGACGAGATGGGCTTTCAGGACAAGGCTATTGGTATCCCCCCGCCGGGATGTTCGGTCTTTGCTTACGACTACTTTGACGTGGATATGGCAGAGTCAGCTCATGGTAGGGGAGCGGCTGTGGCCACCGGCATAAAAAGGGCATATCCAGGGGCGATAGTATTCACTTATCAGGGGGATGGTGATCTTGCTGCCATTGGGACTGGGGAGACCCTACATGCCGCTAATAGAGGAGAAAGGATAACCGCTATCTTTATAAACAATGCTGTCTATGGGATGACCGGCGGGCAGATGGCCCCCACCACCCTTCTGGACCAGCAGACTACCACTACCCCCTATGGACGAGATGCGAGGATAGAGGGATATCCCATCAAGATGAGCGAAATTCTGGCCCTGATTAAAGGTGCAGTATATATTGAGCGGACTGCGGTGAATTCCCCGGCCAACATCAGAAAGACGAAGAAGGCCATCCGCAAGGCATTCCAAACGCAGATCGACGACCTCGGTTTTTCTCTGGTGGAAATACTCTCGCCCTGTCCTACTAATTGGAAGATGAGCCCGGTGGAAGCGTGGGAGTGGATCGACAAAGAGATGACCAAGGAGTTTCCCTTAGGAGTAATCAAGGATGTGACTGGAAAGGGAAATGCTGATTAAGACGATATTTGCCGGATTTGGAGGACAGGGAGTTCTGTCTATGGGTCTCAGTTTGGCCCAGGCAGCGATGTTGGAGAGGAAGAACGTGACTTACTTACCGGCCTATGGTGCTGAAGTTCGCGGAGGGACTGCCAATTGTACTGTAGCCATATCCGATGAAGAGATTGCCTCTCCAGTCGCTTCTTCTCCGGACTTTGTTGTAGCTATGAATCAGCCTTCTTTGCTTAGATTTCAAAATCAGGTTCAATCAGGGGGAGTGTTACTTTTCAATTCCTCTTTGGTGGAAGCTGACATCGGGAGGGGTGATATTGAGGTGGTTGGGGTTCCCGCAAATCGCATTGCTGAGGAGTTAGGGAGTCCTAGGTCTGCTAACATGGTGATGCTGGGAGCGTTCACAAGGAAAAGCAATCTGGTTTCCCTGTCCACTTTGATTGAAGGGCTGGGGAGTACCTTGAAGAAAAAGGAAAAACTGGTTGCCATTAACAAAAAGGCTTTGACAACAGGATACGAGTTGTTTTGAATAAGCGGTCAGCTATCGGTTGGATTCTGACGGCTGAGTGCTTTCTTAATCAGGGGGTAAGCTATGAGTGTAAAACAGGTTTCGATTAGCCTGGAAAATGTGCCGGGGAAATTCCTGGAAGTGAGCGAGCGCCTCGGGGCTGAAGGGATAAATATCAGGGCCATTTCGGTAGCTGACACATCCGACGTTAGTACCGTGAGATTTGTAGCGGATGCCCCAGAGAAGTGCATCAATGTTTTGAGAAGCCATGGTTATTCTGTGAAGGAGACCGACGTGATAGCGGTAGAGGTCCCTGACCATCCCGGAGGTCTTCAGGCGGTACTTAAGCCTCTGAAGGGGACTGGTATCAATGTCCATTATCTTTATCCCTTTCTGGGCAGGGGGGAATCGGGACAGCCCATAGTCATCCTGGGTGTGGACAGGACTGAAGAGGCGATAAAGGTTTTGAAAAAGAACTGGGTCCACACCTTCGGCAAAGAGATTTATGCCCTTTAAGGATAGCTCCTAGACAATATCGGCGGGGCGGTCGCAATTTAGGTCTGGGGCTGCAAGGGAGTCAGAAAGGAAGTCTCTGTAGCACCTGTCGTGCTTCCTGGCTTGCTCGGGCGCGGTGGCTGATTTGATTTTTCATCTCAAATGGAAGTTCAGCCATTGTCTTGCCTATTTCGGGAAGGTAAAAAACAGGGTCATAGCCAAAGCCCTTTTGCCCTTTAGGCTCAAGGGCAATTATGCCCTGACACTCGCCATAGCATAGCTCTGATTGACCTTCTGGCGTAACCACAGCAATAACGCACTTAAAATGAGCTGTTCGTTTCTCCCAGGGAACGCCCTCGAGTTTAGCTAAGAGAAAGCTCACCCTCTCCTCATCGGTAGCAGATTCACCGGCAAAGCGAGCTGATTGCACGCCGGGCTCCCCATTAAGGGCATCTACCTCAAGTCCCGAGTCATCAGCAAGAGTGGTGAGCTGGCTTAATCTGGCATAAGTGGTAGCTTTTAACCGAGCATTTTGTTCATAGCTGCTCCCCGACTCGGTGACGGCTTTTGTTATTCCTTGTTCGGGCAGCGTAGTTATCTGGTAACCAAGACCATCCAGCAGAAAGCGATATTCCCTGATTTTCCCTGGGTTGGAGCTAGCTAAGAGAAGCTCAGGCATTTTGCCGTCAAAGCTCTTGAAATCTTGGTGCCAGCTTCTTTGCCACTTCGGGCATGGTGGTGTATTCCATCTCATCAAGCGGCAGGCGATGTGGCTCAAATGGCCCCATTCGGCGCAGGAAATCCGCCACAATGTTTGCCTGATGACGAACCTCATCGAAAGCAGGGTCATCGAAGAGGTCACGAGGCCCAACGAGCTTGCCATCAGCAAGTTGGAAACCAGCGGCTATTACTCTTGGTGGACCGTCAAAACGGCAAGGATTGCTTTCCCGGACAGCCACCGGCATTAAGGGGCCGTGGTGCGAGCCTCTCATCCAGCCTTCTACTATGTTAACAGAAGCAAAGGGTTCCAGTATTTCACCCACAGCGGGAAATTTTCCCTGAGAGCGAACGATACAGACAGGGTCATCCTTGCCTATGTATCTGCCGGCCATGAGAGATAATCTCTCAGTGGAGGAGACAGCAGCGATTTCACCACTCTCCTTATGGTACACCGCTTTAACGGCATAGCGGCCCGGTGCGCCAAGAAAAACTAGCATGTCGTAGATTTCTTCAGGAGCGTTAAACCTGATTTTTTTGTGCTCTTTGACGTCGTGGACTTCAAAGGTGAAGCCAGAGTGCATATTAGAGGCAATAACCAATCCAATGGTATTAAAAGGGTCAGCGAATATTTTATATAGCGGCAGATTCCAGGCGCCAGACGCCGTCTTATCTGCCATGAATATGATTATGGTTTCAGCCTGGCGCTCGGAAAATTGCATCTCAGCTACACCAGGTCCCATCCCCCTGACATTACCGGAAAAAGCATCGCTCAGAAGGTCCTGCCCGGCACCATGTAGTTTCAAGCTCTTAGCTACATTAGTGCATTCGCAAAATGTATCCCAGGCTAACTTGTGGATTTGTTCACTATCTTCACCATGCTGGTGGGTCATTATCAACTGAAGGTCATCGCCACAAACTGTAACGTGATGGTCTATAAGTAGCCCCTGGCCCTGGGCATGTTCCAGCTTTTCCTTAGCCTTTTGTATTACATCGGGGTGGCTGGAGGAGTGCCCGACATAGCCACCGATGTCTGCTTTAATAGCGCTTAAAGTTAATTCCATATTACCCCCTGCCGTAGTGTAGCAATAGAAGAGGCGAACGTCAACTAGGGATAAAAATTAGCCCTTCTTGACTATTGCCCAAGGCATCCACCCTATTTTGGTGATGGAGCAAAGCGGTGTAAGCCGCCACCGCGGCGTCGTAAAGGTCGTGGTCGAACATGTCAAAATAAGGCTTAAGACCGGGTAGAATGTCTCCCAGTCTATCCCTGAGGAAGCTCATCCCTTGCCGTGTCGTTTTCCGGGGTATGGTTTTGCCCAGAAGGCGAACTTTACTGGCGAAGGGATAGACCTCGATTACCTGTCCGGCTTGCTTCACCTCGCGGCCAATGCTCGTTTTGAGCTCGATACCGCGGTAGATCAAGCTCTTGATAAAAGTCTTCTTGGTAGTTGGGTAACAGGGAATTCCTTGTCGCCTCAGTTCCTGGTCACATTGCCTGTTTTTTCTTGGGAATCTTGGTTCACAGGGGCAGCTTTCCTCAAGGCAACATAACCCCAGTGGCAAACTCAAGGGGGAATCGACTGCTATTACTCGGGGAGAATAGAAATTTAGGAGGGCGATGATATCACTATTCTGAGTTAAAAAACCAAGGTAAACAAGTTGTAATTTACCATCCAATCCTACACAGGCACTAGGTTTAGCTTCCGTTGAAGTTAAATCGATGCCGAAGAAAATGGGATAATTCACGTTGCTGGCGAAGATTTTTTGCCTGCCCGCTTCAATATTTCTCTGGCTGCCACTATACCTGAGGCTGAAGCTTGGACTAAGCCCCGGCTTACACCGGCGCCATCACCAGCAGCAAACATGTTGCCGACCTCGGTCTCTAAACAAGGAGTCAACTTTGGCTGACTGGAGTAAAATTTAACCTCTATCCCGTAAAGCAAAGTGTGGGGGGAAGCGACGCCCGGAGCTAGTTTGTCCATAGCTTGGAGCATTTCCACTATACTTTTGAGATAACGATAGGGGAGGGCGAAGCTTAAATCCCCTGGGGTTGCTGCTTTTAAGCTTGGTTCGATGGGACTATGTTCGAGGCGGGCTTGTGTAGAGCGGTGACCACTCATTAAGTCTCCCAATCTTTGCACTAATACACTGCCGCTAAGGATATTAGCTAACCTGGCCAGATATTTACCATAAGCAATGGGTTCATGGAAAGGCTCGGTGAAGGTGGTACTCACCAAAATAGCAAAGTTAGTATTCTTTGTCCTGGGCTGGGCATAGCCAACGCCATTGACCGTAATCACAGGGTCAGAACCGCCTGTGGACTCCATAATTACCTCACCCCCGGGGCACATGCAGAATGTTCTGACCCGGTCATTGAAACTCTTAGAATAGAATTCGAGTTTTGACTCATACAATATCGAGGTTAGCTTCTCCATGGTTGTCATTGGTATTTCGACCCGGCAACCCACGTCTACAGGGTTGGAATTAAGGCTTAGTTTGAGCCTCGCGGCCTCATTGCACAGCCATTCTGCCCCCTCTCTCCCTGGGGCTAAGATTAAGTATTGGCAATCTAACTTTTCACCATTGCTAGTTTCAACAGCTTTGACTTTACCATCGTCAACTGTGATATTCTTGATTGTTGTTCCCAGCCTTATGTCTAATTTGGATGACAGATGATTCTGCATAGCCTTCAGTGTTTCATGACAGAACTCTGTTCCCAGGTGACGCAATTTGACGGGGATTAATTTGAGTCCCGCTGAAGCAGCCTGCTGCTGTATTGCAGATATGCCTTCTCCCATTCCGTAGACTTTTTGGGGAGCGCCAAATTTGAGATAAATGGAGTCAACATAATCTATAAGTGCTTGGGCTTGGTCAAGGCCGATCAAATCTTCAAGACGGCCGCCTACTTGGGTAGATAGAGTTAGTTTGCCATCGCTGAAGGCTCCGGCACCTCCGAACCCGCTTACTAGGTGGCATGGGGAGCAAAGCACACAGCGTCCACTTCCATTTTGAACGGGACAAACACGAGCATCAATTTCCCCCCCCTTGTCTAGAAGTAAAACGTCAAGGCCAGCGGTACATAATTCCAGGCTAGCGAATATACCTGCTGGACCGGCGCCAACTATGGCGACATCATAGCTTTTGGCCATCGAGATTCATTCTAGGTGGTTATTGACCTAACCAATGGGTTAAAAGTTTTCCTGATTTGAGGATCTCATCGGCCGCGGAATATGGATCGAGCTCTCCCTTTTCCACCCTCTCAATATAGCTACCCAGTTGCCCGTCTTGCTCAATTGACGTGAGCAACTTATGAGTTAATTTTTGTTCTATGGTCTTTATGAAATCGAATTTGCGTTGCAGTTGGCGATGCTGCGAAAGCTTACCCGTTTCACAAAGGGCCTGGTGGTGCGATTCAATTTGTTTATAAAGCTCCTCGATGCCGACATCATTAACCGCTTCCGTGGCCACCACAGGTATATCCCACCAACTTGGCTCACGAAGGTGCAGCATAGCTTGCAGGTCACGGATAAAGTTGTCTGCACCAGGATGGTCAGCCTTATTGACTGCAAATATGTCGGCAATCTCAAATAGTCCTGCTTTCATCGTCTGGATAGCATCACCAGATTCGGGGCATAATGTGACAAGCACGGTATCGGCCTTCTCCATAATATCTACCTCGTTTTGTCCTACTCCCACTGTCTCCACCAGGATAATATCTTTACCAGCGGCGTCGAGCAACTTAATCACAGCGCTGGCAGTTCGTGGTAGCCCGCCCATACTGCCACGGGTTGCCATACTGCGAATGAAAACTCCATCGTCAAGATAATGTTGCTGCATTCTTATCCTGTCACCCAATACCGCTCCTCCTGTGAATGGGCTTGAAGGATCTACGGCAATTATCCCCACTTTCAAGCCTTTTTTTCTCATCAACGCTGTCAGCTTGTCAACCAAAGTGCTCTTTCCTGCCCCCGGAGGGCCAGTTACTCCCACACAGTATGCCTTTCCTATGTGTGGAGTGATGAGCTTCATTATTTCGGGTACTTTACTGCTCTCATTTTCCACCATGCTGATGATGCGTGATAGAGAGACATTTTCCCCTTTGAGCATCTGTTCCACTAGCTTCATATTTCTATTTAGTTCTCCATTATGTAACCACGTTATTTTATAGCTTTCTTAGTTATCAGTCAAATGAGTTTACTGAGATGGCAGCAAGGCTCGAAGCTCAAGTGAATTGCGAATTGGAAAGGTTTTTAGACAGACACTGACAAAAAATGTTCAGCGATTTTTACCTTTCTTTACATCTTTACAGCGCTTTGCCCAGAGGCATGATATATAGAGGCTTAATTTGTTCCTCCACGCCAAGAATCTCTCTTACCTTTTCATCATGGAAGGCGCCGACTTCTACTGTGCCTAGACCCAGAGCCATAGCTTGAAGATGGATGTTCTCACCTACATGGCCCACCTCTATGTGAACATATCTCTCTCCACGCCTGCCGTATTTATGGGAAGTCCTGTAATAAAGGGCACAGATTACAATATCCACCGGGGCTTCCATAATAAACTCCTCGTCCAGAGCTGCTCTGGCTAAGTCTAGTCGTAGCTCGCCCGGTTTGTGTAAGCTCAATGAATGAGAATCTACTTTATAGTGGTAAATGCCAGCCTGTAATTCCTCTGGAGCTTGCTTTGTTTCGCTCACAATGACACCTTGTTTGCCAACGAACACAAAAATCTCCAGAGGATAGGTAGCTCCAGCACTGGGCGCTGCCCTATTCATTCTCCTTCCAGTTATGCCTTGAGCTGACCAAAGTATTTGACTTAACTGAGATAGGGCCAGTGGCTCCGCACGGTATCTACGAACCGACCTGCGCTTTGCTATTGTCTCTTCTAATGAAACCTTACCGTTCAACTGAGGAGAGGGAAGCTTAATTTCAGTCTTGGGCATTGCCTGACTCACCTTAACCCTTACCCTCTTTAGGGGTGAGGGATTCATAACGGAGGTTAGCCTTTGATGACGCCTACAGGTATAGCCATAGCCACTTTTCTGGAAATGCCAGCTCGATGAACCACATCTATAACTTCTGTAACGTCTTTGTAAGCTTGAGACGCTTCCTCAGCTAGCGAAGGAATGTTTCCTGCCTTGATGGTAATACCTCTGCTCTCTAGTTCTCGAACTACCTCCCTACCCCTTATACTCCGCTTGGCAGCACCGCGACTTAGCACTCTCCCGGCACCATGACAGGTGGAGCCAAAGCTCTCATCCATGGCCTTTTGAGTGCCCACGGCAATGAAAGAACAACGTCCCATATCTCCGGGAACGAGTACAGGTTGCCCTATCTCTTTATAGCGTCTGGGAGTATCTTTATGACCTGCAGGAAAAGCTCTGGTAGCTCCTTTGCGGTGAACACAAACCTTAATTTTGTGGCCATTTACCGTATGTTCTTCTATTTTGGCTATGTTATGAGCAACATCATAAATCTGCTTCATGCCAAGTGCCCCTGGACTCTTACCGAAAACTTTAGAAAAGCTTTCTCTAACCCAGTGGGCAATGCACTGCCGATTAACCCAGGCGTAGTTAGCGGCACAAGCCATAGCAGCTAAATAATCTTGGCCTTCCGATGATTCTATGGGAGCGCAGGCAAGCTGTCGGTCTGGGAGCTTTATTCCGTACTTCGATACAGCTCCCTCCATAACACGCAGATGGTCGGTACATACTTGATGACCAAAGCCGCGAGAACCAGTATGGATTAAAACTAATATCTGACCTATCTCAGTGACGCCCATAATGCTAGCTGCGTTGGGATCAAGTATCTCTTTCACTGCTTGAATCTCAAGAAAGTGATTTCCCGAGCCTAATGTGCCTGCCTGAGGCATACCTCTCTTTGCCGCCTTTTCGCTTGTCTTACTGGGATCGGCACCACTGATACATCCGCCTTCCTCAGTAACATCCAAATCTTCCTCAGAACCCAGGCCGCGCCTCACTGCCCAACGAGCTCCTTCAACCATCAATTGGTTCATCTCCTTTTGCCCTAACTTTATCTTTCCTTCAGAGCCCAGGCCTGATGGTACATTAAGAAATAACTCATTAATGAGCTGGTTAATTCTGGGTCGCACTTCAGCTTCGCTGAGATCGGTACGCAATAACCTTACGCCACAATCAATATCATAACCCACTCCGCCCGGAGAAATTACACCATTCTTAATATCCATTGCTGCCACTCCACCTATAGGGAAGCCATAGCCCCAGTGGATATCTGGCATGGCCAATGAGTAACCTACTATGCCGGGGAGAAAGGCGACATTGGCAACTTGCTCAGGCGTTTGTTCCTCACGCATGGATTCCAACATTTCTCTGCTGGCATAGATTAGGCCGGGGACCCTCATGCCAGTTTTGTAATTCTGGGGGATTTCCCAGCGATAATCATCTATTTTTATAAGCTGCTCTTGCCACAGTGCCACGTCTCTAGCTCCTAAATATCGAAAATTATCTGAGCCTTGTAACCACCACCATTTTTGTCTAACTTTAACATATGATATGTGGCTGCTTTTACTCCTACCTTTATCTTGTGTTTCATGGGGTCAAAAGTTTCCCCATAACAGATAGCCTTGAGCTGATTGCGAGTCAGACTTTTAATATCAAACCGGTTGAACAAAATGTGTTCGACATCAAAGAGATAAATGAGCTCATTAAGCCACTCTACAAGCAAGCTATCTCTATCCTCGCTGTTCACCTTCAAATCGAAGTGCAGTTTCTCCTCAATGCTTTCAGGCGCAGTAATCAGACTGAACAGAGCCAGAGCAGCGTTGGAGAAGAGCTCTTCAATATCTGCCCCATAGGCGACGATGCCAACGTCAGCCGTATGATCAATTATTTCAAAAGCCCTTTTCATTCCCCCAATATCCAATTATACAAAATGATGGACAACATCTCCATTTACGCCTCCTTGTTTTGCACTTCACTTAAGCTGGTGTTACAATCAATATTAAGGACGGTAAGGCGAACATCCTGGCCTTGAGGCGGCCAATGTGGTGAATTAGCAGCTATCTTGTATTGTAATATGGCAGTTGGTCATATCTCCTTCTCAAGCTTGACTTCTCCATGCTGAGAGGTTATATGTTTCTATAGTTAAAGAAGTAACTATGAAGGGCAAAGTGAAGCGACAGCTACCAGATTTTATAGGGAATTTATCCAAGAGAGGCAGATGCTAGTGCCTCCTCGACATTATATGGAATGTGCTCTATCTTTGGCCAGGTTGGCTGTGGGCCATACCAGTCCTAATCCAGCAGTGGGGGCAGTAGTTATTAAAGACGGACTTATTGTAGGCATGGGATATACCCAGCCTGCTGGCTCGGAGCACGCTGAAGTAATGGCACTTCGTCAGGCTGGTGACAAGGCGCAAGGTTCTGCCATGTATGTCACCTTGGAGCCTTGTTCCCATTATGGGCGTACTCCACCCTGCACGCAAGCCATAATTGATGCCGGCATTTCAGAGGTCCATATAGCCTTGCTGGACCCAAACCCACTGGTTTCAGGGCGGGGGGTAGGCAGGCTAAATGAGAGGGGTATTAAGACCCACATAGGTACTTGTGAGCAAGAAGCTCATGAAATAAATGAGGCTTATATCAAGCATATTACTACGGGTTTACCGTTTGTTATGGCCAAATTCGCCATGAGCCTCGATGGTAAGATCGCTACCAAATCTGGGGACTCTAAATGGATAACTAAAGACGAGGCAAGGAAATATGCACATGACTTGCGTTATACTGCCGACGCCATAATGGTGGGGGTGAATACTATTTTGGCGGATAATCCTCGCCTTACCGCTAGAGGTTTTGGTGGTAGAGCTGGCATAGGGAAGATGCAACCGATACGACTAGTTGTTGATAGTAAGGGGAGGGTACCATTGAATGCTCATATTTTTGAGCGACCGGGAGGGGTCTTGCTTGCTGTAGCAGAGCCTTTTGACTCTGCAAAGAAGGAAAAATTGTTGCAGGCGGGCGCCGAAGTGCTGGAATTGCCTGCCGAGAAAGGCTCGGTAGATGTTAGGGAGTTATTTAAGTTGTTGGGGAAGCGAGAAATTGTCAATGTCCTGGTGGAGGGGGGTGGCAAGCTCCTTGGTTCACTTTTTGACCATCACTTGGTGGATAAAGTGATGGTTTTTATTTCACCAGTCATCATTGGTGGCAGTAAAGCTGCGATTGTGGCGGGGAATGGCGTTGACAATATGGCTAAGGCTTTGCGCCTTAGCCGGGTTAATATCAAATGTTTCGGCGATGATGTGTTAGTTAGTGGATACATGGAGAAGGAATTTCCAAAAGAGCCTAGATTTTCAGGGGCATAGCATGTTCACCGGAATAGTTGAAGAAATTGGCGTAGTTAAGGAAACAAGCCGGGATCGCTTGGCCTTCGAAGCCCATAAGGTACTGGATGGAACGAAAGTAGGTGCTAGCATAGCAGTTAACGGTGCTTGCCTAACTGTTGTCTCCCTGGAAGATAGCGGCTTCAGAGTCGATGTTATGCCTGAGACGTTACGCTGCACTAATCTCGGTGGACTTCATTATAACGATCAGGTAAATTTGGAAAGGGCACTGGCATTTGGGGAACGCCTTGGCGGTCATTTAGTGTTGGGGCATGTCGATGATACGGGAGAAGTAATAGATGTAACTACTGAAGAAACCGCGCATATTATGAGGGTCTCAGCACCTGCTAAACTAATGCCTTATATAGTAGATAAAGGCTTTATCGCTGTCGATGGTGTTAGTCTCACCATTGTAGACTTCGATGATTTTTCCTTTGCTGTGTCTCTAGTAGCCTACACTACAGAATATACCACCTTAGGGAGGAGGAAACCTGGCGATATCGTCAATTTAGAGGCGGACATCATAGCTAAATATGTGGAAAGGCTGAAAGAGCGAAGAACGCAAGGCTTAACCTTCGAGTTCCTTAGGGAATATGGATTTGTGGAGGGAACAGATGCTAGCTAGCATTTCGGAGGCGATTAAAGATATAAAGGCAGGCAAGTTTATTATTCTCATCGATGATGAGTCTCGTGAAAATGAAGGAGACTTGGTCATGGCTGCCGAGAAGGTTACTCCCGAAGCTATAAATTTTATGGCTAAGTATGGTCGGGGACTGATTTGCCTTCCTATTATTGGTCAAAGGCTCGATGAATTAGGAATACCGCTCATGGTTTCGAATAATACCTCACGGCATTCTACCGCCTTCACAGTCTCCATCGAGGCGAAGGATGAAGTTACTACCGGCATTTCTGCATTCGATCGGGCCCAGACCGTAAAAACGGTGCTCGACCCTAATACTAATTCGGGTGACTTGGCTCAGCCAGGACATATATTTCCTATTCGAGCCAGGGAAGGTGGGGTGCTAGTACGAGCAGGACATACCGAAGCTTCTGTTGATTTGGCTAGGCTGGCTGGACTTTATCCTGCTGGTGTCATATGTGAGATTATGGACGAGGATGGCACTATGGCCCATCTGCCTCAGCTTGAGGCTATGGCCTCTAAGTTCGACTTGAAGCTTGTAACCATCGCTGATTTGATTGCCTATCGTCTTCGCCATGAAAAACTGGTACAAAGAGTAACTGAGGCTAAGCTGCCCACAAAGCATGGCGAATTCACTGCTATAGCTTATAAGAGCGCTGTCGATGCCGCTGAACATATGGCTCTAATCAAAGGCGACATATCGAATGATAAGCCAGTGCTGGTACGTGTACATAGCGAATGCCTGACTGGAGATGTCTTTGGTAGTTTGAGATGCGATTGCGGAGCTCAGGTTGGCATGGCTTTGCAGCGCATAGCCAAAGAAGATCGAGGTGTTTTTCTTTATATGAGACAGGAGGGGAGGGGAATCGGGTTTCACAATAAGCTCCGCGCCTATGCTCTTCAGGATCAAGGAATGGATACTGTGGAGGCTAATATAGCTTTAGGTTTTGGTCCTGATTTGAGAGATTACGGAGTGGGCGCCCAGATTTTGGCCGACCTAGGTTTACATAATATTAGATTGCTTACCAATAATCCGAAGAAGGTGATTGGGTTGGAGAGCTATGGAATTAAGATAGTGGAGACCGTTCCGCTAATAGCTCCATCTACTCCTTACAATATCCGCTATCTGGAAACCAAACAAAAGAAATTAGGGCATCTTTTAGGTATACAGGAGGTAAATGATGGCTAAGCATTACGAAGGTATCCTGATAGGGAAAGGTCTTAAGTTTGCCATGGTTGTTGCTCGTTTTAATGAGTTAATAACCACTAAGCTCGTTGAGGGGGCAAAGGATGCTTTGTTGCGTCACGGTGTCAATGAGGGGGACATCGACATTGTCTGGACCCCAGGTTGTTTAGAGATCCCGCTTGTAAGCAAAAATTTGGCACAGAGTAATAAGTACAATGCTATAGTATGCCTTGGCGCGGTAATTCGTGGCGGCACCCCACATTCCGAGTATGTTGCTTCTGAGGTAAACAGGGGAATTGGCAGGGTGAGCTTGGATACTGGCTTACCGATAATACAAGGTATCATTACTGCTGATACTTTGGAGCAGGCTATCCAGAGGGCTGGGGCTAAAGAGGGCAACAAGGGCTTTGATGCTGCGGTAGGCGCTATTGAAATGGCAAATTTGCTTAAGGCTATTCAGTGACCTTATAGACTTTGTCACCTCGCCTTACTCTATCGGGTACTTTTATACCCACAAGGTCGCCGGGCTTAGCCTCAGTGATGTTGGTGCGTTCGATCTGCATAGATTCTACAGCCAGTTCCATATCTGTGGTGCTGCCCCGGATATGAATTTTGTCACCTATTTTCAGTGTGCCGCTTAACGCTATGCCAGCTACCACAGGCTTAGCAAAAAAATCTGACACATTCCCAATTTCTACTTCTTCCATCTTCAGGTTCCTCCTCTGCTTAGATAAAATACACCCTTTGCAATCAAAAATCAATATAAATAATTATTTCATGCCTTGACAAGTCGCGCTGCTCCACTTATGATAATATCGTTAAATAAAGCTGATTGGAGGGAATGAACCGTGTCTGAGAGAAAAGCAGGGCAACCATATACTCCGGAGGAGATACTCTCCTTTGATCGCATTAAGAGAGCTATGACAAGCAGAGTTTTGGATAGGATAGAAGACTTATGGCAGGGAAAACAGCCCATAAGCGTTGAGCAGATGAACGAAGTAATCTCCGATGAATGGCAGAGGGTAAAGGAAGCAGTGAGGTCATCACCGGCAGCTCGGGAAGCTTTTCGTAAGTATTTGGAGCGTACCATCTCCGAGCAAATAGACAATTTAATGAAAACTGATAAAGCTGAGCTAGAATCATTGGGCGTTGTAGAGAAGGGTCTATAAATTGCTTCCACAAGATAAATATGATCCAGTTAAACATGCTAAACGGGACCTAGACATAGGCCAGGTAATTAAGCGTCTCGATATGTTAGATGATAGGCTAGACAATATGGATTCTGTAGTGACATCACTTGTAGAAAGGGTGATGGGAAGACCTCTTGTTCTGGAAGTAACCTGCCCTAATTGTGGTCAAACTATACAGATCAATGTCACCAGTGGTGTGAGGCTGCGAGGTAAAGAATAATCAACACAGTAGGCACTGTACTCTTTATTAATGCTTAATTTCCAAGCCACCTAATGAGAACTAATCTTCTATTTCTGTCGTACTATCGAAGGTTTGACCCGTTTAGCTGTGTTTGCTACAATCGCCCAACGGGCGGTTAGCTCAGTGGTTAGAGCGCTGCGTTGACATCGCAGAGGTCACTGGTTCAAGTCCAGTACCGCCCACTTTTTGATGAAATGATATTTGGGTGCCATTTTTAGAATGGGAAGTTCGAGATGAGCTCGAAAAAAAAGGATGAGCAACTGGAACGGATGCGGCATTCTGCGGCTCACATCATGGCTGAGGCCGTACAATATCTTTTTCCTGAGGCTAAATTTGGAATCGGACCGACTATAGAGAATGGCTTCTATTACGACTTTGACCTGCCACGCCCATTAACACCGGATGATTTGCCCGTAATTGAAAACAAGATGAGAGAGATCATCAGTCAGAATTCGCCATTCGTTACACAGGAGATAAGCAAAGAGGAAGCACGACAGCTCTTTGCCACCCAGCCTTATAAATTGGAGCTTATCGACGAGATCCCTGATACTGCTGTAACTACTTACAAGCAAGGTTCCTTCACCGATTTGTGTCGTGGCCCCCATCTAGCGTCTACAGGTGGAGTAAAAGCGTTTAAGCTTACTCATATAGCTGGAGCATATTGGCGAGGTGATGAAAAGCAACCCATGCTGCAAAGAATTTACGGTGTAGCTTTTGGAAGCAGGGAGGAGCTTGAGGATTATTTGTCGCGTCAAGCTGAAGCTACCAAACGGGACCATAGGAAGCTAGGCAAAGAGCTTGACCTTTTCAGTACTCATGAAGAAATTGGTCCTGGCTTAATTTGCTGGCATCCCAGAGGTGCTTTAATCCGACAGACCATAGAGGAGTTCTGGAGGGCAGAGCACATCAAGCGCGGCTATGATATTGTCTACACCCCCCATATTGCCAAGCTAGATTTATGGAAAACTAGCGGGCATTGGGAATTCTACCGGGACTATCTATTCTCACCGATGGAAATTGAAGGCCAACAATATATGCTAAGGCCCATGAATTGCTTGGGGCATATTTTGATTTATAAAAGCAAATTGCGCAGTTATCGTATTTTGCCTTTGCGGTATGCCGAGTTGGGCACAGTATACAGGTATGAACGAACCGGCGTACTATATGGTCTTGCCAGGGTAAGGGGATTTACTCAAGACGATGCCCATATTTTCTGCCGACCAGACCAGGTTGAAGAGGAGGTAATGGAAGTTCTGAAGTTGGCACAATTCATGATGACTACCTTTGGCTTTGATGAGTATGAATTGTTGTTATCAACGCGCCCTGAGAAATATTCTGGCACGGTTCTAATGTGGGAGGAGGCCACAGAATCCCTTAAACGCGTTTTAGAGGGGCTTGACTTGCGTTACGAGGTGGACCCTGGCGAAGGGGTTTTCTACGGGCCTAAAATCGATATTAAGGTCAAGGACGCTTTAGGGCATGTTTGGCAAGGTCCGACTATACAGGTCGATTTTAATTTGCCACAACGCTTTAATGTCTGTTATATTGGTGAAGATGGCTTGGAGCATAATGCGGTTATGATACATCGCACAGTTTTAGGTAGCATGGAGCGTTTTTTAGCTTGCCTTACAGAGCATTACGGTGCTGCCTTCCCAGTATGGTTATCGCCGATTCAAACAATAGTAATTCCCATAGCAGATAGGCATGTCGGCTATGCTAATGAGATAGAGAGCGATTTTAAAAATGAGGGTATCAGAGTTCAAGTGGACGACCGCTCGGAGAGAATGAATCTGAAGGTAAGGGAAGCTCAATTGGAGAAAGTCCCGTATATGCTTATAGTCGGTGATAAGGAAATGGCTTCGTCCAGTGCGTCAGTTCGCTTAAGGAGTGGCGAGGACCTGGGCTTAGAGAGTTTGGTACAAGTTAAAAATAGAATAAGGGCAGCTATAGAGGCTAAGTCTTGAATACTGTTCTGGGGGTAGAAAGGGCATAGTTAAAGAATTACCAACTAATAGGAGAATCAGAGCCCGGGAGGTTCGCCTCATAGGAGGGGAGGGGGAACAACTTGGCGTGGTGCCTCTGCAAAAAGCATTACAAATTGCTCGGGAGCAGGGCTTTGATTTGGTGCAGGTGGCATCAACGGCGGCTCCGCCGGTGTGTCGACTTCTTGATTATGGTAGGTATAAATATGAGCAAACTAAAAAGGAACGCAAGGCGAAGAGGGGTCAAAGAGTTGGCTTACTTAAGGAGGTCCGTTTAAGACCGAAGATAGAGGAACATGATTTACAGGCCAAAATTAGGACTACGAAGAAATTATTAGAGGAGGGCAATAAAGTAAGGTTGGTACTAAGGTTCAGAGGGCGTGAAGTTGTTTATCCTGAACTAGGTTGGAAGGTGCTGCAGAAGGTAACTGAAGCCTCGAAGGAGATAGCTGCAGTAACTAGCTCCGTTAATGAGGCGAGAAGTATAGCCTTGGTTTTATCCCCGGTTTCCCTCAAGAAATCTAAGGAGGGAGGAACAGATGCCAAAACTCAAAACCCATAAGGGGGCAAGGAGCCGCTTTCATATAACGGGTAGCGGCAAGCTCATGCGTACTAAATGCGGCAAGAGTCATTTGAGACGGAAAAAGGCTCCTAGAACTAAGCGCCTCTATGATGAAAGAATTCCAGTTTCTTCTGCAGATGAGAAGCGACTGAAGAGACTTTTGCCTTATAAATAATTATGGAGTAAAGGGAGGAATCTTGCCACGAGCTAGAAGTGGGAAAGTTACCCACAGACGACATAAAAAGGTACTTGCGCTGACTAAAGGGCATAGGGGGAGTAGGCATGCTTTATATCGTGATGCTCATGAGTCCATGCTTCATGCCCTGGATTATTCCTATCGGCATCGTCGTGAGCGGAAAGGCGACTTCAGAAGGCTATGGATTACTCGCATTAATGCTGCTGCGCGAGCTGGAGGGCTTACTTACAGTCAGTTCATAGCGAGATTAAAAGAATCAAATATAGAAATCAATCGAAAGATGTTGGCCGAGATGGCAGTCAAAGACCCTGAAGGTTTTGCTACATTGGTAGCTTCGGTAACTGAGGTTAACTCACCAGGCCTGCAATGACATTATGCCCCGAAACTTCCAAGAACTTTGAACAGAGATAACACTACTTGGCAGTTAATGCTGGAACAACTCAAAGGCCTTCATGCACAAGCTCTCGATGAGCTAAAAAAAATTGATAATCCTCGGGAGCTAGAGTCGTGGCGAGTTCGCTACTTAGGTAAGAAAAGCAGACTAACGCAAATTCTACGTTCCTTGGCTACCCTGCCTTTGGAAGAACGGCGAGAGATGGGTGCCCAGGCTAACGAAATTAAGAGGGCTTTAGAGTCAAATCTGAGCGAGAAGGAAAAATTATTACAGGAAGCCCTTTTGACTTCTCCTTTGGAGTCCCAAGGATTAGATGTTACCTTGCCTGGTCGGCCTCTCCCAACAGGGCGACTTCACCCCACCACTCAGATACTTAACGAAATTTGCGATGTTTTCAAAAATATGGGCTTCCAGGTAATCGAGGGGCCTGATGTGGAGTGGGATTACTACAACTTTGAGGCCCTAAACATTCCTCAGCATCATCCTGCGCGAGATATGTTTGCCACCCTATGGATAGATGCTGGTATGGGAGGCAAAGCCAGGCTTCTGCGCACCCATACTTCCCCAATGCAGATTAGGTTGATGGAGAAGGAACGCCCGCCAATAAGGGCCATAGTGCCGGGGCGAACCTACAGATATGAAGCGACTGATGCCACTCACGAATCTATGTTTTATCAGGTTGAAGGTTTAGCTGTGGATAAGAACATCACCCTGGCGGATTTAAAAGGCACTTTGTTTGAATTTTGCCGCTGCCTTTTCGGTGAGGAAAGGAAAGTGCGCTTCCGCTGCGATTACTTTCCTTTTGTGGAACCCGGGGTGGAAGTAGCTATCAGATGTTCAGCTTGTGATGGGGCTGGCTGCCGGCTCTGCAGCTACAGCGGCTGGATCGAAATATTAGGTGCGGGCATGGTGCATCCCGAGGTCCTGTCACGCGTCGATATTGACCCTGAGCTCTACAGTGGTTTTGCCTTCGGGTTGGGAGTTGAGCGCATACCTATACTCCGCCATGGTATCGATGACATTCGTCTCTTTTACGGCAATGACCTCAGGTTTCTAAAGCAGTTCTAGATGTTAAGGTGACAGCATGAAGGTTTCTCTCAAATGGCTCAAGGATTATGTTGACATAAAACTCGCCCCGAAAGAACTAGCCGAGAGACTGAGCATGGCTGGCCTGGAAGTCAAGGGCATACAGACTACAGGTGGCGCCTGGGATAATGTAGTGATAGGGGAAGTAATAGCTGTAAGCCCTCATCCCAATGCGGACCGTCTTAAGCTAGCCACAGTTGACCTCGGCACCCAACAGTCCACCGTAGTTTGTGGTGCTCCCAATATAGGCATTGGTCAGAGGGTGCCTTTTGCCCAAGTAGGAGCCCGGCTTATAGATGCTCACAGCGGAGAAGCTGTAGCGCTAAAGCCGGCTAAAATTCGCGGCGTCGTCTCCGAGGGCATGGTCTGCTCGGAGAAGGAGCTGGGGATTTCCGAGAGTCACGAGGGCATTTTGGTACTGCCGCAGGAGGCATCCATAGGCGCGCCTCTCGCTGCCTATCTGGGCGATGTAGTTTTTGACTTAGACATAACACCCAACCGCCCAGACTGCCTATCCGTAATTGGTATCGCCCGAGAAATCGCTGCCTTAACTGGTGAAGCACTGCACTTACCTCAAATCGACTATGAAGAAAGGGAAGAATCGATAGACACCTTTGCCTCCGTTGACATAGTCGAGCCGGAATTATGCCCCAGGTACTGTGCGAGTCTGATTACCGGAATAAAGATAGCCCCCTCTCCGCCCTGGCTACAGCAGTATCTGAATAGCTGCGGTATGCGTCCCATTAACAATGTTGTTGATGTTACCAATTATGTGATGCTGGAATATGGTCAGCCCCTTCACGCTTTTGATTATCATAAGCTTAAGGGCAGGCAAATTGTCGTTCGCAGTGCCGGAAATGGCGAAAGCATGACTACCCTCGATGGGACAGAGCGTGCCCTTAACCCGGATATACTGGTTATCGCCGACAAGGAAGATGCCATCGCTGTCGCTGGAGTCATGGGTGGCCTGGATTCCGAAGTTACGGACAAAACTGACACTATCCTCCTGGAGTCGGCGAATTTCAACCAGGTTGCCATCCGTCGGGGCTGTGGCCATCTTCAATTCCAGAGCGAGGCCTCGATTCGCTTTGACAAAGGGCTTAATAGTGACCTCCCTCTTCTGCCGCTGAAGCGGGCCACTCAATCGCTGGTGGAGCTAGCCGGTGGCAGAGCAGCCAGGGGCGTGATTGACGTTTACCCCGGGAAATCAAAACCAGAGCCCATATTGCTTACCGCCCGGGAAGTGCAGCGCCTTTCGGGTTTGGAAGTCGCTGTTGATGAAATGCTCAGGGTATTAAAGTCCTTGGGCTTTGAGTGCCAGGAGAGCGATTCAGGTTCCCAAATTTCGGTAGGAGTGCCTTACTGGCGCAGCGATATTAAATGCCCTGCCGACCTCGTGGAGGAGGTAGTCCGCATCATCGGCTACGATAAAGTTCCTATGACCAGGCTCAGCTCTCCTTTGCCTCAACAGGAATCAAGATTGTCGCTGTCGGCGCGGCAGAGTGACCTCAAGGGGAAATTAAGAGGTATTCTGACCGGCTTGGGCTTTCAAGAGATACTAACTTATTCTTTAGTCAGCCTGGAAAAGCTGCAGAAGCTTTCCCCCAAGCTTGAGTTGAAAATTTCGCCCTTAAAGGTAGCCAACCCTATGACGAGGGAGCAAGAATACCTGCGTACCAGTTTACGGGCCGGTCTTCTGGCCACGTTGGCACATAACCAGAAGTTTGAGCAATCAGGTATAAGGCTCTTTGAAATTGGCAAGGCATTCTTGCCGCAGGGCAAGGAATTGCCTGAAGAGAGGGAGATGCTCTGCGCCGTGCTCAGCGGCCCAAGGGCGGAATTGTCCTGGCAGGCTGGTGGAGAGCCGCTCGATTTCTTTGACGCCAGGGGGGCAGTGGAAAATGTCCTGACCCAGTTGGGACTGAAGGCGAGTTTTGAGCTTAGCGATGATGAAGGTCTATTTCCGGGTAGAGGGGCTGACATAATTATCGATAATGACAGGGTGGGCATTGTCGGTGACCTGCATCCCATGGTAGCGCAGGCTTTTGAGCTTGCTGACGCTGCTAGCCTTATAGAAATTGACCTGGAGAAGCTGTTGGCCAGGATTACCGGGATAAAGGAATACCAGTCTATTCTACGCTTTCCCAGCGTCGCCCGGGACATCGCTTTAGTAGTGGATGAGCAAGTGAGCTATCGAAGGGTGGCGGAGATAATCGAAAGCTTCCCCCTGGTAACGCAGATAATTCTCTTTGACCTTTACAGAGGTGAGCAGATACCCGGGGGCAAGAAATCTTTTGCCATAAGGATTGTCTATCAATCGCCCAGGCATACCCTGACTGATGAGGAAGTTGACCAAACTCAAGAGCAGATGCTCGGCAGACTGAATCAGGAGCTGGGTGCTGCTCTGAGGGACTGACCCTCTGAAACCAAAGTCAGCAATCTGGACTGAATCTCGGTGCTAAATTCCGCTTAGCGGTCCTGATATAAAATAAGTTTGGCGAAGTCGAGTTTAGACAGAGCAAAGCGGAATATTTTACCTTTGTTATATGCCCTAAAGGATAGGGTTGCAAGCAGTCGCAGAGTTTGTTCGGGCGGTTAATTTGATTTGGATTCTCCCAGCAATTTACTTAAACTTTCAGCATTTTTGCCAAATACATTTATTTGAGCAAAGTCACACTCAATGAAATTTAGATGTTCAATATTAAATGCATTTATGAAGTCTATCTTATTAAATGTACATTTAATAAACTTAGCATTAAAAAAATCCGTATTCATAAGCTCTACATCCTCAAAAGTAGTGTTGCGACAGGTAACATTGCCAAAATCAGTATTCATCATAACTAGATTTCTGAATTCACAAATATCTATCTTAGACGATTTAAACTCAAAGTTCATGAGGTGTCTACTAACTCCTTTAGAATTTAAAAAATTTACTCTTTTCAATTCAGCATCAGTAAAATCAAAATTCATCATATCGCATCTATTAAACTCAATATTGTAGAGATTGCTATTTGTGAAATTAAATGTAAAGTATCTGCAATCAACGTGTTTCAAATTCTTGAGAGTAAAGTGGGATAAATCTAGGAAATCACGTTCCTCGTTTTTATAATTGATATTCTCTATCAATTCACTCTTGATCTGGTCTTTTGATAAGGTTTTATATGTAGTCTTTAAAAATTCAACTTGCTCATTAAGGATATTTAAGTATTTACTTAGAATTTGGTGTGAGGTAACGATGTATTTTGGAGCATCACTGTCTTTGTAAACATCATGCGTGAACTCACCCCATGCTTCCTCCAAGATTGTTCTATTTTGTATTTCAAATTTGAGTTCTTTTAAATCTATGCCTTCCCTTTTCTGTAATTCCTTAATTTCCACTACATAGTGAATTGATGTATATCCGGTTTTTAAGGTTTTCTGTAATTCTTCCTGAGATGGTTTCATATTCCCAATACCATCCCATAGGTATGTCTTTTTATCAATAATCTCAAAATTTTCCTCTACCCAATCACAAAGCTCTTGTAATTCTGTTTTGTATAAACATATTAACCTTATACCCAAAATATCATTGATAGATGAAAAAGCCTCAGGAATTGTTGTGATACCTTCTTTATTGATTTTCTCGTAAAAACTATTAAAGCTCTTGATCCTGGCTTTAAAATATTTTATGGGAGTGGAGGAATTTGATTTTATTTCTGAGTAAATTTTATATATTACAACATCCTTTAATTCTTCCAATAGTTTTGCTTTTTCCAAATATTCCAATTTAAGTTTGTCTATTTCCATTATAAAATTCCCGTAAGACCTCTGAAATGTTAACTTTTACTAAATTACCACCTGAAGGAATTTCATATAATTGTTGTTTGCGAATCTTTTATTCGCTTACTCCGAATGATTTTGAGGCATTGCGAACGAAATACTTCATTTATCCACGTTGCTCATATCATGTTTGCTGAGCTGTCTTTTCCCTTAGCAGCCTGTTGACCTCGGGGGCCAGATTTTTCAAAGGCAGAAGCTGGGCTTCCTTCTCCGTACGCCACTTTGCCTCTATGCTCTGGCTTTGCAAGGTTCGTGGGGACAATGTCAATCGCAGTGGTATTCCCAGGAGGTCAGCATCGTTGAACTTAATGCCGGGGGAGTCGTCACGGTCATCGAAGAGAACCTCGATGCCTTCCTCTCGCAGTTCCTGGTAAATTCTCTCTGCCGTAGGGGCAACATCAGCTTTATCTAGATGAAGCGGGCAAAGATAGACCTGGTAAGGGGCGACGGAGAGCGGCCAGATAATGCCCTTGTCATCGTGGCTTTGTTCCACTACGGCTGCCAGCAGGCGCCCCAATCCAATGCCGTAGCAGCCCATTATAATAGGACGAGACCTGCCATCATTATCCAGGAAAGATGCCCCAAATTTTTCGCTGATGAAGGTGCCCAACTTAAATACATGGCCCACTTCGATGCCCCGAGCCGATGATAATTGACCCTGGCACCTGGGGCAGCTATCTCCATACTGAGCCAGGGCGATATCAGCCAGAAGGTCAACCTGGAAATCCCGGGGGTAATTGGCGTTCCTGAGGTGGTATCCCGTCTTATTGGCGCCGACAATAAAGTTGGTGCCCGAGCTTATGGAATCATCGGCAACGACTTTAACTCCCTTCACGCCTATGGGCGAGGCGAAACCAGCTACCAGGCCGATTTCGTTCACCTCGGCTTCCGTGGCCAGGCGGAGCTCAGAGCACTTCAGGGTGTTTCTCAGCTTGGTCTCGTTGACTTCCAGGTCGCCCCGAATGACGACGAAGATAAATTCTCCATCTGCATAATAAAACACCGCCTTAAGCGTCTGATTTGTCGGCACGCCCACAAAATGAGCCACTTCCTCTATGGTTTTCGACTCCGGCGTGGCTATCTCCTCTAAAGGGAGGAGGTTCTTTGCTTCGCTCGAAATGACCTTTTCGCCAGTTTTCACAAATTGAGCTTTCTCCGCATTGGCGGCGTACCCACAACTGGGGCAATGAATAATTTCGTCTTCACCGCCTTCGGTAATAACCGTGAACTCATGGGAATCCTTGCCCCCTATGGCGCCGCTATCAGCCTCCACCATCAATGTGGGCAGGCCGAGGCGGGCATAGATATTTCTGTAAGCCTGGCTCATCTTCTGGTAGCTTTCGTCGAGGCCGGCCTCGTCGGCATCGAAGCTGTAAAGGTCCTTCATGATAAACTCGCGGACTCTCAATAAGCCACCGCGAGGTCGAGGCTCATCGCGAAGCTTGGTCTGTATTTGATAGAGGAGGAGGGGAAGCTCCCGGTAGCTTTGCACATAGCGGTGGACAAGGTCGGTAATAACCTCTTCATGAGTGGGTCCCAGAGCCAGTGTGTGTTCTTTGCGGTCGGTCAAAGTGAACAGGGATTTGCCAAAAGAAACATACCTGCCTGATTGCTGCCACAGTTCAAAAGGCTGCAACACGGGCAGCATCAATTCCTGTCCCCCAGCCTTATCCATTTCCTCTCTGATTATGTTCTCTATCCTTTTGAGCACCCGCCAGCCCAGGGGCAGGTAAGAATAAATTCCCGCAGCCTCCTGAGCAATCATGCCCGCCCGAAGCAGTAGCTGATGGCTTATGCTCTCAGCTTCTGCCGGTGCCTGTCTTAGTGTCTTGCCAAAAAGCTTAGAAAAACGCATTTCCCTTGATAAAAGTCTAGTCTACTCTATTTCCACTTCTTAATAGGTTCGCCTTCTCTATCTTTCATACGGCCTGATACAACAAAAATAAAATCAACGAGGGCCCAAATTGCCATCGCCAGAAGAGATATTAAACCAGCAAGTATAACAATTACAACCCACATGGGAGGAAAAGTTGCGTGGCCAAGAATGGCCAAGGACAATACATAGCTGACGATGCCAAAGATACCTAAGAGGAGCATTATAGTGGCCGTTCCCATCTTACGCAGATAGAATCGGTGGGCACCGAATGCGCCGACGAGGGAAGCAAGTAAAGTGGTGGTAAGCCTCGATTTTGATGAAATTTCTTCTGCTACTGCATTCGCCAGTTCAGCACCACATTTTAGACATGTCTCGTCCTGTGGCTCTGCCTGAGCACCGCAGGCAGGACAGAAGTTACACCCAGCCGAGGGCTTAGCTCCACACTCGGGGCGAATTTCCCGCATCTCTACCAATTCTTGGCCACAGTTTCTACAAAACACTGTTTACCTGTTTTATGGAAGCTTATCAATCTCTGTCATTAAGGCCTCTAACAAGGCTGCCTCGGAGACTGTGCCCACCACCTCCCCCTTCTTAAATATAGCACCCTTTCCCTTGCCGCAGGCAATGCCCACGTCGGCATCCTTAGCCTCGCCGGGCCCGTTGACCACGCAGCCCATTACTGCCACCTTAACGGGTTTATTCATCTTCTCCAGGCGCTTGCTTACAGCTTCAGCCAGGGCAATAATATCAACTTCAGCCCGGCCGCAGGAAGGGCAGCTTACTAAGGTTGGACCTCGTTGACGAAGTCCCAGGCTTTTTAGAATTTCGTAAGCAACGAAGGCCTCTTCACAGGGATGAGCGCTGAGAGAAACGCGTATGGTATCGCCAATCCCCTGATAGAGAAGTATGCCAATGCCTATAGCGCTGCGTACGGCTCCCGTCCGGGGAAGCCCGGCCTCAGTGATGCCCAAATGCAGAGGGTATGGTATTTTGTCGGCAATCAGTTGGTAGGCCTCAATGGTAGTGGGAACATCAAAGGCTTTAAGGGAGACCTTAATCAAATTAAAGTCCAGGCTTTCCATAAGCCTTATCTGCTCCAGGGCCATATTGGCCATGCGCTCGACAGGTGGAGCATCAGGCTGGAAGTTGGCAGGTAAACTGCCGGCATTCACTCCAATACGGATGGGTACCTCTCTTTCTTTAGCAGCAGCTACCACTTTGGCAATCTGTTCCCTATCTCCTATGTTGCCGGGATTGAGGCGGAGACCATCGACGCCTGCCTGTAGCGCAGCCAGAGCTAAGCGGTAATCAAAATGTATATCGGCGATAAGGGATGATGAAACGCTCCGTCTTATAGCCGCCAAGCTTTCAGCCGCGTCCCTGTCAGGGACTGCCAATCGCACAATTTCACAGCCACAGTCCTCTAACTCCTTAATCTGGTTTACAGTGGCGGGAATATCACGTGTATCGGTCTTGGTCATGGACTGTACTACGATGGGGGCATCGCCGCCAACGGTTACCTTGCCAATTTTCAAGGGCGTGGAAGTCCGACGTGTCATAATCCGAAACCCCTACCGCTAATTAGACGCAGGATATCACTAAAAGTTACTAATATCACCACTGTGATTAAAAAGGTAGTGCCTATGGTGTGTGCTAGTCGTACTGCCCGGGGGGAAAGGCGTTTTCCCCGCCTACACCCCTCAATGAATGCCACCAGCATACCTCCTCCATCTAAGGGAGGAATGGGGAGGAGGTTAAACATGCCGATACCCAGGCTAATTATACTGGCCATGAATAGTATATTGCTAAAGCCAGAGGAGCGTACTGCCTCCACCGTTAACTGACCAGCACCTATTGGCCCCACGAGTGCCATATCGGGAGATTCTCTGATCAGGGGGATGGCCTCTATTATGAGTGCAGGCATATAAATTATATAGCTAGCTCCTAAGTAGACTGCCCTCCACACGGGAAGTCGCTCCTGCTCCAGATGAGTCCCATCTACCCAACGCAGCTCCACACCTGGCAGGGTCTCGTGGCTGGCAATAATAAAGGAGCTTGAAACCGTTTCCTGGCCCCGGAGCAAAACCAGGGGTATTTCTTCGTCTTCCTTGGCAGAATTCAGGGCGCCCGACATGCTTTCAGTGTTATATACAGGCTGTCCATTGATGCTCAGGATAGTATCGCCGGGTCTGATGCCAGCCTCATAAGCCGGCGAGCCTTCATTCACCTGACTCACCATGTTCCAGCAAAGCAGAACGCCAATTATTCGTCGCTGCAATGTAGGGTCGAATTTTGGCTTCAACCTGGCTTCCTCTTGACTCCCATCCTTTTGCAAAAGCAAAGTTATTTCCGCCTCATCTTCGCCCGAATTTACTGTATCCTGCATCTCTTCCCACGTATGGACAGGCTGCCCATCCAGCTCCAAAATTATATCCCCAGCCTCGATGCCTGCCTCTTCCGCAGGAGAATTCTCTGCAACAGAATGCACCATGAGTCCATTGCCGGTGACCATGCTTATGGGTAGCAGAAGGAAGGCACTAAAAAGGATGAAGGCTAGAAAGATATTGACCAGTGGACCTGCAGCGTAGACTCCTAACCTTGTCCATGGTCCTTTGCCAGCCAGGCTTCGGGGTACTGTGGGGTCATTTTCTCCGGCAGTCTTGACAAAAGCTCCCAGAGGTACGGCGTTAACTGAGTATATTGTCTCGCCTCGTTTAATACCAAAAAGTCGTGGGGGAAGGCCTATGCCAAACTCTTCCACCTTCACGCCGGCACGCCTGGCAGTAATGAAGTGTCCCAATTCGTGAAGGTAGACCGTCACGATCAAAACTACGATGAAAATAACGATGATTAGGGCGACACTCATGTCTTTATTCTGGCCTCCAATTTATAGCGAATTCCCTCGCCCACCTGTCAGCAGCCAATACTTCCTCTAAAGATGGCTGCACGACATTCTGATGTTGCTCCAACGTTTTTTGCACAATTTTAGCTATATCGGTAAAGCTAATTATACGGTCGAGAAAAAGCTCCACAGCCACTTCATCTGCGGCGCAGAGTACTGCAGGGTAAGTGCCTCCTGATTTGCCGGCATCCAGTGCCAGCTTAAGACAGGGAAATTTATCATAGTCCACGGGCTCGAAGTTCAGAGAGTGGATTTTATTCCAATCAAGACGGGGTAATTCTGAATTAGGCCACCTCTGTGGATAAGATAGAGCATATTGAATGGGCAACCTCATATCAGGCGGGCTAAGCTGAGCTTTAAGGAGCCATCCCGAAACTCCACTATGGAATGAACAATAGATTGAGGGTGAATTAATATTTCAATACTATCAAAAGGGAAAGAGAAAAGCCAATGAGCTTCAATGACCTCCAATCCCTTATTCATAAGCGTTGCTGAATCGATGGTTACCTTTTTTCCCATCTTCCATATGGGGTGACGAAGGGCTTGCCCCGGAGTTATCTTCCCCAACTGCGACTGCGAATAGTTGTGGAAAGGCCCACCTGAGGCAGTTAGAAAAAGCCGCTGCGGTCCATTTTTTTCCCCCTGCAGACATTGCCAGATGGCACTATGCTCACTATCGACAGGGATAATTTGAGCTTGATGGAGGCTGGCTTCACGAACAACAATTTCACCAGCCATCACCAACACCTCCTTGCTAGCCAGGGCAACTATCTTGCCTGCCTTCAGAGCCGCCAGGGTGGGGTTTAGTCCTGCCTTACCTGAAGTGGCCACAATAACGAAGTTAACTTCGGGATGGCTGGCTATTTCCTCCATAGGCAGAAATTCCCCGCTGTAACTAAAGTCAGGCTTAAATGAGGAGCAAAACATTTTGGGTTGAAATTCACTGATTTGTCTCTCAATAAGCTCGATATTTTTACCTCCGGCCAAAGCTACTACCTGGAGTTCGTCAGGGGAGGCACGGATTACATCCAGGGCTTGCTGACCTATGGAGCCTGTTGAACCCAGGATAGCTATTTTTTTCACACCACCCATACTACGTAATAGTATACCACCGCCCCAACGAAGATGAGGCTGTCGAAGCGGTCGAGGATACCACCATGTCCCGGGAGCAAATTTCCTGATTCCTTAACCCCCATATTACGCTTGAGCAGGGATTCAACCAAGTCGCCAAGCTGAGCAAATAGGCTAACGAGGAAGCCAAGGAGTATGATTTGCCAATATTTAAAGGTAAAGGGGGAAATAAGGTTGAGGATTATCGTTATTACGATAGCGCCCAGGATAGCGCTTATTAAGCCTCCTATCGCCCCTTCCCAAGTTTTGGCCGGGCTTATTGCAGGAAACAGCTTATGCCTGCCTCTTGCCCTGCCAACGAAAAAGGCGCCCGTGTCGTTGGCAAATATAGTGAGGATGGCTAGATAAACCCAGCTTCGGCCATCCGCTAGACCACGCAAATTCAGCCAGTAGCTAAGCATCCATCCCACATAGAGGGCGCCAACTATTATCCATGCCCAGTTGCGGAATGCCTTTTCTCTCGGTGAGCGGCATAATAACCAAATTAAGGAAATCAACATAGTGGCGGTAATAACTACGGGTAGGACATCGATGTTTTTGTAATGAGGACTTAAGACAAGTGCCAGCGCCCATAGGAGGCCGAGATAGAGGAGAGGCTCTCTCCTGTCAAAATTGGCCATGTGGTAAAACTCGTAGGTGCCTGCCAATGTCACTGCGGCTATGAGAATACTAAACCAGGGGTCACCAAACCAAACGGCAAGGATAATGAGGGGCACGCCCACGGCGCCGGTAATAACCCTTTGTTTGAGCATAGTTCTATTTTAACAGCTTTCGGGCCACTACAGGCTTGCCCAGCTCATGATGTTCCATCAGCAGTTGCCAAAAACTATGGCCTCAGGACTGGCGATGGATTACGGAATGTTTTGGAATTCCAGTACCACTCGTACCAACAGTCACGTGTCGGCTGGTCTCAAAGCAAAAGAATTGGGTTATGCAACCAAGTTATACAATATTATAGTTGTCTCGGCGCCTCTCATTTCTGTGGTCTGCCGACTCGCCAAAGTCAAAATATTTCTATATTTCCTGTATTTCCTTTTCCTTGCTCTGTCCCAGCTCACCCACATTATCCACAAAAGCCTCTGTAAGTTGGTCAATTTTCTTGGCGTTATTTCTGAGTTCGTCTTGCGATATTTCTTTGTTTTTCTCCATCTCTCTTAGTTTCTCGATGACATCCCTCCTTATATTGCGTATGGCAATCCGCCGCTCCTCCACCCTCTTGGATACTAGCTTGGCCAAGTCCTTGCGCCGCTCCTCGCTGAGGGGCGGGATGACTACCCGAATTACATTGCCATCATTTGCAGGGTTAAGGCCGATGTTGGCTGTAAGAATGGCTTTTTCAATGTCGCGTAATGATGTACGATCCCAGGGTTGAATAACAATCAAATTAGCCTCAGGTATGGTCATGCTAGCAATCTGACGAAGTGAGGTAGATTTGCCATGATAGTCAACCATGATGTCGTCAAGCAAAGCTGGAGTGGCACGCCCAACGCGGATGGTAGCTAGTTCCCTAGCCAGACCATCTATGGCCTGCTGCATTCTGGAGTTCAGTTCGGCAAGTAATTCATCCACCATGGCTCAGTGGTCAACACCAAGCTCAAATCTGGCAAATCTGCGTACTTTTATGTTCTCACCCACTTTAGCAACTGTTTCGGCGATAATTTCCTGTACAGTCTTGGTAGGTTCTTTAACGAAGAGCTGACTAAGAAGACAAGCTGTTTGTGGGTCTATTTCTGTTTCTGGTGGTATCTCTTCACCAGTGATAAATTGCGGAGATAAAGCAGCTACCTGCATAGCTAAGTCGCGCGCAAGACATTTGAATTCATCAGTGTGAGCCACAAAATCTGTTTCACAGTTTAACTCCACTAACGCTCCTATGTGCTTGGTATGGTGAATGTAAGCTTCGATCACTCCTTCGGCTACAGCTGCGTCTTTCTTCTTTTCAGCAATGGCTAACCCACGATTTTTCAAGATTTCTATGGCCTTGTCTATATCGCCACCTGACTCCGATAGAGCATCATTACACTCAAGTACACCTGCGCTAGTTCTGTTCCTTAATTCTTTTACTGACTCGATTGAGATTTTCATGTGGATGTACTTTCTCCTTCCGACTCCTCGGGTTTCACTGGCTCGCCCAGTTCTCCTGGCTCCCCTGGCTCCTCTGGCTCAAAGGTATAGGAACCTAGAATTTCAATGGCTTCTTCTCGCTCTTCCTCAGTAGCTAATTTAGTAACTCCTGCCTCTCCAGAAAATGCTTCAACTTTACCTTCAATCACGGCATCAGCTATTTTGCTGGAAATTAGTTTTATCGCCTTAACAGCGTCGTCGTTGGCGGGAATAGGATAATCAATGCCATCAGGATTACAATTAGTGTCCACGATAGCAATAACGGGTATACCCATTTTTTTAGCTTCCGTAAAAGCAATCTTGTCTTTGATGGGATCAGCGATGAAAAGAGCTCCAGGGAGGGTAGTCATTTCCTTGAAACCACCCATTTGAGTATTTAAGCGAAAAATTTCCTTTTCCACCTTCACCCGTTCTTTCTTGGGCAAGAAAGCAAGCTCTCCTTTATCTCTTTTATTTTCTAAGTGAACTAAGTGGTCGATGCGGGCTTGTATGATAGCGAAGTTAGTTAACATGCCACCTAGCCACCTTTGATTAACATAACTCATACCACACCTCGTAGCCTCTTCTTCTATGGTTTGTTGAGCTTGTTTCTTAGTGCCGACAAAAAGAATGCTTTGCCCTCGAGCTGCTAGGTCCTGGGCGAAGGTACATGCCTTTCCTAACATTGTAACTGTCTGCTCCAAATCGATGATATGGATACTATTGCGCTGGGTGAAGATATATTTCTTCATCTTGGGATGCCAGTAACTGGTGTGATGACCAAAGTGAGCACCTGATTCCAGTAATTGTTTTAATAAAGCATTATCTATCATAGTTACACTTTCAGATGATGTTGAACAGCAAAACTGGTATAATGTACCATGATTCATTGGGGTAGTGCAACAAGGCATTGCCTCCAATTATCTTTTGGTTGACATTAAATATACTCTTATTTATACTATTGAGCCGAAATTGCAACTGAAGGTCGCCCGAGTAGCTCAATGGTAGAGCAACCGACTTGTAATCGGTAGGTTGGTGGGTTCGAATCCCCTCTCGGGCTAGGTTTTCCAGATATTTTATGATAAGCTTATATGACGGAGGGGTGCCGGAGTGGTTAATCGGAGCAGACTGTAAATCTGCCGCCCGTATGGGCTACGTGGGTTCGAATCCTACCCCCTCCATTAAAAAGTGCAGCGGGCCCACATAGCTCAGTAGGTAGAGCACGTTCTTGGTAAGAACGGGGTCACCAGTTCGAATCTGGTTGTGGGCTTTGAAATAAAAGGAGGTTAAAATGGCTAAGAAAGTTTATGAGCGTGTTAAACCACATGTAAATGTGGGAACTATAGGACATGTTGATCATGGGAAAACCACATTGACCTCAGCCATGACTCAGGTATTGTCTAAAGGGGGAGCTACACCATTCCGTCCTTTTGAGTCTATAGATAATGCTCCTGAGGAAAAAGCTCGTGGGCTAACGATTGCCATTGCCCATATCGAGTATGAGACTGAGACGCGCCATTATTGTCATGTTGATTGTCCCGGGCATGCTGACTATATCAAGAATATGATAACGGGAGCTGCTCAGATGGATGGGGCTATTTTGGTAGTTGCTGCCGATGATGGTCCAATGCCACAGACTAGGGAACACATCCTCCTAGCTCGGCAGGTGGAAGTTCCTCGCATAATGGTGGCCCTCAATAAGGTGGACTTGGTAGATGACCCAGAGTTGTTAGATTTGGTAGAGGTGGAAGTTAGAGACTTGCTCAAAAAGTATAACTTTCCTGGCGATGAAATCCCCGTTGTCCGATTAAGTGCTCTTAAGGCTCTGGAATGTGGCTGTGGTAAAAGGGATTGCCCTTGGTGTGGGCCAGTATGGAACTTGTTGGATGCCATAGATGAGTATATTCCTCTCCCGCAGAGAGAAAGGGATAAGCCTTTCTTGATGCCGGTAGAAGATGTGTTCAGTATAAAAGGGCGAGGGACTGTGCCCACGGGCAGGGTAGAACGCGGGACAATCAAAGCCGGTGACGAAGTGGAGATAGTGGGCTTAAGAGACACGCGAAAAACGGTGGCAATTAGCTTAGAGATGTTCCATAAGATCATGAGCGAGGCAGAGCCTGGCGATGCTGTTGGAGTGCTATTGCGAGGCATGGATCGAGATGAAATAGAGCGTGGGCAGGTTCTGGCAGCACCAGGCACGGTTAAGCCTCACACCGAAGCTGAAGCTGAGGTATATATTTTGACCAAGGAGGAAGGTGGCAGACACACGCCTTTCTTCACTGGGTATAAGCCTCAGTTCTATATCAGAACACTGGATGTTACAGGTGAAATAATCCTTCCTGAGGGCGTAGAGATGGCTATGCCCGGTGACGAGTTGGCTCATATGAAGATTAAAACCATCTCCCCCGTAGCTATGGAAGAGGGATTACGCTTTGCCATCAGGGAGGGTGGTAGAACGGTAGGGGCTGGTGTGATTGGCAAGGTTGTCGTATAAATGTAGGTTCTAAAATTTTGTGAATTTTTGTAGATAGATGTGGCTAAGAAAAAAGGCGATTTACGCATAATTATTCATTTAGCTTGTAGTCAGTGCCTGCGGAGAACATATACTACGACGAAGAACAAGAAGAATGATCCGCAACGGCTGGAGTTGAATAAGTATTGTCCTCATTGTCGTGGCTACGCTATCCACCGAGAAATAAAGTAACTTATGACAAGTCATGCCAAGAAATCTATAAGTACTAAGTCTGCTCCAGCCAAAAAATCGAGATTCGCTTTCTTTACTGAAGTAGTAGCTGAGCTGCGGAAAGCGCACTGGCCAACAAGGCAGGAAGCCTTAAGGTTAAGTATTTTAGTTCTCATTGTGTGTGTTATTTTTGGAGCTATTTTAGGTGGTTTAGATTACGCCTTTTACAGACTGTTTGCTAGGTTGCTTCTAGGTGGTTAGTAGTCAATGATTGATGGAGAATGGTACTTATTATACGTCTCTTCAGGTCATGAGGAGCAGGCCAAGAGGAATTTAGAACAACGTATCAAATATATGGACGTGGGTGATAAGATATTTGACGTAGTGATACCCACAACTAAAGAGATTGAAATCAAAGCTGGAAAGCGTCGTACGATAAGTAAAAAGGCTTTCCCTGGCTATATCATGGTAAATATGCAATTGGATGAGCATAGCTGGGATATAGTGCGCAATACCCCCGGTGTTGCTGGCTTTGTGAGCACTGGGGCCAAACCTGTTCCTTTAGCTAGCCAGGAGGCGAACACCATCTTGCAGCGTATGGACGAAGCTCCTTCCGAGGTTAGAATGACTTTTAAGGAAGGAGATAGTATACGTGTAACGAGTGGACCTTTCATTGACTTTATTGGCAAAGTGGAGCAAGTTAACATGGACAAAGGTAAGGCAATAGTTTTGCTATCGCTCTTTGGCAGGGAAACGCCCGTGGAATTAGACCTCTTGGGAGTAGAAAGGATATGACTTTGTCCTGAACGCGGTGAAAGGAAGAATTATTAATGGCTAAGAAGATTAAGACGGTCATCAAGTTGCAGATAGCTGCGGGTAAAGCTACCCCAGCTCCGCCTGTGGGGCCTGCTTTAGGGCAACATGGTATTAATATCATGGCTTTTTGCAAGGAATATAATGAGCGAACTGCTTCTCAAGAAGGTTTCATCATTCCTGCTGAGATAACTGTATATGAGGATCGCTCTTTTAGCTTTGTTACCAAGATGCCACCTGTTTCTGACCTGTTACGGCGCACTTTAGGAGTAGAAAAGGGTAGTGGTAATCCCGGAAGTGAGAAAATAGGCAAGATAAGCAAAGATGCAGTTTATGATATCGCTCGAAATAAAATGAAGGACCTGAATACTACAGATATCGATAAGGCAGTAAACATCGTTGCCGGCACGGCTCGAAGCATGGGAGTGGAGGTGGAATAAGTTCGGTTTTTTTAAAAATTCGTAGAATTTTGAGGGTATAAGAAAGTGGCAAAACATGGCAAGAAGTACCAAGAGTCTAGTAAACTCGTAGATAGAGCAAAGACCTATTCCCCTGAAGAGGCGATCGAATTGGCTAAGGAGGCTTCCTACGCCAAATTTGATGAGACCGTTGAGCTCCATTTGAAGATGGGGGTTAATCCGCGGAGTGCTGACCAACAAGTGCGTGGTGTAGTTCTATTGCCTAACGGGCTGGGTAAGAAGACAAGAGTGCTTGTCTTTACTCAAGGCGAGGGGATGAAGTTGGCGGAAGAAGCAGATGCTGACTATGCTGGAGCAGACGAGGTTATTAAGCAAATTGAAGGTGGGTGGCTTGAATTTGATGTGTCTGTTGCCACCCCTGATATGATGCCCAAGGTGGCCAAGCTCGGGCGTATTCTGGGGCGGCGGGGTTTGATGCCCAATCCCAAGTCTGGCACTGTAGTACCGCCTCAGGACTTAGCTCGGGTTGTGAATGAAGCTCGTAAGGGCAGAACTGAATTTCGTTTGGATAGAACAGCTATTATCCATTTACCTATTGGAAAAATCAGTTTTGATAAGGACAAGCTGTTGGAGAACCTGGCAGCGGCGGTCGAAGCTATTGTTAAAGCAAAGCCCAGTGGGGCTAAAGGGCAATATATCAGAAGCGCATCCCTGTCCACCAGCATGGGGCCGGGATTCAAGCTAGATACTGCATCTGTACTCGCTGTGTCAAGTCTTTTGAGCAGGTAATCCAACTGCGCTCATTGAACCATTCGGGATGTTACCGAGCGGGGGCCAATTTTCTGTCAGGATTAACCTGCGAGAGGGATTAGGTAAGAATCTTAACAATTGCCAGAATATAAAATTTTTGTTTACCTTATCTTGCTCAATGCGCGTGCCTTCTAAGACTCTATCCTTTCAAATACGCTCTTTGGTCCACCACACTCTGGGCATGTCCAGCTATCGGGCAGATTCTCGAAGATGGTCCTTGGGGAAACCCTGCCTTGGGGGTCACCAAATTCTGGGACGTACACGTAGTCGCAAGCGGTGCATTTCCAGTTTCCCATTGCCGTGGCTTTCTCACCGGGCTTTTGACTTAACCGGGACATTGCCTGTCTTGTAAAGGCGTCCATAGTCTTCCCCAGACAATTACGGCGACAAAATGGTGCCATAGCCCGCTCGATTACTTCCAGATATAGTATGTTTCCCCGTCGTACTCGCTGAGATAGCTCGTGCATAATGTTCAGCGCGAACTCTGGGTGCTCCCTTATCGTTCTGAGAAAATCCCCTCGGTCTAATACCTCAAGCTCAGTATTGTCCTCATCGGCAATGGCTGTGGCAGAACGGGGAGAACCATCTATCAAAGCCATTTCACCGAAAAACTCGCCAACTTTC
>Ga0180431_10000209_pt1 | contig 81491 bp, 50 predicted proteins | sample SS_ome_11_FD_132459 | JGI IMG/M metagenome (GOLD analysis project Ga0180431, IMG submission 132459) | Hypersaline lake sediment archaeal communities from the Salton Sea, California, USA - SS_1_MS_1 metaG | ecosystem: Environmental > Aquatic > Non-marine Saline and Alkaline > Hypersaline >...
ACGGTGTGGCGGAGGGTGCTGTGAGGTCGACGGTGGCGGAGTTGAAGTACGTGAAAGCGAGGATAGACGGGCAGTACATGGCCGACTCGCTGGAGGTTGTGTTCGAGCCTGGAGGTGTCGATCATTTCATAATAACGCATGACGGTTCGGCAACGGCAGGTATGGAGGAGAACGTAACGGTAGATGTCAGGGATATCTTCGATAACAGGATCTTGACGTTCGAAGGACTTGTGGAGCTGTATACGGACACGGATGCACCAGGGGACAGGATCTCCTGGGGATTGGGGACAGCGGCCGGAACGATACAGTATGAAGACACGGATACGTTAGGTTATCAATTCTCGACAGCCGATAACGGGATCGCCACCCTGGGTTTCACGGATCTGGAAGCTGAAACGATAAGCATATTCGCATCATTCGGCGCAGTTACGTCGGCATCGGGATCTAGCCTGGTCGTGGGGAGCTCCTCGGCGGACAGTATTTTCGTCATAGAAGGGTACGGTCAAAGAGCGGTTGTTAACAGCGCAGTACCTGATCCTCTGGTTGTGGGTGTCGAGGACGAGTTCGGAAACAGGGTATCGGGCGTTACGGTGTCATATGCGGTGGTTGATGGGGGAGGGTATATCGACACGGATCTTTCGGTTGCCGGGCAGCAGACTACATCGGTCACCGACGTGTCCGGAGAGACATTCTGCGAGCACTGGAGGTTGGGAACCGTGAGCGGATTCGACTCCGACAGGGTTTCGGCCTACATTCCCTCGGGAAGCACGACGTCGGTTTCATTCATCGCAACTACTGATCATGATTCGCTTGATTCTATCGTGCTGACCCCGGGCACGAGGAACGTGACAGTTAATTCACCAACCGTGGTTACGGCGACGCTGAGGGATGAATTCGGCAATCTGGTCGTTGGTGAAAACCTGACCGTGTACATCAAGAACTCGCCGGCCAACGGCAACCTCAGCGCTGATACGTCTAATCCAAATCCGACGACGTCGCTGGGGCCATCGATCCGGTCTGGAACCAGCGACAGCACAGGTACGATCACCGTCGTATACAATGCGCCCGGTACAGCGGGGCTGGTTGATTCACTCGATGCGAATCACGTATATCTTCCGGCAGACGATGTGGATGACGTTGTATACACCACTATAGCGAGCGGGGCAACGGATCTCAGGGTGACGGTCGTGTCAGGGGAGACTTCGCAGGCCGGAGAAAGCTTCTCTTTCATCGTCGAAGCGGTTGACGGAAACGGCAATCTCGATCCCCTCAACGGCAGCCACCTGATCCTTACGCCTCCGACCGAAGGAGGTTTCACGTTCAGCCTCACGGACTTCGGAGCGAGTATAACCGAAACGGATCTGTCGGGTGGAACGGTAACGCTTTACGGGAGGGGCTCCACTACAGGCAGTTGGCAGATAGATGCAACGGCCTCCTCGCCCGTTCTATCCCCGACCGATTTCACGATCTATATCATTCCTAATGATACCGTAGATCATTACAGCGTAAGCACCTCGGATACCGTCGGCGCAGATGAAGAGATTACGCTGTATGTCGAGGCGCGTGACAGGTTCGACAACCTGGCGGCGGGAGCGAGTTACGATATAGATCTCAGGGCGGTTCAGGCTGTCGACAGCAGCCTCGCCGCCAGTGATGCACTTTCGATCTCCGAGGGAATCATTTCAAACGGAATTTATTCAGAGAGCAACATACGGTACCTCACAGCCGAGCGTATAAGGATAGAGGTCAGCGATGACAGCACATCCGTCATGGGATACAGCGGGATCATCACGATCGACCACGCCCCGGCCTATAGGATTGTGAAGATCAGTGGCGACAGCACAGGTGTGGCCGCCGGTGATTCGGTGCCTCTGAGCGCCCGTGTTCTGGACTATTACGACAATAGGGTGAACGAGCAGACGGTGTCCTTCACGGTTCAGGAGGGGAACGGTGGCCTGGCGGCGACACAGAGATCTTCCGATACGGACGGTGAGGTGTCGGTAATGCTCGGCACGGGAACCGTGGCCGGCACGAACAGGATCAGGGCCGCCATTCTCGATGGCAGCCCGGAGGGTTTGGAGACACAGACTTTCGAGATAACAACGATCCCGCGCGACAGCGTAGCTTATGTCGACCTGGCGGTGGGCGGCACCTCGTTCGTTGCGGGCCAGGTGTTTGACTGTGAAATAGATGCGTTCGATGTGCACGACAACCTAATAACAACGGATTCGTCAACCCGCCTGGTGCCGGTGTCGGAATTTCCGTCAATCGTCTTCAACCCCGACACTGTGACCCTGTCCGCGGGCGAAGCATCGTTCACGGCTTACGACACTGTCATGGGCACGAATAGAATCGCTGTCGTTTCTCTCTCGGGGGATACACTTGCTCCCTGGAGCCAGGCGATCGGTATCGATCATGCACCCGCATTCCGCATAACGGAGGTATCCGGAGATACGACGGGTGTGATATCGGGCGAGAGCACCGAGCTGAAGGCGCGCGTGAGGGATGTCTTCGGCAATCCGGTCGACCAGGAGATCGTCTATTTCAACATTATCAGCGACTTGGGCGGTACTCCGTCACTATGGGACGGAAACGGTGATCCGAATGACGGTATCACGGCAACCGGTGTGGAAGGCTCGGCGGTCTGCAGCCTGACAACCGACACTAATGCCGGGGATAACATCGTATCAGCCTCGATTCTTGACGGCGATCCGCCATCCAGGGAACGGGTTGAATTCTCCGTGGGCACGTCTGCGGGCAGTATCTCCAGGTACGTCATTCTTCCGGATGGGTACACGAAAAGAGCGGGTGAGAGTTTCAACGTAGGCATAATAGCCTACGATCTCAACGACAACATAGCTTACGGCGACGATACGACAATCGTGGAGCTGGGCAGTGACGGCTCGGCTGCGTTCTCCGACAATCCCGTACAGCTGTCAAACGGATCCGCCGTCGTGGTAGCAAGCGAGAACGCCTCGGGCCCGCTCGTACTCAATGCCAGAACCCAGGGGGGGGGAGCCTACAGCGAAAGCGATACCGTCACGATCGAGCCAGAAGATCCGTTTGGGACGATAGCGATGGAATCGATACTGCCGGATACGATCACCGCCAATGGGACGAGCCGCCTATCGATAACGACCCTTCCGATAACAGATGCATACGGAAATGTGGTCAGTGTTGGGAATATCATCGCCGTGATACCCGAAAGGGGAAGGGTGACCAGTGATGATATGGATCCGTTGACCCCCGACGTAGTGGAGAGGGAGACGGGGATCTACGGAAAGGTGTCGGTTTTCATTGAATCGTCGACTGAGACGGGTGTGGATTCCGTTTATTTCTCCAGCCGTGAGGGCAGCGCCGACGGGTATGCGGTTCTTTTTTACGCCCCGCCGCCTTCCTGTGCTTACGGCGGGTATCTCTCGCCGAGAATCGTCGTGCCGGGCGAACCGGTGCAGTTCAGGTGCTCTTTAACGAACAGCAGCGTTACAGGACTCTATCTGGATGCAGAGAGCGGCATATCCTTTTCGGACAGTATAGGCAACAGATTCGATGCGGAGCTCGGCTCGTCGGTCTTCATCCCGGGGATGGCGTCCGATACTCTCGTTTTCACATCAGAACCGGTTCCTCCTGGACTGCTAGGCGGTTACTACACACCTAGGGTGTTGTTGACGGGGACGGATATCCACAATTCCACCTACGAGATGGAATTCGACGCAGGATCGAATTCGGTGGCGGTTTCATCGATAGAGATTGTAAACATAACACCTCACAAATCTATTGTGAGCAGAGGGGACACTTCATGGATCGATGTGGAATTGAGAAATGCTGGCGGTGGCATCACAGTTATACAGGACATACATCTTAACTTCGGAGTCGGGAATTACAGCAGTATAGGCCTGTGGGATCCTGCGCCTCCCGATTCCTTGCAGTCCGGGACGTCGCGGACCTACGTGAGGCGGTACCGCGTACTGCCGAACTGCCCGACGGGGTACGATACGATAGACGCCGAGGCATATGCCACTTTGGACGGCACAGATATCTATGATTATTCGGCCGATGCGAACAGGGCCACCTGGCTTGTTCAATCCGCGGCTTCAATTGCATACATCGACGATTCCATGGAGCCGATCGTTGTCTCGAGCGGGCAGAACCAGATATTCAAACTGGACCTCTCTAACAACGGAGAGGCGGCGGTCATTCTGAGCGGCACTAATACTAACATCACGTTCACCGACGGATCGGAAACGTATTCGGCCTCACTGGGTTCGGAGAAGGCCCTGCCGGGTCAGACCGTCACCGAAGTGGAATTTCAATCACAGACCGTTCCGCACGGTATGGCCGCGGGGATCTACGCGGTCGATATCGCCCTGTTTGGAATGGAGAATGGTGCGGGATTCGATACAGTCATAACGATCGGCGATTCCGTGAGCGTTGTTACACCAGCAGATCTGGAATATGTCGAGGGAACCCTCGATCCCCTGACCGTCAGCAGGGGCAGCTCTGTATCATTCGAACTCGCTATCAGAAACACCGGCGGGGGGGAAGTAGTGCTGGATCCCGATTCCACATGGATAACGTTCAGCGATGGATCCACGGATTACATCGCCCTGCTCGACGCCGACCGCGGACGTACAGCGGGGCCAGGCGAAACCGCGCTGTACTGGGAATCTGTTACCGTCCCTGAAAATATAAGCACCGGCGGCTACAGCGCACTAGTCCACCTTCAGGGTGAGGAAAACGGCATATATTATGAAACCGATATGTTACCGGGCGAGGCCGTGACGGTTCAGGATCCTCCAAGGCTTGCCATAAACAGCATCGACATTCAGCCAGGAGACAGGATCACCGCTGACCAGGAGACACCGTGGTCGTCGAAGATATTCGTGCAGAACAACGGTCAGGCGACGGTAAGGTTGGACAGCCTTAAACTAGGTGTCTTCGCCGGACTCGAGGACGTAGAGAATGAATACGTTCTTACATATATCGATTTCGATCCCGGTGTGGATTCTCTGAACGGCGGGCAGCAGGATAGCTTCACCGTCACCTTCGAGGATGATGATCAGAACGCGATGACGACGGGCACAGTAATCGTCGAGGCCACTATATGGGGTACGGACCTTAACAGCTCGGACCAGCTGGTCGCAACGACCGACTATGGAGGGAAGGGTATCTTTCTCGTCCAGACGCCTGCGGACATCGTCGTGGAGGCGGTCGGAGCTTCGGTGGCCGAGGCGACCGTGCTCCAGACGCGCGATTGGCAGGTGGAGGTTGTTCTCGAAAATCTCGGGGAATCTGATGTCGAGCTTGAACTAGCCCCGGACAGCACCTACCTGACATTTTCTACATCCGGAGATTTCCTTGTAATATCACCGGTCGAGCTCGCGGGGGGTGGAATTGTTCTGGAAGGTGAATCCGCCGATACACTGCTTTTCACGGTCGACAGGACGGGTTCTTTGGAGGGGGTATGCACGCTGAACGCGGTTATCGCCGGCCGGGAGATAAACAGCGGAAGGATTCTGCCGCATACGGTCGCCGAACCAGGCGCGACCTCAGATGCTCTCATCCAAAGCCAGGCCGAGATCTCGATCACGGACATCACCGCGCTTCAGGATCCGGTCACCGTCGGACAGGAACGCGACTGGACGATAGAATTATCGGTCGAGAACGGTGGTGGATCGGATCTGACATTGAACTTGGATAGGACGGATTCAACCTGGGTCCATGTACCCGATGGAACGGGATTCAATATTACGAATCCGATCGAGCTCTTGGAAGGGGGATTGGAATTAGCAGGAGGCGGATCGGGCACCCTGCATTTCACCGTAGAGACCACGGGTGATATACAGGCAGGCAGCCGAAGCCTGGCGGGGGCTCTTCTAGGTGAGGAGAACAACAGCGGGAGGGTGGTATTCAACAAGAGGGAGTCGACCGATTACGTGAGTTTCGAGCTGCCCCCAGCGCCTCAGTACGTCCAGGGAAGCCTGATGAGGCCCGTCGTGAGCAGCGGAACGGCGATAACGATCGAGTTCGACGTTTCGAGCGCCGATCCTCTCCACTCGACGCTTATCCTCGATCCTGACATGACCAGGGCCTCCTTCAAGGATTCCGAAGGAGACTCCTTCGTGACCTTTCTTTCGCAAGCATCCGGAAACGAGCTTGCGGGCGGTTCCACACTAACGCTCCTCTTCAACACGGGTATAGTGGACACTGCGATATCCAGGCAGGATTACACGATCGAGATACATCTGGAGGGTACCGAGAACGGCAATGATTTCAGCACCGATATCACATCATCACCGGACCTCTTGACGGTGGAGGAAGCCCCGCAGCTGAGCATTCAGAATATAGAGACACCAGCATCCGTAACTAGATCCCTGCAACCGGAGTGGGAAGTGCGAATGGTTCTTCAGAACAACGGAGAGGCCTCGGTATCCGTTTATCTGGATCAATTAAATACCAATATATCGTTCACGATCATCGGGAGCGGCGATAGGACCGGTGAGTACACGATAGGCTATCCTACTGCGCTACAGGAGTCGGGGACGGATACACTCGGAGGAGGATTGATCGACACCCTCGTGTTTGCAATAACTGAGACTGGTTCGACATCCGGGACGGCGCTGGTGAACGGGACGGTTACGGCCGTGGATGTGAATAGCGGATCGACGATACACGACGATACTTACGGCGGCGGATACAATATGGAGATCCAGGAGCCTGGAAACCCGGAAGTCAGCGAAACCGCGGCGGATTGGATCAATGTGACGTCGGGTCAGGTCACACCCTGGCGGATCACACTCGGAGTATGCAATGCGGGCGAAGCCGCGCTTACGCTCGTGATGGATAGCACGTTCGTGTATTACGATGCCTCAGGAGCGTTGCAGCATGTACCTCCCACGGAGTTTGACGAGGGCGGACTCGACCTCGAGGAGGGAGAGTGCAAGCACCTTACATTCAGCGTCTCCCCGACGCCCGAGATATCCGGCGGTGCCGATTTGGTCCTTAATTCCAGGATTGGAATGATCGAGGATAACCGGCTCGAGTACATGTACTACGATACCGGGGAGGAGGCTAGCGGACAGGGGGCGATCAGGGTTCAGGCACCAGCCGATATTCATGTCGCCTACCTGGCCAACGACGCACACCGCCCACCATTCGTAAACACCGGGCAGAGGTTCCCGGTAGCATTCGGGATTGTGAACACGGGAGAGGCGGGTGCCGACAGCATCAGTGTTACCCTAACCGGATCAGGAAGCTCGGGAATAGATAACTCGCCGGTCATAATAGAAAGCCTCGAGGGATCGGGCTCTGCTGGAGACACCTTCTTCGTAATAGCCGCCGGCCAGACCGGCACGGAGGTTCTAGATGCCGATATAGTTTACGCGATCGACGGGAATTCCGGCGAGAGCTCACTGGTTGTTGTTTCCCCTCCCATAGATGACACGACCTCTGTTGTCATCCAGAACCGGAGCGCCGTCTCCATTCTATCCGTCACACCATCCCAGTCGGAGGTAAATGCGGGGCAGTCTACGGATTGGACGGTGAGACTGAACATCGGAAATGACGGGGGCGCGCCGGCCACACTGGAAATCCCGTCGGAGGACGATGTCCGTTTCTTCATAGGCTTCGAGCATCAGGACGATTATCTCGTTATTCCCCCGACAGGCTTCGAATCAGGGCTGAGCGGGATGACTCTCTATAGCGGGATGCGGGACTCACTTCTTTACACAGTTACGTCGACGGGCATAGATACCGGAAGTGTAGATATAAGGGCATCGATCGCATGGTCTGACGGAAACCAGCCCGAACTCGGTGAACTGTCGGTCGAGCGTGATTCGACCGTTCACGTCAAGCAGCCATCGGGTTTGAGAATTATAGAGGTTACGAGCAACGCACCCAACAACGGTACCCCCGCTAATACATCTATCGTTAACACGGATCAGGTATTTCAGGTGTCGGTTGTGATCGAGAACACGGGTGGGGATGACCTGGACAGCGTGCTTGTGAGGTTGACGCCTCAGGGGAGTTCCTCTACCGCAGTCCAGGGGGACTCGTTGCGTGTATTGACATCGGGATCCCAGGACACCTTCATATTCGATGTCACCGCTTCCTCTAATACGGGTAACGAGATCCTGTCCGCGTCCATAGCCTACGCCGTCTCCGTAAATACCGGGGAGAGGGTGCTTCCCATCGAGGCCGTGGAATCGGTTGAGAATCTGGAGATTCAGCACCCGGCGTCGCTGTCCTGCGGTATAGCCGTCACCGGCCCCGCCGGTGCCGTGGACAGAACGCTATCCACCGGTCAGTCTTTCGTTGTGACCGCGATGGTTGTAAACAGCGGTGAGGCCGAAGTCGGTTCTAACGGGGAGATGACATTGGCGCTTCCCCCGGGTGTCGGCCGTGAGTATCCCTCCACGGAACCGTTGGTGAGAACCTTCATGCCAGGCGATGCGATCTCATGGGGTCTCATCGCTCCGGTGTCGGTCTCACTCGATACGATCAGGGTGACGATCAGCGGTATCCCGATTGACATCAACATCGATGCTCCGGCCGATGTGGCCGGACCCGAAGCAGAAGCGATCATCACGACGGAGCAGGCTTCCGATATAACAGGATGTGCGCTCGCCGTTGTATCACCCGCCGGCGCGGTGGACGGCATACTTTCGACAGGGCAGGAGTTTGATGTAGAAGCTTACCTCACACCATCGGCGAATGCGGATTCCATATGGGTGCGGATATCGGTGCCGGCTTCATTCTCGGTGGATGGTCCGGATAATGTGTTTATCGGCGGTGGCACCGGTGATCAGGATACAGTTTCATGGACCCTGCATGCCTCAGGATCTTCGGCCGAGGATGAGTTGATCGGCGTGTCATCCGGTGGCAAGGACATGAACTCGGGTATTGCATTCGATGGTTGCAGTGATGAGCTGTTGGTCTCGGTCGAGGAGAAGGCCAGGCTAGATCTCTCCGCTGAGATATCGGGACCGGCTCAGGCCCGCGACGGGGAGATATCCGTCAACCTTCCATTCACCATTGAAGCTGTTGTTGAAAACCTGGGAGAGGCCGGTGTGGACACGACGGGCGCAAGAGTAGAGATCACACTCCCCGATGAACAGGGGTATATGCTGAATGGAGGATCTGAAACGTTTAAAAAGACGTTCTACCCCGGTGTGCCGGTGGTCTGGAGCCTGCGTGCACCTACCGTCCCGACGAGTCCCGCGGACATAGTGATAGGATTCGCTGAGCCTATGCCTCGGGATATGAATTCGAATACACCGGTCGGATTCATCGGGGATGAGGTCAGCATTCCGGTCCAGACAGTGTCGGAGGCCATCATCATGTCCAATATATCGGTTCGGGATTCGATCCCGCCCTATGTCGTGCCTCGGGGATCCCGCGGGGTGCCTGTGCTGCGTGCCAGCTTCGATAACGAGTCGGGATATACGATAGGATTGGACACGCTGTATCTAAGCATCGAACCGGGCCGGGAGTCCGCGGTTTCGGAGGTAGAGCTGGAAGCGGGGGGGCGGTCTTACCGGGTTTCGGTAAATTCGAGAAGCACTGTACCGATACCCGTCGATCAAGGATTAACTATTGATCCCGGCGTTATCGACACAGTCCTGATAAAGCTGGATATTGCCGGTGGAGCGAGCCAGGGAGGACTTAGAGTCGAGATCGCGCGCAGCGACGATGTAGTCTTTTCAATCGGAGGCACACGTAGTCCTGTATCCGCGGAGGATGGAGGCGATATAGCCGGAAAATTCGTGAGCGGTCCGCTGCAGATCATGAGCTCCAATTTCGAGGAATTCGCTCATAACTACCCCAATCCTTTCAGGGCGGGTGAGGAGTCCACGAGAATCAGTTATTTCCTCACCGAGGATGCCGATGTGAGCATTCGCATATACGATCTGGCGGGCAGCCTCGTTTGGACCAAGGATATTCGGGCGGGAGAGCCCGGTGGTACGTATTCAGAAGGTGGTGAGGTCTGGGTGGAGTGGAACGGCCGGAACGATCAGGGGAATCTTGTGCGCAACGGCGTGTATCTGTGCCTTATCAGGGCCGGATCGAAGTCTGCTACGTTCAAGATCGCCGTCGCCAAGTAGCATGGAGGGCAGACCGGCCGTAATATATATGATCGAACGGTACCGGAGGACATACCGGCGCCGTTACGGCAGGATGAAGATAATATGAGAAAGCTTCGAGGACTGATAGTTGCGATATCGATGATGCTGGTCCCGATATGGGGTGTCTCGGCACAGGATGGGTCCGGAGGGACAAAGTCGATCTTCAGCCTGGGTGCGGGTTCACGGGCCATCGCCATGGGGGGTGCTTTCTCGGCGATCGGAAACGATCCTGCCGCGTTGTACTATAATCCGGCCGCCCTGCGACTGAACGATTTTCCGGCTGTTATGGTCAATCATATTCAGCTGTTTTCCGGTTTCAGCGATGCGAATTACGATTTTGCGGGATTCAGCTATCCAACGCTTTCCGCCGGATCACTGGGATTGGGATTCATGACCGCTGGAACTGGGGGAATAAGGGAGTTCGATGAATACAGCGTCGAGGGTGATGAGATGTCCTACCGAGAGAGCCAGGCAATCCTCGGCTATGCTTTCGGCCTCCCGTGGAAATACCTGGGGGAGTTCACTGTAGGGTCGTCGGTAAAGGTTCTCAACCAGAGGATCGGCGATTATTCCGACACTGGAACCGGTCTGGACCTAGGTATTCTCTACAAGCACTCGATGCTGAAAGGGCTGATGCTCGGATGCAACATGAGGGATATCATCGGTGCTGAAACCAAGCTTCAAGTCACGAGTGAGAAGGTAGACCGTACGATAATGCTCGGTGCGGGGTACATTTATCCTTTCGAAAACGGCTCCAACCTGAGCATCGCCGTGCAGCTGGATATTCCGGAGCGAAGCGATAATGAGATCAGATTCGGCGCCGAGTATTCCTTCAAGAATATGATGAGCATTCGTGTTGGGTACGATTCACAGCAGATAACAGCCGGAGTAGGTTTTTCATGGTATGGATTCGGTGTCGATTACGGTTTCTTCAGCCGGGAGGAAGCGGGCAGCTCGCACCCGGTGTCCCTGTCGGCAAAGATCGGTCAGACCATCGAGGAGAAACTCAGGATACGTGAAGAGGCAAGGCTTCGCGATGAGGAGGCTCGCATTCAGGAGATATTCTCGTCACGTATCTCTTCGCACCTCGAGGCCGCGAGCGAGTACAGGGAGAGCGGAGATCTTGAGAAGGCCCTGGACGAGCTGAAGATCGTTCTCGAATACGATCCCGCCAACGCAGCCGCATCCGAGACCCTGTACGTTGTCAGGGACAGGATTCTACAGCAACAGAAGATCAGGGTGGAATCATCCGAGAAGGCTATATTGATCAACCAGCATTTTGCGCTCGGATTGGATTATTACAGCCGGAACGAATACATGTTGGCTCGAACCGAGTGGAGTAACGTACTCGATCTGGATCCCGAAAACGAGGAGGCGAGGGAATATCTGGAAAGAACGGAAGCAAAGCTGATCGAGCAAGCGGACAGGCACAGGAGAAGGGCACTTCAAATGGAGAGCGGCGGCAACCTGGCCGCAGCCCTGGGGGAATGGAACATGGTTGCAATCCTCGATCCCGGATCTTCGGAAGCTGCTTCAGCGATCGAAAGGATAGGCAACAGGATGAGGGATCTGGACAGGGGTTACAGGGAGGCGGCCGAGAGGCTCAGGGTGATGGAACTCTTCGAGGATGCGCTGGAAGCGTTCAGGGAGGGCCGTTATGCGGAGACCGTCGAATTACTGAATGATTTGCTCGAGCTGGATCCCCAACATGAAGAGGCGCGTGTGTTGCTCTTGAGGGTGGAGAGGAGGATCACTCCTCTAACCGACGAGGAGAGAGAGGAGATCAGGAGGCTGTACATCGAAGGTATGAAGCACTTTACGGAGAAGAACTACGAATCGGCGATTGCTGAGTGGAACAAGATCCTGGAGATCACTCCGGATAATGAGAGTATAAAGAAGAATATAGAAGAGGCGGAGAGAAGGCTAGAAAAGATCGGTTCTACGGAGGAAGATTAATTGAAGCGGGAGCTTCTTCAAGATAGGGAGACCTTCCACTACGAGGTTTCGGCGGACGAGAACAACCTGAGCGGTGTCAGGGATTTCATTGCGGACGTCTGCATGAGGGCCGGCTTCTCCAGGCGGGACACGAACAATACAAAGCTCGCAATGGACGAGGCATGCACGAACATAATCAAACATGCCTACAGGGAGAAGGGTGGTGATATAAGAATCGACGTTCAGGCGGAGCCGGGAAAGGTCGAGATCAACATATTTGACCGGGGGATCCCCTTCGAATGGTCGAAGATCAAGGATCCTGATCTCCATCAATACGTTGAGATAGGTAAAAAGGGCGGCTTGGGGATATTCCTGATGAACCGGCTCATGGACGATCTGGATTACCATTCGTCAGATGCGGGCAACCGGTTGTTCATGTCGAAGAGTATAGCGGCAGGTGTGAGACGTCCAAGGCTGTTCGGTGCCAGAACGAAGTTGACCTCCACACTGCGCTTCAAGTTCGGCCTGAGAGCGGCACTGGGCCTCTTCGCCCTGGTTTTCACACTGTGGATATTCCAGTTTGTAAATCAAACACGCGATGTCAAGTTCCAGATGGACGCGGAATGGGTTGGAATGAGGGATTTTGCCAGGACTATAGCGGCTAAGAGCGAGAACGCCCTTGTGTTGGACGATCTCTATGATCCCGAATACAGGAAGATGACCGACTTCATCAGCGAACGCGTCGATAATCTGCCGGCTGTTGCATACGCCCAGCTTGTAAACAGCGACGGTGTAATAGTCTCATCCAACAATATCGAGCAATTCCAGGATATATATGAGATTCCCGATGGGTTCGAGACGATTCCATCCTCGGGCCGGTGGAGGGAGGTCACAGACCCGCAATACGGGACAATCATGGAGCTTCATTACCCTATACGAATGTCTGCGGGCGATGAGAGTCCGGTCGTCGGCATCGGCAGGGTCGTCGTCGGCGTATCAGAAGCGGTGCTGACAGGCGGGATCCATGATCCCAGGACAAGAACAACCCTGATCTTCATCGGTATATTCATAATCGGAATCTCCCTGATATATTTCCTCGTCACGGTCTTTGTCAGGCCCATACAGGCTCTTACGGACGGTGTCAGGGCAATCGGCGAAGGATCCCTGCAGGACAGGATCGAGATAGACGGACCCGAGGAGATAGGCGAGATCGCCAGGGCATTCAACGACATCACGCAGAAGTTCCAGAAGGCGCAGGAGAGTGTCGTCGAGCAGGAAAGGTTCCACAAGGAGATGCAGGTCGCCCAGGAGATACAGCACTCCTTGCTTCCCAAGAAGGTGCCGGAGATCAGCGGGTACGACATTTCCAGCCTATACCGTGCCGCCAAGGAGGTGGGGGGGGACTATTACGATTTCGTGAAGGTGAACGAGGACACGATGGGAGTGGTGGTCGGAGATGTATCCGGTAAGGGGGTTCCGGGCTCTCTGGTCATGACGATGATCAGAACCGCACTCAGGATGGAGGCGAGGGGTAACCTCAGCGCCGCCGACGTGATGTCTAGGATGAATGAGTTTGTCACCGGTGATATGAAGAAGGGAATGTTCGTCACAGTCTTCTACGTGATCCTCGATTCTAAGAACAGGATAATCAGTTATGCAAGCGCGGGACACAATCCAATGATCCTATACCGGGCCGAGAAGGACGAAACCTTCAATCTGAATCCCAGGGGATTCCCCGTCGGTATAAGCCTCCCCGATGATTCGCTGTTCAGACGCTCCATAGATGTAGAGAAGATAAAGCTGAAGAAAGACGACATGTTGATTATTTACACCGATGGCGTAACCGAAGCGATGAACGAGTCGAGGGAACAGTACGGAGAGGAGAGGTTGATCAAGATAATCAAGGAGTGTGGCGGGATTCAACCGAAGGAATTCATCGAACGTCTCCGGGAAGACATAGACGGCTTCACCGGTAACAATCCCCAGAACGACGATATAACGGTAGTGGCCATCAAGGAGAAGCTGATGGCGGATGATGTTCTCTACGGCATAAGAAAGAGGCTTCTTGACCTGGTGGACCTGGAAGGGATGACCGTAGCCGATGCCTGTCAGAAGATGAACGTTTCGCCGTCCACCTATTACAGATACAAGAAACGCATGGCCGAGATGGGGGATAGGGGGCTCAAGAACAAAGCGCTGAGGAAAGAGCACGAGATAAGAAGGATAAGTCTGGAGCAGAGAAAGGATATACTAGAGATAGTAAACGAGCATCCTGAATTCGGCGCAAAGCGGATCGTGAATGTATTCAATGAGGGTAGAGCACGCGCCGACCACGTAAGCGCTTCCATCGTTTATGATGAACTCAAGAGGATGAGGCTGAACACATATGAAAAAAGGCTGGAGTACCTGCGCAGAAACCGTGTGATCACCGAAGAGGAATTTCAACAGAGGCTGGCCGAACCTTCGACCGGGCACAGGGCGGCGCCTGCGGAGCCCGTGGAAGCGGAGGGGGCGAAGGTGATACCCATAGAGGCCGGAAGGACGTACAGGCAGAGCGGCGGTGAGGAGATCGAGGGGCGGGGCGATATCGCGGCGGATAGCGCCGGCGAGGAGGAAGGTCTCGTCTTCGAGATGGAAACCGGTCATGTAGAGATCGAATCAAGGGACGCCGATGCCGGGATCATAGTCCTACGGATAAACGGACATCTCGATTCCTCGTCGGCCAGCGAACTGGAAGCAATACTGGAGAACATATACAGTGACGGATATCTCAAGATAATAATCGATCTTGCCGAAGTGCCCTATATCAGCAGCGGGGGTTGGGGTATCTTCACATCTAGGGTGAAACTGCTGAGGGAAGGAGAAGGGGATGTAGTTCTTGTGGGGATGTCCCCGGAGGTATTCGATATTTACGAATTGCTCGGATTCCAGAATATCCTCATGCATTTCCAGAAGACGGATGAAGCCCTCGATTTTCTGTCTATACCCTTCAATAAGAGGCAGAAAATGATCGAGGAGATGGCACAGCTGAGAAAGAGGGAACCTACCCTGGAACAGGTCTCTGAAAGCAGCGGAACCCTGGATCTGGCCCTTGAACAGGATCAGGATGAGTCACCCTGGACGCCGCTGAAAATAGAGGCAGGTACCGTAGGTGAGATGGGAGAGATCACCGTGCTCTACCTTGCCGGAGTCATAGACACGGTAAGCAGCATGAAACTCCATTCGGTGATGGATGACCTTCTTGGCAGGGGTAATATCCGGATGGTGATAGATATGTCCAGGGTTGAGTACGTCAGCAGCAGTGGATGGGGGGTGTTCTCTTCCAGGATCGCCGATGTGCGCGGGAAGGATGGAGATATAAAGATATTCGGAATGAGCAGCGAGGTTAACGGTATCTTCCACCTCCTGGGATTCGACAGTATCATGCGGTCATTCAGCATTCTTGCGGAAGCTATCGCCGATTTTAACCGTCCGGTAAAGCAAACCGATACCGAAGCTTCCGCAGATGAAGAGATTGTAGAAAAACAGACCGTATATACCGGCCGCAGGAATCCGAGCGAAGTGTCGGAATCGTTTAATCTTGATGCGTCAATATCCGAATCATCCTCTCGGAATGCGGTTGTTTTAGCGCTGAGCGGGGCCATAGACGCTTCAACTACGAAAAGACTGGAAGAATGCCTGATAGAATGTACGGTAGAGGGAAAGAGCTTGTTGATAGTGGATATGTCGGATGTTGTGTATATCAGCAGCAGCGGTTGGGGAGTGCTCATCAAGTACGTGCAACAGTTGCGTGAGGATTCCAGAACGATCGCGCTCGCGGGTATGAGCTCTCCCATCTTCAAGATCTTTCGCGATCTCGGTTTCGAACCACTTATCCCGAATTATATATCCGTGAAAAGAGCCATCGCCGATCTGGATCGGGCCGGATCAATACCCGGGCGGGACGGAGTGAGCGGGAAAGACGCTGCAGTTGCTGATCGCGCACATGATCCCGTACAGGTCGTAGATGATTCGGAGGCAGGCGGTGCACCGGAGATCGATTCGACGGGTATCGAACCGATGGATTATATTCCACCCGAGAAGGGTGATGGAGTGGGTGTCATCGAACTCGATTTCGATAAGAGCAGCAGTGACCACAAGGAGAACAAGGACAGCAGGATCAGGGGGTTAGGATGGGCGGAATACGGGAAAAGGCTACTCAGGCGTAACAGAGATACAAAAAGTCGGAAGAAATAGAGATGAAGAAAATAGCCGTGATGACTTTGAAGGGAGGGACCGGAAAAACGACGACTGCCGTCAATATCTCCCATGGCTTCTCGCTGAGCGGCAAAAAGGTTCTTCTGATAGACTGTGATCCCCAGAGAAATGCCGCTGTCACGTTCGGTGTCGAAACCGACAAGGGATTGGATCACCTCCTGTCAAAAGGCGATGTGGATATCATGCAGGTGCGGGAGAATTTCTTCTTAATAGATTCCGGCGGCATGAAGTTGGCAGAAGTAGAGAAGGTGCTCGGCAGGTGGGAGAGGGGCGGGTGCAGGTTGGCGGAATCACTGCAGTACCTGAAAGGATGCGACTACGTAGTCTGTGATTGCCCCCCCTCTATAAATATCATCAATGACAACGTGCTGGCCTATTGCGAGGAGATGATAATCCCCGTGGCCATGGATTTTCTTTCACACATCGGTGTTGAGCAGACGATCGAAATGGTAGACGAGTCCAAGAATCTAACCGCCAGAGGTTTGGTCGATTATTGGATACTGCCGACATTCTACGATTCTCGCACGAGGATTTCGAAGATCATCCTTGAGAAAATGAGGGGGCTGTTCGGGAACAGGATGTTCAATACGGTGATTCGTGTTAATACAGCCCTTCGTGAGGCTCCTGCCCATGGGAAAACGATATACGAGCACGCTCCGCTTTCCAGGGGAGCGTTTGATTATTACAAGCTGACCGAGGAGATAATAGAGCGGAACGGGGCAGCGGTTAATGAATAAACAGTCATGGGCATGCTGCTCTTGCTTTACATCTCTCACATCTGTTACCATAGCATCTGATGGAGGATCCTATGGTTGATAGTATAGATCTCAGGGAAAATATCGAGCACGATGGAAGGACATATTTCCTTCAAACCAGCTACCTTCCGGATGAAGGCTGCATCAGGAGCTCCTTCTTCGAGAACGGAACCCTGCTGGATTCAACGACCCACGTTGTTGAGAAAGGCGCTGCCACCGTTGATCTGAGGAAGCTCGCAAAGGATGTTCACCAGAACAACAGCAGCAAGTTCCAGTTTCTTCTCAGTGCCAGGGATAGAATGAGAAAATCAGGCGATCCGGCGCTGCACATGAGGCTTTCGCGTGCGTTGTTGGGACGAAAATTGTACGGAGAGGCCGTTTCCGAGGCGAGGCTGGCTCTGGAGAAGGGCGAGAAGGGATCGTACCCCTACAAGGTGATCAGCAAATCTTATTTCCATATGGGCGATTTAGATCAGGCTGAGGCGTCGATAGAGAAGGGATTGAGGATCAGTCCTGAATACCCCGATCTTCACAACCTTAAAGGTGAGATTCTCATCGAACAGAAGCGATGCAAGGAGGCTATAGACTGCTTCAACAGAGCCATAGGCTTGAATTACTACTACGGGACGCCTTACATAGGCCTTGTCAGGGCTTACCTGCTGAATATGATAATCAAGGAGGATTTTGAACTCTCCAGGGACCTGGAATCGGAGGTATTCAAGAATCTCGAAAGAGCATCTCAGCTCGATCCATCTATAAGAGCGGAAGTAACCGAGAGGGTTCGTGTACTTTTCCGTGATCAGCAGTACGAAGAGATCTATGCCGTGCTCAGCGGAATAAGGGAGGACTACAAGAAGGAGGTGGAGGACATACTCCTCGAGCTCGACATAATGCTAATGGAGGGCAGCGGGAACCTCAAGGAGGAGGATATAACGGGGTATCTCGAGAGGATCAGGCGGATGACCGAGGAGAATCCTACCTACGCTGACGGATTCAACAGCCTAGGCATTCTATATACTGCAAAATGCAAGGTTTTAATGGACAAGGCCAGTGAAGCTTTTCGCAAGGCGTTGGAAATCAACAATAAGTACGGGAAAGCCCAGAAAAACCTTAGGTTGGCGGAGAATGACAGGCAGGGTATTTTTATCCTTTTAAAGGCATTGTTGGACTGAAGCTTGCAACATTGCCGTCTGGCAGGTAAAGAGGGGTCTTTTAATGGACAGGCTCGTTATTGAAGAGGAATGGGTAGAGGATATTACAGTCCTCAACCTCCAGGGGCTGATCGATTCGGGAACCGCCCAGGTTCTCGAGGATAAATTCACCGAATTGGCCTCGAAGGATAATGTGCGGATCATAGTCGACCTGATGAATGTCGATTATATCAGTTCTGCAGGTTGGGGTATCTTTGTGGGCGAGATAAAGGGATTCAGGAAGAGGGACGGGGACATCAAGCTTGCGGCCATGAGGCCGGATGTCCGGGAAGTGTTCGATCTTCTCGAATTTCATTCACTGATAGATCCCTTCGAGTCGAGAGAGGAAGCGCTTGTTGAATTCGAGAGACAACGGAACAAGCTTTCATAAGTAATCAACGGTGAAGTAAGCGAGGTCCAGATGAGCGAGATATCTATAGCGTTTTCGAAGCCGCAGGAGAATCCGGAAGTATCCGTGATAGCAGTGCAGGGATATATCGATACAACGACTTCCAGCGAGCTGGAGGAAGGTCTCAAGCGTCTTCTGGGGCAGGGAAGGTATAAGATAGTGATGGATCTCGGAGGTGTAAGCTATATAAGTTCGGCCGGATGGGGAATATTCATCAGCGAGATCAAGGATATCCGCTCCAATGGCGGAGACCTGAAGCTTGCCTCCATGGTCGGTGACGTGTACGAGGTTTTCGAGCTGCTCGAGTTCCAGACTATCCTGGAGAGTTACGATACCATAGATGAAGCTGTGGCCGGATTCTCCGGGATCAATGGTGCTCTGAGCATAAACTCGGGGGCGGATTCGAAGGGGGGAAGAGATTAGCGGATTCAGCCCTGAAACCGGAATATCTTGTTCCCACCAGCCAAGGTAACCGATATCAACATCAACCTTACAGTATTCACTATCCGATAATGCGGCGGCCGGGATATCCGCCGTTTTTTTTCATCATGGCGGTTGGGCCGATAATTATAATATACGGTATGCTTTCCGGGATCCACGGATTAGCCGCCCAGCTTGATTTAGAATCCCCACTCCGGTAGAATGTTAGGATCCGGGAACGAACGGAGGATTTTTTGCCGGGTATCAGTGATAACATCATCTTCGATTTTAAGCTCTGGAAGGCGGTGCTGGCCGCTGTGCTCGTCATATTACCGATCGTGGCGTACAGAAGAACTCATCCACCTCTACCGGTTTCGAAGCGCGGGCTCCTCGCGTTCATGAGGATATGCGGGTTCGCGGTGATAATCATCTTCATAATGAATCCCGCGATGATTTCCATCACTAAGAATATCAGGCCACCGCTGGTAGCGGTTCTCTTTGATGTATCAAAGAGCATGTCGGTACGAGACTGCGGGGGTGAGAGCAGGGTGGATAGGGCTGCGGGATTGTTGGGATCCTTCACCAAAGCGATTCGGGGAGCTTCGAGCGCCGAAGTGATTACAGTTCCATTCTCCAGCGGTTTACACGAACGCGTGAGTGCCGACAGCTTGTTTGAAGCATCGGGGGAGGGTACCGATATATCGGGTGCCGTCAATGCTGCCGTCAAAAGGTACGGAACGCGGAACCTGTCCGCCTTGGTGCTCTTTACCGATGGAAGGATCACGCGGGGAATGCAGGAGATAAGCGGCGTAATCCCCGTGCCTGTATTCGCGGTTTGCTTCGGTGACACTACGGAGCTTGCCGATGTAAGTATAGCGGAGGTCAATTATGAACGTGTTCAGTTCAAGGGGACCGAATCTGTACTGGAAGCCGTTGTCTCATCAACAGGTACTTCTGGCGGACCGTTGGATGTTCAACTGTTGGAGGATGGTGAGTTACTGGACAGTGCTGTAATAGGGAACGATACCGGAGAGGGGGAATACAGCACGCGGCTGAGATATACGCCTGAGGAGGAAGGGGACCACAGGTTGCTGGTGAAGGTGGTTCCGCCGTCTGATGGCGACAGGACGGAGAATAATGAGGAGATGATAAGGATCAGGGTGCTGAAGGATAAGATCAAGGTTCTATTTCTGGATCGGTATGCCGACTGGAACACTACTTTCTTGCGTGATCTGGCGAGAAGATCAAAGAGGATCGAAATCATGATCGTGACCTGGACGCCCAGGGATGGATATCACTTACTTCCTGATCGCAGATCCTGGGAATTCCCCGACGATCCGTCCGGATTCGATGATTTCGATCTTCTGGCGATAGCCGATGCTGGATCGATATTCACCAATCGAGCGAACGTAGCCGTTGTCGAAGAATACGTAGCCTCCGGTGGTGGATTCCTGATCCTGGCGGACGAGAACTCACCGCTCACCGATCATATGTCGCTCGCCCTGCTCGAGGAATTACTGCCGGTCAGGGAGGTAGCGGCTCCGGAGATTGTAAGCGGAGAGTATGCGATTTTCGCGGAGCCGGATGGGGCGGACGGAACGGCAACGACCCTGATGCCCGATGGAGTGGGGGGCGGCTCTCTGCCGCCTCTCGCGGCTGTGATCAGCGGGCTTGGCGTGAGGGCCGGGGCGAGCGTTCCGATCCGTATAGGTGACGATGGAGGCGGCGGTCCCTTTCTCGCCGTTCAAAGATACCAAGAGGGTATTTCGGCCGTTGTCCTCGGCTTTCCGATCTGGCGGTGGAAGCTTACGGGCGGGGTTGGTGGTGCATACGATTCGTTTCTAGGAGGGCTGATACAGTACCTATCCGGAGGCACCGAATTTCGCGGATTGGAGCTTAATTCGGACAGGATTGTCTACCGAAGCGGGGATCCGGTTACCCTCTATGCATACCTGAAGGAGGCCGGTCGCGCTGAGGCCGTTAGGGGGGAGATAAGAAGGATCGAGGGTCAAGCCGAGAGGCTTGATGGTTCATTCCCGTTCGATCCGGTAGCAAGGCAGCCGGGCTCATTCAAAGCGAAGTTAGGGTCACTCGAACCCGGTGATTACCGGATTACAGCGAGAGAGTTACGTAGTACAGGACCGGGCTCTTCGGCCGATTTGAGTATAAGCGTTCAACCCGTCTCGGTGGAATTCATGTCTACTGCGTGCGATTTCGATTTCGTCCGGCGTATCGCCGGTTCATCGGGGGGTGCAGCCGTTCGCCCCCATCGGATATCATCACTCGTAAGACGAATGGAGCTCTCGGAGGACGTCGTTCTTGAGAGAAAAGTCGATCCTCTCTGCGATGTTCCTTGGCTTTTCGTGCTCTTCTTGGTCTGTTTCTCGGCCGAGTGGGCGCTCAGGAAAGCATGGGGACTCATATAGATTGAGATTATCACTTGAAATCAGAACACGGTGGTGGTAGTATTCCGAAGTAACCGGAAGGGTGGTGTATGATGATGAAGTGCGGTGTTCCGGTGTCCACCTCCCCACAGATGCGGGAAACGCCACGCATTCCCGACAGTGGGGTTTTCAAGGTATACATTATTGAATGCTTCAGCGGGTTCATGGCTTTTATCTGCTCGTTCGCCGCCCTGTCGCCGCCGCCGGGCTATTGCCGGGCGGCCGGCGAGGGACAGGGCAGTTCGTCCGTTCTGGTGATAAACGAGGTTTATTATGATCATCCGGGAAGCGACACCGGATGGGAGTACGTGGAGTTGTTCAACAGGAGCGATTCGACCATAGATCTTTCCGGGTATGTACTGGAGTTCGTCGACGGCCGAACGGGCCGCTCCCGAGAACTGTGGGTTGCTACGCCGTGGGCTGTAATACATCCGGGAGAATGCTTACTGATAGGGGCGTGCAACAGGACGGATTCCCCTGAATACATGCTGGCCGGATCGCTCGAGAACGGTCCCGATGCTGTCAGGCTCCTTTTCAGCTCCTCGTTGGTGGACTTGGTCGGGTACGGAGAGCTCGATATCGCCGATCTCTACGAATCCGAGCCGGCACCCGACGTAGAGCCGGGTAATAGCCTGTCCAGAAGACCGGACGGCCATGACAGCGACAATAACCGGGCCGATATAGTCCTGTCCAGTCCCACTCCCGGTGCAAGGAACTTCTACGGAACTGATCTCAGCCTATGTATCGACATAGATCCGCGTTTGCCCTGCAGGGGAAGCAGTGTGGTCGTGGAACTCGCAGTTTCGAACGATGGGCTATATCCGTTCAGGGGCGAAGTGGACATCGAGGTCAGTATTTCGGCCGGATGTGATCTATGCGAATCGGGGAACACGGTCTCGAATGTGGAGCTCGATCCCGGCGGCAAGGATTCATTTTCAGTATCTCTGGCGACTCCCTCGTGGCCGGATATCGTCGTCATCACGGGTGCGATGAACGCGGGAGGGGATGTCAACAGCTCGAACGATACTTCGAAAGTTTCGGCCTGGCTTTCGCCGGGTCGCGTCCTGATCAATGAGATTATGTACAGGCCCTGGACGGGATGTTCCGAGTGGATAGAGATCTTCAACAAGGATTCCGATAGCATAGATATCTGTAACTGGAGCATCGCCGATGCAGTCGGTTCCCGGCGGCGTATAACGGAGTCCAAATCATTGCTGGGGCCGGGTGATTATTTGATTCTCGCGCAGGACCCGGTAACCTTCCGTGCGGATCATCCATCGTGCACCGCCGTCGTATATGGTGTGCAGGGGGGGTGGCCGGCCTTGAACGACAGTGGAGAGGGAGTAGCCGACAGGATCGAGATTGTGGACAGCGGCGGTGTCGTTGCCGAATGCGTTTGGTACCGGGACATGCTCGGAGATGAAAGGGGCAGGTCGATAGAGAGGTACAGTCCGACCGCCTGCAGCTCGGAACCGGGTGGGATATGGCACAGGTGCTCATCGGACGACGGTTCCACACCCGGCCGGATCAACTCATCCCGCTCCACTGGCTCCACTTCGGTTAAGGGCGTTACCGCCTTCCCCAATCCATTCCGTCCCGGTGGGGACTCATCCGTGGAAATAACTTTCTCTCTCGATCGTGGTGAGTCCGGGGCTCTGGTCAGGATTTTCGATCTAAACGGTTACGAGGTTAGGCGCCTCTTCGGTGAAGAGGGTGGGGCCAGGCGCTTCTCGTGCAGATGGGACGGATGCCGTGAGGGGTCAGCGGTGGTCAGCGCGGGGCTTTATATCTGTCTGGTGGAGTTCATCGGGCAGGGGGGTGGGGTATGCAGAAGGGAAAAGTGCTGCATCGCCGTTGCATCGGGGATGGGGCTCGGATTCTGAGCGCGGTCGTTATCGTCGTCGAGCTGATAATCAACTCATTGCCCACCAATTCAACGGGTCGAACGTTCTGGATCGACGGAAGAGGGAAGACCGCGATCCCGACTGAGGAATCACGCACGTTGTACGGAACGGCTGACAGCGTTTTCTTCGGGATTCTATCTAACACTTCGAATCCATATTCCCTCAGGGGACTCATAAGCACTTCCATAAGGCTGGGCAGGACCTCCCCGCGAAGCTCTGTCTGGGCGTGCTGGTCGATCACGGATCACACGATTTTTCGTTCCGACCGCATGGAACTGATCGTAGGGGGCGCTCCGCTCTCGAAGAAGCTCTATATCTCCATGAAACCTTCGATCGAGAGGATCAGCATCGAGGGTTTTCGACCGGAAGGTTCTATGACCTGTTCCGCATCGATAGCTCTCGTGCTCCCGGGATGTTTCGCAGTCGAGTTTGAGGGAGGCCTTGAGGATTTTCGTACCTTGAAGATAGGGGAATCCTCCCAGAGGTACTTGTTGGAAATCGGGCGGGTGCTGTTGGCCTTTAACCGGATAAGCGGAGGTGGTAGGCGAAACAGGTCGAGGATGGGTATTGAGGTGGAGATGTCGGAAGGGATCTGTCTGCTATCGGGATACGAGCTCTATACCGGTGAGGTGAGCTTCGGCATGTCGCTGTGCGGGAAGTGGTTGGCTCTCGGCCTGACATGGAGCTACCATCCAGCTCTGGGAAGAACGTTTTCGTTCGGTGTTGGGAGGTTATGGTGGAGGTGAGGATCTTTATAGTTACGGCGGCCGCTCTGGCGGCTGCTTCGTGCGGCGGTACGCACACGAATTCAACAGCCGGGTACGAGGATCCAGGCGGATCCAGCGATGGATTCAGCAGGGACGGATTTGAAATCATGGAAAACCTCAGGGACAATCCGATTGATCCACTTTCGGCGCGTTCGGAGAGCTTCCTCTCGTTACCCGGCTTTCCCAGGCGGCTTGCGGATCGGATTATAGAAATCAGGAGGGGTGGGATCGGGAGGAGGGGATTGGTGGGACGCCTCACGCCTCCCGAGCGTGATATGCTTTACAGGTACAGTGAATTCATCGATCTACCGGAAATGAAGACCGTTGACCTGTCTGTGGATTTGATGGTCATGGAACCGGGCGGAGATCGTGAAAGGGAAGAGTGCCGTATAAAGACCGGGGGAGGTGCTTGGAAGTCCCTGTTTCGCATCAGGAGACAGAACGGATGCTATCCCTGTACGGCGTACATGTCGGCCGGTGTCTTCAAAGGTGCCGTCCGCCTGCACACCGGTGACTTTCTTCCAGATTTCGCGATGGGATTGCTCTTCGATTCCTCTACTTTCTCCTATCTTCTGTCCGTTGGATACATCATGAGGAGCTACAGGTGGATCTCGGCGCGCACATCTTTCTACGGGATCCACATCAGGGGGGCTGCGGTAGAGGTGTGGTACAAACGTCTCAGGACACTGGCATTCCTGGGTCGGCGGAGAGCGTACGATTCCTGCCGCTTCATCCTCGATGCCGGACCGGTCGGCGGTGCCAGGCTGGAGTATGCGACGGATGCAGTACATGCGGGATTGACGATATATCGGGAAAAGACCGGCGATACGAGCCTCTTATCTCTGGATGCGAGGCTAAGAGCGGGGGGTGTGCTTTTTGGAGCGGAGGCTTCCTTAGGCATCGATTGCGGTCCCGGTTTCATCTGGGGTATGACGTTCGACGGAGATGGAAGATCCGGTGGTGTCCGGTTGTATGTCACCCCGGAGGGACTGCGCAACCGCTACTGCGGTTTACCGGGAGGGGAAACTGGTTCGAATTCCGCGAGAAACGGCATTTGTGTTTCACTACGTAGTCGCATCAAGGGGCGTGTAATGGGTGCATTCGCGTACGAGGCGTATGGGCGGAGATGTGATTTTATCGATCGCGGCAAGGAGATCTTAAAGGGAGAGCTCAGCCGGGAGAAGGGGGACCTCAGATTCAAGCTGGAGATCGGCTCGAGCAGGTCTAGGCGACACCGGGAGATCCCCTACCCGGGCTTAGAAAATACTTTAAATTATGATAATAAGTCACTTAAAATACTGGTAATTAAAAAATATCATAAGCGATCGAGGATCAGGTTGTCGATTCAGGGGTGTTCCGGCGGAGGTTGTCAGGGTTTACTGCTCGCATCCTCGATGAGGGTATACATCCCTAGAGGACGTATCACTATAGATCTGTCGCTTGCCAGGTACGGATCCTCATGGGGAATGTGTGTGTTTCATTTCTATGAACAGTCTCTTAAGGGGACCAATCCATGGCGGACCGTTAGCGGAGATGGTACGAGATTGGCTGTTCTTGCCGGTTCATCCTGGGGAAAATACAGATTTTCGATCAGCCTGGCTCCCGATCCGTCCGGCGGAGTCTTGCTCGGCGGTCATGTATGCATTGATTTATAAAGAGATCTGCACACCGATTGGTATTATTCCTGCTTGCATAGAAATTACGATGGTTGCCGTAAGAACTATAACTTATGACGATAAGACGGCTGGCAGAAAGGTCCTGTCCCTGCCGACCGAGCTTCCATTTGCATCATGCCGTGAAGAGATATCGAGTATCTCGAGCGACCTCAGGTATATCGACATTTTGAGAAAGATCTCCGGATTCGACAACATATACGAGCGGGCAGCCGAACTGGCCGGTTTCCTGCTTTCCCTCGACGAGCCGCACAGGGGCATTATGGAGATATCCTCGATGGCCGCTGCGGGAGACGAGGTCGGTGTCAGGCTGATGTACGCGGCATTGCTCACGGTTCAATCGGTTCAGACACTCGCGGAAGAGCTGGCGGATTTCACGCACACGAAGCGGCTCATGAGAAGGATAGCGAGAAAGGTGGAAGCTGGCGAGGAGCTGCGGCCCAGCGAGGAGTGGTTCAGCAAGAAGGTCAAGATGCTTTCCATGTCTCATACCTTACCGAATTCATCAGCGTCTTTGGAGGGAGAACCTTGGATGCAATGGGGCGAGGGAGTGAGGCTCGCACTTGCAGATCCTGATAGAAAGTGGGAGAAGGCGGTGCTGGAGAGGATCAAGGTGGAGCTAGAAGCGTTGGAGCACAGGATCAGGATTGTAGTAGCATCCATAGATCCTGAATCGAAGGGCAGGATCATGACCTCTCTGGGGACCGCCTGCGAGGAGGCGAGGTGGAGATTACAGGCTGTCGGCAATACCGATGAACTCACACATGTGGCCAAAAACATCATAAAGGGAAAACTCGAAGAGCGATGGGATGATATTATGGCGGGACTGATGGGGAGCGAAGCGGGCTCTCTCGTGGCCGGACTATTCGAATATCAGCAGAACAAAGTACATACTTATACCCAGCTGAAAGCCGGTACCGCAATAGTGAGGGCCATGATGACGAATCCGAAGATGCGTCAATCCCTCAGGAATCCGGATATGTTGAGCTGCCTGTCCCTTTTCACAATGAACGCGGGAAAGGGGATATTGGAAGTCATGGTTCCAAGAATCAAGGATTTCGATTCACTCGCCGGTGTACCGGGTTTCGAGGTTACGGACAGGGTCGTAAGGATAGACGTGACGAAGGCGCCGATATCGATGTTCGTCGATGAGAACGAGTTCCCGATCGACGTAGACTGGACAAGCATAGGAAACTGTTCCAATGTAAGCTACAGGTCCATGGTGCTCACCTACATGGATAACGACAATTTCCTGATGGAGATCCTGAACAATCCGAAGGCGATATCAAAACCGGGAGTCGTTGCTCTAATCGCGATGAAATGCAGGTCACTGCGGATACTGTCGCTGCTCGCGAGCCGCCGGGATTTCTACACTGGATTCATGAACAAGGACGTCCCCCTGCACATATTGATGAATCCGGCAAGGGTTCCCATAACCAGTATCAGGAAATTCATTCACATAAAATACGTGGATAAGATGACACTGGGTAGGTTGGCGAAGAGGGGAGCGCAGGTCAGGGAAGAGGTGCGACGGGAGATCAATCGCTATCTGGGCTCGCTCGGTTAGCTTTACCACCGCTTCAATTCAAAGCAATATCCCATTGAACGGATATATCAATCCATGAACAGAAGGGGAAGACTGTCGGCGAACAGATAGCCCTTCAAGGTTGGAATCAGCCTGCCGCCGACCACTTCGGCAAGTGATCCTCTTTCCAGACTCTCCAGGATTCTTTCCCATTCAGGCCTGTTCCTCAGCTGTTCGATATCGACGCCTTCCCTTGTCCTCATCCCCAGCAGGATCGATTCGTTTTCTAGCTGCCGATCCGACAGTACCTCTTGGCCACCCAGTGGCTTTTTTCCATCGCCGAGCATCCGGCAGTAGTCATCCACGGATCTGACGTTCCACCATCTCCTTGGTTTGAGGAATGAATGGGCTGAAGGTCCGAGTCCGAGGTAATCCACATGCCTCCAGTATTTGCTGTTGTGACGGGAAACGAACTCATCACCAAGGCTGAAGTTCGAGACCTCGTAATGAATATAGCCCGCCGACGAGAGTATCTCGGATGTATCGATGTACAATTCAACCTGTAGATCCTCGCCCGTCTCCTTGATGAGTCCGTCCGACACCATGCCGCCGAACCGGGTGCAAGGCTCTATCGACATCAAGTAGCAGGAAATATGCTCCGGCATGAATTCAAGGATGGACGACAGCGTTTTCTTCCAGCTCGATGCGGATTGGCCCTCGAAGCCATATATAAGGTCGACACCGACGTTACTGAAGCCGCTCTCATGGATCACATCCAGAGCCCGCAATGCGTCAGCTGATCTGTGCCTTCTTCCTAGAAAGCTCAGCTGCCGGTCGTTCAGAGATTGAACGCCCAGGCTGATCCGGTTTACTCCCGTCTCTTTATAGGATTTCAATTTATTCGGTGTGATATCGTCGGGATTGACCTCTATCGTGATCTCCGCACCCGGCAGGAAGCGGTATACGGAGCGTAGATATTCCACCATCTTCGCGAATCGCCGCTCCGATAGTAACGAGGGTGTCCCTCCTCCTATATAGAGGGTTCCGAACGTTTCGAACTCGACACTATTGAGGGCGGCCTCCTCGCGCAGCGAGCCGAGCCAGTCGTCTATGGCTTCAAGGCCGGTGGATGAGTAGAAGCCGCAGTAGTTGCATTTGGATTTGCAAAAGGGTACATGGACATATAGCCCTGGTGACGGTTCATTCATCTTTTGTCTTCAGAACAGAGACGAAGGCGCTCTGTGGTATCATTACCTGGCCTACCATCTTCATTCGTTTCTTTCCTCTTGCCTGCTTTTCCAGAAGCTTGCGCTTTCTGGTGATGTCGCCCCCATAGCATTTTGCGGTTACATCCTTGCGCCGGGCGGTTATCGTCGAGCGCGCGATAATCCTTCCGCCTATTGCCCCCTGGATGGCGATCTTGAACATCTGCCGCGGTATCTCCTCTTTCAGCCTTTCGCATATCTGAACGGCACGCGCCCTCGAGCGGTCCTTGAACACTATCGTCGACAGCGCGTCGACCCTTTCACCGTTAACGAGAAGGTCGAGCTTCACGAGGTCGGATTTCCTATCTTCGATCAGTTCGTAATCGAATGAACCGTATCCCTGTGTGATTGTTTTCAATCTGTCGTAAAAGTCGTAGATGACCTCCGCCAGGGGAAGTTCCACGATAACCTCTATCCTGCCCCGGGTGGGGTAGGAGAAGTGGGGATTGACACCCCGTCGGTCCAGGCAGAGCTTCATCACGGGCCCCATGTATCTTTCGGGTATCAGTATGTTCGCCCTTATGTAGGGCTCCATCGATTGCTCGATAGTAGTCGGGTCGGGGTAGAATTCCGGATTGTCGATCGTTATCGTCTCTCCTGACTTCAGTTCGAATGTGTATCTGACACTCGGTGATGTCATTATGATCGACTGTCCGAATTCACGCTCCAACCTTTCCTGGAATATCTCGAGGTGAAGAAGGCCCAGAAAGCCGCAGCGGAATCCGTGGCCCAGCGCCACTGAAGAGTCCCTTTGGAAAACTAGGGCGGCGTCGTTGAGCCTGTAGCGTTCGAGGGCGTCCGCGAGGGACGCGTTATCATCCCTGTCAATAGGGTATATCGAGGAGAAAACGACGGGTTTCACATCCTTGAATCCTGGAAGCGGGATTGCAGTTGAGTCGTCCGCCATGACGATCGTGTCTCCTATCCTGGTGTCGCTCACCGTTTTTATGCCCGCGATCAAATAACCGACGTCTCCTGCGCTCAGGCTCTTGCGCTTTTCACGGTTCATTTGGAATATCCCCAGCTCCTCGACTGCATAAACCGTGTCGGTAGAGATAAGCCGAACGGAATCACCCGCTTTGACCGAGCCGTCGAACAGCCTGCAGCTTATCACTGCTCCGCGAAAAGGATCGTACTGTGCGTCGAATATCAAAGCGGTGAGCGGTTTATCAGGGTCACCCCCCGGCGGAGGGATCCTGTGTACAATGGCCTCCAGGATATCCTCTATCCCTTCTCCCTCCTTGGCGGAGCACAGGATGGCATCGTCCGGATCGAGCCCGAGCTCCAACTCCATCTGTTTTTTGGTAAGGTCTATGTTGGCGGTAGGCAGGTCTATCTTGTTGATAACGGGTACGATTGTCAAATCCTGCTCAAGCGCAGCGTACAGATTGGCATGCGTCTGAGCCTCGACTCCCTGCGCCGCATCGATGAGAAGCAGTACGCCCTCACAGGAGGCCAGCGCCCTGGACACCTCATATGAGAAATCGACGTGCCCCGGCGTATCAATCAGATCCAGCATGTAATCGATCCCCGATTTGCTTTTATAAGGCAGGCACACTGTTTGGCTCTTTATCGTTATACCGCGCTCGCGCTCGATATCCATATTATCCAGCAGCTGATCGTGAAAATCCCTCTCGCTGACCAATCCGGCATGCTGTATCAGCCGGTCGGCGAGCGTGGATTTGCCATGGTCTATGTGGGCGACTATACTGAAGTTGCGTACGTGTTTCATTGCCTCATCCGGTTTACCGTGACGCCGGTCTTCCTCGAGCGTCCTCCCTGCGTATCATGTAAGTTAACTTTTTATTCTTTCGGTGTAAAGGACGGGCTTTCCCCGGTTGTGTCGGTCGGCCGGTCTTTCCGCGGTGAATCCCGTTGTCCATGTATTGCCGGTCATCCAACCACGCTGCTGTACATTTCGGGATCGGTTATCCCTTCCGTCGAGATGACCAGAACGCTGCCGGAAGTGCGGCTCAACGCTCCGTCCAAAAATTCCCTTCCGCTTTCTGTGCCGGAAATAGAGAGCAGACCGGCGAGCGCCGCTGCCCCTGATTCACCTGATACTATATCGTCTTCAGCCAGTATCCTCATGGCCTCGAAGGAGACATCGTCTTCTATGGTCGTGAAGACGTCGATGCCGCTCTTCAGGGAAGGCCACGCCACACTGGAGACGGTTCCGCAGTTCAGTCCGGCCATGACCGAGTCATGCGGTCCCGGTACGGTAACGATTTTTCCTGCTTCGACCGATTCGAACGCGCACGCCGCGCAATCCGGTTCCACTCCGATCAGCACGGTAGTTCCGCCGCCGGGTGAGCGCCGGTAATATCGAGCGGCTGATGCTGCCAGGCTCCCCACTCCTATCTGAACTGCGATAAGCGCTGGATCACCCTCACCTCTACCCGCCAGTTGGTCCTCTATCTCCTTGAACATCGTGAAGTACCCCTCGATGATCCATCCCGGCACGGTTTCATATCCCGGCCAACCCGTATCCTGGATGAGCCATCCATCCAGACCCGCCTCGGCGGCCGCGGCCCTTACCGCCGCATCGTAATCTCCGTTTATAACGATCACCCCGGCGCCCTCGGACTCGATCGCCTCTATCCTCGCCTTGACCGTCGATCCGGGAACAAATACAAGCGAGTCGAATCCGAACAAGGCGGCCGATCTGGCGACGGCCCGCCCGTGATTGCCGTCGGTCGCCGTGATCAGGGTGACCTTAAGTTCCCTTGAGGTCTTGCTCTTCATACTCTCGAGATCTTTCATATCCTCGAGCTCGATCCCGAAGCGACGGTTGAGCTCGCGGAATATGGCCCAGGAGGCTCCGAGGATCTTGAAGGAGGGAAGCCCGAGCCTCAGCGATTCATCCTTGACCAGCAATCTGGGGACACCGATCCTTCGTGCGGCTGTTTTCGCTTCCACAAGGGGTGTGACATCGTATCCGGGGAGCATCTCGTGCAGGAGCCACGGCTGTGTGGAGGTCTCCGGCGGCTCGTTCAACCGCCCCCTGTAATTGTTGTTCATGAATCTGCCCATTCAGGCCTTTCCTGTGGATTCTGTCATATCCGGATCACGGCCGGCCTTCGGTGCGGATCCACGGATGGCTGTACCAGTAGTACCTATTGCCATCGATGTGGAGCGCCGTGATATTGTACCTGCTTCGCCCGTAGGGTAGCGGCGATCTTGCTACAACCTCCACGAGCCCCCGCTTCGGATCGACCCATTTAAAATCGATCCTGCCCTGTCCGCTCGCATAGCAGGCGATGGAACCGTGAATGTAGTCTCCATCGCTGATTTTCAAGCGCAGAACGGGTTTTGTGACTCCTACGGGAAGGAGAGGGTCGTCGGGTTCGGTGGATATCACTGGCAGCGGAAGGGAGTTCACCCTGAGGATGAAGTTTTCCATCAGCGCGAAGCGTGAGGATATGGCGAACCTTGGGAGGCAACCGAAATCGCTCCCGGCCCATACGGCGCCCGATTGTTGACCGAAACAGACCAGTCCCATCCTGAGCGATGTCTCCTTGAGTCGATTGTCGTACTCCCCATAAGGATACGCGAATAGTTTCGAACGGCTCCCGAGCATCTCTTCGAGCCTGCGGAGCGATGTCGAGATATCGTTCTCGACCCTGGTCCTCCATGCAGTTTCGGTCTCTGCCTCAAGGCGCATGATCATGTGGCCGTGGGTGTGGCCGTGACTCGAGAACGAGGCCCCGTGAGACGACATCTCCTGCATCTGATCCCATGTCATGTAGGCGCTGTACCCGAGGTCGACGCCTTCGGTGGCCACGAATACCGTGAACGGCCATCCACGTTCCTTCAGCCGGGGATAGGCCTTCTTGTAGACGGAGACGTACGCATCGTCGATCGTGATGGCGACGCATCTTTCGGGAAGATCCCTTCCATCCCTGATGTAGGTGACTATGCTGTCAAGCGGCCAAACGCTGAATCCGTGGTTGTAGAGGTATTTCAAGTGATCATCGAACTGTGACGGAGTGACGCTTGTAGATGGAGGGGTGTCCTCGCCGAAGTGATGGTACTGAAGGATCACGGCGTGATCCGATGCGTGGACCGGTTGCGCGAGAACGGCCCGAATCGCGGTGGATAACAGAAACAATAGAGTGAGTCCCGGTTGTTTCAGCATTTCGGTCTCCCGGTGTGATGGTTCCGTTTTAAGGTCCCGGTCCGAGTCCCACTACAAAAAGCATTACGAAGATGAGATGAGCGGCATGTTTATCCGCAGCATGGTCCGGATCTCCTCGATGTAGTCATCCCTCCGCTCGGAATACATGATGAGGCCGTTGATGAGCGTGTAACTGTCCGGTCGCATGCCCGTCTCCCGCTGCCTGTAGCGCAGGCTTCGAAGGAAGCTGTAAGCTTCTCCCGTGTTCAGATTATGAATATAGCTGCGGACCGATTCGTTCACGGACTCGAATGTGGCCACCTCGTAGTTATCTTCCGGCCCTCGAAGAAAGGGTATGATCCCACAGTTGTCGGAAAAGCACCATTGGCCGAACATGTTGTTTCCCAGGCGCGCAAAACGCGATGTGCCCCATCCAGATTCCTTGGCGGCCTGGATCAGCGCAAGGGGGATTGGGACCATATCCACCCGCCTTTTCAACACTTGTATCGTTACATTGTAGTCACCGTCGACCTTGACCCTGTATTCAACGGCAAGATGCTCGATAAATGCCAGCTCGTCAAGGGACAGTGGGATGCCGTTATGATGCATCTTGTCCAGTTCCAGCAGCCTTTCGCGCTTGCGGAGCACGTATTCGTTCTCAGCCTCTACTATCGGGCGCATGAATCCGAAGAATAGGAGCTTCTTTCGCATCAGGTCGTTGATCATAGAGAAATCGGGAATTACTTTGACGATATCCGTTTCGGTGTTCCCGGTGTGGTGGGAGGTCGCCTTGGTCGAAATCTCGCGACCCAGTCCGTAATGTATCGATGCCAGAATGATCACAGACATCAGCACCGGTGAACACACTGATATTATTGCTTTTAACCAGTTTCCCGACTCTGCCCGCATCTACACGACACCTCTCGCCGCCATTATTCATCATCGACCCGGCCGTCTATCGGCCGGGTCAGATAGAAGTATAGTTCCGTTTATTGCAGCGTCAAGGGTAAATGGAGCCGTAATGTCGTATCCATAAAGGGATAGTATGTTCTATTTGGTTGACAATGAGAGGGTACATCCATAGTATAGACATTGTTTAAAAATTAAGTGATAGTATAGTCACTATACATGGATAACATCATTGAACTGGAGGAGAGATGTTAGCTGAAAGGATGAGCAGGCTGGGTACGGAAACCGCCTTCGAGGTTCTGTCGCGGGCAAAGGCGATGGAGGCTCAGGGCCGTGAAATAGTGCACCTGGAGATCGGAGAGCCCGACTTCGACACTCCGAAGAACATAATCGAGGCTGCTGTAAAGGCGCTTAGAGGCGGTTTCACGCATTACGGACCGTCCGCCGGAATGCCGGAGGCAAGGAAGGTCTTTGCGCAGTTCATCACCGAGGACCGTGGCGTGGAGGTATCTCCCGAGAATGTGGTCATAACACCCGGGGCAAAACCCATTCTATTCTTCACGATCATGGCGCTGGCGGGGAAGGGTGACGAGGTGATTTACCCGAATCCCGGTTTTCCGATTTACGAGTCCGTGATAAATTTCTCAGGGGCGAAAGCTGTGCCCATCCCGCTACGGGAGGAAAAGAAGTTTTCCTTCGATCTGGATGAGATGAGGGAGCTCGTCAACGAAAAAACCAAGCTGATAATCATAAATTCCCCGCAGAATCCGACCGGCGGTGTTCTTACACCGGAGGATATGAAGGGGATAGCGGAGCTTGCCGATAAGTACGACGCCTTCATACTGAGCGATGAGGTCTACAGCAAGATGGTTTATGAGGGAGAGCATGTCAGCATCTATGATTATCCGGAGGTGAAGGAGAGGACGATCCTTCTCGAGGGGCATTCCAAGACATACGCGATGACAGGTTGGAGGCTCGGTTATGCCGTCATGAATGTGAGCCTGGCCGAGCAGATCGCGAAACTGCAGACAAACAGCAACTCCTGCACGTCCAGTTTCATTCAGATGGCCGGGATAGAGGCGCTAACCGGACCACAGGACGAGTCGAGGAAGATGATGGCGGAGTTCAAGGCGCGCAGGGATCTAATCGTCGACGGTCTCAATGAGATCCCGGGATTTAGTTGCCTGAGTCCCAAGGGTGCGTTCTACGTGTTCCCGAACATCACCGGGACCGGTATGAAATCGAAGCAGATAGAAGAACACCTGCTGGAGAAAGCCGGAGTTGCGGGTTTGAGCGGGACGAGCTTCGGTGAATACGGAGAGGGCTACCTCAGATTTTCCTACGCTAATTCGCAGGAGAATTTGAAAAAGGCCCTGGAAAAGATCAAAGAGGCGCTTTAGATTAAAGGTTGGCTAGTGATAGAACCCCCTGGTGGAAACGGGTGTTTTCACCAGGGGAAGTATTTTTCTGGAGGTTCCCTTGAAAGGGATAATTGATGTAGTGGCCCTGGGCGGCAATGCGATCATTCCGGCCGGTGGAAAGGGAACAATAAACGAGCAGAGGAAGCTGACCACGACATCGATGAGGCAGGTAGCCGACCTCATCGCTTCCGGCAGGAGGGTGATCCTGACTCATGGAAACGGTCCTATCGTGGGCAATATAATGGAGAGGAACGAAGCGGTGAAGGATCGTATTCCTCCGATGCCGCTCGATGTCTGCGGCGCCGATTCTCAGGGTGGAATAGGATACATGATCCAGCAGGCGCTCAGAAACGAGCTGCTCGCACGCGGTATCAAATCGGATGTAACGACACTGGTATCCCAGGTGGTCGTATCCGAGGATGACGATGCTTTCGACAGCCCCACGAAGCCGATCGGCCCATTCTACTCCGAGAGTGAAGCTAAGAAGCTGGAGGCGGCGAAAGGCTGGTATATGGTCAACGATGCGGATCGTGGATTCAGGCGTGTGGTGCCGAGCCCGAAGCCGGTGGAGATCGTCGAGTCCGATGTGATCTTGAGCCTGCTCGAGATGGGTGTGATAGTGGTCGCGGTAGGTGGAGGCGGGATTCCCGTTGTCAGAAGAGATGGTGGGTTTACAGGCATAGAGGCCGTGATAGACAAGGACAGGGCCGCTGCGGTTCTTGCGGGCAAGGTTGGAGCTGAGAGATTGATCATTCTTACGAACGTCACCGAGGTGTGCGTGAATTTCGGAAGAAGAGATGAAGAGCCCCTCAGGAATATATCTCTATCCGATATCAGGAAGCTCCATGGATCCGGTGAATTCCCGGCGGGTAGTATGGGACCCAAGATCGAGTCCGCGATAGATTTCATCTCGAACGGGGGGAAAGAGGTGATCATTTCCCACGCCAGCATGCTGCTCGAGGCCTGCATGGGTAAGGCGGGTACGCATATTCTGCCCGATACAGACTCTCGAGCATGACCGGGCAGATAGGGTTGTCGCTCACTCCCGACGGAGACTCTCTTGTTGATATCGCTTCCTTATGACAAAAAGACATTCGAATTGGAACTTACCGGCCGTACGCGCATCAGGATAACCGGCGGAGAATTTCCACCACCGCTTCCTGACGCCGCATCGGCCCTGCGTTTTGCTCTGGAAAACGCCACGCATTCACCACCCCTCAAACGTCTTTTGCCCGCGGAGGGCCGGATATCCATACTCATATCCGATATCTCCAGGGGGGGAGGGACCGGCATCCTGCTGCGTCATCTGTTGGAGTATCTGCGGGAGTCCGGGGTGGAACCGGCGCGTTTAGGCATATTCCTGGCCGGTGGAATGCACAGGGGACACAGCGTCGATGAACTGGAATCTCATCTGGGCAAGGATGTGATGTCGAGGTTCACGGTTCGCGAACATGATGCGACTGATGCGTCGTCGCTTGAGGATGCCGGATCTTCGTCGTCCGGAGCAGGGTACCGGTTCAACAGGAAAGTCATGGAGTCGGCATTGCTGATCTGCCTGGGATCCGTGTCGTTTCATTATTTTGCGGGGTACGGTGGGGGGCGGAAGCTGATACTGCCCGGCGTCGCCGCGGAGAGTACGATCCTCGATAATCACAGGCTGTCACTGAAGGCCGATCCGGGATCCGGTCTGGCGGATGGGTGCCGCCCCGCAGCTCTCGAAGGCAATCCCGTTCACGATGACATGCTGGCCGGTGCAGTTCTGATCAACGATAATATTTTCAGCATCAATTTCGTCCAGGACGACAAGGGCAGGGCGCTGTTCATAAATGGTGGAGACCTGATCGATTCCCACCGGGAAGCCTGCGAGCACTTGAAGAGGAGTTTTTGCATTCCCCTAGAACGGCGTTACCGGGCCGTCATAATGTCGGCCGGAGGGTATCCAAGGGACATCAACCTTTTACAGAGCCACAAGGCGGTAAGGTACGCGTCGGCTGCGCTTGAACCCGGGGGGACGATGCTCGTGGCGGCGGCCTGCTCCGAAGGTACCGGATCCGAGTCATATTGGAACGCATTCAGCAGGGGAAGGGGGGGCGTTCCGGATATTGTCAGGGAGAAGTACACGCTGAACTCCCAGACGGCGGTCTCGACATACGAGCTGACCGGGGATTTCGAGATATACGTAAAGACGGAGATGAACGATGAGGATCTGACCAGGTTCGGATTCTCTCCATGGAGAACAGGAGAAACGGCTCTCCTGCTCGGCGGCCTGCGGGACGAGGATATATTGATAATAAAAAACGCGTCATGTTTTCTTCCATATGTGAATTGAGCAATCCGGGCGGAGCCAGAAAATTATGCATGCGGCGGGTCGTTTCTTTGTGATAGTAATAAGTAGAGGAATTCACGGTCATTGTATGATCGAATGCGTGGCGTAGGATAAGGAGGGAGCGGATACATCATGAAGGTTCTCGTTATCGGTAGCGGCGGACGCGAGCATGCGCTTGTTTGGAAGATCTCGGAGTCTCCACACGTGGACAAGATATATGCGGCTCCCGGCAACGCCGGAATGGTGGAGCTCGCCGAATGTGTTCCCGTGAAACCCGATGACACGAGGGCGCTTCTGGAGCTGGCCGTGGACAAGGATATAGACATCACGGTTGTCGGGCCCGAGGTTCCGCTGGTGGCTGGTATAGCGGACATGTTCGCCTCGGAGAGCAGGAGAATCTTCGGATTCGGCAGCAGCGGCGCCGTTCTGGAGGGAAGCAAGGTCAAGGCAAAGAAATTCATGAAGAAATACGGCGTTCCGACTGGAGACTTCGCTGTCTTCACGGAATATGCGGAGGCAAGGGATGCTGTCTCCGGAGGAACCCCCCCGCTAGTCGTAAAGGCCGACGGTCTTGCCGCCGGTAAGGGGGTTCTCGTATGCAAAACCGCTCGAGAAGCGGAAGAGGCGATAGACAAGATAATGGTTAATCGTGTGTTCGGTGATGCCGGTGACAGTGTTATCGTGGAGGAGCACCTCAGTGGTCCGGAAGTGTCGATCCTTTCCGTTTACGACGGCAAGGATTATCGCCTGTTCGTTCCGTCACAGGATCACAAGAGGGCACTGGACGGGGACATGGGTCCCAATACGGGTGGGATGGGTGCCTATGCGCCGGTCAATATTTTCGACGGATCTATGGAGGAACGTGTCAGGAGGGAGATAGTCGAGCCGACCTTCGAAGGTATGGAGAGGGAGGGTATGGCGGGGGCGGGAGTGCTCTACTTCGGTCTCATGCTGACCGGTGACGGACCGAAGGTCCTCGAGTACAACTGCAGGTTCGGCGATCCTGAAACTCAGGTGATCCTTCCGCTTTTCAGAGGAGACCTTTTCGAGGTCATGTTCGAGGCGACCTCCGGGAATCTCGAAAGCGTCGATTTCGAGAACGGTACCGATTCGGCGGCCTGTGTGGTGGTCGCTTCCGGAGGATATCCGGCGTCATACAAAAAAGGCTTTGAGATCAAGGGGATAGGTGCGGCAGAGGAGGCCGGCTGCATGGTTTTTCATGCGGGCACCGCCCTGAGTGACGGCAAGCTCGTTACATCTGGGGGGCGTGTGCTGGGGGTGACCGCTGTAGCCAAGGATTTGGAGAGAGCGCTTGAAAGAGCGTATTCGGGAGTGGATTCGATAGAGTTCGAAGATTGTTTTTCCAGGAGGGATATAGGTAAAAGGGGGCTTCGGTAGGTAGTATCGGGCGGAATTAGAGGGGGATGCCGGGCGCTGATACCGGAGTGCCGGAAGGAGTGAGACGTGAGCGAGGAAATACAGGTTGCGGTATTGATGGGAAGCGAATCGGACAGGGAGATCATGGAAGCCTGTCTGGAGCAGCTCGGTAAGCTCGGAATCAAAGGAGAGCTGAAAGTATCATCGGCCCACAGGATGCCCCAACAGACGCGGACCTATATCGAATCCGCGATCGATAGGGGGGTGAAGCTGTTCATAGCCGGGGCGGGCATGTCAGCGGCCCTCCCGGGATTTATCGCGTCCTCGACGACCCTTCCCGTGATCGGCGTCCCGATCCCGAGCGGTATGCCGGACGGCATGGATGCTCTGCTCTCCATAGTGCAAATGCCCCCCGGAGTGCCGGTGGCCGCGGTAGCCGTCGGCAAAGCGGGCGCCCGGAACGCGGCCATACTGGCAGCCGAGATATTGTCCATAACCGACGCCGAGATCGCCGGTAAGCTCGTGGAGATGCGTGACTCATGGAAGAGCGCCTGACCGGTTACCTCGACGGGGAAAAAGGTAAAAAGATTATAGAAGTGATCCTATCGGGAGGCGTTGTCGTGCTGCCGACCGATACCCTTTACGGCTTTCACTGTTCGATCGGAGCCGCTGAAGGGATCGAGCGGATAATACGCTTCAAGAGAAGGGGCGGAAGAAGGGGATTCGTTGCTCTGGCTTCGGAGATCGATATGGTTGATGGAGTTGTCTCCAGATGGACCGGGGACTCGAGGGAAATGCTCTCCGGCGTATGGCCTGCAGCACTTACCGCGATTTTACATTCTGCGGGAGGAGTTCCGGAAATAGTTGCACCTGATAATAGGATCGCTGTCAGGATTCCCGTGCCGGCCGCGCTTCGATCCATAATCGCATCTGTGGGGGAACCGCTTCTCTCAACGAGCGTCAACATCAGCGGACAGCGCCCCTTTACCAGGATCTCGGACATCATCAAGGCATTTCCCGGTGCTGACGGGTATATTTCGAAAAGGGGCGGCGCCGGGCTTCAACCATCGACGATCGTGGATTTTACATCCAGTCCTCCCAGTCTGGTCAGGGCAGGGAAGTATCCATGGAAGTGATGGATTGTTTTATCTGCCCGGCGGCAACTCACAATGGCCGTCCGGTCGCTGGTTGCGTCCGAAACGAACAGTGGGTTCAAAGGCAGGGCTGCAAAGGAGCTGAAATGAGCCTATCGATACGATTGCGTACGCTTGTTACGTTAGCGGCGGTATTTACCGTCACCTTCTTGATGCTGTCTGCAAACGGATCGGCTGAGGATCCCACGCTTGCGGAAGAGGTCACAGCGGAGATGGTCTTGATCCCCGGCGGCGAATTCATGATGGGAAGGGAAGGGGAGGGTGATTTCAGCCCACCGCATATCGTATTTTTGGATAGCTTCTATATCGACAGGTACGAGGTCACGAATACCCAGTACTTCAGGTTCTGCGAGGATACGGGGAGGGATTTACCGGAGTTTTGGGTTATGGATGAATTCAGGAGTGGTCCAGGATATCCGGATAATCCCGTCACAGGAGTGAGCTGGTATGATGCCTCGGACTATGCGGAGTGGTGCGGGAAGAGGCTGCCCACAGAAGCCGAATGGGAATACGCGGCAAGGGGAGGACTAGACGGCATGTACTATTCGAATGCGGATACGCTGGGGGCGGCGGCAGCGAACTACGCAAGATCGGGTACAGGGGGAACACTCAGAGTCGGCAGTTATCCTCCCAACGGTTTCGGCCTTCACGATATGATCGGTAATGTCGTGGAGTGGGTCAATGACGTCTACGATGGAGGATACTACTCGATCAGTCCCCGTGAGAATCCACGGGGGGCGGAAAAGGGCAGGTTCCGTGTGATACGGGGAGGGGGCTGGCATACGGGGCCCGGCTGCTGCGGCGTCCATTTCAGGAACGCGCTGCCAAGTAATTGGCTCGATTTCAACGTAGGATTCCGGTGCGCCAAAGATCACGGGACGAAGGCGGACAAGGCGTCTGCGCGGTAGTGCAGGGGTGGCAACTTGTTATTTCGGTCACCGTCTATGAACAAAGCGCAGATCTAAGTCCGGATCAGAAAGGATTGCCAAATGGAGCATCGAGGTCAACTCCTGACCGTTATGGTAAGCTACCTGGCGTTGCTCGTCGCCTGGGGGCTCTACCAGGGGCGCAAGGTTAAATCCGGCGAGGATTACAGCATTGCAGGGAGAAGACTTCCGGGATGGGTGGCCGCCCTGTCTGAGCGGGCTACCGGCGAGTCGTCGTGGGCACTGCTGGGGTTGCCCGGTTTCGCCTTCGCGATGGGACTTTCGGGGATATGGACCGCCATAGGCTGCGTTACCGGAATAATAACGGCTTGGGCGGCCATAGCCTGGCGCATGCGTGATGAGGCGGAGCGGCACAATGCCACGTCGTTCGTCGATTACATAGCGCACAAGCACGGTTCATGCGGAAAGTGGATAAGGATCGTGGGAAGCCTCACGATCGTATTCTTCTTCTTCTTCTATGTCGGTGCTCAGTTCCTTGGCGGAGGAAAAACGCTACATACGATGTTCGATGTCAGCCCATGGCTGGGGATGCTCATTACGGCGCTGATCATCGTGCCCTACACCGTGTACGGGGGATTCAGAAGCGTTGTCTATACGGATGTGGTGCAGGCACTGGTCATGATAACCGCACTGGTCGTAGGGCCGGTTGTAGGGATCCTGACAATCTCCGGCTCGCCAGACTTCTTCGCCCAATCGATACCCCAGGCACTTTCGAGGGCCGGCTCCGGCTATTCCTCTCTGACAGGTGCGGTGTCCGGTTTCGGTATGGGTATAGCGATTATCGGCGGGCTTTCTTGGTTCTTCGGCTACCTCGGAGGTCAACCGCAGCTGAGCATGCGGTTTATGGCCATAAAAGACTCGGGACAGGCCAGGAAGGGACGTAACGTGGGTATAGTCTGGACGGTTCTGGCATACATGGGGGCACTCTCGATAGGGTGGATAGGGATCGCGATCTTCGGCCCGGAGGGGTTGCAGGACCCGGAATGCGTGATGCCTGAGGTCATGCTGGCCGTCTTTCCGCCGGTCATAGCATCCATTCTGATAACGGGCGCGATCGCAGCGATGATATCGACAGCGGACTCACTGCTGATACTCTCCGCGACCGAACTCTCGGAGAACATTCTAAAGCCTGGATCAGGTGGAGGTGGTGGGTTCGGAGACGGCAATCTTGCGCGGCACAGGATCACGACCGCGGTACTTGCGGTTATCGCCCTGATAGTGGCTTACATTTCACCGTCAAACCTCATATACACGCTGGTCGGTTACGTTTGGGCGGGTATCGGCGGCACGTTCTCGGTAGTGATTCTATTCACACTGTTCTGGAAACGCTACCATGGCAGGGCCGCGCTCGTCACGATAATATCGGGCATGCTATTCACGATCATATGGATCAGCACCGGTATGGATGAGATGATCACGGCAAGGATCATGACGTTCGTCGTATCGACCGTCACAGCCGTCGCCTCGACGTACCTTGTTCCCTGCGATGAGAGCAAGTCCGTCAATTAACGTTTTTCGCGGGGCACCGGTGATCGTCGAAGCGTGCGAAAACCACGTTGCGGCAGTTTGGAACTTCTGCCTCCGGAGTTTGTAAATACTATTTGACCTTATTGGAATAATTATTTTATTTTTACTTGATCTAGCTTATGTATAAGAGCTGAAATTGATTTTTTGGGATTGGCTCCGATGGATCCAGTACCCGAGGGATGATTTCTCCTTTGTCCTTACTCGGAATTAAATCCATCATATAGCTCAAGCCATAATTAGAAGGAGCATTCTATGATCGAAATCAGCAATCTGACGAAATACTACGGTGATCTATGCGCGCTCGATAACATCAACCTCTCGATAGAGAAGGGGATGATACTCGGGTTGCTCGGACCCAATGGCGCTGGAAAGACGACCGCGCTGAGGATTATAACGGGATACCTTTCACCCACCTCGGGTGATGTTGTCGCCAAGGGGATATCGGTAGAGGAAGATCCCCTGGCGATCAAGAAGATGATCGGGTATCTGCCAGAATCTTCTCCACTGTACCAGGACATGCTCGTATTCGATTTTCTGAACTACGTGGCTGATATACGAAGGATCGAAAAATCCGGCAGGATGGAGAGGTTGAGGGAACTCGCCGGTATATGCGGCCTGAAGGAGGTAATGCACCGCCCGATTCATGAGCTTTCAAAAGGTTACAAGCAGAGGGTCGGGCTTGCTCACGCTATGATGAGCGATCCCGAGATCCTGATTCTGGACGAACCGACATCCGGGCTGGATCCCAACCAGATCATGGAGATCAGGGATATCATAAAGAGGATCGGCAAGGAAAAAACCATCATTCTCTCGACCCATATCCTGAGCGAGGTCGAGGCTACATGCGACCGTGTGGTCATAATCAACAGGGGGAGAATAGTGGCCGACGGCAGCACGGGCGAGCTCAAAGAATCCTCTGAATCCGAATATTCGATCAATCTGATATTGAGGGGCGCGAGCGAAGGCGATGTGGAAAAAGAACTCGCCGGAATAGAGGGAGTTGACGGAGTGAGCTCCGTGCAGGCGGACAACGGAACGCTGTCATTCAGCCTTCTATGCAAGACAAAAAAGGATATACGAGACGAGATCTACAGCAGGATAAAACGCCAGGAATGGACGCTCCTGGAATTCAGAAGAGAATCCAAGAGCCTGGAAAAGATATTCAGAGAATTGACAAAGGAGAACTGATATGGTTGGAAGCGGCAATGTCTCGTTTATCTTCAAGAAGGAATTCAAGGTGTATTTCTTATCACCTATCGCGTATATAGTAATCTCGATATTCCTGATACTGGCGGGATGGTTCTTCTTCTCCACCTTCTTCCTGTACAATCAGGCGGAATTGAGAAGCTTTTTCTCCATGCTTCCTGTGATCTTCTCCTTCATAGTTCCCGCGGTGACCATGAGGCTTTTTTCCGAGGAGTTCAATGTCGGCTCGTTTGAAACACTGGCGACCCTTCCGGTATCCCTTTCCGAAATCATAATCGGAAAGCTGCTGGCCTCGGTGGCCTTTATCTCGATAATGCTTATTCCCACGTTGAGCTATGCGGTCTCTGTCGCGTTTCTGGGAGATCTGGACTGGGGGCCAGTGCTCGGGGGTTATATAGGCTCGGTCCTTCTCGGAGCTGCGTTCAGCGCGATTGGGCTCTTCGCCTCGTCATTGACCAGAAGCCAGATCATAGCTTTCATTATAGGTATGATAATCTGTTTTGCCCTCACGGTAGTGGAAACACTCCTTTTCTTCCTGCCCGAATCGATGGTCGGATTCTTTCAGTATATTGCAGCAGATCATCATTTCCAGAATATTGCCAGGGGAATTATCGATTCAAGGGATATCATCTATTTCCTGAGCTTGATCTTCGTTGCCTCGTACGCAACACACGTCACCATGCAAGAGAAAAGATAGGGAGGAGCAAAGGTGAAAAAACGAATGGTGAAATATTACAAGTTGATTGTCTATCTGATCGTTGTTCTTCTGGTGAATATGGCCGGTATCACGATGTTTACGAGGGTCGACCTCACATCCGACGGCCTCTACTCCCTGTCAAAGGTCAGCCGCGATGCCGTTTCGATGCTGTCGGAACCACTTACAATAAAGGTATTCTTCACGAAAAACCTGCCCGCTCCGCACAACAACACGGAGAGATACCTTCATGATCTACTCGAAGAATATGCTGTAAGCTCCAATGATTATTTTAACTACAGCTTTTATGACGTGAGTGCCGAGGAGGGAGATCTGGACGAGGATGCACTGAAGAACCAGCAGGTAGCCCAGAGCTATGGGATCTACCCGGTTCAGATACAGAATATCGAGCAGGATGAGGTGAAGTTCAAGCGGGCTTACATGGGCATGGTGCTGATCCACGGCGACGTCATAGACAAGATCCCGTCGATAACATCGACGGAAGGACTCGAATACACGGTCACATCCAAGATAGAGAAGATGAACAATAAGATAAGCGCTCTTCTCAACCTGAAAGAGCCCGTGAAGATCGACCTGTACTACTCATCGTCCATGGATCGCGTGGCACCCCACTTGAGAATGAGCGGTTTGTCGGAGATTCCATCGAAGGTGGCATCAGTGGTCGAGGAGCTGAACGGCAAGTATTACGGCAAACTGAGGTTCTCGAGTTACGATCCGACTAACGATCCGTCGCTCGAGGAGCATCTGCTAGAGAACAACCTGATGATGCTGACATGGCCTGATATAGACAACAGGGCCGGTGAGTTGATGGTTGAAGCGGGCAGGGGCACGATAGGGCTCGTCATAACCAGCGGCGGAAAATCCAAGCCCATTCCCCTGATAAGTGTATTCAAGCTGCCGCTTTTCGGCACGCAGTACCAGCTTGTCGACATGAACAGCCTGCCCGAGATCATTGGGGAGGCTGTGGATGATGTGATCGATATAAACAAGAAGATCGGTTATCTGGCCGATCACGGGACGCTGAAGATATTCGGCGGCGTGCAACCACAGGCTCAGGGCCAGAGCCAGATGGATGTCCTGTCGAACTTCAACTCGCTCGTCTCGCGCGATTACTCCCTGGAGCAGGTCCAACTTGGAGAGGGTGCCATTCCGGACGGAATAGACTGCCTGATCATTGCTGGGCCGAAAGAACGGTTCTCCGACTATGAGCTGTTCCAGCTCGATCAGTTCCTGATGAAGGGTAAATCGATAGCCATATTTCTCGACTCCTTCCAGGAGATCGCACCACCCCCGAACCAGGCGAGGATGAACTACAACCAGGGGCCGGTCTACAGGCCGGTGATGACGGGCCTCGACAAGCTCCTTTCATACTACGGGGCACAGGTCAAGCAATCCTATGTACTCGACGAGAATTGCTTCGAGCAGAGGATGCCACAGATGTACGGTGGCGGTAAAAGGTCCATCTATTTCGTACCATTGATCAAGAACGAATATATAAACACAAACGTGACCTTCATGAACAATATCAAGGGGCTGGTGACGGTCAAGTCGTCGCCGGTCATGACGGACGAAGAAACGATAAAATCTAATAACTTAGATGCGGATGTACTGTTTTCTTCATCGGAGCTCTCATGGGAAATGAGCGGAAGGATCGACCTCAATCCGCTGACATTGAGTCCACCCACAGATATGGGGGATAGGAGCAGCATGCCTCTCGCAGCGATAATAAGAGGTGGATTCCCGAGCTACTTCGCCGGGAAGCCGATTCCGGAAAAACCGGCCGCGGGTGACGAAGGGCAAAGCGATATTCCTGACAGCACGGCGTCTCTGGCCGCTTCTCCAACCGTCTCCATGGCCGATTCCCTGGCGATCAAAGGTGAGGGATCCGTGGTTACGAGGGGTAAACCCGGGAAACTGTTCATAGTCGGGACGTCGGAGATCCTGAAGGATAATGTTCTCGATGAGAACGGAGCAACGCCGAACTCGACATTCATAATGAACAGCCTCGATAACCTAAACGGCAGGGATGACTACGCTTCGATGAGGAGCAAATCGCAGAGGTTCAATCCGTTGAAAGAGGTGTCACCGGTGGCTAAAGCATTCGTCAAGACATTCAATATCGCCGGGTTGCCGGTTGTAGTTGTTCTTTTCGGTATCGCCGTCTGGTTTCGACGGACAGCCAGGAAAAAGGCGGTCCAGGTGATGTTCGACAGGTAGCTTCTGGAGGAAGTCCAAATATGAGAGTTAAAAAGGAGTACATAGTTCTAGCGGTTATCATAGCCGTGCTTTCATTGTACATTATTCTGAGGAATCAGGATGAGACTCATTACGAGCTCCCCGAGCTTGTACCCGTAGAGAAATCGGCGGTCACGCGTCTGATCGTGGTCCAGGGCGCCGACACGATCGACCTCGAGCGTCGGGGTGACGGATGGCTTCTCAGACCCTGGGGGTACGAGGCGGATAAAGGTGTTGTTGACAAGATGCTGGATGCGATAGGGGATTTCTCGCTCGTTTCGCTGGCATCGGAGGCGAAGAACTACATTCCTTACGATCTCGACGAAGATAATAGAATAGACGTCGAAGCGGCCGGTCCGGGTGGAGTCGTCAGAAAACTGCAAATCGGCAAGGTGGCGTCCACGTACAGGCATACCTACGTGCGACTGGAAGACGACCACAGGGTCTACCAGGCCGATAAGGACATCAGGAGACCTTTCGATACGGATGCGGAAAAGGTGAGGGAAAAGGCCGTTGTTTCGATTGTCAAAGAGGAGATATCGGGGATAACGCTGGAGGGGAGCGGTGAGAGGGTATCCATGCATATGGTTCCCATGGAGGACGAGACCGATCCAGGTGGAGGGGAGGGTGAGATTCCGCCTGCGGGGCCGGGAATGAAGTGGCTCACCGCGGACAGCTTGGAAGTGGACGAGGCTGCCCTGGAAACGGTTATCAATACGCTCGTGAGCCTCAAATGCGACTCCTATATAAACGATAGCGGCAAAGACGCGTTCGGGATCCCGTTATATACGGCTACCCTAACAGGCTTGAAGACGGTCACCGTTTCGATCTTCGAAAAGAACGCAGACGGCAAGTATCCGGCGGTATCCTCCGATAGCGAATATCCTTTCCTGCTATCCTCCTGGAAGGCCGAGCGAATAATGAAGGCTCCCGGTGAGCTCATCGCCTCCGGGAACGGCGAGTAGCATTTTGCCGGGCAGACGGTAACCGGATCGATTCAGGAATCCGCGCATCCAGCCGGTCTTTCGCCGAGACTGCATCATTTACTTGCTCGGGGAAATCATGCATTCTCTAGATTTGAAAATTGAGCGGGGCGGTGCCGCGTACATTGCCGGTGGATCACGTAACCACGTTGTAAGGGACGATCATTCGACAGCGGAATTCGAGATAGGTAGTATCAAGGCTGTTTTGGATAAGCGGACTGGCCTGCTCGTAATAGATGTCCCCTTCACCTCTACAGATCAACTGTTCCACCGAAGCGAAGGCGATTGCATATCGATAAGCAGCGACCTGCGGAATCTTCACAGGATGGGCCAGGAGCTGGATCCGCACGCGCTTTATTCCATCCTTCAGTTCGGAGCTGTAATACCCCCCATGAGTGTCTGGAAAGATGTCGGGCGTTTTACGCCCGGAAGGATTTTCAAGGTCGACTGCGTCAACCTTCTTATCAAGGACTCGGGGAGATCGGGTGGATGGTCCGAGCCGAGCGGTAGCGATCATACGCTGGACGATAATTCGCAGTTAGGGGAGATCGTAGGATTGATCGACACGATTCTAGAGGAATCATGTCCAGACGGCGATCCCGTCATCCTCTTCAGCGGAGGAGTGGATTCGGGCCTGTTGGCCGCAAGGGCCAGTGCGAGGGGTTGGAGCGGAACGACTCTGGTGAATTACAGCATGGGGGAAGACGATACTGAAGCGGCACTCGCCCGGGAGATGGCGTCATATCTTGGGCTCGAGTTCATACAGATAGACGATGCGGACGTTGATAATTTCGAGCTGCTTGACAGGGCGGTCCTGACCTTCGCCAACCCCTTCGGTGACCATTCGTCCCTTCCGACCTACAGCCTTTCGATGGAGGTCCTCCGCAGGTTTACCGAAAACAGGGTAGTGGTCGACGGAACGGGTGCGGATGGGGCATTTGGATTGTACTCGAACATTTCCAGGCTCGAAAGCCTTTACAGGGTGCCCCGTTTCGTTCGCATGTTTCTCGGGAACATGTACGGGGTATGCGGATGCTGGAAGTACGATACGGCCGCTGAATACTTCATGAGGTTGTGCCGCCGCACATCCCGGATGCCTCCGCTCTCGTCATTCAAGGCGCAGAATCCCCTGGACGGCATATTCTATGATTTTCCCCGTGAGGGAAAAGAACGTGTTTTCCAACTGCTCGAGGAGTGGATCGTATCCGCCGTTCCGGTTGAGGATGAAGCGGCCAGGCTCATCGCCGTGGACCTTGCGCTCGTATGCGGCTCCATATTCGCGCAGAAGAACAAATCGATCTTCGACTCCCACTCGAGAAGTATCGAATATCCATTTATGGACAAAAGAATGACGGGCCTGGCTATCATGAGGGCCAGATTGTGGCCGGGTCATGGAGAACGCAAACGCATTATCAAATCCCTTCTGGCCTCGCAGGTTCCGCGAAGCATGGTCTACAGACCCAAGAGCGGATTTATAGCTCCTGTCGGCGAGAAATTCGCCCGGCCTGAATTCATGTATGCCTTCGATAAGCTTCTCGATTCAGGATCGGCCTTTGAAAACCTGCTGGATCACACAGGGATCTTCCGCCTTAAAAAACTCGTGGAACGATCCGTGCCGCTCCCTCCACAGACCTACAGCTTTATCTGGACGGCCGTCTTCTGCAATCTATGGCTGGATCAGATAAAGAATCTCACCCCATTCGACTATACGTTCGAACCTCTGGATTGATCTTGGAGGTTGAACATAGTAACCGATTGTGTTAGAATACGATAAATGGCAGAAAAGGCCCATGTGGAAGGGGAGATACAATGAAACCGAGCAGGATACTGTTCAGCATTTTCATGGTAGTCGCGGTCTTCCTGGTCGCCCCGGCCGGTGCAGATGACACCGATCCGCCCGAAAGGGATCCGGAGATCGAGGCGCTCCAGATGGAGATCGAAGCGAGGGGCTATCACTGGACGGCCCGCAGGACTTGGGTAACGGACCTCGAGCCGGGGGAGTTTCAGAAGCTGCTCGGTGCCAGGATGCCGCGTGCCCTTCTCAAGCGGAGCGAGACCCAGGATGAAACCTATGTATACAGAGGGCCGGCTCTGCCTGCCAGATATGACTGGCGTGATTATGGAATGGTCAGCTCCGTCAAGCACCAGGGGGGCTGTGGAAGTTGTTGGGATTTCGCCGGGATAGGGGCGCTGGAATCAGTTCTGCTGATCAACGAGGGGATCGAGTACGACCTGTCGGAGCAGCAGATATTATCGTGCAGAACGGGGGGGTACGGCTGTAGCGGTGGCTGGTATTCATGGGTCTGGGGCTACATCAAGGACGTTGGAGCCGTCCTGGAGACGTGCATGCCGTACCAGGCAAGCGACACGGTCACGTGTGTCGACGGCGGCTGCCCGAAAGTCGCGACTACCGGAGGGTGGATCGATATCCCCAACAACGTCGAGGCGATAAAAGCGGAGGTGCTGGTCTCACCGGTCGCAACGACCTTCCACGTGTACGGCGATTTCGGTTCCTACGGAGGGGGATGCTATGAACACGAGGGAGACGATCCCATAAACCACGCAGTTGTGATAATCGGATGGGATGACACGCTATGCGGAGGCGACGGCGCCTGGTTGTGCAAGAACAGCTGGGGCGAATACTGGGGCGATTCCGGTTTCTTCTGGATCAAGTACGGAAGCTGCAAGATCGGCAATGCGACACAGCGCGTCTTCTACGATTCGGGAATGGAGATCGTCTATGACCACAATGATATCTCGGATCCATCAGGCGACGGCGATGACAGGGCCGATCCATGTGAGGACGTGGAGATGACAGTGGCCCTGAAGAACGGCATACTTGCCGTCGGCCGGACCGGGGTTCAGGCCACGCTGTCCACTTCGAGCGGACTCGTTCAGATAACGCAACCCAACTCGAGCTATGGCACAATTGCAACGGGAGCGGCTGTGACGGGATCTCCTGATTTTGAGTTCTCGGTCGATCAGTTCGCCCCGTCCGGGGAGGTGGTGGAGCTCGCTCTTTCGATATCCGCCGACGGAGGGTACACGGGCAGCGATACCTTCTATGTCACGATCGGTGACTGCCCCGTTCTACTAGTGGACGATGATGAGGGATCCAGCTATGAGAACTACTTCGAGGAGGCTCTATCGAACAACGGGTACGTGTACGAGGTCTGGAACGAAATGGACAAGGGAAGCGTGAGCGCGTCATATCTTGCCGGCTACTCCGCTGTCGTATGGATGACGGGCATATACGGCGATATCGAGTCCGGCAACCGGACCGCTATCTCCTCATTTCTCGACGGTGGTGGATGTCTTTTGATCACGGGGCAGGACATCGGGTGGCAGCTGAATGACGAGGGTGATCCGGTGAAAATAGCATTCTACAACGACTATCTGCATTCGGATTACATAGCCGACGATTCTGGTTACAGAAGCATGACCGGGGTGAGCGGTGACGTGATCGGTGACGGCCTCTCGTTCGACATAGGAGGCGGTGACGGTACCTGCAACCAGGATTATCCCAGCGAGATCGAGCCCCTGACAGGGGCCTCGCCCGTTTTCGAATATGCGGCGGGGATCGAGGGGGCGATCAGGTTCGACGGGAGCCACAGGCTCGTCTATCTGGCGTTCGGGCTGGAAGCAGTCAATACGAGCGCCGCCAGGGATACGATAATGAGGCGGAGCCTCGAGTGGCTCGTGGATTCATGGCCCGATACCGATCAGCCCCAGGTCGAGGTCACATATCCGGATGGCGGGGAGCATTTGACGGTCGGGGAGGATTACGAGATCACGTGGACCGCCTCCGACAACGTGGGTGTGACCTCCATCGATATACTGCGCTCGTACGATGGAGGAGCGACCTTCCCGGACACGGTCGCACATGGGATATCGAACGATGGTTCGCACATGTGGCAGGTGCCGGACAGCATATCCTCCCTTTCGCGGATAAGGGTGGTCGCGCACGATGATGCGGGACTAGCCATGTATGATGATTCGGATGGTGACTTCTTCTCCGATGCGGTTACAGGAGAGAGCGGCAACACGGTTCCAAGGGTTTGGAAGCTAGCTCAGAACGTGCCCAATCCCTTCAATCCTGTCACCACCATAGAGTACTATGCAGCGGAGAAAACAAGGATAAAACTGTGCGTATATAACATTCGGGGGCAGCTTGTACGTGTGCTGCTCGACGAAACCGTGGATGCGGGACCCGGCAGCGTTGTATGGGATGGTAAGGATCACAGGGGACGTGAAGCTGCATCCGGGATGTACTTCTATAAGATGGAGTCATCGGAATTCACGAAATCGATGAAGATGATTTTATTGCGATAGCACGCCTCTCTTCGCGATTGAGAACGCCTGCTGATTGGCGTTTTCAGAACCGTTTTCGCTGTCTCGCGTCTTTTCTATCATTAACAATGAAGAAATCGAATTCTCCATATCGAATGAATGATAATAATAAAAAATAGCGGTTATTCATTACATAAAATATAATATTTTTAGATTATATATGAATTATATTGCATATAATTATTTATTTATGCTTATCTTTATTATATTATCGTTTTACGGTTTTCTTAATTTATTATTGAATTTGATCGGCTCCTATGGTATAGTAAACAGGCTAACTCAATACATAATATAAACTAAATAGCGTAAAGGGGGCATTTGCGTGAAGAGAATTATTATTCTTATATTGGTTGCTCTGATGATTCCCGTTGCTGCATTCAACATCACCAGTGACACAAGATCACAGGGACGAAGGAAATCCTCTCTCCAGAAGCCGGCATTAATCTCGAACCAGAGACAGGCCGATCTGCCGGCCGGGCTGGAAGCGGAAGGCGGCGGAGGACGAAGGCTCGGAACCGCGCCCGATACGACCCTTCTCGGCGAGTGGGATTTCGATGACGGTACGGCGCAGGGGTGGACCGTTGAGGACCGCACCGCGCAGATAGACACCTTCTTCCACGTAGCAGATGGTTCTGAGCTCGATGGTGGTGATTTTTTTCGTCTTCTTCCAATATCCGGGTCAAAATCGCTCTGGTGCGGTAAGGATGCGACACCAGCAAATCCATTCTGCAGTTGGGCACAACTTCCCGGTTACGGTAGCTACTGGGACCAGCGCTTCGAATCAGAGACGATCTACGGCGACTCGATATATATCCAGTATAAGATCTCATGGGATACAGAGGATTATTACGACTTCGGGTACTGCCAATATCTCGACGGCGGCGACTGGATCGATCTCAACTCCTACGAGGGAATTGGTGGACCTATATATGAAGCATTTTCGGTCAAGCCGCAGGGTGATTCGACACGGTTCCGTTTCAGGTTCGTATCCGACGGCGGGTGTGACGACGAGGACGGAGAAGAGAATACGGACGGCGCCTTGATAATAGATGATATCATGACAGTGTCTGACGGGGATACAATCTGTGATGAGGATTTCGAGTCCCAGCCCACCGGTGCGACCGATATCGGGTCTTGGGCTGCGTCCGTCCCGCCAGCATTCGGCGACTACGCCGCGCTCCACGCTGGTGCCTCCGTTCTTCAGGAGAATCCATGCAGCCAGAACAACACCTACCTATGGGGATTCTTCGATGATCCGGACTCGACCGACTACGGATGCGGTGGGCATCCCGAGCAGGGCGCGATGCCGTACGGTCCGGATGAGGAGGGCCACTGTCTGGACGTCCACATCATCTCGCCGGGAATCCAGCTCACCGGCAGTGGAGCTTCGGTGAAGTTGAGGTATTCGGCTTACCGCGACCTTCCTATGGACAACCTCCAGTTCTATTGCGAAAGGGTCCGCTCGTGGGTCGGCGGTTGCCCGACGATCTGGGGTCCTTATCCAATGTATTTGAAATTCGGGGATTTCAAGGACTGGCACCGGGAAAGTACCGAGATAGGGCACCTTATCCATCCATCGGCTGATTCGATACAGATCGCTATCAGGGTCTTCGACAATTACCCTGAATGGGGTGGTGTGTATGGTACTGGAGACTGCCATAGTCACGCTCCGCTGATTGATAACATAAGCGTCGTACAGATAGACAACAACGGCCCCGTCTTCTCGGTGAGCCATGTATACTTATTCCAGGATAATTTTAGTGCCGACGGTACGGTGACCGGGACCGCCCGAGCCGACATGGCGTGCGACCTGCTACCGGGAAGTAATCCCAGTATTCGTCCAGGCGACTCTATCGTTATCTCGGTTTACGACGACGATTGGGGCTTGGGCTTGGATCCATACACTGGTTTCGGGAGTGCCGTGTATGCGTTCGTGAGTATCAACGGCGACGAAGATCCTACGCCTTACCAGGCGTCGGAAACGAGATCGATTGGGGATAGGTACCCGTTTGTAAATGGTTATGTGCTGGGGGAGGAGCACTACGGCGTGTTCCGGATGGACACCGTGTTCTCCGACGCGGGCTTCAATGACCCGGTGCCGGATAAATTCTGCTTCGACCTCAACGACGAGGTGCTTGCGCCGGGTGATACGGTATCGTACTTCTTCGGCGCGATGAACGACATCGGTGAGTGGGTATACTGTTCGAGGGATCACGGCGGACAGGGGTCCATATTCACAACCGATGATATGAATGAAGCCGCGCAGAGCCCGATGGAGTTCTGCATACTTCCCTCTCCCGGGAGGGATATCCTCTACGTCGACGACACCGACGGCCTGGGAGGCCCCGCGCAGCTGTACTTCGACGACGCCTTTGAGAGGATCGGCATTTCCTGGCGGGTGGACCGTTTCGATGTTCTAGCTCCATCGTGGTGTAGGGGCAACAGCCTCGCCTCTCGTGTGACAGATATTTTTGGTCAAATTATCAGTCAGTACAGAGTGATAATCTGGAGCAGCGGTGATCTCGAGACCGGCCTGATAGGGGATGGTGTGGGAGGAAATCCGGAGAAATCGGATGATTTTAATTTAATTGATGTCTTAATGGATTATTCCCCGGATTCCCCCGGCATTTACCTGACGGGCGACGATATCGCCGAGGAATGGAGTGGCTTGACAGCAGCTGGAGCTGTGCATTTGAAGGGTCAGTATATGAATTTTAATTTAGGAAGCGGCGATCACGCATCCATCGGTGAGCCGGTATCGCCGGAGCTGGGGGCGACCGGAACTGTTTTCTCTGAAATGAATTATATGGTTCCACCGTATGACGACATCACGGCCTTCGGGGGGTGCCCCGACGTCAATGACTTCGACATCATAAATCCTGCTGGGTTATCGGTGCCTGAGATGTCGAATCCTGTCAGTGGTAATCATTATGTCATAAGCCAAGTAACTCCTAACTCGAGTGCTTCTCTGTCGAGGGCCATTCTGTCCGGGTTCAGCTTTCATAACCTCGCGGACGATACCGAAGAATCCTCCGAGTCACAGCGGGCACGGCACATGGAGATGGTCATGGAGTGGTTGTTGAACGAGAACCTGTCGGTCACCGATGCGGGCGATCAGGCACCGAGGTTCTCCGATTACCTGTCTCAGAACTTCCCGAATCCATTCAATCCGGTGACGACGATCCGCTACGGCGTCAAGAACAAAGGGTCCGTGAGCCTTAAGATATTCGATGTCTCCGGGAGGCTCGTCAGAACGCTGGTTGACTCTAAAAAGGAACCGGGGAACTATAGAGCCGTCTGGGACGGGCGAACAGTGGGCGGGAGGGATGCCGCGAGCGGTGTCTATTTCGTGAGGATCGACACCCCCGGCTTCGTGCAGACGAGGAAGATGGTACTTCTTAAATAGCACGTCTCACTTTTAAGTGAATAGGGTTCTTGAAAGGCCCGGTTGTCGAGTTGTCCTATGACTTGGCGGCCGGGTTTTTCTTCGGGATCCGGGGGGATTGATCCTTAGAGCGGACCGGGGCGGTTCCGAAATTAAAGCTGCATCAATCTTCGAAACCCTCGAAGTGCCTGTCCCTGTACGCGTCACACCGGGAGCAGAGAAGTATCTTCTCCCTCTCGCCACGCGCCAGATGGCGTGCGAACCCGATCCTCGTATCTCCGTTCCATATGTCGAGCACGCTTTCGTCATTGGCGTTTCCCAGCACCGCCCGCCCGGCTATGTCCCAGCAGCACAGCACGGCACGGCCGTCGGTGTAGAAGAACATCTCCTCCCTCATCTTCATGCACGGTTTTCGGACCAGTTCGACACCTTCATCCCACGGCCAGTTGTAGAGGGGCACTATGGTGGCACGGTCAGCCTTCTTGCTCCAGTAGGATACGAAGTCGCGCTGCTCGTCCCTGTTTATATCCATGTCGATCATCCTGACCTCTGTCACGACCTGGGCGTGCTTTTCGGACAGTATCCGGATGAATGTTTCGATATTGTTCACGACCCTGTCGAAATCGAGACCTACACGGCATTGTTCATATGTTTCCCTCGTGTGGGCGTCCAGGCTGAAACGGATCAGATCTATGCCCGCGTCGATCAACTGATGTGACCGCTCCTCCGTCAGCAGATTGCCGTTCGTATTGATCTCCGCGCGCGCCGTCGGATCGTCCTTTATGTATGAAACGACTGCGGGCAGCCTTTTGTCGAGGAGCGCCTCGTTTTGCAGGAAAGGCCTATAGGTGATGCCCAGACCGCGTGTATCGTCGATGATCTTTTTCCATGTCTTATCGGGCATGACGACGGGCTTTCGCTTGATGTTCTTCTGCGGGCAGAAAGGGCATTTGGCATCACAGCCGATTATTGTCTCTATCTGTATGTATCTCGGCTGAGCCGGAAGATTTATTGTACCGTCCACTTTTTACCTTTCAATTGCGGTTTAGATGACCTTCGATCAAATTTAAGCAACGAAGGGCGGCTCCGCAATTATTTCGTATGAATTCGGATGCCGTTGCGCCGAGTTTCTCGAGAAGGGCCCTGTCCGAGAGCAGTGATTCGGAAACGCTGAAAAATTCCTCCGCACTGTTGACTATCCGTCCGGCGCCGAGCCCGGTGAGCCGTTTGGCCTCGAGTGAATTGTCTATCCTCGGGCCGAACAGCACCGGGAGCCCCAGAACGGCCGGCTCCATCACGTTGTGAACACCTGTGCCGTAGCTTCCTCCCACGTAGGCCAATCCGGCCGCCCTGTACAACTCTGCCAGGTAACCGATCCCATCGATGAGGATAACCGGCTCATCGATCTTTTCGTCATCCTTGATAGATGAGAACAACCTGAAGGGAAGCCCTTCCCGTTCGAGGTGCCTCCGGATTTCCTCCAGCCTCCCGGCCGTCGGCTCATGGGGTGCGAGGATCAGCCCGGTGAGGGGGAACCTGTCGATCAATCTACGGAATCCGGGGATAACTGTTCTTTCGTCCCCCGGCCATGTGCTGCCCGCTATGACGTAGAACCGTTCGCCGCCGACCAAAGCCTGAGGCAGCTTTAGGGACGATGCGTCTATCCTTCGGCACACCTGATCGTATCTCGTATCCCCGGCGATTGTTATGGCTATATTCCCGTGGGCGTACCTCACAAACCTCTGCGCATCCTCCTCGGAGATTGCCGCTATGGCAGTCAGCATCGAATAGAGCTCCCCGTAGAAGCCGCGTGTGATCCTGGAAAGGCGCTTCGAGTTGGGGGATAGCGTTCCCGATATGAGTATCTGGGATATGCCTCGTTTGCCCGTTTCCATGATCAGGTTCGGCCACAGATCGAATTTTGTGTAGACGATCATGTCGGGCTTCAGGGTGTCTAGGCAGAAGCGGGCATTCGGTTGTGTGTCGAACGGAAGATAGTCGACGAACCTTATCGCCTCGTCCCCGCCGGGATCGGCAAGTCTTTCGAGAAACTTCTTGCCCGAAGGCGAGTAGAACGTGAGGGCGATCTGAATGGAGGGATCCATCTTCTCGTGGATCAGGTCCATTACCGGCTTGGCCTGGAGGAACTCGCCTGCCGACGACACGTGGAACCATATCAGCTTGCCCTCTTCGCTGAGAACGGACGATTTGGATTTCCACCTCTCCTTCAGGCCCTTCCGGCATGCCAGCACCTCTGCGATCTTGCCGTTGAAGGAGGCCGCCGCCAGGGCGGCGGCGTGGGCTATGGGAAGTGAAAGGTTATATATGGCGCGTTGTATCTTCATTCCCCGCTTCCCCCGCTGGCGCTCTCTTCGGGTTTCCCGTCGCGTGCGATGTCAACGAGGCCTGAGATAGTATCCAGCACATGTCGTGGAGTGATCGCGGTAAGGCATTCCTTGGTTTTCAGCGGACAGGGTCGTGCTCCGTTTCTGGAGCACGGTCGGCAGGGCAGATCGGTCTCCAGTACGACGCTCTGCGGTAGGAGCGGGAAGTAGCCGAACTCTCTCACGGTAGGACCGAAGAATGCGACGACGGGTGTTCCGACGGCCTCGGACATGTGAAGGGGCGCGGAATCGTTCGTGACGAGCAGACGGCATCTCTTCAGCAGCGCGGCGGTTTCGATGAGGGAGAGCTTTCCAGCGAGGTTCACGAGGGGCCTGTCGCCTGCGGCCGCCAGGCGGCGGCAGAGATCGGTTTCCCTCGTACCACCGATGAGCAGGGGTTCGATGCCGTGTGCGGCGAGCGTCGATATCAACTCCGCGTACATCCGTTCTGGCCACATCTTGGTATCCCATTTCGCCCCGGGAGCTATGGCTATGTATCCCCTATCCCGGCTTGCTCCTGTGTCTATCATATTCTCGACCCTTTCGGAAGCCTGCCGAGTGACCGGGATCTCCGTCGGTCCGGGCTCACCGATGTTGCCGAGCGGTTCGACCGTTTTCATGTACCTGTCCACCTGGTGAATTATGCTGCCGTAATAATTGCGTTTTGTATGTATGAGGAGAACTTTCTTGATCTGGTCCTTGTTGATCCGCAGCTTCCGACCTGCCCTCATAGTTTGTAGCAGAAAGGTGCTTCTAGGTACGTTGTGAGCATCGATTATCATGTCGTACCTGTTCTTTCCAAGGCTCCTTCGTAGGTCCATGAGACCGCCGATTCCTCCATCATCCAGTGTGTGCACTAGATCGACGTTCTTTTTCTGCCAGAAGATGCCGGCGAACTCCCGCTTGCAGGCAAGGTGGATCTCTCCTGCCGGGAATCTCGATCGCAGGGCTTTTAGCAGAGGGGTGACCAGAACCAGATCACCCAGGGAGCCGAATCTGATCACGAGTATCTTGGGATCGCCGCTTATCATCCTCTAGATCGCTCCGTATGCTGGTTAAACCCGTCTCCTTCGACGGGCATCCATACATCTTCCGGGTACGGGCATTGTCCGAATCAGGATCGTGCACGTCCAGGGCCGCATTCAGGCCGGGTGGAAGCCGTTGGACGGGTAAGCACGAATATATTGTACATGATTACTCAAGTCTAGTGATTAACTGGTGCCATAAAGGCTCGTATAACCGGTTTCATCCAACAGGGCAGGGGGTACGGACCGGAAATGGATGGCCGTACCGGCACAAGAAGTGTGATCAAGCGGATAATAAGCAAATTCAGGCATATATTTGCGATAATTCACAATTATTGGTATTTGCAATAATCGATTATTGAAAAGTCATTAAAATTATTGTAATATACAGACAAATACGCAATCTTTCGAAAATTATAGTAAAATGATTTGGAATTATTTCGTAAAGCAGTTATATTTGGCTAGTTTCTCTGAAAAATTCTATCTTTAGATGAATACGATTAACCGTATATTTTAGTTTTTACTGAAGGGAGGGTTCTCATTGACGATCGATAAAAACGAGATAGGAATGCGGGTGAAGAACTTCCGTCTATCTAAGGGTATGACTCTGAAAGATATCGAGATCAAGGCTAAGGTGTCGGCTACACACGTATCAGAGATAGAGAGAGGTATGACCTCACCGACGGTCGGAGCCCTCGCAAAGATAGCGGAGGCCATGGGGACGAACGTAGCTCATCTGGTCGAGAAGAAGAACATCTCCATGGTGTCCGTCGTAAACAAATCGAACCGCAAACCGATGCAGTTCAAGGATTGGGGGGCCACGTACTATTCTCTCACAAAGGACATACCGAATCCGATGATGTCCTTTCTCGAGGTGGAGCTCGATCCAGGCATCAAGCGGCCGGAGGAAACAACCACACACAGTGGAGAGGAGTTTGCACTCGTCACGAAAGGGGTCATGGAGATACTCATAGGTGACGAGAAGTACATCCTCAAGGAAGGTGACAGCATTCATTACAAGGCGACCCAGCCCCATGCGATGCGGAATATAGGGGATGCGCAGTGCAGGGCTATCTGGGTGACGCTGCCGCCATATAGTCTTTAATGCGTAGTGTAACGGTCATACGGAGGTCTGAGGGAAGATGATTTCCAATGATGAAATCGGTAGAAGGATCAAGAAAGTTCGTGAAAGCAATCACTTGACTCTGAAGAACGTGGAAGCGAAGGCCGGTATATCGGCTACGCACATCTCCGAGATAGAACGCGGCAAGACATCACCGACCGTGGGCGCGCTGCTTCGCATAGCGGATGCGCTCGAGAAGGATCCGGCCTATTTCGTCGAGGAAAAGGAGCTCGACGACGTGTCCTATATCGCACTCGAGGACCGCTGCAAGGGTGAGCTGGAGAACTGGCCTGGGTCGAGGGAGGTACTCACATCATCAATTCCAGGAGGAAAGATCTGCTCTCAGCTGATCACGCTGGATCCAGGAGAGGGTGAGACGATCACCTCTCACAATCATGAAGGTGACGAAGCCGCCCTGATTCTAAAGGGCAGGATAAATTTCGAGGTGGAAGGCAAGCTATACGAACTCTCGGAGGGTGACAGTATCTATTACTTCTCCAAGCAGAAGCATGGATTCTGTAACGCATCATCATCGGAGGAGGCCAAGATGATCTGGTTCTCCACCGACAGGTACGCGTATTGATGGTGAACAGGTTTCGTATTTCACCGGCAGGCGCGTAAAGGTCTCGTGTCATTCTAAAACTCCACACTCAAACCTGGATGTTCAGGGAATATCTTACGGTGTGACGGCCGAAGATTTTTTCATTGACACAATATTTTTTATATATCTATAGTCCGTTTGAAAAGAAAGGGATGATTTTCTCATGGATAATGGTTCGAATAATGCTAACGATCGCAATGAGTATCTATTCCGTCACCTAGTGGCGATGTTTCAGGCACTCGCGCTGCAGCAGCTTGGGAAGATAGTGAATCCCATGACCGGTGAGATGGAGAGGGATCTGACTCAGGCGCGGATCACGATCGACATCCTTCAGATGATCAAGGATAAAACGGAAGGCAATTTGAATGGTAACGAAGACAGCCTGATCAACGGCGTGCTGACCGAGCTTCAGTTGAATTACGTTGACGAGCTGAAATCGGGGGACGGAAAGGAGAATGAAGAAGGGGAGCCGGATGAAACCGGAGTTTCGGGCGGTGATGGTTCTGAGAGTGAACAAGGAGCAGGGGACTCATAATTTTTGGTACATTTCTCGAGGAGGGTCTGGTATGAAGTTGTTCTCCCACTTACTTTTGGCGATTGTGGTCGTTGGTTGCCTATCTACGAGCGCAAGCGGTCAGGATTCATGGGATGGGACAGCTGGCTTGCTACGGGTGAAGGAAGCGGAAACGATCGGCAAGGGAAAATTGATATTCACACTGGGCACATCGTATTACCCGCGGAAAGGGATTACACTCACTCCAGGTTACAGGAGCCTCTACGATATTGCAGATCCGGGTGATCCTGATCCAGAGGTTGATTATCATTTTTTCCTGTCACGGGCGACCATGACGATCGGGTTGAGCGAGTATGTCGAGGTGTCGGCGTCACTTGACGTCAGGAACTGGATCATGCAGGTCGACAAGGAGTACGAGACAGAGAACCTAGAAACGAAAACGAGGGGCGGTGTAGGGGATACGGAGGTCAGGGTGAAGCTGTGTCCGCCGATCCCATCAAGGTACTTTAAACTGGGGCTGCTGGGCTCCGCGAGTTTCCCGACCGGCAACAAGGATAGAAGGTTCACGACGGAAGAGACCGATTTCGGGATCGACGGTCTATTTACCTTCGATTTCACGGAGATAGAGACCTTTATTCCGACAAAGGTGCATTTTAACATCGGGTATCAGTTCAATAGAAACACCGAATACGGTTATGGGATCCTTCACACGAACAATCCCGATGTAAGCGGATTCGGACCGCCCTATTACCCGGGAGTGCCGGAGGGTGAGGAAAGCGGTTTCAACAACCTGTTTCGGTTCGGATCGGCTTTGGAGTTCATCGCTAATAGAGCCAAGCTGTTCCTGGAATTCAAATGGGACAACCTGCTCAATGCGGATATCGATGAAGAAACCGTCCCTGAAGGCACCGCCATCAACAAGAACATGTACACGATATCGCCGGGGGTAATGGTAACTTCGGAGAGCGATGTGGGCCTTCTGCTCGCGATGGACATCAATTTGAACTCGGAGGATGATCCCGCGATGGCCAGCCCGCCCGATTGGGCGGCCTACTTCGCGTTCTCGGTGGGTGGTTTCGTAATCCCCCAGGATGAGGATGATGACGGGATCGAGGACAAGGTTGATAAATGTCCGATGGAGCCCGAGGATTTCGATGGTTTCGAGGATGATGACGGTTGTCCGGACCTCGATAACGACGGCGATGGTATAGAGGACGCCGCGGACGAATGTCCCGACCTAGCCGAAGATTTCGACGGTTTCGAGGATAGCGATGGGTGCCCCGACCTCGACAACGACGGAGACGGTATTCCCGATATCGAAGACAGGTGTCCGGGAGAACCGGAAGATTTCGATGGGGTGGAGGACAACGATGGTTGTCCGGATGTGCTCCAGGATAGCGACGATGACGGAATAACCGATGATATGGATCAGTGCCCGCTCAAATCGGAGGATCTGGACGGATTCCAGGATGAGGACGGTTGCCCCGATCTTGATAACGACCTCGACGGTATCCTGGACACGGACGATCAGTGTCCAAACGAGCCGGAGACTTTCAACGGTTACAATGATGAGGACGGCTGTCCGGACGAACGGCCGATAGAGGAGAAATTCATCCTGCGTGGTATCAATTTCGAGAGCGGATCTTCCGCACTGACTCCCGATTCGTATGCCGTGCTCGACCGGGTCGTTAAATCCCTCATGGCCTATCCGGAGGTTCGTGTGGAGATCAGGGGATATACGGATAGCGTGGGAGGCTGGGATTTCAACCTCGATCTTTCACAGAAGCGCGCTGAGTCCGTCAGACAGTATCTGATCAACTCGGGTATCACGGAGGATCGCATGGTGGCGAAGGGATACGGGGAGGCGGATCCCGTGTCCTCCAACAAGACGGCTAGCGGTCGCGCTGAAAACAGGAGAATCGAATTCCACAGGCTCAACTAGTTCCGGTTGGGTGCTGACAATAGCATGGTGGGGGCGCATCGGGCGCCCCCACATTTTATATAACATAACTATCGGTAATTGATCCGGCCGTTAATCCAGCTTGCTTTTCTGCCAGAGCTCTTCCATTTCATCGAGCGGGTATGAGGCGAGCTCCCTGCCCGAGCGTTTGGCGGATTCTATCATATAAGCGAATCTTCTCGCGAACTTCGCCGACGTGCCGGCCAGAGCGTTCTCCGCATCCATATCGAGGTTTCTGCAGAGATTGACAACCGTGAATAGGATGTCTCCAACCTCCTCCTTGACTTTCGAACGGTCACCGCTTGCCATGGCTTTGTCAAGCTCTTCGAGTTCCTCGTTCAGCTTGTCCAGTATTCCCCTGTGATCGGGCCAGTCGAATCCGATTTCTGCGGCCTTCTTCTGGATTGATGCGGCGCGGCGGAGAACCGGAAGCTCAGCAGCGGCGGATTCGAATTCCTCTATGTGGTTGACGGCCCCTTTCTCCTCTTTTTTAACCCTTTCCCATGCTTCGAGGCTTTCCTTCGCGTTCGAAGCTTTTACGGAGCCGAATACGTGGGGGTGTCTCGAGATGATCTTTCGATGAACGCTGGAAATCAGTTCCGGCAGCGATGTGTCTCGTTTCTCCAAAAGGAGGTCGTGGATGAATACGATCAGAAAGATAACATCGGCCAGTTCCTCTTCTACTTCATCGTAATCTTTGGATTTCTCCGCGTGGAGCAGTTCGTAGGCCTCGTCGATAAGATTAGATATGATGTCGTCGATAGAACGTTCCCTATCCCAGGCGCATCCGTTTTCGCTCCTCAGGATTCGCAGGGTGCGGCGCAGGGATTCGATCTCGTCGTCTATGGAACCGTACTTCTTTCCCATCGGCTGTTCCGGTCCTCCCTTGTAGCATCATTATATCCGATATTGATATTATGTACAATTATTGATACAATTCTCTGTTTGCTTGAAGGGAAGGTTTCGGGAAATGCTTGATAAAATCGTTATACGCGGAGCGCGCCAGCACAACCTGAAGAATATCGACCTCGAGCTGCCTCGCGGAAAGGTGATCGTGATAACGGGGGTCTCTGGGTCGGGAAAGTCTTCCCTTGCTTTCGACACGATCTATGCGGAAGGCCAGAGAAGGTATATCGAATCGTTATCGACCTATGCCCGCCAGTTCATTGAAAAGCTCGAGAGGCCGGATATCGATAGCATCTCCGGTATAAGCCCCACTATAGCGATCAGGCAGAAGAACACCGTTACGAGCGCGAGATCCACCGTAGGAACCTCAACCGAGATCTATGATTACCTTCGGCTCCTTTTCGCGCGTATTGGAGTTACGATCTGTCCCTATTGCGGGATTCCGGTGGAATCCCATTCTCCGACTGACGTGGCACTCCGAGTGATCGAAAAGCTCGGTGGGAAGCGAGTTTATCTTCTTGCACCCGTGGAGGCACCGGGCGGGGATGAGTTCGAGCTCAAGAGGAGCTATCTGCTTTCCAGAGGATTTTCGAAGGTCCTCTCGAACGGGGAAGCTCAGAGGATCGACGAGATCGAATCGCCGGAGAGCACCATCGAGGAATTGTACGTCGTCCTCGACAGGGTAAGGGCAGTCGAAGAGAACAGGGGAAGAATAGCGGAATCGGTGGAGCTGGCGTACCGGGAACCGGGGGGAAAGGTGAAGGTGACCGATGAATCCGGAAAGGAATATTCGGTCTACACACTCGCACCGACGTGCTCCGGATGCGGAAGGCATTTCGATCCGCCGAGTCCGCTCCTGTTCTCCTTCAACAGCCCGTACGGGGCTTGCCCCGCATGCCGCGGATTCGGCGACCGTATGGAGTTTTCAGAGGACCTGATAGTACCTGATAAGGGACTTTCGCTTGCGGGCCGGGCTATCGATCCGTGGTCCAGGGACAGGTTCTCTCACTTTTATAGATCAATGATGGAGTTCTGCAGGGAAAAGGGCATCCCTTTGGATTCTCCATACCGTGATCTCGGCAAGGAGGCCCGTGATCTGATAATGGAGACGGATTGCGGGGAATACACGGGCGTGCTTCCCTTCCTTCGCAGGATGCGGGAGAAAAGCTATAAAAAGGGGCACAGATTCTTCACTCGAAGGTATATGGCATTTCAAACCTGCCGATCATGCGAAGGTACGAGGCTGAGATCTGAAGCTCTGAACGTGTGGATCGATGGCCGCAGGATAAGTGACGTATGCGGTGAGATTCCGTCAGAGATTTTGAAGTTTCTCGACAATCTGCCCCTCACGGATTTTGAAGCGGAGATCGCCGGGGACGTGCTTGCCGAACTTAAATCGCGGCTCTCGTTCATGGTGGATGTAGGTCTGAATTATCTTACCCTCTACAGATTGACCAGAACGCTCTCCGGGGGAGAAGCGCAGAGGATCAATCTTGCCAATTCCCTCGGCGCCAATCTGGTTGATGCTGTATACGTGCTGGACGAGCCGTCTATCGGACTCCATGCGGCGGATAACGAGAAGCTGATATCTGTCATGAAGAAGCTCAAAAAGCTGGGCAATACGGTTATCGTAGTCGAGCACGATCCGGACATAATTCTAGCGAGCGACCATTTGGTGGACTTGGGGCCGGGGCCGGGGAAAAGGGGTGGAGAAGTGCTTGTGAACTGTCCGGTTTCGAAGGCGGGCGGACTGAATGTACGAGATTCCGAGACATTGAAATGGATATTCGGGAATAGGCGTAAAGCCGATGTCACCAGGAAAAGGATAATAAAACCATCGGGGAGGATAACACTAAAGGGAGTCACCAAACACAATATAATGGATGTCGATGTGGATTTTCCGCTTGGATGCTTCGTGTGCGTAACCGGTGTATCGGGGTCGGGGAAAAGCACGCTGGTCGTTGACGTTCTCTACAAACTGCTGTCGAAAAGGAAAGGTGTTGATTCAACAGCTTTCCTGAGAGAATGGAATATCGAGGGAAGGGCCGATAGAGCCGTTCTCGTGGATCAGAGCCCGATTGGGATGACCCCGAGATCAAACCCGATAACTTATATAAAGGGATTCTCACATATAAGAGAGGCGTTTGCGAACCGGAGCGCATCGATCGCGAGAGGGTACAGACCGGGGAGGTTCAGCTTCAATAAATCAGGAGGGCGTTGTCCGCGATGCCTTGGAATGGGGTACAGGCGGGTCGAGATGCATTTCATGGCGGATGTTTTCGTTCCATGCGAGGAATGCGGGGGAAAACGATATAACAAGGAAACACTCGAGATACGGTTCAAAGGTTTGAACATCAGCGAGATACTCGATCTTACGGTGGAAGAGGCCATCATGTTTTTCGACAAGGATCAAAAGCTCGGTGAGAAGCTCTGGATGCTTTCTCGGGTGGGTCTGGGGTACATAAAGCTCGGCCAACCTTCAAACACCCTTTCGGGCGGTGAAGCCCAGAGGATCAAGATAGCTCGCGAACTTGCCGAGGCCGGAGGCGAAAGGAATATCTACATTATGGACGAGCCGACCACGGGTCTTCACATGAGTGATGTGGAAAGGTTGCTACAGGTGCTGGGCGATCTTGTCTCATCGGGGCAGACCGTAATCGTAATAGAACACAATATGGATGTTATTGCCAATTCCGACTATGTGATAGACCTCGGTCCGGGAGGAGGCGGGGAAGGGGGGAGGGTTATTGCTTGTGGATCTCCTCAGAAGATCGTAAGCTCCAAGAGGTCAAAGACCGCTGAATACCTGAGAGCGCGGGGCACAGGATTAATCGGGAGGGATAAATGAAGGTTCTCGTAACTGGAGGAGCCGGATACATAGGTAGCGTGGTTTCCGAGTATCTGCTGGATGCGGGGTACGAGGTTGTCGTAGCGGACAACCTGTCGACTGGTCACGAAGAATCCCTGGATGAGAGGGTGTCGTTTCACAGGGGCGACCTGTTGGATAGGGATTTTGTCATGTCCATCCTTGAAAAGGGGATAGAGGGCGTACTGCACTTCGCCGCTTTCTCCCAGGTCGGAGAATCCGTCAAAGATCCACTCAGGTATTATATAAATAATGTTAACGGCGCCGTGTCCCTGGTCGGCGCGATGAGGGACGCGGGTGTGAACAACTTTCTATTTTCCTCTACAGCGGCCGTATACGGTGAACCCGACAGGACTCCCATCACGGAGGAGACAGCGCTCGATCCGGTTAACGCCTACGGAAACACCAAGCTGGCGATCGAGAGGCTCCTGGAGGACTGTTCCCGGGCATGGGGTCTGAGGTTTATCTCACTGAGGTATTTCAACGCTGCCGGGGCCAGCGAGTTACACGGCGAGGACCACAGGCCGGAAACTCACCTGATCCCTCTTGTGCTGGATGCTGCGATGGGCAGGCGTGATGAGCTGGTGGTTTTCGGCGGTGACTACCCTACAGCGGACGGCACCTGCATAAGGGACTACATACACGTCAAGGATCTATCGACAGCACATCTTCTCGGATTGGAGAAGCTGATCGGGGGTTACTCGGGATTTCTTAATCTCGGCAACGGTAAGGGGTTCTCCGTGCTGGAGGTGATCAAGGCCGCCGAATCGGTCACGGGCCTGAAGGTGCCATATAGGATCGGGAGCAGACGATCCGGTGATCCGGCAGTTCTTGTGGCCTCATCGAGGAAGGCGGAGGATGTTCTCGACTGGAAAAGAGACTATCCCGGAATCGAGCAGATCATAGAGGACGCCTTCATCTGGAGACGTAACAACCCCAATGGTTATGGCGGCTAGTTTGAACATCGACAAGCTGTTACGTGTACTTCTCGAAATCCTCTGTATAAAATCCCCCAGCAAGGATGGATAATAATTTACCGTTTATGGAACACTTTGCAGCCCGTAAGATTCACGGGGTGCGGGAACATCTCTCCACCAACCGTCACGCAGTCATATTAACTGATTTAATGACAGTCAGTTGAGCATAATATTCGGCCGTCAATCACTATTGCATCAGGCCGTGATCCTAGAGACCCTCCATGGCATACAAGTTGCGTTTTGGACAAGCGGAAGCAGGCTTCGATTCTGGACGTATGCGTTGTGCTCTGGGGGCATTAGGTTCTTTTGCGGGATAGGGCGATGTTATCCAAAGAGTTATGCGATCTTATGAGGAGAATCCGACTGATGGCGCCGGAGAACGTCATGTCAGCTCTGGAGGCGGTCTCGGAGTCTCTCGGTAAGATCGTGGGCACTGAAGCGATCGCCATGGAAGTAATCCGGAACGGGACTGTCTACGTGTCGAAGGGTTTATTCAGCATCGGCAACGAGGCACTATCGAATAAGCTGGGACTAGGAAAGGGGCGGAGTTACAGGTGGATAAGGCTCGACAGGCGTGACGATCAAACCACTTCTGGTGAGCTTACGAAGCATTCGACATTGGGAATACCGATAATGGATGGAAATGAAAGGGTCGGCAATCTTACCATGTTCAACGCCTCGGATAACGGATTTGCGGCTCTGGACAATAATGCCGTTGATGAGCTTTCCGAAGTTCTCTCTCTGGTGATTGTGCCTTTCCTCGACAGTCTGCGTTTACGATCCAACGTGGAAAACGAGGATCTGAAGGGCGATCTGCTGGATGCGGTCGGGGACGAGTTCGTTATGAAAGATGTATTGTCGAGGATGATGGAGCAGTCGGGAGCGGAATTTTGCGGGTACTGCACGGGAGAGGATGGGGGTTGGCTGTACTTGATGCTCGAAGGGAGGGAGCTATCGCCCAGGATTGCGGATATAAGGGAAAAGCTTTTTACGGCGTACGAGATGTTCACGAACAGGCGGAACGACGGAATCATCATCAATGAAAGAACGTTCTACAAGGACGAGGACAGAAATCTGGTTTTCCTGCTGCGGGATTCCAAGGTGGAGAGCTATTTCCTCGTTCCCCTGATCTCGTCATCTAAGGTTCGCGGTGTTATCTACTTCGGGAGCGTGAGAAAGGATGCGTTTACGAAGAAGCATATAACCACCTTTCGCAAACTTGCGGATGAAAACGATGATGATACACCTCTTGTTTTCAGGGTGGGTGGTGAAACGGGAATCATGGAGAAGGTGCTCGATGCAATTCCGTTCGCAGGAGCCCTGGTATCGAAAGATGGAAAAATCGTATGTTCCAACGCGGTTTTCAGCGATGTTTTTTCAGCCGGCATAGATCCACCCGAGAGCATCTCTCAAATCAGCAGCTCTTCGCCATACAACATTGTGGGTCCATGGGAGGAGTTCAGGGTGCTGAAAAGGGATATCATAGATAGGGAGCTGGAGGGATCGAAGGACCCGGCGGCGTTGTTGACGGTCTCGATGGTGAGGATCGAGGAGCTTTCCGAAGATGTGGATTCGTTGATTATAGCGAAGGATATCTCGGATGTCAGAAGGAGCGAGGCGGCCAGGAATGAAGCGATGGCCACTGTAGCGCATGAGATCAGGACTCCCATTACGGCGCTGAAAAGTTCCCTCGGTATCATCCTGGGTGGCGGGGAAAGCGGTTTAGATGCCGGGGGGGATATGTCGAAACGCCTCCTCAGAACGGCGCTTAGAACCATCGACAAGCTGAGTATCCTGATCGACGGTTTGATAGATGTTTCAGCCATCGATTTGAACGGAAGTGCTTCCGGATTAGAAAGTGTGGAGCTGGGGCCGTATCTGGAGGAAGCATCCTATCTCTTTAAGCCATCCATGAAGAGAAGGGGCATCGATTTCGAGATTGTTCTCCCAGAGGATATTCCGAGGATTCCGGCCGACAGGGGCAAGATGGAACAGGTCGTGCAGAACCTGCTTTCCAACAGCTTGAAAAGTGTAACAGGCGGTGGGAGGATCGCTGTTTCCGCATCTGTTTGTCAGCAGATTCCAGTCGATGCTTTTCCCACGTTGCCCTGGGAGATGATTGCAGAGCCGAAGTTTGTAGATATCTGTGTGGAGGATTCAGGGAGCGGTTTTCCCGTTGATGTGATTAGAAGGGTGAACAGGGCGAAAAGGTTCACCGTTACGGATACCGGACCGGTCAGCGGGCTGGGACTTAGAATCGCCGGGAGGCTCGTGAGACAGCATGGTGGTTCTCTCGCCGCGGACAACGTGAGAGGTGGCGGTTCCGTTCACGTTTATCTGCCCGCCGACAACGAAACCGGGCGGATTATCAGAAGTATCTATTCCATCGAAACCGTGTTGAGCGAGACTATCAGAAAGGGGATGAGGCCGGTCCTTTACTCGATCTCGAAGGCCGGCCATAGATGGGACGACATATACGGTATCTGCGAGCTTGTTCCATGGGTGAATCCGGAAGACCACAAGGTCGGCAGGGAGGGATTGTACGTTTGGACCCTGGGGGAGAATTACGCTCTTGCATTGGTCCTCGGAGATCGGTACTCGAGCAGTCCTATGTCGGTTTTCAGGAACAGTGCCGGTGCACCGAGAGGTAGGCGTATCAATGCGGGTGATGAAATTCGAATAGGTTGGGCCATAGGCCCCCTGGATGGAGACAGTATTTCGGAACTTATCCATATTTCCCTCGAGAGGATCGCCGCCGGATCCGATGGGGCGGTTTGGAAAGGAGAGATGGTATGAATGGTTACAAGGTTCTTATCGTCGAGGACGATGAAGACATCGTTGAAACCGTGCAGTACAGCTTGGAACTGAGGGGATTCGTGGTGGATAGCGCATATGACGGTCTACATGCGCTGCGGAAAGCCAGAAAAAACAACTACGACCTTATGGTTCTCGATATCATGCTGCCGGGAAAGAACGGTTACGAAGTGTCGAGGATTCTAAAGGAAGAAATGGACGCCGGAAAGATAAAGCCTTTCAAGATCCTAGTGCTTACAGCCAGGAAGGTGGATAATCCCGAGAGGGAGGATTTCCTCTCTACATGGTCCAGGGCCGACGAGTATATGTACAAGCCATTCGAAATGGATGACCTTATCGATCGTGTCTCGAATCTCATCGAGAGCGGGGAACAGGTAGCCGGCAGGAAGTGATTTCAGTAATCAGCCGGCCGGGAGGACAGTGACAATTGAATGAAATGTTTGCTGAAGCAGGCAATAAGGATCTCCTTGTTTCGGATTATCTGAGATGCGTGTTCGAGAGCTCGCCCATTGCCCTCATATCCTTGAACACGAGATTGAGGATAGTTATGTTCAACCGTGCCGCACGGGATATGACCGGATTCAGCGAATCCGACGTGCTCGGTAGGAGACTTAACAGGATAATAGATCTGAAAAGACTCAAAAACGTCATGAACACTCTCAGGAACCGGGGCGATTTATCAATAGAAGGCTATATTACAAAGATTCTATGCAAAGGGGCTGGGGATATACCGGTCAGGCTTAGGATTTCGCCTCTCTACAACTCGGCGAAAGAGTTGCTCGGTGTCCTGCTGATGGCCACCAATATAAACGAGATGAAGAAGCTACAGAACAAATTGCTCGAGGCCGAGAGGCTGGCGGCGATAACGGAGATGGCGATCGGAATCAATCACGAAATAAATAATCCGCTTTGTTCGATCCTGGGAAACACTCAGCTGATGCTCATGAGAAAGGACGAACTGGACCCTTCGATAGTGAAAAAACTGGAGTCGGTCGAGCGGCAGATATCTAGAATACAGGAGATCGCGGAAAGGCTGGGAAGGATATCGAAGCCTGTCTTCAAGGAATATGTGGGTGGAAAGAGAATGCTGGATGTAGAGAAATCGACATCACGCGGCAAGAGGATCAAGTCCGAGTCATAAGAAACTGTTGACAACAGCGCTCAATTATTTAAGATTTCCTTCCGTGGGAAGATAGCTCAGCAGGTAGAGCAACGGACTGAAAATCCGTGTGTCGGCGGTTCGATTCCGTCTCTTCCCACCATTTCTTTGTCAGCTCACGATCTGACGGTTACCCTCACATATCTCCCCTCTTCCCCTCTGACCCCTTCTTCCGAAGCAGGAATTCCATCTGAAAGCAGGCGTTTATATATATCGATTTGCCTCGATATGACGTTTCGCTCGTCGAATCTTTGCTTGGCTTCGATGCGTCCGTTCCTCCCCATACCGATCCTCTTTCCCCTGTGTTTCATGAGGTCTTCCAGGAACCATGTCAATTTTTCGATATCCCCGGCAGGGAAGAGGTAACCCGATTCTCCGTGGGTGACCTGTTCCCGGCATCCCCTGATGTTCGAAGCAATCACAGGAAGTCCGCATGACATGGCTTCGCATATCGACCTCGGAAGCCCTTCCCGGTAAGATGGAAGAACAAAAATGTCGCTGCCCAGCAATATCTTCTCCGGATCGCTCCTGAATCCCATAAGCCTGATCCTTCCAGCTGATCCGGGAGAGTTCGCGATCCTTCTGATATTCTCTATGGTTTTTCTGTCACGGTCACCGGCCGAATCGCAGTCGCCGGCGATGAGCAGCACGCAATCGCGATGCCTTTCTGATAATCTGAGGAACGCCTCTACCAGGTCGGTCACTCCCTTTTCCTTGACCACTCTTCCCATGAAGGTTATCACAACGGATCCTGGAGGTATTCCCAGCTCCCTTTTGACAACCGCGGAGTATTCGATGTCGGCCCTGAACCTGTCGAAATCCACACCGTTTCCTATATGCAGGATATTGGATGGATGCACGAATCCCAAAGAGAGAGCGCTCTCGGTATCCTCCATACTTTGACAGAACAGGAAATCCGTGACGGCTCTTCCAGCGGCATACTCGAGACATTCGAAGATGCGTCTCTTTATGCCGGGCATTCCTTCATGAAAGTAGAATCCATGAGCCGTATAGAGCACTACCGGAACACCGGCCGCCTTGGCCGCGAACCTTCCGATGAACGCCGCAAGGGGTGTGTGCAGATGCACGGCATCGTAGCTCTTCCGCTTCAGGAGGCTGTATATCTGCACGAATGATCTGGCGACATTGACCGGAGACAGATTTCTCTCCATGTCCAGGTTATGAAACTCAAATCCCAGCGATCCGATATCTTCGCGTGCACCGCTTATGTTATTTGCCGCGGCCTCTACATCGAACCCTTGATCCCGCAGGGAGATCATCAGGGGGATAAGAAGGTTCTTCACCGCCATGTCGACACCAGCGACTTGAAGGACCCTTTTGGCTTGGATCGTCATATCGTCCGTCTTCCTTGTGCCCGCCGTGTTGCACGAACGTGAAGGGAATATCCGGCGCAGCATGCAGCCGGCACTTCGTCATCGACTTAAGTCCAAGAATCTAATTAGCTTTTTCGGCGTTACGCGCTAACATGTTTAGGGAATTCTTATTGACATCGCGGAAAACGCTGATATATCTTGTAATTCTGAAGAGAATCATGTGAAAGGAACGGAAATTGGATCGTGACTTGATGGCGGCAATTTCAGCGGCTGTTCAGGCCTACATGGAATCAGAGGAATCCGGAGGCCGCATACTTCACGGGCAGAGATTGAGTCCGTGGAAGATGGCGGCCCGCCGGGAACTGATGAGCAGGCGCAAGCTCACCGTTAAAGGCAACCCCATGAGAATGCGGTTGAGAAGATTCTCCATTTTTTAAATCGGGAATCAGATGATAAATCGCTGATCGGTGCGCGTTATGACACGCAAGAACAAAGAATCAAAATCCTCGAAATCCCTGAAGATAACGGATACCACTTTCAGGGACGGTCACCAGTCGACCCTGGCCACGCGATTCAGAACAGAAGATATGCTGCCCATCGCAGAGAAGATGGACGATGTGGGCTTCAACTCCATGGAGGTCTGGGGCGGTGCGACATTCGACGTTACGACCCGTTTTCTCAACGAGGATCCATGGGAACGCCTGGTGGAGCTGAAGCGCAGGATCAAAAAGACCCCCTTGATGATGCTTCTCAGGGGTCAGAACCTCGTGGGATACCGCAACTACGCGGACGATGTGGTAGAGGCCTTCGTGGAGCAGGCGGCGGAGGCGGGAATAGACATCTTCCGTGTATTCGACGCCTTGAACGACGAGAGGAATTTCGAGGCTTCCTTCAGGGCGATCAAAAAGTGCGGCAAGCACATCCAGGGGACGATCTCTTACTCCCTTACGGAAAACAGGATGGGCGGTGATGTATTCAACCTGGATTACTACGTATCGAAAGCCAAGAATTTGGAGCAGATGGAAGTGGATTCCATCTGCATAAAGGATATGGCGGGCTTGATGAACCCGTTCGATGCCTTCGAGCTCGTCTCGGCCTTGAAGAAGGCCGTAGAGGTACCCATACAATTACACTGTCATTATACGAGCGGTATGGCCTCCATGTCTTACCTCAAAGCGGTCGAAGCCGGCGTGGACGTGGTCGACTGCGCCGTCGCTCCATTCGGACTTCGCTCGTCGGAGCCGGCAGTCGAGCCGATCGTGGCGGCTCTCGAAGGAACACAAAGGGATACGGGCTTGGACCAGGAGGAGCTTTTCGAGATAGGCGGCTTCATCGAAAGTGTAGCACCCAAGTACCGTCATTTCCTCAACACGACACGTATGGCGGTAATCGATACCGGTGTTCTCGAGCACCAGATACCCGGCGGTATGCTGACGAACCTCGTGAGCCAGCTCAAGGAGGCCGACGCTCTCGACAGGATCAACGAAGTGTATGAAGAACTGCCCAGGACCCGAAAGGAACTCGGATATCCGCCGCTTGTCACACCGACGAGCCAGATTGTAGGGATACAGGCGGTGCAGAACGTTCTGTTCGGACGGTACAAGATGATCAGCGCGCAGGTAAAGGATTACGCATATGGATTATACGGCAAGCCGCCGGTGGCCATGGACAGCAAGGTGCAGAAACTCGCGCTCAAGGGTTATCCGCGTGGGGAGAAACCGATAGAATGCAGGGCGGCCGATATGATCGAACCTGAGCTCGAAAAGGCCAGGGGAGAGGTGAAAGGGCTCGCAAAGAACGAACGTGACGTTCTGATATACGCGCTTTACCCGACTACAGGGAAGAGGTTCCTTAGATGGAAATACGGCCTGGAGGAGCCTCCTCCGGAGGTCAAGCCCAGAACGATTGATGATGTCAGGCGCGAGGAAGAGCTGATCGAGAAGGTAAAAAAAGGACAAATGGTGGAGAAGGGTTCAGGCGAGGTGCCAGGTAAGGGTCCGGGATTGAGGTCGTTCAATGTATATGTGGGAAACGAGTATTACAATATCGAGGTAGAAGAAGTAGGCGGACGGAAGAAAATCAAGGCAATAGGAGATACCGCCCCGATCGTAACGAAGGATTTGAAGCACAAGAAAAAGAAGGTCGACCGTAAACAGAGGATAGGAAAGGACAGAAAGGTCGAAGAATCGGTTACGCCATCCCCCGGAGGAGAGGTTTCGCTAACGGCTCCCATGCCCGGAATGGTCGTTCAGTACGAGGTCGAAGAAGGCGATAGCGTTTCAGAAGGCGATGTTCTGGTCGTCCTGGAAGCGATGAAGATGCAGAACAGCCTGACCTCTAATGTATCGGGAGTCGTTAAATCCCTTAAGGTGTCGCCCGGCACCTCCGTCGAGAAAGACCAGATCATCCTGACGATAGCACGATGAAACTGTTCCCACTCCGACGAAGGCCACGCGTTAAATAAGGATCATGAGAACGGGGCCGTAGATCCGTGAAGCCCCTCTTGATTGTAGATATGAATATGCAGGAAAAAGATCGCTTCAGGATTACGAGCCATCCCATCATCCCGGTAGTGAAAAGACGCGAGATTCGCTTCAGTTTCAACGGCAAAGAGATGAAAGCGTACGAGGGAGAGGCCGTCACTTCGGCGCTCTTCGCAAACGGGATAAAGGTATTCGGACACCATCGTAGGGATAACGGCCCGCAGGGAATATTCTGTGTCAACGGGCAGTGCAGCCAATGCATGGTGATCGCCGACGGTATTGCCGTAAAGGGCTGCATGACGGTGGTGAAGGAGGGAATGGAGGTTAGAAGCTGTGACACCGTCCCCGTTCTGCCGGAAGCAGATAAGGTCCCTGGATTCAAGGAGATATCGACCCTGGATACGGAGGTTCTTGTCATAGGGGGCGGCCCCGCCGGCATCAATGCCGCCATAGAGCTGGGGAAACTCGGCATCGAGATTCTACTGGTCGATGATAAACCGGAGCTAGGAGGAAAGCTGACGCTCCAGACCCACACTTTCTTCGGGTCAAAGGAGGAATGCTATGCCGGGACGAGGGGATTCGATATAGCGCGGTTATTGACCGATACCCTGGGGGACCTGGAAACGGTGACGGTCATGCTTGATACAGCGGCCATCGGCGCTTTCTACGACGGATCCGTCGGGCTTTACGGAAAAGGTGGGTATACTTTGGTAAGGCCCAAGGCCGCTCTAGTCGCCTGTGGAGCGAGAGAGAAAACCCTGGCATTCCCGGGCTGCGATCTTCCGGGTGTATATGGAGCCGGGGCCTTTCAAACACTGCTGAACCGTGATCTGATAAGACCGACTGATAAACTCTTCATAGTCGGTGGAGGAAATGTAGGATTGATCGCCGGCTACCATGCGATCCAGGCCGGAATCAAGGTCGTGGGACTCGTCGAGGCCCTACCTGAGTGCGGGGGCTACAAGGTCCATCTCGACAAGCTTCGTCGCTTGGGCGTTCCGGTGCTCACGTCGCATACGGTAATCAAAGCACATGGAGGAGAGCATCTCGATAGGATAACAATAGCCCGTTTGAATTCCGGGTTCGAACCTGTCGAGGGAACAGCAAGGGATTTTGAAGTAGATACCCTTCTGATCGCCGTGGGGCTTTCCCCGATCAATGAGCTTTACGATAAGCTGACGGAATTCGGCATAGAAAGCTACAAGGCGGGGGATGCCGAGGAGATATCCGAGGCTTCAGCGGCGATCTTCAGTGGGAAGATCGTGGGCAGAGGGATCGCGAGATCACTCGGCTATGATGTCGAGATACCTCCCGGGTGGGATGCGACCGCCCAGACGATGAAAAGCAAGCCGGGCATCGCGGTTGAATACAAACCCGAGAGAATGGAATTGGAGTCCTATCCACTGATCATGTGCGTTGAGGAGATACCCTGCAATCCTTGCGTCGATTCATGTCCGCGCCAATCGATAAAGATACACGGTGACCCGATCATGGGGCTCCCCGTGTTCGAAGGGGACTGTATCGCCTGCCTCAAGTGCGTGGATATCTGTCCGGGTCTCGCGATAAACCTCGTCAAACGGAATTACGATCAGGACAGGGGCACTTCCCTGCTCGTAATTCCATTCGAACTCGATGATGGAGATCTTATCCCGGGCAGGAAGGTGAACACGGTCGACATGGAGGGCAACCCGCTTGGTCATGGATCGATCGTCGATGTCCGCAATCCCCTATTGATTCAAAGAGAAGGCTTGTTTCGATCGAAGTCCCCAATGATGACGCTCTGAAGGCGGCGAGTTTCTCCGTGCAGGAAGCAGAAGAGGGCATGGTTCGCGATACATCAGCCGAATGCGTCACGGACGACACGATCATCTGCAGGTGCGAGCGTGTAACAGCCGGTGAGATTCGAAGCGAGATAAGGGCGGGGATAAGGGATATGAATGTATTGAAGGCCACATTACGGACCGGTATGGGTGCCTGCGGCGGAAAGAGCTGCACGGAACTGATACTGAAGCTCTACGAGCAGGAGGGAGTCGATCTCTCCGAGGTCACTCTGCCTACCAACAGGCCGTTTGTATCCGAGATTCCACTATCCGCGTTTGCGGGTGTGGAGGAGGGTGGGGGGGAATGAGGGTTCCGGAGTACGATGCGATAATTATCGGGGGCGGCAGTGTCGGACTTCCTATGGCGTACTTCATGACGCTGAAGAAATGGAAGGTACTCGTTCTTGACGGCGCTCCGGCGCCGGGGCAGGGTCAGAACAAGGCGGCAATAGGGGGAGTGAGGGCGACGCATTCGGACCCCGCGAAGATAAAGCTGTGCCTTGATGGACTCAAGATCTTCTCTACCTGGCATCAAGAGCACGGTACGGATATCGAGTGGTTGGAGGGAGGATACTGTTTCCCCGTTTACAGGGAGAAGGAGGAGAGGATTCTCAAAGACATCCTGCCTTTGCAGAAAAGCTTCGAACTGGATATAGACTGGGTGGGTCCGGATAGGATCAGAGAGCTGATACCCGGGATCAACGAGAAGGGCCTTCGCGGAGGTACGTTCTCGCCCGGCGACGGGCAGGTGTCACCACTCAGGGCGGCAACAGAATTCTGGAGAGAGGGGAGGGACAGGGGGGCGGAGTACAGGTTCAACGAGCCGGTTACCGGCCTGTCGGTAAAGGGAGGCAGGATAAGAGGGGTCGAGACACGACTCGGACGCTATTCCGCGGATGTGGTCGTCAACGCTGCGGGTGCCGGGGCAAGGGAGATCGGACTGATGGCCGGAATAGATATCCCTGTTGTTCCGGAGAGCCATGAGGGTGGGATTTCGGCGCCCATGGAGCGCTTCTTCGATGCATTGATCGTGGATATGAGGCCCGGGCCCGAAGGCAAGACCGACAATTTCTACTTCGGGCAAACCGTCAACGGACAGGTCATATTCTGCTATACGCCGATCAAGCCGGTTACCGGGAAGAATAGGTCCTGTACATCGGAGTTCATGCCGGTCATAGCGAGGCGGCTGATCGATTTGATACCGAGGCTCAAGAATATGCTCATCCGGCGTGTTTGGAGGGGCCTCTATCCGATGACCCCGGACGGCATCATAATCCTCGACCATGTGAGGGAGGTGGAAGGATTTTACCTCTCCGTAGGCATGTGCGGACAGGGATTAATGCTGGGTCCTGGTGTCGGATTGACCATGGCGAGCTTCATCATAGACGGAAAGCCCTTGATCGATAAGAAGGCCTTCGATTCCCTCAGCTTCTACCGGGACTTTGATTCAAAGCGAAGCGAAGCGCTAAAGTAGACGCCGGCAGTGAAAGAATCAGTTTTGTTTCGTTCGAAGCATCACTCCCGGCCCATCCACTGAAAATGTTCCCGGCGTTGATGAGAATGCCTGCATCCGTGTGTCCGGCACGGCCGTTCTGAACAACTGTGACGTTTACAGGGACCGGCTGTTCCCATAAATTGCTCAAGTCCTTTCAAGCCGTTGACGAATCAATGGCATAGGGGGTTGATTATGGCCAAAATCCTAGTCATCGAAGACGGCAGGATGACCATAGAAATACTGAAGAAGGGGTTTGCCTCGACGGATCACGAGTGTGAATTCGTAACCGACGGTCTGGAAGGACTCAAGACCGCCAAGAAGGTGATGCCCGACATCATCCTCCTCGACATCATGCTCCCGGGCATGAACGGCTACAAGATATGCCGCCTGCTGAAGTTCGACAAGAAGTACAGGAATATTCCCATTCTGATGCTCACCTCGCGGTCCATGTCGGAGGACAAGAAGCTGGGGATGACAACGGGGGCCGATTCCTTCATTACGAAGCCGTTCGACATCAATGACCTCCTTGCGGAAATAGAGAGATTGATTTCAAATAGAACCGTTGGGAGCGCCGTGTAACGCGGTCACTTCGGCTGCCGCCGCATTTGCTTCCCCGCGCCACAGAATCTGCATTTCGGGTCTTCCGCCGACACCTGGAAGCGCAATGCTTAACTCAATAATATTGTTGACGTTACGATAATAATATGGTAGGAATCATAACCGTGGAGGGTAACGGTCCAACTGGCAATACATATCCGGATACGGCAGGTTGACCTATGGGTGCGATATCACTGTTGGTTCATCGAGACGGCGGGAGAGACGCCGAAGGGATAGTGAACAGGATGTGCGACATCCAGTCTCACCGCGGGTCACATGCCCGAGGGGTGAGATCCGTTCCGGGTGCCTGTCTTGGTGTGTGTTTGAACAGGAACGAATGCGGCCCCGGAGGCGATGCCGGATATCCCGTTCTCATGGAAGATAGGCGGTTAGTCATAGTTTTTGATGGTATCATCTTCAACATAAAAGAGCTTGCCGCAGAACTTGGGCACATATCGAAATCCCCCACAGCTGATCAGAGTGAAATAATGGTTCTTAAGAGCTACCTTCGTTGGAAAGAGGATTGTGCGCGTCACATCGACGGCGTATTCAGCTTTGCGATCTGGGATATCGAGAACAGCATGCTATACGCCGCGCGTGACCGGCTGGGGGAGAAGTCTCTGTTCTATCATATGGATGCCGGCGGTGAACTGACGCTCGCCACGGAGATAAAGGCAATATTGAGAAACGGCCGTATAAAGCGGGAGGTCGATGACGAGGCGGTTTTCCAGTATCTCTTCGAGAAGGCTTTCATGCAGCCGAAAACGCCCTTGAAGGGGATCAAGGCATTGGTTCCCGGATGCTGGCTGCTCTGGAAGGACGGGAGGGTGGAGACGGGTGACTTCTGGAACGTGCCCTATTACGAGCGGAAGGTCGAGGATGAAAGATATGCAGTTGAAAGGTACAGGGACGCGGTGCTGCATGCGATCCGTAAGAGGATGCCGGTCGATTCCTCGGAACCGGGCCTGAGCTTCAGCGGAGGACTCGATTCGAGCCTTCTGCTCGGCATGATGCACCGCGTCTCGGACAGAAGGATAAAGACGTTCTCGATCGTACAGGGCATGAGCGAGATGGAAAGGGAGCATTCGAGGGAGCTGGCTGTCAGGTTCGGGACGGATCACACCGAGGTCGACCTCTCTCCCGAGGTGATCGCCGAAAATCTGGCCGATTTGATATGGTCCTACGATACGCCGGGAGTCGGGGCCCTGCAGGCGTATTTCTGCGCGAAGGAGGCCGCAAGGCGCGGAGTCAACGTGATGTTCATGGGATTCGGAGTGGAGACGACGCTCAATCCGTCGTGGTTCATCCCCTACGTTGCGCCAATCGAAAAGGTTTTCACCCCCATGAGACTGCTTCCGGAGAAAGCTCGGACGGGCATCTACGGTGCCGCGGCAAGAATGATGAGATCCCTTTCCGGGAGGAGGTCGGTCCTCGGATCGAAGAAGATCTCGAGCATACTCTGCTCGTATTTCGAGTTCAAAAGGGGTTTGTTCAGGTGGTATGGGACGGGATTGTCAGCAGGCCGGATTAAGGCTCTCTTTCCACCCGAATCCGTGAGCGATGATTGGATATACCCGGAGGATACATACCGGCGGTTGTGCAACGAGTACGGAAGTTCCGATCTTCACGAGATTCAGAACTGCGTTCTTCTCCGCAGGGGACTTACGATAAACGCCCTTCCGAAGTTCGAAAGCGCCGGGGTTCAGAACGGCACCCTGGTGCAGTTCCCGTTTCTCGACGGTGAAGTGATCGATTTCACGCTGAGGCTTCCATTCGATCTGAAATGCAGGAATGGCAGGACGAAGTACGTTTTGAGGGAGAACTGCCGCCAGTTCGTCTCCGATGAATGCGCGCAGATGAAGAAGCAGGCCTTCGCGCCTCCGTTCGGCAGGTGGCTCACCGATGACCTCTGGCCAATCGTGGATGAAGTGCTATCAAAGGAATCGATCGAGAAGAGGGGGGTGTTCGATCATAGGCGGATCGAGGAGCTCAAGCGATCATTCAGGAGCGGGGAGTCGGGACTAAGCTGGGCCGATATCTGGGCCCTCGTTACACTCGAGCTGTGGCTGAGGATGCATGTCGATCCAGCTCCGGAGGATTCCCTGAAACCGTC